>Ga0157371_10004791_pt1 | contig 11650 bp, 12 predicted proteins | sample C45metaG_FD_113462 | JGI IMG/M metagenome (GOLD analysis project Ga0157371, IMG submission 113462) | Corn rhizosphere microbial communities from Kellogg Biological Station, Michigan, USA - C4-5 metaG | ecosystem: Host-associated > Plants > Roots > Rhizosphere > Soil | place: USA: Michigan... | reverse complement strand
CCGTGCCCGAAGGCCTCGCCGAGCGCGTGCTGCTGGCCCAGGCCACCGGCGAGCGCCACCGGCAGACCCGTCGCCGCCAGCTGGCGTTCGCGCTGGCCGCCTCGCTGCTGCTCGCGCTCGGCCTCGGCGGCTACGGCTGGAAGCGGATGGATGCGCGCTCGCTGCCGGCGCTCGCCGTCGCGCACATGCCCGACGAAATCCACTCGCTCGACCTCGTCCAGCCCATCGGTACGCCCGCCATCGCCGCCGGCTTCGCCGTGCGCGGCGTCAGCCTGCGCGGCCCCGCCCCCGTCGACGTCACCTACGTGCACGACTGCCCGGTCGGCCCCTACAAGACCGTGCACCTGGTCAGCCGCGTCGGCGGCACCCCGGTCGCCGTGCTCTACCTGCCGCACAAGCAAGTGGCCAAGGCCAGCGACTTCCAGCGTGACGGCTGGCATGGCCGCATCGTGCCGCTGCAACACGGCACCCTGGTGATGCTCACCGACCGTGGCGGCGCACGCCCGTTCGACGCGGTGGCACGCCACTGGCGGGTGGCGATCGATGGAGAGGGCAGCGCGCAGACTGCGCAGCGCCGCGCGGTCAACGAGGCGCCGGGCCGGTTGGCACCCTGAGTCTTCCCGGCACCTGATCACAAGGACTCGCGGCGACCGGCTGGCGTCCATGCCCTTTCGTCCGCGCTGACACGACGGGCAGGGGACTCCCCGTCACCGAAACAACCGGCTCATCACGGCGTCCCCCGAGATCCGCCCTGCCCCAAGCGCCACCAGGGCCAGCAGCATCAACCCCCAGGCCTTGTGGTCATTGAAGTCGCCGCCGATCAGTCCGTGCCAGAGGCCGTTCGGCCACAGTGCCGGGTAGGAGACCACCGCGACGATGTTGTAGACGAACAGCACGGCGGCGACCACGCGGGTGCCGAGGCCCAGCGCGAGGAACCACGGCAGCACCAGTTCGGTCCAGGTGGCGAGCGTGGCGGCCAGCGCAGGGGCGAGCAGGGGCACCTGGTATTCGTTGTCGAACAGGTAGGCCGTGCCGCTGGGGTCATCCCATTTCACCGTGCCGGCGCGCCAGAACGCGAGCGCCACGAACACGCGGAACAGCAGCAGGGCGAGCGGGGTGAGCACCGCGAGTTGCGCGGTGAGACGCGACCAGCGGGCGATGGCGACGGCGGTGTTCATGTGGACGATTCCCGGATGAGTGGATGACGGATCACGCGGCGAGCAGCGCGTGTTCGAGCAGGGGGCGCAGCAGGGTTTCGGGCGGCGCCTGCGCCTCGATCAGCTGTGCGGCGGCGAGCGCCAGGTCGAGCGATGACTCATGCCGCAGCGCGTCCACGAACGCGGCCTGCGCAGGTGCGATGGCGCGCATCGCGACCTCGCTGCCTTCGCGCCACAGCAGCACGGATTGCGGCACGGCGGGGTCGATGGCGTCGTGTTCCGGCGCCTGCGCGCAACGCCACAGGTCGAGCACCGCCCAGGCGCAGGACAGCGCGCGCACGCACGGCCGCAGCCGCGGCGGGTGGTCCGCGTCGGCCAGCGCAGCGACCAGGGCTGCGGCATCGGCGGGCGTGGCATCGGCGGCCAGCGCGACTTCCTGGCGCAGCCATTCCAGCCGCGCCACGTCACCCAGCCAGGGCCACGGCGCGGTTTCCGGCTGCGCGGCCACGAACGCGGCGAAGTCGGCGCCGTAATCCTGCAGGTTGCCGCTGCGGTTGCCGCGGAAAGCGGCGTGGCGGGTGGCGAGGCCGTCGAAGCAGTCCTCGCCGAGCAGGTGTTGCAGCGCGGGGAAACTGGTGGCCAGCGCGTCGACGTGGATCGCGAGGTTGGCGTTCCGATAGATGCGCAGGCGGGCGGCGGGCGCGATGCCGCGCGTGGCGATCCACGGTTCCAGCGAGGGCGCCACGCCGTCCACGATGGCGCCGGCGAACGCGTGCTGCAGCTCACGCAGCGAGGGCGGCGACGACATCGAGATGCTCCGTGGCGAGCCGCGCCTCGTCTTCCAGCACGGCGAAATCGGGCAAGTGCTGGTCCCATTCGATCAGGGTGGGTTTCGCGCCGAGGCGGGCCAGCGTGTAGCCGTACAGCGCCCACACGGCGGCATCGACGCGCTGGTCGTGCGAGTCGATCAGCAGTTCGCCGCCCAGCCCCTGCTTGCGGGTGAAGCCGGCCAGGTGCAGTTCGCCCACCGCGGCGGCGGGGATGCCGTCGATGAAGCGTTGCGCGTCGAAGCCGTGGTTGACGCTGTTGACGTAGACGTTGTTGACGTCCAGCAGCAGGCCGCAGCCGCTGCGCGCGGCGAGTGCGGCAAGGAACTCCCACTCGCTCAGCGTCGAGTGGCTGAAATGGATGTAGCTGGAGACGTTCTCCACCAGCACGCGGCGGCCCAGCGTTTCCTGCAACTGGCCCACGCGCGCCACCATCAGCTCCAGCGCTTCCTCGGTGTACGGCAGCGGCAGCAGGTCGTTGTAGTGGCGCCCGCCGATGGCGCCCCAGCACACGTGCTCGGATACCAGCGCGGGTTCGGTGCGTTGCACCAGCGCGCGCAGCGCGGCGAGGTGGGCGGGATCGAGCGGCTCGGCCGAACCCAGCGACAGGCCCACGCCGTGCAGGCTCACCGGGTAGTCGCGGCGCAGCGCGTCTAACGCGTCCCACAGCGCGCCGCCGGCGCAGAACAGATTCTCGCTGTGCAGCTCGAAGAACGGCACGGCGGGCCGGTGGTGCAGCACGTGCGCGACGTGCGCCGGCCGCAGCCCGATCCCGACACTCGTCGGGATCGGCTGCGCACGCACGGGGCGTGAAGGGGGCACGGCTGTCAGCTCTTCTTCATCATGGCGTCGTGCGACATGGCGGCGTGGGCCTGCAGCGAACCGCCATCGAGCTTGGCGCACAGGCCGGCGGGTACCGCCACGAAGGCCTGCGGATCGCGCGCCTTGCTGTCCTGGCCCGCGCAGGAATGGCCCGGGGACTGGCAGTCGTTCTTCATCGCGGCGTTGACGCCGTAGCACTTCTGCGTGGCGCTGGCGGCCATCTTGTCGGCGGCGTGGGCGGTCGTGGCGGCGCCGAGCGCGCCGGCGGCGAGCAGGCTGAGCAAGGCGGAGCTGAGGATGGTCTGGGCTTGCATGGGTCTCTCCCGTGGATGCCGGACAATTCCGGCTGCGGTAGATGACCCGGTGGACGCGGATTTCATTACACCCGGTTTTCGCATCCGGTGCCGACGGTCCGTGCCGGCAGGCATTAAACTGCGCGTTCGCCGCCGTCCGCGGTGCCCGTTTCCGCTGAAAGGCCAGCCCCATGCCGCAACTTTCCGTCGTCGTCCCCGTGTTCAACGAGCGCGACAACATCCCGCCGCTGCTGGCCGAAATCGCGGCTGCGTTGCGTGGCACGGCCGACTACGAAGTGATCTACGTCGACGACGATTCGTCCGACGACAGTCGCGCCGTGCTCGAAGCGCAGAAGGCGCAGCATCCCGAGTTGCGCGTGCTGCACCACGTCACCCGCAGCGGCCAGAGCACGGCGGTGTGGAACGGCGTGCGCGCGGCGCGCGGCAGCTGGATCGCCACGCTGGACGGCGACGGCCAGAACGATCCGGCCGACATCCCGAAGCTGCTCGCCGCGCGCGACGCCGCGGCGGCCGAGGTGAAGCTGTTCGCCGGCTGGCGCACCACCCGCCGTGACAGTTTCAACAAGCGCATCTCCTCGAAGGTCGCCAACGCGGTGCGCTCGCGCATGCTGCGCGACGCCACGCCGGACACCGGCTGCGGCCTGAAGCTGTTCGAGCGCGAGGTGTTCCTGCGCCTGCCCTACTTCGACCACATGCACCGCTACCTGCCGGCGCTGGTCAAGCGCGCCGGCTTCCGGAGCACCAGCGTGCCGGTGGGCCATCGCCCGCGCACCGCCGGCGTGTCCAAGTACGGCATGCTGGACCGGCTGTGGGTCGGCCTGGCCGACCTGCGTGGCGTGGCGTGGCTGATGCGCCGGGGCAAGGTGACCGAAGTCGAGGAACTCTGACCTCGATCACGCGGTGTCGCCGCGGCGGTCGTATGCTTGTCCTGTTTCATTGCAGGAGAACGCCATGGCCCTCGCGATCAAGCGTGCGTACGAAGCGCCCGCCAGGGAGGATGGTTATCGCGTGCTGGTGGAGCGGCTGTGGCCGCGCGGCATGAAGAAGGAAGAGGTGCCGCTGGACCAGTGGGCCAAGGAACTGGCGCCGACCACGGCGCTGCGCAAATGGTTCGGCCACGATCCGGCGCGCTGGGACGGCTTCCGCCACCGCTACGCCAGCGAACTCGACGAGCTGGCCGAATACTGGCAACCGCTGGCCGAGCGCTCCGCGCGGCACCCGGTCACCCTGATCTACAGCGCCCGCGACGAGGAGCACAACGGTGCCCTCGTGCTGCGCGACTACCTGCAGCACTGGCTGCACACGCACGGGCCGCGCTGACCGCCTTGAGCATGGCCCCGCCCTTGCGCAGCGGGGAAGTCGAAGTGCCGTGCGGCCCGCTCAAGTCGCGCGCAGCGGCGTGCCCGTGCGCGGCCACTCGGCCAGCGCCTTGCGCGTCCGCAGGCGACCGCGCTCGATCAGTTCGCGGGCGCGGTAGAACTCGTAGACGCTGGCGATGTTGCGCGGCAGGGTGATCAGCAGGTCCGGCTCGTACGCGGCCAGGCGCAGCCGCGCCAGGTTGGCCTGCATCAGGTCCATCGCCTGGTTCAGCGTGTCGAAGGTACCGGGCTCGCGCGGCGGTTCCTCGCTGCGCGGCATCAGCCGGCTGATGAACTCGCCGATGCGGTGGCGATAGCTAGGGTCCTGTCCGGTGGCGCTCTCCTCCACCGGCGCGACGGCCGCCTCGACCGGGCCGTCCACGCTGACGGCGAACAGATAATCCGCCTCCACCCCGATCAGCGGCGTGACCGGCACCGGGTTGAGCAGGGCGCCGTCGACCATGCGGTGGCCGTTGAGGTGGTGCGGGCGGAACACGGTCGGCACGGCGATGGAGGCGCGGATGGCCTCGAACAGGTTGCCGCGGCCCAGCCATACCTCGCGGCCGCGGTCGAGGTCGGTGGCCACCGCGGTGAACGCCAGCGGCAGCTCCTCGATCAGGGTGTCGCCGATCAGCCCGCGCAGCGTGCCGATGATCTTCTCGCCCTTGATCAGGCCGCCGCCGGAAAAGGACCAGTCGACCAGTCGCAGCACGTCGAAACGGGCCAGCGCGCTGACCCAGTCGCGGTAGACGTCGAGCTTGCCCATCGCGTGGATGCCGCCGATCAGCGCGCCCATCGAGCTGCCGGCGATCGCCACGATGCGAAAACCCTGCGCCTCGATTTCCTCGATCACGCCGATGTGCGCCAGCCCCTTGGCGCCGCCGGCGCCGAGCGCCAGCGCCACGGTGGGCTGGCGCTCGCCGGCTGGTTCTTGCGGCTCGCCTGGCGCGTCGGGTTCGTGGGTATTCATGCCGACATTCAATCACGAATCGTCGATGCCGCCGCGGCCAGCCGGCAGCGACGGCGGGCGAACAGCTGCGCGGGTTAGTATGACCGGGGCCGTGGCGGCAAGCCGACGGCGACACTCCACGGAAACCTGCATGGCCCCATCCCGACCCACCGCGACGCCCCGCCCCGCCCGCCTGCCCGCGCCGAGGCGCGCTGCATGAACTGGCAGGCGTGGGCCACGGTCGCGGTGATCGTGCTGGCGATGGCGCTGTTCGCCAGCGAGAAGCTGCGCATCGACCTGATCGCGCTGCTGGTGCTGGCGACGCTGGTGATCCTGGGCATCGTCACGCCGGTGGAGGCGCTCAGCGGCTTCAGCAACGAGGCGACGGTGACGGTGGCGGCGATGTTCGCGCTCAGCCTGGGCATCGAGCGCTCCGGCGCGCTCGATCCGCTGAGCCGCTGGCTGATGCGGATCAAGCGGCCGTGGGTGCTGACCCTGGCGCTGATGCTGGCGATCGCGCCGCTGGGCGCGTTCGTCAAGAACATTGCGCTGGTGGCCACCTTCCTGCCGCTGGCGCTGCGCGTGTGCCAGCGCACACACACCTCGCCCGGCCGCGTGCTGATGCCGATGGCCTACGCCGCGCAGATGGGCGGCGTGTGCACGCTGATCGGCACCTCCTCCAACCTGCTCGCCGACACGCTGGCGCAGAAGCACGGGATGGAGGCGTTCGGCGTGTTCGAGTTCACCCGCATGGGCGTGATCCTGGCGGTGGTCGGCATTGTCTACCTGATGCTGGTCGGCCGCTGGCTGCTGCCGCGCGAGATCGACACCCAGCTGCCGGTGCAGGAGGAGATCGGCAAGTACGTCACCGAGCTGGAGGTGACCGAGCAGTCCGCGCTGGTCGGCGGCAGCATCGCCGATGCGAAGCTGGGCGAGCGCTACGGCGTCTACCCGCTGGAGCTGCTGCGCGGCGAGCGGCGCATGTGGTCGCCGCGCAGCCAGGAGATCGCCGTCGGCGACGTGCTGCTGGTGCGCGGCGACTGGGGGAAGATCGAGGATTTCCAGCGCCGCGCCGGCCTGCGCAACGCGCCGGACCGCCGCTACGCCACCGGCGATGCCCGCTCGCGGGTGATGGTGGAGCTGATGATCGCGCCGGCCAGCCCGATGGAAGGCCGCCAGCTGGAGGAAACCGGCCTGCACTGGCGCTACGACGCGGTGGCGCTGGCGATCCACCGGCGCGGCCAGCTGCTGCGCGACAAGCTCAGCGACGTCAGCCTGGCGGTGGGCGACGTGCTGCTGGTGCTGGTCGACGACGAGGCGTTGTCCAACCTGCGCAACGACGAGGCCTTCATCGTGCTGAGCGAGCGCGAGGAAGCCCACCGCACCCCGCGCAAGGCGTGGTATGCCGCCGCGATCATGGTTGGCGTGGTGGTGGCCTCCGGCCTGCACTGGCTGCCGATCCCGATCGCGGCGATCTGCGGCGCGGTGGCGATGGCGCTCACCGGCTGCTTCGGCCGCAAGGACGTCTACGAGGGCGTGGACTGGAAGATCATCATCCTGCTCGGCGCGATCCTGCCGCTGGGCATCGCGATCGAGCGCAGCGGCCTGTCGGAAACGCTGGTGCAGATGGGGCTGGGCGTGGTCGGCGACCACGGCCCGCTGGCCGGCCTGCTGATGGTCTACCTGCTGACCGCCCTGCTCACCGAACTGATGGGCCACAACCCCTCGGTGGTGCTGATGGTGGGCATCGCCGTGTCGGTGGCCCACGCCATGCACGTGGACCCGCGTCCGTTCGTCGTCGCGGTCGCCTTCGCCGCCGCCACCTCGTTCGCCACCCCGGTCGGCTACCCCACCAACACCATGGTCTACTACGCCGGCGGCTACCGATTCACCGACTTCATGAAGGTCGGCATCCCGCTGATCGCCATCTTCTGCGCGCTGTCGATGTGGTTGATCCCGAAGTTTTGGCCGTTCTAGAGCTGGGAATAGGGAATAGGGAATGGGGAATAGGAAGAGCAACGGCGTTCCGCGACCCCCTGCTTTCCCTATTCCCCATTCCCTATTCCCGGCAGTCAGGCATAGCCTGACAGCGCCAGCTGCAGCAGGATCTTCATCTCCTCGCGCAGCGGCAGCGGGGCGACCACTTCCGCGTCGGGGCCGTACTTGAGCACGTCCATCAGCAACTCTTTCGAGTTGGAGTAGGGCAGCTTCAGCTCGTAGCGGCCGTCGCTCAGCCATTCGCCCTGCTGCTGCGAATGCCAGTGCTCGTCGGAAACCCAGCGCGCGGCGTGGGCGGAGAAGCGGATCGTGGCCCAGGCCTTGGGCTTGCCGGCGAAAATGCCGTAGCTGGAGGCGAGCAGTTCGTTGAGCTCGCTGTCGGTGACGTCGCGGGCGGGCGCGTCCTGCGCCTGCGCCTCGGCGATGCGGTCCACCGCGAAACTGCGCAGCGCCTCGCGGTCGTGGTCCCACACGTCGAGGTACCAGTTGTCGCGGTAGTGGGTCAGCCGCTGCGGCGAGACCAGCCGGCGGCTGTCGGCATTGGTGGTGCGTGCGCGGTAGCGGAAGCGCAGCTGGCGCCGTTCGAGCACCGCGCCGGCGACCACGCGGAACACTTGCTGGTCGAGCTTGCGCTCGCCCCACGGAATCACCCGGATGCGCTCGATCGGCAGCGCCTTGCCGCTGCCCTGGTGCGACAGCAGGCCCTCGATGCGCGCCTTGAACGGCGCCAGCGTGCCGGCGAGCACGCCGGGGCCGGAGCGGCTGATCAGTTCGTTGAGCGCCAGCAGCGAGGCCAGCTCGTCGGAGGTCAGCCACAGGCCGGGCAGCTCGAACTTCTCGCCTTCGCCGGCTTCGTAGCGGAATGCCGCCTGGTCGGTGCCGGCGCTCTCGATCGGCGCGCCCAGCGCATCGCGCAGGAACGCCACGTCGCGATACAGCGTGGCGCGCGAGCATTCCAGTTCGCCCATCAGGCGCGACAACGGCACCGGATAGTGCGCCGATTTCAGCAGGCGATGCAGCGTCAATATCCGTTCGTAGCGATCCATTCGGCACGTCTCGGGCGGGGCACGTCCTAGCATGGTGGCGGCCGTGGATGGCTGCAAGTCGCACGGCGGGCCGGCGCATTCACTGCGAGTTCAAGACGGCTGGCTAAGGTACGCTGTTACCAAACTTTAACAAACGGATATTCGGCAATGAACAAGACCCTGATCGGCGGCCTGCTGCTGGCCGGTTTCGCCAGCTTCGCCGCCCACGCCCAGGACACGGAAAATCGCGGCGGCTGGAGCGGTTCGGGCGAATTCGGTTTCGCCTCGTCCACCGGCAACTCGCGCTCGGAGAACATCAACGCCAAACTGGGCCTGAGCCAGGAAAACGACCAGTGGAAGAACAACTTCTTCGTTGACGCGCTGCGCTCCAAGAGCGAGCAGAAGATCGTCGACACCAATGGCAACACGATCGAGCAGTTCAACACCACCGCCAACCGCTACGACGCCGGCGCCTCGGTCGGCCTCAAGCTCGACACGCGCAGCTACATCGTCGGCGCGGCCCGCTACGAGCACGACGACTTCGGCGCCAACCTGTGGCAGGGCACGGTCTCGCTGGGCTACGGCTATATCGCGCTGAAGGACGAGCGCAACGAGCTGTCGTTCGAAATCGGCCCCGGCTACAAGCGCTATCGTCCCGCCGACACCCAGGTGCTGGTCGGCAACGTGCTGGTCGCCCAGCGCCAGCCCACCGAAGGCGAAGTGGTGGCCCGCGGCCTGGTCAACTACAAGTTCAAGCTGAGCGCCAACACCGCCTTCGAGGACACGTTCCTCACCGAAGCGGGCTCCAAGAACACCTACATCCAGAACGACGCCGGCCTGGCCGTCAGCATGACCAAGAAGCTGGCCCTGAAAGTGGGCTTCCAGGTCCGCTACAACAGCGACGTGCAGCCGGGCGTGAAGCAGACCGATACGCTGACCACGACGAATCTCGTGTACAGCTTCTGAGCGCCGGATGGGCAGTGGCAGGGCGGGCACCGCCCGCCGCTCCCCCGCACGGGCGGTGGCGGGCACTGCCCGCCGTGGGTCGCTGCCGCATGGACTGCAGGAGCGTGACAGCGTCGGCTCACGTCCCCAGCAGTTTGCCCGCCCCTTGCGCGAGCAACGCCTGCGCCACCTGTCGACCGAGTGCCTCGGCCTGATCCGCCGGCGCGCTGCCTTCGGCGTGCAGCAGCTGGCCGCTGGCCGCGTCGCCGACGAGGCCGCGCAGGTGCAAGCCGTGGTCGCTGCGCATGCACCAGGCGCCGACCGGCACCGTGCAGCTGCCGCCCAGGGCGCGGTTCATCGCGCGCTCGGCGCTCACCGTGAGCCGCGTGTCGGCGTCGTCGAGCGCGGCGAGCAGGGCCAGCACCGCCGGATGCTCGTCGCGCGCCTCGATCGCGATGGCGGCCTGGCCCGGGGCGGGAAGCCAGTCCGGCGCGGCCAGTCGCGAGACGATGCGCGAGGCCAGGCCGAGGCGTTCCAGCCCGGCGCAGGCCAGCACGATCGCGTCGTACTGGCCGGCGTCGAGCTTGCCCAGCCGGGTGCCGACGTTGCCGCGCAGGTCGCTCAGCTGCAGATCCGGCCGCAGCGCGCGCAGTTGCGCCTGCCGGCGCAGCGACGAGGTGCCCACGCGCGCGCCCCGCGGCAGCGCGGCGAGGTCGGCGTAGTGGTTGCTGACGAAAGCGTCGGCGGCGTCGGCGCGGGGCAGGATGGCCGGCAGGGTGAAGCCGCTCTCGAGATCGGCCGGCACGTCCTTCAGCGAGTGCACCGCCAGCTCGGCGCGGCCTTCCAGCATGGCCACTTCCAGCTCCTTGAGGAACAGTCCCTTGCCGCCGATGGTGGCCAGCGGCTGGTCGAGGATCTCGTCGCCGCGGGTGGACAGCGGCACCAGCTCCACGCCCAGGCCGGGGTGCGCCGCGCGCAGCAGCGCGGCGACGTGTTCGGCCTGCCACAGCGCCAGCGCGCTCTTGCGGGTGGCGATGCGCAAGGTGGAAGGGTTCATTGGAACTCCGCGACGTTCGGCAAGGTCCCATTGTAGTTGACCGGCCCGGTGCGGCGTGGCCAGCCCGCGACGTTTGGGCGCGGTGGCTGACACGGTCGTCGCGGGCCGGCTACGATGTCGACAAACCCCTCGGAGTTCATCATGCAAAGCGGTAATCCGGCACTCAACAAGAACACCTTCCTCGACGCCGCCAGCGGTGCGGTGGTGTCGCATGGCGACGAGGTGATGACTCTCAACGGCACGGTCAACAAGACCGGCCTGCTGCTGATCCTCGCCATCGTCGGCGCGGCCTTCAGCTGGGGCCAGTTCAACGGTGCGGAGAGCCTGCCGACGATGGGCCCGCTGATGATCGGCGGCGCCATCGGCGGCCTGATCCTGGCCCTGGTCACCGTGTTCAAGAAAACCTGGGCGCCGGTCACCGCGCCGTTGTACGCGCTGGTGGAGGGCGTCTTCATCGGCGCGTTGTCGGCGATCTTCGAGATGCGCTACACGGGCATCGTGATGCAGGCGGTGGGGCTGACCTTCGGCGTGATGGCGGCGATGCTGCTGGCCTATCGCAGCGGGCTGATCCGCGCCACCGAGAAGTTCAAGCTCGGCATCGTCGCGGCCACCGGCGGCATCATGCTGCTGTACCTGGCCAACTTCGTGATGGGCTTCTTCGGCCATTCGATGGGCTTCATCAACGGCTCCAGCGGCCTGGGCATCGCCTTCAGCGGCGTGGTGGTGGTGATCGCCGCGCTCAACCTGATCCTCGATTTCGACATGATCGAGCAGGGCGTGCATGCCCGCGCACCGAAATACATGGAGTGGTACGGCGCCTTCGCCCTGGTGGTGACCCTGGTGTGGCTGTACCTGGAACTGCTGCGGTTGCTGTCGAAGCTGCAGTCGCGCAACTGAGACAGCGGCGGGAGTGAAGAAAGTCGGCGGGCGATGTCCGCCGGCTTTTTTTGGGGCCGGGAAAGCGGCGGGCAGTGCCCGCCCTACACCGACGTATCGTCGCGTAGGGCGGGCACTGCCCGCCGGCTCTTGCTTTCCGGGCGGGGCTCTCTTCGTCTAGGCCACCAGCTCAGCGTCATCCCCCGGCTGTTCCGCGTGATGGTCCGCCGCCAGCAGCATGTAGAACGCGGGCACCACGAACAGGGTGAACACGGTGCCGATGGCCAGGCCGGTGGAGATCACCAGGCCCATGTTGAAGCGG
>Ga0157371_10004789_pt1 | contig 11662 bp, 11 predicted proteins | sample C45metaG_FD_113462 | JGI IMG/M metagenome (GOLD analysis project Ga0157371, IMG submission 113462) | Corn rhizosphere microbial communities from Kellogg Biological Station, Michigan, USA - C4-5 metaG | ecosystem: Host-associated > Plants > Roots > Rhizosphere > Soil | place: USA: Michigan... | reverse complement strand
GTCTCCTCAGGCCAACACGATGTTGGTCACGAAGGCGTTGCCACACGAGGTGGCGTTCTTAGCCTTCGTTCCTTTGTTCGCTCCTGCGGGGCCTTCAGCTCATGCACCTGCCGCTTCGCTTTCGGTGCAGAAAACATCTGCTATTCCCGCTGGAGTCGCCGTCTTTCACTACAATCAATTGCCTACAAAAAATAGTAGTTTTATAAAAAGTATACAAAAAACAGGTGTAGAAAAAGACTCGTTTTTCTACACCTGCTTCAATTTATGGGCTTATTGGACAGCCCCTTCTTTTTGGTAATCGTATGGCCGTCGCCCTGCACTTTTCTTAGATAGAGAAAATATGGTTCATTGCATTTTGTGGGTCTGGATGATTAAGAGCAATGAGGAGTGCCAGCCTTGCTTTTTGACCGTTTATGCCCTGTGCAAATATGACTCCTAGCTCTTTTAACCCTTTTCCACCACCTACATAACCATATACATCTTGTGCTATTCCATTAAAGCAACGAGAAACAAGTACAATTGGTATGTTTCTTTGCAAGATATCTTCAATAATAGGAACAAGGCTCGGAGGCACATTTCCTTGACCTAATCCTTCCAATACTATTCCGTCATAGCCTAGCTGGATGGATGATTCTAATAAATCTGGTTCCATTCCTGCATATACTTTAAAAAGTGCCACTCGTTTCGAGATACTTTGAATTGGGAAAACTGTCCGGTAATTAGGGGAATGATGAAAATGTACAATGGACTTTGAAATAAAACCGATAGGTCCGTATTGCGGACTTTGGAAGGTGCTGACATTGCTAGCGTGCGTTTTTGTCGCATTTTCTGCGGTATGAATCTCATCATTTAAGACAATTAATACCCCTTTACCAATTGCGTCCTTGGATGAGGCTACTTTTATAGCAGAAACTAAATTGTATAAACCATCTGAGCCGATTTCATTGGAAGATCTCATTGCACCTGTTATCACGATCGGGATCGATGTATCGACTGTTATGTCCAAAAAGTAGGCTGTTTCTTCCAGTGTATCTGTTCCATGTGTAATGACAACTCCATCAATATTTTTTTCTACTATATACTGATCGATTAACTGTTTTAGAGTTAACATTTCCGCAGAGGTAATATGAGGAGAAGGTAAATTAAAAGCCTCGATTTCCAAAATGTTTGCAAGTTTTTTTAGTTTTTCTGCCTCTACAATGAGAGGGTTTTGAGCAGCAGGAACTACTGCACCAGTTTCCGCATTTACTTGCATAGATATCGTTCCGCCTGTATGAATTAGTAAAATTGTTTTCAATAGAAAAACCCCCAAATTTTTTACAATTAATGCAAATAATAATGTATAATAAAGATAATGAATTGGAAGGAGTAAGGATATGTTCATACTGCTTTCCGTTGCAATTGCTCCTGCACTTGCACTTTTAAGTTATTTTTATTTACGTAAAGAAATTGCCAAAGAGCCTTCTAGATTATTGTTACACACATTTATATATGGCGCTATATTAACTTTTCCAATTTTATTTATTCAGCATGTAATTCAAGAAGAGCAAGTAATTTCAGGCTTATTTGTTCGAAATGCCTTATTTTCTAGCACCTTAGAAGAGTTTTTCAAATGGTTAGCACTTCTAGTGGCTATATACAAACATGTGGAGTTTGATGATCCTTACGATGGGATCTTATATGGAGCTAGTGTTTCTCTTGGATTCGCAACGGTCGAAAACATTTTGTTCCTATTAAACTTTGGTATGCATGATGCATTTATGCGTGCGTTGCTTCCAGTTTCCAGTCATGCATTATTTGGCGTCGTAATGGGTTATTATTTAGGTAGAGCAAAATTTTCAACTTTAAATAAGTCCCGATATGAAATTACGTATGCATTAGCAGCTCCTTTAGTCTTGCATATAATATATAATAGCATTTTAATTTTTACTGGATTTGAACTAATCTTAATGGTTCCATTCATGCTTTTTTTATGGGTATTTGGCTTATCAAAAGTAAAGAAAGCACATATTTTATCGCATAAAAGAAGATATGAACATCATGAATATTTTATTAGAGAGGAAATCTAGCTGATGCTAGATTTTTTTTGTATATTTAGTAAAAACTTACCCAAGCTATATAAAAAGGAGAGATGTCGTTTGAAACAAATTAAATACATCCTTATTAGCTTGGTTATTTGTACAGCTAGTTATGCGTTATTAAATCAAGAGCAACCTACACAGGCTTTCTCCGCTCAGATATTAGAACGGGGAGCATACGGAGATGATGTAATTGAGCTACAAGCTAGACTACAATACATTGGATATTACACGAGTGAAATAGACGGTAAGTTTGGATACAGCACTTACTGGGCCCTTAGAAATTTTCAAGAGAAATACGGGCTTCCTGTCGATGGAATGTTAGGTGAAAAAACGAAGAAAAAACTTGTGAATGCTTCGGAATTCAACGAGAAATTTGTGCATGAACAAATAAAAAAAGGTAATAGTTTTACACATTACGGTGGGAAGGACCTAAAGGCACAAGTAAAAAATAAAAAACCGGAAAGTACAAATATGCAGCTTCCCCCAAAATACACAGAAAAAGATTTAAAGCTAATTGCAAACGCAGTATATGGAGAATCTAGGGGAGAGCCATATGAAGGGCAAGTTGCAGTTGCAGCAGTTATATTAAATCGAGTTGATCACCCTGATTTTCCAAATACAATTAGCGAAGTAATATTCCAACCACGCGCATTTACTGCAGTAGCAGATGGCCAAATTTGGTTAGAGCCGAATGAACGTGCTAAAGAGGCGGTATTAGACGCACTAAATGGATGGGATCCAACTGAAAATGCTATCTACTACTTTAACCCGGAAACTGCTACTAGTGAATGGATCTGGTCTAGACCACAAATTAAAAAAATCGGACAGCATATATTTTGTTCATAAGGAGATAAAATGAAAAAATTTGGATGGATAATAGTTGTTGCTGCTGCCGCCTTATTTCTTGTATATCATTTGTCTGTTCAAGCCCAAAACACTCGATTAGAAACTGCACTTGCAAACCAATATGCAAATCAATTAACAACAGCTTCTGAACAGCTTACGGTATTAAGTGATTCCATTGATCAGACATTACTATTTAAAGATAAAGCTGCACTCGATAAACCTCTAGATGATGTATGGAGAGTGTCTTCTGATGTGCGGGCATCTATTTCAGCCTTACCAATAGATCAAGAAACCTCCACGGTGTGGATGAATTATTTAACCCGTATTGGAAATGGCGCTTCGCAAGTTAAGGCTGGAAAAGTGCCAATAGAAGAATGGCAAAAAAACATGACAAGTGCTCGTGATAATTTAAGATCGTTATCTGATCAATGGGCTTTTACGACTAGAGAGGATGGAAAGAAAGATTATATCGTAGCATCTTTTGTACAAAACAAAGTAAGTAAAGAAAATGAGAAGAGTTGGAAAGCTCTAGGGAGTTCTGTAAAAACTTATACGGAAAGTGATTTTCCAATGACTGCAAGTGAAACGGATCAACAAAAGAAGAAGGATTTGCAACACATTGAAGACGCAGAGATTAGTATGGATCAAGTAAAACAAAAATTTAGGGAGCTGTTCCCTGAACTAAAAGATGCTAAACTGCATGTTACAGAAAGTGCAAAAGATGCTCCTTATCCCTTTTATCATGTAGAATTTCATAAGGGAATTCGAATTGGATATGCGGATTTCACGAAAAAAGGAGGTCATCTACTATCTTTCTTATTGGAAAGACCTTTTGATAATACAACCATTAGTGTTGAACAAATGAAAGCTAAAGCATTAAAATATATGAAATCCTTTGATTATGCCGATACGAAAATGGTTGATTTCCGAGAAAATAATATTGCTTGGCATTTAGCTTTTGCAAGAAATGATGCTGAAAATAATGCACTAGTGTATGCGGATGGCGTTCAGTTGAAAGTTGCAAAAGATAATGGAGAGCTTTTAGGATTAAATGCAATGGAATATATTCAAAAGGAAAAGCTTGTACCTCAAAAAGTTATTCCTATAAACTATGATGAACTATTTTCCGGGAATTTCACTGTAGAAGAAGAGCGATTATCTTATGTGGAAAATCAACAATTACAACAACGTCTTGCATATGAAGTTTTGACAAGAAGTGATACTATTGGCACGTATAAAATATATATTGATACGGAAACACACGAAATATTACACTCAGAAAAACTCCCATAAAATATTTTCTTATAGAAAATGAAAACTTTAAATGTCATAATAAAAGTATTATGACATTTAAAGAGGGTAAAATCATGAAAATAAAGTTAGGTACAAATTTAACCTTAGAGCCAACCTTTACCGAGAAAAAAGAAAAATACCGTTGTAAAGTAGTTGATATGGATGATCAATATATTTATGTGGATTATCCTATCGACACAATAACAAACAAAACCGTATTTTTAATTGACGGTGCCCAGCTACGTGCCACCTATGTGGAAGAATTAAAGTCAGCGTTTGCCTTCCAAACAGAAGTGTTAGGAAAGAGGAATGGGCAAATTCCAATGATTAGACTTTCGTATCCAGGTGATTCCGAAATTATTAAAATTCAACGAAGAGATTTTGTACGTGTCCATTCACCCCTAGATGTGTCTGTTCAATTTGAAGATGAAAAGTATCAATTTATTACAGACGATATTAGTGCAGGTGGTAGTGCTATATTATTGAATCGAGAGGTAAAATTTAAAGCTAATGACGATGTATCGATATTAATCCCCTTAGCATTCAACAATGGGGATATTAAATACGTATCTACTATTGCTAAAGTTGTGCGCATTTGGGACAAAGATTCCCTAACGTTAGCATCCTTGCAATTTACTGATACGGATGATATAGATAAGCAACACATTGTACGTTTTTGCTTTGAAAGACAGTTATTAATGAGGAAAAAAGGATTGAAGTAAAAGTCTGTTTTTACAGGCTTTTTTTTTTCGTATCATTCTATGATAAAATATATTCGAATAGAGTGGAGGATAAAAATATGACGAAACAAATACAAATTGCTATTGATGGTCCAGCTGCGGCAGGTAAGAGTACAATAGCTAAAAAAACAGCCGAGTTATTAGGGTATACATATGTGGATACAGGAGCAATGTATCGAGCTATTACGTATAAAGCAATACATTCAAACATAGATTTGCAAGACGGAGAAAAATTAACGGATCTATTGAAAAAAACCTCTATTGAGTTAAAGCCTTCTCCTAAAGGACAACTAGTATTTTTAGATAATAGAGAAGTAACGGAAGAAATTCGTTCTAAAGAAGTAACTGCTTCCGTTTCAGCTGTAGCTGCTCATGCAAACTTAAGAGTAGAAATGGTAAGAAGACAGGTTGAAATGGGTAAAAACGGCAGTATCGTAATGGATGGACGGGATATTGGGACACATGTATTAACCAATGCAGAGCTTAAGGTATTCATGTCTGCTAGCGTGGAAGAAAGAGCAAGTAGAAGATTTTTAGAGAACCAAAAAAGAGGAATTAGTACAAGTTTAGAAGAACTAATAAAAGAGATTGCTCTTAGAGATAAATTAGATAGTGAACGAGAAGCATCTCCTTTATTACAAGCTGAAGATGCCATCTACATCGATACAACCTCGCTAACAATCGAAGAAGTTTCCGAGAAAATTATGCAGCTAGCTAAAGAGAGGATGGTTTAAAATGAATCTTTATTCCTTTGCAAAGACGATCGTTTATACCGCCTTAAAGCCAATTTATCGATTTGAAGTGATTGGAGCTGATAACTTTCCAAAAGATGGAGGGATATTACTTTGTACCAATCATATTAATGCATTAGATCCCCCTGTTGTCGGGATAAACGCTCCGAGGCCCGTAAATTTTATGGCTAAAGAAGAATTGTTTCGAATACCATTATTAAAAAGTATCCTTCCAGGAGTGCATGCATTTCCCGTAAAAAGAGGAATGAGTGATCGTGATGCACTACGTCGAGCTATAAAGCTATTAAAAGAAGGCGAAGTGGTCGGTCTTTTCCCAGAAGGAACAAGAAGTAAAGATGGGAAGCTTGGAAAGGGTTTTAGCGGTGCAGGATTCTTTGCTTTAAGAGGAGAGGCAAACGTCGTACCATGTGCGATTGTCGGTCCATATAAGCCGTTCAGACGCTTAAAGGTAGTTTATGGAAATGCAATAGATATGCAGCCATATCGAGAAAAAAAGGCTTCTCCTGAAGAAGTGACGGAAGTTATTATGGCGAATATTGCTCAATTACTTGAAGAACATAAAACAAAATAATTAGAATTTTTATTTTCCAGAAGTGCTTCTTTTTGTATTTCTGTCTTAGTTCGCATAAAATAGATAAGAGACGTTGTGAAGGAGGAATATCATATGTCAGAAGAAATGAACTTAAACACACATGAGTTTAAAGAGGGAGATCTAGTAAAAGCGACGGTTGCACAGGTAGATGAAAAATCCGTAATCGTATCAATTGAAGGTGCACCTTTCGATGGAATAGTTCCAATTAGTGAACTATCTAGCTTGCATATTGAAAAAGCATCCGACTCCGTTTCCATCGGTGATGAATTAGAACTTATGATTACAAAAGTAGAAGAAGCAAACTTTGTTCTCTCTAAACGAAAAGTGGATGCTGAAAAAGCATGGGAACAGCTAGAAAAGCAATATCAAGCAGGAGAAATTATTGAAACAGATGTAAAAGAGGTAGTTAAAGGCGGATTGGTCGTAGATTTAGGCGTACGCGGATTCATACCTGCTTCTTTAATTGAAGATCATTTCGTTGAATCGTTTGAAGATTATAAAGGCAAAGTATTAACTTTTAAAATTGTCGAGTTAGAAAAAGATAAAAATCGATTAATCCTGTCACATAAAGCAGTTCTAGAAGATGAAAAATCCGTTAGTAAACAAAAAACATTGAATTCCATTCAAAGTGGAGATATAGTTTTTGGAACAGTACAACGAATTGCTTCATTTGGTGCTTTCGTAGATATAGGTGGAGTAGACGGACTTGTGCATATTTCGCAAATCTCTCATGAACATTTGGAGAGTGTTGCTAATGTTTTATCAGAAGGACAACAAGTGAAAGTGAAAGTACTTTCAATCGATAGAGATGCAGAAAGAATTTCTTTATCAATTAAAGATACTTTACCTGGTCCATGGGCAGAAATGGAAGAAAAAGCTTCTAAAGGAGCTGTATTAACAGGTAAAATAAAACGACTTGTTTCTTATGGCGCTTTTGTTGAAGTATTCCCTGGTGTAGAAGGACTTGTTCATATTTCTCAAATAGCACACCAACATATTGGTACACCGCAAGAAGTGTTAAAAGAAGGCCAAGAAGTTCAAGTGAAAGTGCTAGAGGTTAATAGTGCGGAAAAACGACTTTCTTTAAGTATTAAAGAACTAGTTGAAAATGAGGATGCATTTAATTTAGCTGATTATCAACTACCGGAAGAATCTAAAGGTTTCTCCATTAGTGATGTGCTAGGTGACAGACTAAAAAACTTTACAAAATAAGATTAGTAACTAAGAATCACAAAGCAGGTGACTTCAATAAAGTCGCCTGCTTTTGTCATTTTGTTGTATAATACAAAATAGACGAAGTTGGAAGGATGAATAAGTAATGACAAAACCAGTAGTAGCAATCGTTGGTAGGCCGAATGTCGGCAAATCGACTATATTTAATCGAATCGTAGGAGAGCGTGTATCTATCGTGGAAGATATTCCAGGAATTACACGTGATCGTATATATAGTTCTGCCGATTGGTTAACACATGAATTTAATATTATTGATACAGGTGGTATTGAATTAAGTGATGAACCGTTTTTAGAACAAATAAAACAACAAGCTGAAATCGCAATGGATGAAGCAGATGTTATTATTTTCTTAACAAATGGTCGCGAAGGAATCACATCAGCGGATGAGTATGTAGCTAAGATTTTATACAAAACAAAGAAACCAATCGTTTTAGCAGTAAATAAAATTGATAATCCTGATATGCGTGAAATGATTTATGACTTTTATTCATTAGGAATGGGTGAACCTTTCCCTATTTCAGGATCTCATGGTCTTGGTTTAGGAGATTTATTAGACGAAGTGGCGAAAAACTTCCCAGAAGTAGAAGATCAAGAGTATGGCGAAGAAGTTATCAAATTCTCTCTAATCGGAAGACCGAATGTTGGTAAATCTTCTTTAATCAATGCATTTTTAGGGCATGATCGCGTAATTGTAAGTGAAATTGCTGGTACGACACGAGATGCTATTGATACTGAGTATACATTTGACGATCAAGATTACGTGATGATTGATACAGCTGGAATGCGTAAAAAAGGAAAAGTATACGAAACAACTGAAAAATACAGTGTGCTTCGTGCTTTAAAGGCTATCGAACGTTCTGACGTTGTTTTAGTTGTTTTAAATGCGGAAGAAGGAATTCAAGAGCAAGATAAAAAAATTGCTGGATATGCGCATGAAGGCGGAAAAGCAGTAATTATTATTATGAATAAATGGGATGCAATCGAAAAGGATGACAAAACAATGAATGAAATGACGAAATCCATTCGTGAACATTTCCAATTCTTAGACTATGCACCGATTGTTTTTGTTTCAGCAAAAACCAAACAACGTGTAAATGCTATTTTCCCAGTTATTAATAAAGTAAGTGAAAACCATGCACTACGAGTTCAATCTTCCGTATTAAATGAGGTAATTGAGGACTCTGTAGCACGTAATCCTGCTCCAACAGACAAAGGAAAACGACTTCGTATTTATTATGCAACTCAAGTAGCTATTAAGCCGCCTACATTTGTTGTGTTCGTAAATGAACCTGAAATGATGCATTTCTCATATGAACGATTTTTAGAAAATCGAATTCGTGAATCCTTTGATTTTGAGGGGACTCCAATACGAATTATTACTCGCGCAAGAACTTGATCATATAGGTTTAGGGGGCGTAATTGAAATGGAGAAAGTAACTGTACTTGGAGCAGGTAGCTGGGGAACAGCACTTGCAATGGTGCTTGCTAATAATAATCATGATTGTCTCCTTTGGTCACATCGAGAAGACCAAGCGAGCGAAATGAATGAACATCATACAAACAATAAGTATTTACCGAATACACTTTTACCTAGTAACTTAAAAGCGACGAGTGATTTTGAGCAAGCAATTCAACATGCATCAACAATTGTTATAGCAGTACCAACAAAAGCAATTAGAGATGTTACCCAAGACATGAGGAAGTTTTTAACGGATAAGAAATTATTTGTTCATGTTTCAAAAGGGATTGAACCCGATTCGTTAAAACGTATTTCAGAAATGTTAAAGGACGAACTTCCAGCTCATTTGGTGGAAGCGATTGTCGTGTTATCTGGACCGAGTCATGCAGAAGAGGTAGTTTTACAACATCCTACTACCATTACTGCCGCTAGTGAAAAAATGCAAGCCGCTGAAAAAGTACAAGATTTGTTTATGAATAATTATTTCCGTGTATATACAAATGATGATGTCATTGGTGTAGAAATAGGAGCAGCTCTGAAAAATGTTATTGCTTTAGCAACTGGTATTGTAGATGGACTTGGGTATGGGGATAATGCAAAAGCAGCTCTTATTACAAGAGGTCTAGCAGAAATTTCAAGACTAGGAATTAGTTTAGGTGCAGAGCCTTATACTTTCTTTGGATTAACTGGGATGGGTGACTTAATTGTTACTTGTACAAGTGTTCATTCTAGAAACTGGCGAGCAGGTAATATGCTTGGAAAAGGTGCAACACTTGAAACCGTTCTAGATGAAATGGGAATGGTTGTGGAAGGTGTACGAACAACGAAAGCAGCATACCAACTTGCGAAAAAGCAGCAAGTAGACATGCCTATTACTGAAGCATTATATTCGGTGTTATTTGAAGGTGGTCAACCAAAAGAAGCCGTAGATATCCTTATGCATCGCACAAAAAAACATGAGCTAGAGGATTATAAAACGTTCTAAACTTCAGACTGTTGAGAAACGCTCGCATTCTTCGTTGCTTGCTCCTGCGCAAGCTCGTCGCAGTTAAAAGCGTTGCTCCTGCGGTTACTCGTCGCAGAAAAAGAATTGCTCCTGCGCGAAGCTCGTCGCAGACAAAAGAGTTGCAACCGTTGTGATATGATTTCGCGAACTTAGGTTGCTTTCTTGGACGAGTGTTTTCATTGCGTCTGAAGAACATTTTAAAACAACAAATTGAGTTGTATGAAATACAACTCTTTTTTGTTATGGTATACTTTTTAACTGTAGAAAGGTGGGGGAACTCTTGTTGTTAATATCATCAATGGATAAGATGTGGATTTCATTTGGGTCTATGGGATGTTTGTTGCTAGCTATGATAGTTATGTACTTTGTAAAAAATAAGTTTACAAACAGTTTCTTGAAATTTATCTTCGGTTTGTTTGCATACATATTGTTATTTATAGGTTTTATCACGATGGTATATATTATCTTTAATCCAACAAAAGCTTAGTAAGGAGATTCGGATGAAAAAAATTAGTCTTTTTGCAGTTCTTGCCTTTGGGGTACTACTATTAACCGGTTGCGGTTATAAAAGTGGTTATGAACCAGAAAATTTATTGCCATATGAAGATCAATTAGACGCTGTACAAAAAGCTGTCGACAGCTTTAAAGAAAACTCTAGTGGTTTGTTACCAATCAAGACACGTGATATGGAGACCGATCAATATATTAAATATCCAATAGACTTTAAAAAAATCGTTCCAGCTTATTTGGGTAAAGCACCAGCAAATTCGTATGAAGCAGGTGGGATTTATCAATATGTATTAATGGATGTTGAAGAAAATCCGACTGTAAAATTAGTTGATTTGCGAATAGCAGATACCCTACGTGACATAAATTTCAGAAAAGGGATTAATGGGTTTGGCCCTATTGCAGAAACCATCGCTGAAGGTGTATATAAGCTAGATTACAAGAAGATGGGATATAAAAGTGAACTGTCTGTTCAAAGCCCGTATTCGGATACTCAGCTACCTCTAGTAGCTACTGGTGATGGAAAGGTATATGTAGATTATTCTATTGAGTTGAGTCGGTTGCTTCAAGAAACGAAAGCTGAAGTAAAGCCAGGGGAAGATATTCGCTTTCTTTTGACGGATAATTTTGCAATTGTTCCAGCTTACTCACTACCCTACACTGTAAATGAAAATAATGAGCCGGTTTTTATGATCGCTAAATAAATTGAATTTTCTTAAATTTAACGTTTCATGCTTTATGCATGAAACGTTTTTTGTGTGCATATATTAAATGGCGAAGAAAGGAGAGTATCCATGTCGAGTAAACTGTATGAACAAATAGCAGAACGAACAAATGGCGATGTGTATATTGGTGTAGTTGGTCCGGTGAGGGTAGGTAAATCTACCTTTGTTAAAAGAGTAATGGAGCTAGTTGTCATTCCGAATATTCAAGAGGAATCAGAAAGATTACGTGCGCAAGATGAACTGCCTCAAAGCTCCCCAGGTAATGTTATTATGACTGCTGAACCTAAATTTGTACCTGCGCATGGAACGAATATTCATCTTGGTGAAGACCAACTACGTCTACAAATTAGGTTAGTAGATTGTGTAGGTTACATGATTGATGGCATAAAGACGCACTCAGGTGAAGATGGGCAGAAACTAGTGCATAC
>Ga0157371_10004787_pt1 | contig 11664 bp, 10 predicted proteins | sample C45metaG_FD_113462 | JGI IMG/M metagenome (GOLD analysis project Ga0157371, IMG submission 113462) | Corn rhizosphere microbial communities from Kellogg Biological Station, Michigan, USA - C4-5 metaG | ecosystem: Host-associated > Plants > Roots > Rhizosphere > Soil | place: USA: Michigan... | reverse complement strand
CCGGAATGGAACCCGGCGTTTTACAAATCTTTTGCAAATTCTTGGTTTCGGGCAGTGAATCCGGTCTGAACTTTTCCAGATGCTCCAGACCGTTGTTCAGCTAAGTGAACATTCGGGACGAAATGGCCGCCCTTGTCAAGTCAGGAATGTGACTGACGTCACGCAGCGGCGCGGTCGGCTTCGCGTTCGGTGACTGCCAGCGCCTGCTCGACCAGCGCCCAGTCGGCACCGGGGCGATGGGCACCCTCGCTCAGCACCTGGCGGAATGCGCGGCCGCCGGGCTGGCCATGGAACAGGCCGAGGATGTGGCGGGTGATGTGCTTCAGGGCCAGGCCCTCGCCCAGGCGGGCGTCGATGTACGGGCGCAGGGCGCGCAGCAGTTCACCGCGCGGTCGCAGCGGCGCGCCGGTATGCAGGGTCTCCAGCTGATGCAGCAGGTAGGGGTCGTGGTAGGCCGCGCGGCCGAGCATCACGCCATCGACGTGCGCGGCCTGCTCCTGCACCGCCTCGATGCTGGCCAGGCCGCCATTGAGCACCACCGGCAGCGCCGGGCGCTCCTGCTTCAGGCGATAGGCCCAGTCGTACTTCAGCGGCGGAACCTCGCGGTTCTCCTTCGGCGACAGGCCCTTCAGCCAGGCATTGCGGGCGTGCACCACCACCATCGCGGCACCGGCCTGGACCTGGTGGTCGACGAAGCTGGCGAATACGTCGTAATTGTCGTCCTCGTCCACGCCCAGGCGGCACTTCACCGTCACCGGGATGTCCACCGCCGCGACCATCGCCGCTACGCACTCGGCCACCAGCACCGGCTCGCGCATCAGGCAAGCGCCGAAACGGCCGGCCTGCACGCGGTCGGACGGGCAGCCGCAGTTGAGGTTGACCTCGTCATAGCCCCACTCGGCGGCAATGCGCGCGGCCTGTGCCAACAGGGCCGGATCACTGCCACCCAGCTGCAGCGCCAGCGGTTGTTCGCTGGCATCGAAACCGAGCAGGCGCTGGCGATCACCGTGGATCACCGCGTTGGCGTGCACCATTTCGGTGTACAGCCGCGCACCCGGTGCCAGCAGGCGGTGGAACACCCGGCAATGGCGGTCGGTCCAGTCCATCATGGGGGCGACGGACAGGCGCAGGGAATCAGCGTAACGGGCGGTGGCGGACGTCATCGGGCGGTTGATCGTGGAGACTGGCATTGCCAGTGAGATCAATAGTTTACACCGCCGGGCTGAACGGAGCCGGGGTGGCTCCGCCCGGCGAGAATCTGACCACAAAGCAGTTGATCGACTGACGTATCGATGACCTGGCCGCTGTGAAGGCGGCTGGCCCGACCCAGACGGGCAACTACTGCGACTGTTGAAGCTGGTGGCCAAATCCGAGAAGCGCGACCGGCGACCGACCGACGAAGAACTGCAGCGTCTGCATGCGTACTACGCAGCAGCAGCCTGGCGCTCAACCATCCCCATGAGCGATATGGTCACCTTCGCATCCTCATGGCGAAGCGGGAAAGCGAAATCACCCGGTTGCTGTGGTCGGATCTGGACAGCGAGCAGCGGACGGCGATGCTGAGGACGCAAAGCATCCCCGCGCCAAGATCGGCAACCATAGGACGTTCCCTCTGCTGGGCGAAGCCTGGGACCTGGTGCAGCGACAACCGCGAATCGCCGGGGAGAACCGCATCTTCCCCTACAACTCGAAATCCGTAGGCACGTCCTTTACCCGCGCCTGCAGCGCGCTCGGGATCGAGGATCTGTGTTTCCACGACCTGCGGCACGAAGCCACGTCCCGGCTGTTCGAGCAGGGCTACGATATCCCCGAGGTCGCGGCCGTGACCCTTCACGCGTCATGGAACGAGCTAAAGCGGTATACCCAGCTCCGGCCCGAAAGTCTGCATCGCCATATACATGGCGATGCCGGGCATACCGCCGCTTGACTGCGGCACCACGCGTGTAATGATGCGGCGACGTCAGGCCAACAAGAAGTCTCCGATGTAGCTGCCCAGGCTGAGTCTAAGGACCTTCAATGGCTACCAGCTGCAATCGGGTCGTCCATCACCCTGGCGACGGCCTATATCGACTTACCCTGAAAGCAAAAAAGGCCACCCAATGGGTGGCCTTCTCTCATCGACGGGGTTGAGTTGTCATCACTGCTATAGCTTCACATGCCCCAACCTACCTCGGTCATCGCATCCTCAGGCGGGTGGCGCCAGCTCGAACGGGTCGAATGCGATCACGTCCTGGCCCAGCCATTCGTTGACCGCCGTCATGCGCGTCTGCAGCGGCGCCAGCTCCATGGCAGACCACACCATTGCCGCCTCGCGGATCGAACCGAAGCCGCCGCTGTTCTGCGGCACGATGCCCAGCAGCTGGGGCGGGGTCCGCAGCGATGCCAGCATGTCGTCGCGGGTAACGCTCTTGATGCCGGTGAATTCATCCTTCGCCGCCAGCTCGCTGACCGGGATCAGCTGCAGGCCGTCCTTCTTCTCGTTCGGTGAATGCACGAACAGGTTGCGGAAATTGCCCGGCCCGCGCGACTGCCGCGGCGCCTCGCGCAGTTTGGACACGTCCCCATCCTCGGGCTGCGGATCAGTCAGGTACAGAATGAATCCGGCAACGAAGTGGCCGTGCCGCGTAAAAAACGGAAAGCAGCCGCCACGATGGTCCGGCCCAATAGCTCTCAGTCTCGGCCGACGTTGATCGCCGATGCCAGTGGCAGAGGCTGTGAAAAGAAAAAGGGTTGCTGCATGTCGCAGCAACCCCACGTCAATCGAGATACGTTCAATTTGAAGACAGCGCAGGGAATTGGCAGCATGCCGCGCGCCTGTTGCGCGCTCTTCGCCCAACAACAGCTCGGGATTTAGTCAGCGTTTTTTGGCGGACCCACAATAACCACACCGCCACCACCACTACCACCACCGCCACCACCACTACCTCCGCCGATGTAGCCGCCACCGCCGCCACTACCGCCACCACCACCGCCACCGCCACCGCTGCCGGTACCACCATTACCACTGCTGGCCGGCTTCTGCGTACCGGGAATCGGCTGCACACAGACGCTCCCGGCTAGACATACGACGGTCGCTTCCTCGGTCGAGCCATCGGCCCAAGTGACCTTGATCTTGGTACCAACAGGAGCAGAGCCAAGTCCGTTGGTGCTTCGATACATACCAGCCAAACCGGTGAGGCCTGCGATGCGAAGTTCTGCCATTTCATAAGCAGACAGACCTTGTGCCGCTGGAACCTGGTTATACGGGAATGCCTGGGCATTGATGCTGATCGTCGCCGCAATGACAGAGAACGCGACGAAAGACAACCCTACTAAGCTCCACTTCTTCTTTCGAGAAATCCGACTCATCAAAAGTTCCTTTTCAAGATGGTTTTTTGCCGACAATCCTCTGCACTTCAGCTATCGCTTTATCCAGCGCTTCTTGTTGACCGACCGGGACCGCCTGGGTCCGGATGGCGTCTTCAAAATCACCTGTACCGCAAATTCCTGTATTGACGCAGAGCGAGTCCATTCGATACGAGCCACTCGAGCAATCAGCACCCAAGCGGCAAGCGGCGATCCCCCACGCATAACTCGCATATGGACCCGTCATACCGGACTTGAACTCCGCAAGCTCAGCGGTTTCCGGAGCGAGAGCCAGCAAGTCACCGAGTGCAAAAATTGCTTCCGGATCGGCTGAATTGACCACGTCCCGAGCGAGAGACTGATAGTCCCCAGGTTTGAGTTCACTCCAGTTGCGGGAAGCAATCGCAACCCTGGAGTACGGGTCGCCCTGAGCGGCAGCACGTTCAAACCAGTTCCCGTAGGCCTCTTGCGGTATGACTTGACCACCATCGACGCCGGAGCAGGCAGCTGCAAATCGCTTCTTGATATCGTCATAGGCACCTTCTGGTGCCCCACGTATGCGAGTGTACGCATCCAATGTCGAGTACATGTTCGCCGGGGATAGGCTGAAGACCGAACAGCGTTGATAGATCTCCGCTAGATCCCTTTGCGCTACGACATCTCCCGCATCGGCGCGAGAACGAAGGTCTGCGAACCAACTCCCCGACACATGGGACTCGGCCCGTGCCCAAGGTATCGATTCAATGGAGTTCACGGAAGTTGCGCGCCCCCCTTTTGCCACAGGCTGGCCGCCAGATTGCTCTGAAGCCCCTGCGTCAGTTGGAACACTGGGGGGCGATTGATACCTACCAACGCCGTACCAAGCCACGCCAATCACAAGCACAGCAGCTACGGTTACCGCGACGATCTTATTCACGCTGCCCATCCGTCTTCCTGACTGAAAAATGAACGCAGCGAATGCTAGCACGCGGATGCTGGCCGAGGGTGGCTTATCCGGCAGCTTTGGTCCACCGCCATCAGGCAGACCTCGCGAAGTTCTAGACGCTTCACGCGACCGCGCGTGCCAATAATGTACCGGGAACTCCGAAGCCGTTGCCGTGCTTAACTGTCGGCCCTGTCCATCATCGGAGCGACGGACAGGCGCAGGGAATCAGCGTAACGGGCGGTGGCGGACGTCATCGGGGCGGTTGATCGTGGAGACTGGCATTGCCAGTGAGATCAATAGTTTACACCGCTGGGCTGAACGGAGCCGGCGGGCCCTGAGTACTGCCCGGAGCCGTCGTATGACCGGCCCCAGTAACCCACCGCAGCGACCTTACTGCGCGCACCACTTCGGCCTGCACCTGCGTCTGGTGGTAGGCCAGCTCGGTATCGCCGCAGGCCTGGATATGGTCGTTCATGCCACGGGCTTGCTGCACACAGCGGATGCATTGGCGGGCGGTGGCCTGCTGCGACCGGCCAGCAGTGCTCCATCACAGCTCGTTGGGCCGATCAGGCTGCACGATCGGCGCGTGCGTTTCGTAATCGGTCTGCTTCCAACCGCCTCCACCCTCTCCCGCAACCCACTGGAACGTCCAGGTTTCCACGAAGCCACCGGGAAGCTCATTGATGATGGTGATCTTCTCGCCGGCAGCACCCGAGGCCGGAAGCGGAACGGGAGGGGCCACTGCGGCGGAGGCCCGCGCATCGGCGGGGAGCCGGCGCTGCCGCACCGTAATCGTGCCCAGCTCCATCGTCCGCCGGTCCGCATCCGGAATGCTGTCCAGCCACTGTGTGATCGCCGCTGCCTCAGCGGTTCCCACGCGATGGTGGGAAACATGCTCGATGACGATGCGGGGCGAGGTCGCAACCGCAATGGGCGATAGCGCTGTCAAGCCAAGCCCCAGTGCGAAATACAGAAATATCGGAAACACGCGTGCTGCGGTCATCTGTCGTCCTTTTCCGATCTGTGCCGAGTGCACGAGATCACAGTGCATCCGGTGAAGGCAGGCCTCAATCAGAAAACCTGCAGACGAAAACAGCAAGGGGCCGTCAGTGCCCGCTGCCCCTGCCCCCCACCTGTTCGACCAGTGTCTGGCTGGCGGCGTTGAGACCGACAACACTGACTTCGGCACCGTGCGCGGCCAGCTTTTCCTGCGCGCGCTCGAGCGTGGCGACGGCAGTCAGGTCCCACAGGTGGGCATCGCGCAGATCGATCTGCACCTTCGGCGCCACGTGCTGGTAGTCGAACGCTGCACCGAGCTGTCCTGCCGAAGCGAAAAACACCTGGCCGCGCACGCGGTAGACCTGCATGTCCGCAATGTCCTCGCGCTGCACATCCAGCATGCGACCGACCTTGCGCGCGAAGAACAGCGCCGACAACAGCACGCCGCTGAGCACGCCCTTGGCCAGATCATGGGTGGCCACGGTGACCACAACGGTCAGCAGCATCACGGCTGAGGAACTGCGGGGATGCGTGCGCAGGTCGCGCAGCGAGCGCCAGCTGAAGGTGCCGATGCTGACCATGATCATCACCGCCACCAGTGCGGCCATCGGAATCTGCCGCACGAGGTCGCTGCCGTACACCACCAGCACCAGCAGCAGTATGCCGGCCACCAGGCAGGACAGGCGCCCGCGGCCACCGGAGGTCACGTTGATGACCGACTGGCCGATCATCGCGCAGCCGGCCATGCCTCCGAGGAAACCGGTCACCGTGTTGGCCAGGCCCTGGCCGACGCATTCGCGGTTGCGTTCGCTGGGCGTCTCGGTGATGTCCTCGACGATCTGCAGGGTCATCATCGATTCGAGCAGGCCGACCACGGCCAGCGTCGCGGACACCGGCAACAGGATGCGCAGGGTGTCCCACGTCAGCGGCACATCAGGCAGCAGGAAGTGCGGCAGGCTGTCGGGCAGTTGGCCCATGTCGCCAACCGTGCGCACCTCGATGCCGAACCCCACCACCACGGCAGTGAGCAGGCCAATGGCCACCAGCGGAGAGGGCACCGCACGGGTGATGCGCGGCAGCAGGTAGATGATCGCCAGCGCGGCCGCGCACAGCACATAAACGGTGGGGCCGCGACCGACCAGTTCCGGCAGCTGCGCCAGGAAGATCAGGATCGCCAGCGCATTGACGAAGCCGGTGATGACCGAGCGCGAAACAAAACGCATCAACGAACCGAGCTTGAACAGGCCGGCCACTACCTGCAGCAGGCCGGCCAGGATGCTGGCGGCGAACAGGTACTGCAGGCCGTGATCACGTACGAGATCAACCATCACCAGCGCCATCGCACCGGTGGCAGCGGAAATCATGCCCGGGCGGCCACCGGCGATAGCGGTGATCACGGCAATGGAGAACGCGGCATACAGGCCGACCTTGGGGTCGACGCCAGCGATGAGCGAGAACGCGATGGCTTCGGGAATCAACGCCAGGGCGACGACGGTGCCGGACAGCAGATCACCACGGAGATTGCCGAGCCATTGCTGGCGCAGGGGATAGGACGTTTGCATGGAAAAGCTCCGCGCACACGCGGGCGGGGCCACGTGGCGCTGCAGTGTGAAGACACGGGTTCCTGAGCCGGATGGGCCGGCTGCCGAAGGGCGGCAAGGGTCAGGGTGGTGTGATCACTGCAGTGCGTCGTCGGAAAGCGTGGAGGGTGCGGAGTGTACTGCAGCCGATGACCCGCAGGTAGGCAAGACGGCGTGAGAGGCAGCGGAGCATGGCTCCGCTCTACAATGCCGCATGGTCACGGCCCCTCCCCGCTTCTTCGATCCACGCACCGAACAGGGCGTGCTGCGCCTGTCCATTGTCGGCTCGCTGCTGCTGGCCGCAGCGGCGGTGGTGTTCGGCCTGCTGGCCAACTCTTCGCTGATCATCTTCGACGGCATCTACGGCCTGATCGACGTGGTGATGACCTGGTTGTCGCTGCTGGTCGCGCGGCTGATCGCGCTGTCCACGCAGACCGACGCCCTGCAGTCACGCCTCAACCAGCGCTTCACCATGGGTTTCTGGCACCTGGAACCGATCGTGTTGGGTGTGAGCGGTACGTTGATGATCGGCGCAGCGCTGTATGCCCTGGTCAATGCGGTCGATGCGCTGATGTCGGGTGGGCGGCAGATCGCGCTTGGTCCCGCGATCATCTTCGCGGCACTGTCGATCGTGGCCGAGAGCGCGCTGGCCTGGTTCGTGCTGCGTGCCAACCGGCGCATCGGCTCGGAGTTCATCGCACTGGATGCGAAGAACTGGGTGATCGCCGCGAGCATGTCGGCCTGCTACCTGGCGGCCTTCCTCGGCGGTGTGCTGGTCCACGGTACCTCATGGGCATGGGTCGGGCCGTACATCGATCCGGCCATCCTGGCGTTCGTCTGCGTGCTGGTGATGATCGCGCCGCTGGGCACGGTGCGGCGCGCGCTGGCCGGCATCCTGCTGGTCACGCCGCCGGAACTGCAGGCACACGTCGATGCCGTGGCGCGGGGAATCGTTGCAAAGCACGGCTTCGTCGAACACCGCAGCTATGTGGCCCAGGTGGGCCGTGGCGAACAGATCGAGCTGTTCTTCGTGGTGCGCGAGGACGACCCGCCGCGGCCTCTGCTGGAGTGGGATCACCTGCGCGACGAAATCGGCGACGCGCTGGGCGAATCATCGCCGGACCGCTGGCTGACCATCATGTTCACCACTGACCGGGAATGGACGATCTAGGCTGACAGGACGTTCAATCAAGTTTTTCGGACGTGTTGTAACCCAACGTGCGCAGAATCCGGGCAAAGTAGGCTCCAACGCATCACCCACCCACTGACCAGGAGCATCCCGATGTCCATCGAAAAGGTTCTGTACACCGCCCAGGCCACCTCCACCGGCGGCCGCGAAGGTCGTTCCGTTTCTTCCGACAACGTGCTGGACATCCAGCTGTCGACCCCGCGCGAGCTGGGCGGCGCTGGCGGCCCGGGCACCAATCCGGAACAGCTGTTCGCTGCGGGCTATTCGGCCTGCTTCCTCGGCGCACTGAAGTTCGTGGCCGGCCAGGCCAAGGTCGCGCTGCCGGCCGACACCACCGTGACCGGCAAGGTCGGCATCGGCCAGATCCCGACTGGTTTCGGCATTGAAGCCGAGCTGACCATCAACGTGCCGGGCGTGCCGCGCGAGCAGGTGGAAGAGCTGGTGCAGAAGGCGCACATCGTCTGCCCGTACTCCAACGCCACCCGCGGCAACATCGACGTGACGCTGATCGTTGCCTGATGCAACGAGGGGTCGGATCCCTTTGCCAAAGGCAGAGGGCTCTGACCCCGTTGCGGTGTGTCTGGGGTCAGAGCCCATTCGCGTTGCGAAAGGGATCCGACCCAAAAAAATGGGCGGATGCCGGTCGAAACCGTGCATCCGCCCATCCCACCTCGGGTGGGCCCCGGCACGTGGCCGGGGGCGCATTCGCTTGCGTAGAGCCGAGCCCATGCTCGGCTGATCCATCCGGCGCCGCGATGCGCGGTGGAAAGGCAGCCGAGCATGGGCTCGGCTCTACACGTCCAAGCCCTATTTTTCGCTGGTGATCAGCTGCACGACGCTGGAGAAGTCCAGCTTGCCGCGACCGGCCTGGTGGTTCATCGAGTACAGGTTGCGGGCCACTTCGCCCAGCGGGATCGAGGCGCCGACGCTCATCGCCGCTTCCACCGCCAGGCCCATGTCCTTCAGCATCAGGTCACTGCCGAAGCCGCCGCTGTAGCCGCGCGACGCCGGTGCGTTTTCCAGCACGCCGGGCCACGGGTTGCACACTTCGGTGGCCCAGCTGCGGCCGGTGCTGACCGCCATCATCTGCGACAGCACCTTCGGGTCCAGCCCGTGTGCCACGCCGAGCGCGATGGCTTCGCCGGTGACGGCCATGATCACGCCCAGCGCCATGTTGTTGCACAGCTTGGCGACCTGGCCGGCGCCACTGGCACCCACATGGAAGATGTTCTTGCCCATCGCCTGCAGCACGGGGCGGGCGCGTTCCAGCGCGTCCTCTTCACCACCGACGATGAAGGTCAGCGTGCCGGCCTGTGCGCCAGCAGTACCGCCGGACACTGGTGCATCGATCATCTGCAGGCCTCGTGCCGCGGCCGCTTCGGAAACCTTGCGCGCGCTGGCAGGTGCAATCGTGCTGCAGTCGATGACCAGCGCACCGGCGGGAATCGCGGCAAGGATGCCGTCGTCGCCCAGGTACACGCCTTCGACGTGGCGGCTGGCCGGCAGCATCGAGATCACCACCTCGGCGTCTGCAAGCGTCTCGCGTGCGGATGGCGCGGCGCTTGCGCCTGCATCGACAGCAGCCTGTACAGCGGCCGGCACCAGATCGAACACGCGCACGGTGTGGCCGTTCTTGACCAGATTGGCGGCCATCGGGCCACCCATGTTGCCCAACCCGATGAATGCAATGCGGCTCATGCAAGGCTCCTTTCAGCAATGGAGGTACCCAGGTCGGCCAGCGGATGCGCGGCATCGGCCCAGGGAGAAGCGAAGAACGTATCGGCCCATGCGCGGCTGGCCTCGGTCAGCGAGGCCGGGTTCCACGATGGAGTGCGGTCCTTGTCGATCAGCAGCGCGCGGATGCCTTCGGCGAAATCGCCATGCGCAGCGCAATGCAGCGCCGTGATGTACTCCAGCCGGTACACGCTGGCCAGGTCCTGGCCAGCACTGCGGCTCTGCAGTTCGAAGGCCAGCCGTGCCGAACCCGGCGCACCGGCGGCCAGCGTCTTCTGTGCGGCCTGCAACCAGGCATCATCGGTCTGCAGCGTGCTGATGCGTTCGACGATGGCGGCGAGATCATCGCCTTCGCACAGCGCATCGACCTGCGCGGCATTGGCCAGCAGCGGGCCGGTAGCCGCGTCGCTGGCGAACGACAGCAGCAGCTGCGACAGGCGCTCGTGGTTGCGTGCGGCATCGGCCGACCACGCGACCTGCAGCAGCGCATCGAACACCGCGCTGCGGCGTTCCTCGGCCACGTGCACGTCGGCCAGGCCGGCGTAGATCGCATCGCCGGGGTTGAGCAGCGCACCGGTCAGTGCAAGGAACAGGCCGCCGTTGCCCGGCACACGCGGCAGCAGCCAGCTGCCACCCACGTCCGGGAACAGACCGACAGTGATTTCCGGGAAGGCCAGCTTGGAACGCTCGCTGACCACGCGATGGCTGGCGCCGGACATCAGACCGATGCCGCCGCCCATCACGATGCCATGGCCCCAGCAAAGGATCGGCTTGGCGTAGGTATGGATCAGGTAGTCGACGCGGTACTCGACGTCGAAGAACTCGGCGGCGTAGTCGTTCTCGCGGATGTCCGTGTGGCCGGCCTCGCGGTAGGCGAGCATGCTCTGGTACAGGCTGTGCAGATCACCGCCGGCACAGAATGCCTTTTCGCCGGCACCCTGCAGCACAACCAGCGCGATGCCGTCGTCGTCAGCCCAGGCGTTGAGCTGCGTCAGCAGCAGATGTGCCATCGGCAGCGAGAAGCCATTGAGCGTACGCGGTGCGTTGAGCGTGGCGATGCCGATGCGCGTGCCGTTGCCGGCTGCGCGCTCTTCGAACAGTACCGGTGCTTCGGCAGCGTTCGTGTCGACCGCAGTCATGCGTTCTTCCACTGCGCGGCGCGCTTTTCAAGGAAGGCACTCACGCCCTCGACCTGATCGGCGGTGTCGAACAGATCGACGAAGGCCTCGCGCTCGGCCACCAGCGCCGACGCATGGGTGCCAGTGCGGGTGGACTGCACCAGGGTCTTGCAGGCGGCGATGCTGGTCGGGCTCTGCTTGCCAGCCTTCTTCGCCCATTCCAGTGCCAGCGCCTTGGATTCGCCCTTGCCGACCTTTTCTTCGGCAAGACCAATCCGCACCGCGGTCTCGGCGTTGATGCGCTCGCCGAGCAGGATCATGCGCTTGGCCCAGCCCTCGCCGACCAGGCGCGGCAGGTTCTGGGTGCCACCGGCGCACGGCAGCAGGCCAACGGTGGCCTCCGGCAGCGCAACCTGGGCGTGGTCTTCGATGATGCGCAGGTCGCAGGCCAGCGCGCATTCCAGGCCGCCACCCATGGCGTAGCCGTTGATCGCGGCAATCGATACGCCACGGAACGCGGACAGCGCCTCGAAGGCTTCACCGAAGCGGCGCGCGGCTTCGCGAGCGGCCGCCTTGTCGCCGGAGGCGAACTGGTTGAGGTCGGCACCGGCGGAGAAGAACTTCTCGCCGTCACCGGTGATCACCAGCGCGTAGATGTCGGGGGATGTGTTCAGCGCGCCCACCAGGTCGCGCAGCGCCGACAGGCTGTGCACGGTCCAGGTATGCGCCGGCTTGTTGTTCAGGGTGACCACAGCGGTGTGGCCACCGCCCTCT
>Ga0157371_10004785_pt1 | contig 11670 bp, 10 predicted proteins | sample C45metaG_FD_113462 | JGI IMG/M metagenome (GOLD analysis project Ga0157371, IMG submission 113462) | Corn rhizosphere microbial communities from Kellogg Biological Station, Michigan, USA - C4-5 metaG | ecosystem: Host-associated > Plants > Roots > Rhizosphere > Soil | place: USA: Michigan... | reverse complement strand
GCACGTCTCCGTCATAAATCGGCAGCGGGAAATCCCCGAGCGAAATCCTGTTAACCTCGACGTCGGCCCGGACGAATTCCTCGACGGCAACGGCTGCGAGCCGCACATTGATCGATCCGGTGCGAACCGAACCGGGGATGACGAGGATTTTCGGCGCGGGCATCTTTCCGGTCGCGTTGAGGACTTCAGCCGGCGCCGCAGCGCCGGCCGATCAGCCCTTGCGGTACACCCAGACGCGGGCCGGGGGAAGGTTCATCCAGATCCGCTCGGACGCTTCCGTCAAAACACCCGGCAGCGACTTGGGAATCGGAGGCGCCACCGAATAGGTGAACTGCACGAACGGCGCGCCGGGAGTAAGCATCGCGAAAGCGTCGCGGATCAGCTTGAGGCGGGTCAGCATCGGTTTCGTGACGAGGGGCAGCCCGGAGACCACGGCGGCCGCAGGCGCGCCCAGCACGCTCCACAGCGAGTCCCGCAACGTGTAGGCATCGCCCTGGACAACGGTCGCCTGCGGATAGCGGTCGCGCAGCAGCGCGCAGAAGCCGGGATTGTACTCCACGAGGACAAGACGCTTCTGATCGACGCCGTGCTCAATCAGTGCATTGGTGATCGCACCGGTGCCGGGCCCGAGCTCGACCACCGGATCGGGCGAATCGATATTGACGTACTGCGCCATGGTGCGGGCTAGCACGCGGCCCGACGGCATCACCGCCCCCATATGGAGCGGCTTTTCAATCCACGAGCGAAGAAAGCGAACCTCGTCGTCGAGACGGAGTGGCTTCTTCAACGCACGAGCGGACGATTGCAAAGGCATTTCGCACCCAGGCGGGGGCCACTGTTGGCGGGACGCTAGACTTTCGTCACAAAGACGTACAGGCGGCGAGCAAAACGGTCAAGACGGACGGTCACTGAGCGGCGGTCCGAGGACCGAAGAAGTCCTTGACCTTAGTGAAGAAACCCGCAGCCTCGGGTTGGGTTGCGCCGGACGATAATTTTTCGAACTCGGCCAGAAGCTCCTGCTGCTTCTTGGTCAGATTTTGCGGCGTTTCGACCACCACCTGCACATACATGTCACCGGTCTGCCGCGAACGCAGCACCGGCATGCCCTTTGATGCGATGCGGAATCGGCGCCCGGACTGGGTTCCCGATGGCACCTTCACCTTGGTCTTGCCCTTGTCGATGGTCGGCACTTCGAATTCCCCGCCCAAGGCGGCGGCGACCATGGAAATCGGAACCCGGCAATGCAGGTCGGCGCCGTCCCGCTGGAAGAACTGATGCGAGGCCAGCGACAGGAAAATGTAGAGGTCACCGGACGGTCCGCCGCGGACTCCGGCCTCGCCTTCGCCGGCAAGGCGAATCCGTGTGCCGTCCTCGACACCGGGTGGAATATTGACCGATAGCGCACGCTCGCGGCTGACACGGCCCGAGCCGCTGCAGGACGGACAGGGATCCTCGATCATCTGGCCGCGGCCCTGACAGCCGGGACAGGTCCGCTCCAGGGTGAAAAAGCCCTGGGCCTGACGCACGCGGCCGGCGCCGCCGCACATTCCGCAGTTCTTGGGCTTGGTCCCCGCCTTGGCGCCCGTTCCCGAGCAGGATTCACAGGTGACCGAGACCGGAATTTCAATCTGGGCCGTCTTGCCCTGGAAAGCCTCCTCCAGGGAGATTTCCATGTTGTAGCGCAGATCGGCGCCACGCTCGCGGCCACCGCCCCGGCTGCGCTGTCCGGCCATGCCGAACAGATCCTCGAAGATGTCCGAGAACGACGAAGCAAACCCAGCGCCGAACCCGGCAGCCCCGCCACCGCCCATGCCTCCCTGCTCGAACGCGGCATGACCGAAGCGGTCGTAGGCGGCGCGCTTGTTGCCGTCCTTCAGGACTTCATAGGCTTCGTTGATTTCCTTGAAACGGATCTCGCTGGTCGCATCGCCCGGATTCTTGTCGGGATGCCATTTCATGGCCAGCTTGCGAAAGGCCGACTTGAGCTTGGAGTCGTCCGCGGTCCGCTCGACCTCTAGGGTTTCGTAGTAACAGCGCTTGGTCGACATCAGTCCATTCCGCCCGAACGTCGCTTCATCCCGGTAAGCACATGAAAGATTCGCTCACCGGAGGATGCAGCGTCCCGCTTAAAGAAACATGACCCCCGCCCTTCGAGACGCGCTGCGTACTCCGAGGGATCGGGGGTCATGGTCACTCTCGCCGTTTAAGCAGACTTCTTGTTGTTCTTGTCGTCGTCGACTTCGGTGAATTCCGCATCGACGACATCGTCCTTCGCAGCATCCTTGGCCGCATCGGCTTCAGCCTGCTGCTTGTACATGGCCTCGCCGAGTTTCATCGACGCCTGCGCCAGCGTGTTGGTCTTGGCCTTGATCGCTTCCGCGTCGTCGCCCTTCAGCGCTTCCTTCAGATCGCTGACGGCATCCTCGATCGCGCGGCGCTCGCTCTCCTCGACCTTCGAGCCGTGTTCGGCCAAGGCCTTCTCGGTCGAATGCACCAGACCATCCGCCTGGTTCTTGGCGTCGACGGCCTCGCGGCGCTTCTTGTCCTCGGCCGCATTGGCTTCGGCGTCCTTGACCATCTTCTCGATGTCGGCTTCCGACAAACCACCCGAGGCCTGGATGCGGATCTGCTGTTCCTTGCCGGTGGCCTTGTCCTTCGCCGACACGTTAACGATGCCGTTGGCGTCGATGTCGAACGTCACCTCGATCTGCGGCATGCCGCGCGGCGCCGGCGGAATGCCCATCAGATCGAACTGGCCGAGAATCTTGTTGTCGGCCGCCATTTCGCGCTCACCCTGGAAGACGCGGATGGTGACCGCATTCTGATTGTCCTCGGCCGTCGAGAACACCTGGCTCTTCTTGGTCGGGATCGTGGTGTTACGCTCGATGATGCGGGTGAACACGCCGCCCAGCGTCTCGATGCCCAGCGACAGCGGGGTCACGTCGAGCAGCAGCACGTCCTTGACGTCGCCCTGCAGCACGCCGGCCTGAATCGCCGCACCGATCGCGACAACCTCGTCCGGATTAACGCCCTTGTGCGGCTCCTTGCCGAACAGTTGCTTCACGACTTCCTGAACCTTCGGCATGCGCGTCATGCCGCCGACCAGCACCACTTCGCCGATTTCGCCCGCCGTCAGGCCGGCATCCTTCAGCGCCTTGCGGCACGGCTCGATGGTCTTCTGGATGAGGTCATCGACCAGCGCCTCGAACTTGGCGCGGGTGAGCTTCATCGTCAGATGCTTCGGACCGGACTGGTCGGCCGTGATGAAGGGCAGGTTGATTTCGGTCTGCGTCGTCGACGACAGCTCGATCTTGGCCTTTTCGGCAGCTTCCTTCAGGCGCTGCAACGCAAGCTTGTCGTTGCGCAGGTTGATGCCCTGCTCCTTCTGGAACTCATCGGCCAGATAGCTGACGAGGCGCATGTCGAAGTCCTCGCCGCCGAGGAACGTGTCGCCGTTGGTCGACTTCACCTCGAACACGCCATCGCCGATTTCCAGAATCGAAACGTCGAACGTGCCGCCGCCGAGGTCGTACACAGCGATCGTGCCCTGCTTCGCCTTGTCGAGGCCGTAGGCCAGCGCGGCCGCGGTCGGCTCGTTGATGATGCGCAGCACTTCAAGGCCGGCGATCTTGCCCGCGTCCTTGGTGGCCTGACGCTGGGCGTCGTTGAAATAGGCGGGAACCGTGATGACGGCCTGGTCGACCTTCTGGCCGAGATGAGCCTCCGCGGTCTCCTTCATTTTCTGCAGGATGAAGGCCGAAATCTGCGAGGGCGAATAGGTTTTGCCATCCACCTCGACCCAGGCGTCGCCGTTGCCGGCCTTGGCGATCTTGTAAGGGACAAGCTTCTTGTCCTTTTCGACGGTCGGGTCGTCGTAACGGCGGCCGATCAGGCGCTTGACGGCGAAAATGGTCCGCTCGGGATTGGTGACCGCCTGGCGCTTGGCCGGCTGGCCGACGAGCCGTTCGCCGTCGTCGCTAAAGGCGACAATGGACGGCGTGGTCCGCATCCCTTCCGCGTTTTCGATGACTTTCGGCGTCTTGCCATCCATCACGGCAACGCACGAATTGGTGGTGCCGAGGTCGATCCCTATGACCTTTCCCATGGTCTCATATCCTTCCTTTTGCGGCAGTCCGGCCGGGCCCTGACGGCACCCTCATCCAGACCCCAGATATCAAATACGCGCGATATTGCGACGGTGAGCCTCATATAGGAGGGGGGGTGGGGGCTGCAAGGACCGGCGTGATCCCTGATGGCGAAAACGCCCATTTTTAAGTAAGCGAATGCGCCTTCCAGTGCACTCCGCGAACCGCGAACTGCACCCCGACCCGTTAACGAAACGTGGAAGCGGCCAACCATGAAGAGGTGGCGGCCGCAACGGAAACGCTGTATCGGCCAATCATCGAACGGCCTCAATACGCATCCAATAGGCTTCCATGAGATATCTCGCGCCTCTGACGGCAGCTCTGATCACGCTGGCTACCATGGCTTCCGCCCTTGCGGACGACCCGGTCTATGCGCCGGGCGCCCGGATCGGGCTTGTTCCGCTGGTGGGCCTTGCCCCGTCGAAGACCTTCCCGGGCTTCGAAACGGATGATCATCAGGTCAAGGTCGTCGTCGCCGAACTTCCCACGGGAGCCTTCAAGGACGTGGAAGCCGCCGCCAAGGCCAACGTCGCCAGCACGCAGGGCATAAAACCCCAGGGTCTCGAGACAGCGAGCGGCCAGGGTTATTTCATCGTCGAGACCGCCAAGAGCGGTAATGACAACGTCCGGCGCTATTCCATGGTGGTCTCGGGCGGGACGTTTACGGGATATGTCGCGGCGCAAATCCCGGAGAATGTCGAGAAGATTTATTCCGACCAGGCCATCCGCAAGATGTTCGCCACCGTGGTCCTGCGCAAGGAAGTGCCGGTCCAGGAACAGCTCGGCCTGTTGCCCTTCAAGATGACCGAACTGAGCTCGTTCAAAATGGTGCGAACGCTGGTCCCGGGAGCCGCCATCCTGCTCTCCGACGCGGCGACCGACGACGACATCGACAGCAAGGCCTTCGTGCTTATCAATCTGGTCGGATCCGCGCCGGAAAGGCCGGACGATCGCGGCCGGTTCGCACGCGATCTTGCGGCCACCATTCCAAATCTGCGCGACGGGCATATCACCATGTCCGAGCCGATCCGCATCAACGGATCGCCCGGATATGAAACGCGGATCGACGCCACCAACACGAAATCGAACAAGCCGGTGACCGTGGTGCAGTGGTTGGTGTTTGGCGGCGGCACCGCGGCGATGCGGCTGATCGCAAGCACGCCAAAGGACGAATGGGAGTCGGCATTTCCGCGCTTCCGTGCGGTTCGCGACGGTATCCGCCCACGGTAACCCGAGGCCGGCTGTCTATCGCGCCATCTTTACGTCTGCCGGGCGACCTGATTTGCTGAAGCCATCCACGATGGAGGGCTTACCATGCATCACAGGCGACAGGTTCTTGCAGGTATGGGCGCCGTGACCCTCGCAGGCCTAGCTCCAAGAGCCGGACATGCGGCGGGCAAGATCGCCATCGACGACTCCTCGGTTCTGCTCGTCATCGACGTGCAGAACTGTTTCCTTCCCGGCGGCAGTCTCGCTGTGAAGGATGGCGACAAGGTCGTGCCGGTGATCAATCGTCTGGCGAAGGGCTTTGCGAACGTGGTGATGACGCAGGACTGGCACACCGCAGGTCACGTCTCGTTCGCGTCGAGCCATCCCGGAAAGAAGCCGTTCGAAACCATCGATCTCAAATACGGCAAGCAGGTGCTCTGGCCCGACCATTGCGTGCAGGGTACCGACGGTGCCGCGCTATCGAAGGATCTGTCGATCCCGCAGGCCGAACTGATCATCCGCAAGGGATTCCACAAAAACGTCGACAGCTATTCGGCATTCACCGAAGCAGACGGAAAAACCACAACGGGACTCTCCAGCTACCTGAAAGCGCGCAAGCTGCACCGCGTCTTCGTCGCGGGCCTTGCAACCGATTTCTGCGTGGCATGGAGCGCGATGGACGCCCGCAAGGCGGGCTTCGAGACCTACGTGATCGAAGATGCCTGCCGCGGTATCGACACCCAGGGCTCGCTGGCGAAAGCGTGGGCCGACATGGCCAAGGCCGGCGTCAAACGAATCCAGTCGAGCGACATCGCGGCTTGAGCACGCGCGACGTCGGCCTTACTCCGACGCCGCCGGCGCAGCTTTCGCACCGCCCTTTGCGACACCCACCAGCGCGGGACGCAACACCCGCTCGCCGATCATGTAGCCGGCCTGGACCACATGAGCGATCGTTCCGGCAGGGACGGACGGATCGGGAACTTCGTACATGGCCTGATGGATGTTCGGATCGAACTTTTCGCCGGCCGGATCGAATCTCTTCACGCCGTGCTTTTCCAGCGCATTGTGCAGCGACCGCTCGGTCAATTCGACGCCTTCGATCAGCGACTTGAGGCCGGGATCCGCCGCGGCACGCGCTTCGGCCGGCACCGCATCGAGGGCGCGCTGCAGATTGTCGGCGATATCCAGTACGTCGCGGGCAAATCCCGAAATGCCGTAGGTTCGGGCATCCGACACCTCGCGCGCTGTGCGCTTGCGCAGATTTTCCATCTCCGCCAGCGTGCGCAGCATCCGGTCCTTCGCCTCCGCGGCCTCCTTGGTCAGCGCTTCTACCGACCCCTCTTCGGGATCGTCGGGCATGATGTACGGCTTGGAAACGACAGGCTCACCCTGAGCCGCGGCTTCCGGCTTGTCGTTCTTGCCGTTTGAATCAGTCATGACAGTGCCTTCTTGAACATCGGACATCAAATTATGGATTTCACGCCCGGATATCGTGGTCCAGGCGCAAAAATCAAGCGCGGTGGCTATCTACCGAGCATTTGGCTGACGATGCGGGCCGCATAATCCACCATCGGGATCACCCGAGCGTAGTTCAGCCGGGTCGGCCCGATGACGCCGAGAACACCGACGATATGACCTGCGCCGTCGCTGTAGGGCGCGATGATCGTCGAGGATCCCGACAGCGAGAACAGCTTGTTTTCCGAGCCGATGAAGATACGGACGCCATCGGCGCGCTCGGCGCGTCCAAGCAAGTCGATCACGCCGCGCTTGGTTTCGAGATCGTCAAACAGCAGCCGTACGCGTTCAAGATCCTCAAGCGCGTGTAAGTCCTCCAGCAGGTTGGCCTGACCGCGTACGATAAGTTGCCGTTCGTCCTTGTCGCCACCCGACCAGCTCGCGATTCCGGCCGCGATGACTTTCTGGGTCAACTGGTCGAGTTCCGTCCTGTCCTGCGTCAGCGCCGTCTCGAGCTCCAGCCGGGCCTCGGCCAATGTGCGCCCGCGGATTCGCGCATTCAGGAAGTTCGATGCTTCGGCGAGCGCGGACGTCGTCACGCCGGATGGCATCGTCAGCACACGGTTTTCGACCTGACCGTCCTCAGCCACGAGAACGACAAGCGCCTTCTCCGGCTCGAGCCTTACAAATTCAATGTGCTTCAGACGCACGTTGGATTTGGCCGTCAGAACCACCGCCGCCGCCCGCGTCAGACCCGATAGCCGCGTCAACGCGTCGCCGAGCGCGGCCTCGACCGATTGCGCCTTGCCAACGGAGGCAAGCTGGGTCTGGATCGACTGCCGCTCCGGCTCGGTCAGATCGCCGACCTGCATCAGCGCATCGACGAAGAACCGCAGGCCCAGTTCGGTCGGCAGCCGTCCGGCCGACGTATGCGGCGCGTAAATCAGGCCGAGCTGTTCGAGGTCCGACATGACGTTGCGGACCGAAGCCGGCGACAGCGGAACTGCGATCAGGCGCGAAATATTGCGCGAACCCACCGGCTCGCCGGTCGCGAGATAACTCTCGACGATTTGACGAAAAATATCGCGCGACCGCTCGTTGAGCTGGGCAAGCCCGGCTTTCGGGGCAATCAGACCGATCGGATCGTGATGAGCCAACGACTATCTCCCGCGCATGCTCATTTGCGCCTGACAACCGGTCTAATTTGTCTCTCCGGAGCTCCGGTTACAAGTCGCCTTTACGGTGGCGAGGGGTCTGCCGGCCCTTGCCGCTGCGGTCGCTCACCCCTAAAAGCACCGCGAGAATACCGATTTTCACGAAATAACTGGAGGGTTTCCCATGCGGCCAAGCCGCCGTGCACCGGATGAACTGCGCGCCGTATCGCTGGAGCGTGGCGTCGTCAAATACGCCGAGGGCTCCTGCATGGTGAAATTCGGCGATACCCACGTACTGGTGACAGCAACCCTCGAGGAGCGGCTGCCGCCGTGGCTGAAGGGCCAGGGTCGCGGCTGGGTCACGGCCGAATATGGCATGCTGCCGCGTGCCACGCTGGAACGAACGCGTCGCGAGGCCTCGGCCGGCAAGCAGGGCGGACGCACCGTCGAAATCCAGCGCCTGATCGGACGCTCGCTGCGGGCAGCCGTCGATCTCCAGGCGCTCGGCGAACGCCAGATCACCGTCGATTGCGACGTGATCCAGGCGGACGGCGGTACCCGCACCGCATCCATCACCGGCGCGTGGGTCGCGCTCGCCGACTGCATTGGTTGGATGAAGACCCGCAATATGATCAAGACCAACGTGCTGCGCGACAACGTCGCGGCGATCTCCTGCGGCATCTACAACGGCACGCCGGTACTCGATCTCGATTATGCCGAGGATTCGGAAGCCGAGACCGACGCCAACTTCGTCATGACTGGCGACGGCCGCATCATCGAGGTGCAGGGAACCGCCGAGAAAACCCCATTTTCTCAGGATGAATTCCTCGCGCTGATGGCGCTTGCGAAAAAAGGGGTCGCGCGGCTGGTGGATTTGCAGAAAATGGCGGTGGCGTGATTCGCGCTTCGCTGGCGCAATAGTCCAGGATGGCCATGCATCGTCGCATCACCGGCAGGCTCGTGATCGCCACCCATAATCCCGGCAAGCTCGCCGAGATGCGTGAGTTGCTCGCGCCATATGGCATCGAGGCGGTTTCCGCAGGTGAGCTTGGGCTCGACGAGCCTGAGGAGACCGGCGACAGCTTTCGCGCCAACGCCATGATCAAGGCCGTCGCGGCGGCCAAGACCGCGAAACTTCCCGCCTTTGCCGATGATTCCGGCCTCGTCGTCGATGCGCTCGATGGTGCGCCGGGCATCTATTCCGCCCGCTGGGCCGGCGAGACCAAGGACTTTTCCGCAGCAATGGCGCGTATCGAGCGGTTGCTGCAGGAGCGCGGCGCGACCAATCCGGAGACGCGAAAGGCTCATTTCGTCTCCGCGCTGTGCGTCGCGTGGCCGGACGATCACCTCGAGGAAGTCGAAGCGCGAGCCGATGGCACTCTCGTGTGGCCACCGCGGGGCACGGCCGGATTTGGCTACGATCCGGCATTTCTACCGGACGGACACACGCGCACCTTCGGCGAGATGACCAGCGTCGAGAAGCATGGACTTCCGCCGCTCGGGCTTGGCCTGTCGCATCGCGCCCGTGCCTTCGTGAAGCTGGCGGAGATCTGTCTTGACCAGCGCTGACACCAATCCCGCATTCGGCGTCTATGTGCACTGGCCCTTCTGCCTGTCGAAATGTCCGTATTGCGACTTCAACAGCCACGTCCGGCATGCGCCGATCGACGAAGAACGCTTTGTGCGCGCGTTTGCACGCGAGATCGAGACCACGGCGGCACGGGCGCCTGGACGGGAGGTGTCTTCGATTTTCCTGGGTGGCGGCACGCCCTCGCTGATGCAGCCGCAGACCGTCGGCGCGATTCTCGACGCAATCGGAAAGCACTGGCGTGTCGCTCGCGACGTCGAGGTTACGCTGGAAGCCAATCCGACCAGCGTCGAGGCCACGCGGTTTCGCGGCTATCGCGCCGCTGGCGTCAATCGCGTATCGCTCGGCGTGCAGGCGCTGGACGATGCATCGCTGAAAGCGCTTGGACGTCTGCATACCGCACGCGAGGCGCTCGATGCGGTTGCGATCGCACGCGCAGCCTTCGACCGCTATTCCTTCGACCTGATTTACGCCCGTCCCGACCAGACCCCGGCAATGTGGACCGAGGAATTGCAGCGCGCGATCGCGGAAGCCGCCGAGCATCTGTCGCTCTATCAACTGACCATAGAGGAAGGCACGCCATTCTTCGGTCTGCACGCGGCGGGAAAACTCAAGACGCCGGATGAAGCGGTTGCGCGCGCGCTGTACGACGTGACGCAGGACGTTTGCGCGCGTCACGGCTTGCCGGCTTACGAGATTTCAAATCACGCACGTCCCGGCGCGGAATGCCGGCACAACCTGGTTTACTGGCGCGGCCAGGAATATGCGGGGATCGGCCCCGGAGCGCATGGACGCCTCGACATCGACGGCATCCGGCATGCCATCGCCACCGAAAAGCGGCCCGAGACCTGGCTGATGCGCGGCGAGGCGACCGGAAGCGGTGCCGTCGCCGACGATCTTTTGAACAGCGAGGAGCGCGCCGACGAATTCCTGCTGATGGGATTGCGGTTGCGCGAAGGCATCGACCCGCAACGTTACGCGGCGCTGTCGGGCCGTTCGCTCGATCCGCATCGAATCGCGATCCTGCGCGAAGAGGGCGCCATTGCGATCGGCCCCGATGGCCGCCTGCGCGTCACGCAGGATGGCTTTCCGGTTCTTGACGCTGTGGTGGCCGACCTCGCCGCCTGACCAAGCGAAGTTGTTACGCTTCGCGTCAGGACAACACGTCAGCAAATCGACTGAAGATCAGGCGCCAAAACTCTTGGGCGAGCCGGCAACCGCCTGGCCACCGCCGGATGCGACTCGCATGACAGCGAGACCCCGCTGGTTGGTGCCGTCGGAGCGAAACCGGAACAACCCGTCGATGCCGGCGAAGCCCGACGGATTGGTCAGCGTCTCCGCCGCAAAGCGTTGCGCACCCTGGGTTCGCGCAAGGGCCGCAACCAGCGCAACGGCGTCGTAAGCGAGCGTTGCCGTGCGTACGGGCTCGCCGCCGTACTTGGTGCGATAGCGGCCTGCGAAGCTGCGGAAACCGGAGGGATCGGGCGCCGCATAGAGACCGCCCTGGAGCGACGCGCTCGCAAATACCCGCGGGTTGTCCCACAAGCCCGTGCCGAGAAGCTGGACGTTGCGCAAATTCGCACCAGCCGCTGTCAGCGCATCGGCGACCGAGACCACCGCGTCACCATCATCGGCGATGAGGAGCGCATCGGCGGAGCGAAGCGATTGCGCCATGTTGCGTGCCGCGGCGGAACGATCGGCTGCATACTTTTCAAACGCGACGATTCGTCCGCCACGACGGGCGACCGTCTGCTTGAAAGCGACCTCGACAACATTGCCGTAGGCATTTTCAGGAACCATCGCGGCAAACGAGCGCTTTCCAATGCTCACGGCATATTCGACGATCCGGTCGACGTCCGATTCCGGCAGGAAGCTCAGAAGATAGACGCCGCGGCCCGCGACGCTCGAATCGGTCGAAAACGCGATCACCGAAATGCCCCGCGTACGCGCGACCTGTGCAGTCGCCGGCACCGATGCGGCGAACAACGGCCCGAGAATGATCTCGGCGCCTTCATCGATGGCCTGCTGCGCTCCCTGCTGCGCGCCTTGGGCCGAACCAGCGTCATCCTTGATCAGCAGCTGGATATTCGGATTCTGGAATTCCGACAGCGCCATTTCG
>Ga0157371_10004782_pt1 | contig 11674 bp, 7 predicted proteins | sample C45metaG_FD_113462 | JGI IMG/M metagenome (GOLD analysis project Ga0157371, IMG submission 113462) | Corn rhizosphere microbial communities from Kellogg Biological Station, Michigan, USA - C4-5 metaG | ecosystem: Host-associated > Plants > Roots > Rhizosphere > Soil | place: USA: Michigan... | reverse complement strand
GCATTGAATGAAAGTCATGTTTTTGATGCACCCATTGTAACAGCAATTGAGCCATTTACTGTTTTTTATCCTGCAGAAAACTATCACAATAATTATTACAACAGGAATCCTTCGCAACCTTATTGCTATTATGTGATCAAACCAAAAGTGGAAAAATTAGAAAAAGTTTTTGCTGATAAATTAAAACAGGAATGAGGGAAAATCATCCTGCAATGTTCCATCTTGCGCTCAGGCTTTTAGAAAGATTTACGAGCGTGTTCATTGATCTTTTTTCACCACTTTCCGTTTCATAAACTACTGAAGAAATTCTGACAGGAAATCTTTCACCTGATTTTTTTATGCCGGTTATTTCTGCTTTGGCAATTCCTTTTTCTTTTCTTTTATTTATAAAATCAATAAAAGAATTTTCATGAACATCAAAAAGATCGGTGCTTTTAAAATCGATCATTTCCTTGTTTGAATAGCCAAATAATTTTGTCAATTTATCATTGAATTTGATGATATCATTAAAACCATTAGCGATATACATTGAATGAAAAGCATTTTCAAAAACGGCATTGTACAATTGTTCGGTTGAAAGAAAATCAGACTTTGGATTTTGTTCTAAAACAGAATTATAATTTTCTGTATTTGAATATATAGTATTAGAGTGTTGAACAAATGGGCGGTTATTCATAGTGATGTTTTTTATAGGTTTGGATTATAAAATGCAATTTCCATGCTATAAAACCGCAAGGTGTGATTTTTTAACAATTAAAAATTGCATTACAAACATGTTACAGGAATCTGCTATTTTGAACAAGCGCATTTTGAATTCTTACTGAAATTTTTTCAGATTTTTTTTGGCAAAAAAATTATTGATTCAATTTCACTCTTCTCAGCTCCAATAAATTTAATCCATTCGGAATAAAATTTTTTACATAAGGTTGAACCAGCCAGATTACCATGTCATACCACAAAGGCACAACCGGCGCGTCTTTCATCACCATCTGATCGGCTTGCTGATAAATTTTATACCTGGCAGAATCATTTTTTTCGGACAAAGATTCTTCATACAATTTGTCAAACTTCGGATTGTTATATCTGGTATAATTTGGCGGCGCCGGATTTTTTCCATAAAAAACACTGAGGAAATTTTCTGCGTCGGGATAATCGGCAATCCAGCTTCCACGAAAAAATAAAGCTTCAGATTTTGCAGTTTGTTCGAGCAATAAACTTTTTTGAATTACTTCTACATTTACTTTAATTCCAATCTGCTGCAATTCATTGGCAATATAACTGGCCAGGTCTCCATACAAAGGAACTGTCAATAATTTGAATGGCGGTAATCCTACGCCATTCGGATATCCTGCTTCTTTTAATAACTGCAAAGCTTTTGCAGGATCATAATGATAACCTTTCACCGCAGATGAATCAAACGAAGGAAATGCAGCAGGAATGAAACCACTTTCTGCCGGAATCCCAATCGAATTCCTGATATAAAGCATCATCTTTCTTCTGTCAAATCCATAGTTGATCGCTTTTCTGATCTTCACGTCGCGAAGCGGAGAATTTTTTACAATATCCAAACTGCTGTCACACAAAAAGCCGAGATATTCAATCGTTAGTGCAGGATGTTTTACCAAAATAATTTTGCCCCGCCAATCCTTGCGAAGATCACCACCTTTTGTAAGCACTTCATCCTTAAAAGAAGGATCAATTTCATTTACAAAATCCAAACGCTTTTGTTGAAATTCTAAAAACTCTGTTGCTTTATTTTGCAGAAAAGTAATTTTAATTCCATCAAGATAGGGAAGCCTTGCACCGGTACTATCTTTTTCAAAATAATCCGGATTTTTTTTCAAAACCATTGCCTGTTCTTCTTCCCAGGCAACCAACTCGAAAGGCCCGGTACCACAGGGATGACGGCGAAAATCTTTTCCATATTTTTCCACTACTTCTCTCGGAATCACTGAACAATATTGCATGCTCATCACACCCAAAATCGGATGAAAAGGCTTCAATAATTTTAATTGAAAAGTAGTATCATCAATCGCCTTAAAAGGCTCAACCGTATCTACTCTTCCATTGAAGATCCATGCTCCGCTGCTTGCTGTTGCGGGATCGAGAATCCGCGAAAAACTATAGACTACATCCCCGGCTGTCATCTTTCTTCCTTTTCCATTGGGAAACGCATCATTGTCCTGGAAATAAACATCATTCCGCAGATGAAAAGTAAATGTGAGATTATCAGGAGAAATATCCCAGCTTTTTGCAAGCGACGGAACAAGATTCAGGTTGTTGTCTGTTTGTACCAGTGTATTATAAATTTGGTGAACCACCCACATGACTGATTGACTTTTTGCAAATGCAGGATCAAGAGTTGCCACACCAGATTGTTCATTGTAATGAAAAATATTTTTCACTTTTTCATGATGAGTGCAGGAAGAGGAAAAGAGAATTAAAGCAGTGGCAAAAAAAAGAAAAAAAGGTTTCAGCAATTTTATCAATGGTAAAGGATTTTGTTTATTTAACTTCATCTTTGTCTTAAAAAAAATAAATTTAGTAAATGAAAAAGATAATCTCTGTTTTTGCTTCTTTATTTCTCATCATTAATTTTTCTTTTGCCCAGGATTTCACTCATGCTGATACTTTGCGCGGAAGCAATGGTCCCGGAAGATCATGGTGGAATGCCACAAAATACAATCTTCATGTTACTTTCAATCTTTCTGACAGCAGCATTAGTGGCTACAATATTATCAGCTATCAAGAATTGATGAAAAAACATCCGGATTTTTTTCAGATCGACCTTCAGGAACCAATGATGATTGATTCAATATTTCTTGAAACCGGTTCACCAAAATTCCCATTCAACAAAACGAAATTGTCTTTTACCCCCGAAGGAAATGCGTGGTTTGTTTATTTAAAGAATTCTGCCCTTCGTCCAACCACGAAACATGATGTAAACACAATCATGATAACAAGCAAAAACTCCGATAAAAGTTCGTTTACTAATGGCGCGAATGAAATTTTAAATCTGGTAGTTTATTTTCATGGTAAACCGCGGGTTGCAAAATTAGCACCATGGGATGGAGGATTTGTTTGGAAAAAAGATAAAGCAGGTGATCCGTGGATAGCCGTTGCCTGTCAGGGTTTGGGAGCAAGCGTTTGGTATCCTTGCAAAGATTACCAGGGCGATGAACCGGACAGCGCTGAAATGCATTATACTGCCCCGTCTGATTTAATAACAGTCAGCAATGGAAGACTGCGAGACATGATGAAAAACACTGACAGCACCACTACTTACGATTGGGCAGTTGTGAATCCAATCAACAATTACGACATCACTTTTTACATTGGAAAGTATGTTCATTTTGGTGAAATTTATAAAGGCGAAAAAGGTAATCTGACAATGGATTATTGGGTGTTGGATTCTAATCTTCAAAAAGCAAAAGTTCAATTTCAGGATGCACCAAGAATGATGAAAGCTTTTGAATATTGGTTTGGGCCTTATCCTTTTTACAAAGATGGATATAAACTGGTTGACGCGCCTTATCTCGGAATGGAGCATCAAAGCGCGATTGCTTATGGAAATCATTACAGAATGGGCTATAGCGGAAAAGATCTTTCAGGAACAGGATGGGGTTTGAAATGGGATTTTATTATCGTTCACGAAAGCGCGCATGAATGGTTTGGAAATAATATCACTTCAAAAGATCTGGCTGATATGTGGATTCATGAATCATTTGCGAATTACGCCGAAGCCCTGTTTACAGAATATTATTATGGTAAAAAAGCAGCTGATGAATATGTAATCGGTGTAAGAAAAAATATAAGAAATGATAAACCGATCATTGCACATTTTGGTGTGAATGAAGAGGGTAGTGGCGACATGTATTACAAAGGAGGAAACATGATTCATACCATCAGGCAGATCATTAATAATGATGAAAAATTCAGGAATATTTTAAGAGGACTGAATAAAACATTTTATCATCAAACCGTTACCGGTAAACAGGTTGAGGATTATATTAGTCAACAATCAGGAATTAATTTTTCTAAAGTGTTTGAACAATATTTGACAACTACAGAAGTTCCAACACTCGAATACAAGAAAGTAAACGGGCAGATTTATTTCCGCTGGACAAACTGTGTAGATCATTTCAACATGCCTTTGAAAGTATATGATGAAAAAGGAAAACTCATCTTTATTCATCCTACACCAGTGTTTCAAAAAGCACCTAAAGGTTTGAAAGAAATTAAAGTGGATGAAAACTTTTATGTGGAAACAAAAGATGTTTCTTAAAAAAGGTTGATATTATTTGTTGTTTACTTTTTTTTTATAAACTGCCCTTACACATTTTAAATAGTATCTGATTTTTTTACCACTAATTTAGACGCTTAAACAATTCTATGTCGCAGGTACGAAAGCAAAGTATTATCTCCACAGTTTTTGTATATGCCGGTTTTTTTATCGGGTTTCTCAGCACTTATTTGTTTACAAGACAAGGGTCTGTTTTTACTCCTTCTGAATACGGGTTGACTGGCATTTTTATCGCCGTCGGAAATCTGATGTTTGCCTTTTCAAACCTGGGAATGGTTTCCGTTGTTTATAAATTTTATCCTTATTATAATGACAATCTTCCTAAGAAGAAAAACGATCTTTTGACGTGGGCACTATTAGTTAGCTTTATCGGATTTTGCTTTGTAATCATTGCCGGCATTGTGTTTAAGAATTTTGTCATCCGAAAATTTGAAGGCAATTCTCCTGAATTTATACAATATTATTTTTGGGTTTTCCCATTTGGTTTTTCGCTCTTACTGTTTTCAATGTTTGAAGTTTTTGCATGGAACATCCGTAAATCGATTTTCACCACTTTTCTTCGCGAACTTTTATTTCGGTTGCTCACTTTAATCCTGATTTTTTTATTAAGTTTTAAACTGATCAACAGCTATGATACATTTATAAAAATGTACGCTTTCTCTTATGGAGTAGTTGCATTGGTTCTTCTAATTTATCTCATCTGGAAAAAAGAATTTTACATCACATTTACGATTAGCCGCGTTACCAAAAAGTTTTACAAAAAAATGGTTTCGATGGCTTCATTAATTTATGTTGGCAGCACCATTTATACGATTGCAGCTTTTATTGACACCATTATAATTATGTCCGTTTTAGGAACAGGCCCCGTTGGAATTTTTTCTTTAGGATTTGTGGTTTCCGGTTTGGTACAGGCACCGCAAAGAGGCGCCGTTGCTGCAGCGATACCAGTTTTATCAAAAGCATGGAAAGACAAAGACTATGAAAAAATCAATTTAATTTATCAACGTTCGGGTATCAATTTATTGATCGCTTCTTTGGGAATCTTTTTAATCATTTGGCTGAATTATGTAGATGCAGTTCACACATTCAAATTGAAGCCTGCATACCTTGAATCGCAATGGATCTTTTTCTTTTTAGGCCTGGCCAGAGTGGTGGATCTCGGGACGGGAGTAAATTCTCAAATTATTGGTACATCAACATTCTGGCGTTTCGAATTTGTAAGTGGAATGATTTTATTAGCGCTTGCTGTTCCGTTGAATTATATGCTGGTAAAACATTTTGGAATAATTGGTGCGGGTTATTCAACGTTGATTTCTTATTCAGTTTATAACGTGATTCGTATTGTTTTTTTGAAACAGAAGTTCAAAATGCATCCGTTTAGCAGGAAAACTATTTATGCCATTTTACTCGCTTTTGTAAGTTATTTTATTTGCTATTTTGCTTTCATCCATCAGCATGGTTTTTTTGCAATAGTTCTTAGAACTACCGTCTTTACTGCATTGTATGGCGGCGCAATCATTTACTTTGATTTGACTCCTGATGTATTATCTGTCTGGGATACCATGAAAAAAAGAGTTTATAAAAAGAGACCGAATTCAGAAGTTAAATAGACTCTTTTCCAAAATAAAATTTGTAATTATTTATCGATTTGCTGCATTCAATAATTTAAAACTCAGCTTTTTTTTCAAACTCAAAAAATACTTCATAACCCATCCTTGGAGGAATAGAATCTTTGCATTCTTCAAATTTCAAAAATGTAAATGATGGCTGAAAATATTGACGGTACTCTTCATCGCTTGCGATAAAAGGTGGCTGTACCGGAGCAAATTTTTTATTAAACAAAACTCCTGCAATTCTTCCTCCGTCATTTAAAAGTTCATAACATTTCTTCACATAATTTTCTCTTAGAGAAGGGTCTAATGCACAGAAAAAAGTTTGTTCCAATATCAAATCATATTTTCCTTCGTGATCAAAGAAATTTCGATTCACCACTTTTATCGATTGGTCTTTATATTTCTCTTTCAATTTGTCAGTAACGACTTTGGAAAAATCGACAAAGTCACGTTAGTAAAGCCTTTGCTTAAAAGATATTCCGCTTCATAAGCGTTTCCACATCCTGGAATCAGAATTTTTAAATCTTTGTTTTCAAGCCGGTCAATATATTTTTTTAATGGCGGAGAAACCTGGTGCATGTCCCAGCCAGTTTCATTGTTCAAATAACAATTATCCCAAAATTGAGGTTCGGTAGAAGAAATAGATGCCGTTTGCTGTGAATTATTTTCCATAAACGTTTATTTTACAAAATGAATAAATAAAATCACTAAGCAGTAAGTCAAGCAAATTTAAAACCGCTCACATTCTCTCAGGAACTTTGATTCCCAGCAATTGCAATCCGCTTTTTATAACACCGGCTGTCATAACACTGATGCACAAACGTAATTTTTTCTTTTCTTCAGTTTCTGCATTAGCAACGGAATGTTCTGTATAAAAAGAATTAAACAATTTTGCCAGATTAAAAACATAGTTGGCAATAATGGAAGGATTCATTTCATTGCCTGCATCAGAAATAATATTAGAATATTTTTCTAAAAAAATAATTAATTCTCTTTCCAATGGAAGAAGCTTCTCAACTGGTAACTGATCACTAATCACTGATAACTGATCACTGCCTACTTTTCTTAAAATCGATTGAATTCTTGCATAAGTATATTGAACAAAAGGGCCGGTAAATCCATGAAAATCGATACTCTCTTCCGGATTAAACACCATTCGCTTTTTAGGATCAACCCGCAACAAATAAAATTTCATCGCGCCAAGTCCAAGCGTTTCATACAATTGGTCTAACTCTTCTTTTGTAAAATCATTTACTTTTCCCAGTTCTTTCGTATGTTTTTCAGCAGTCGAAACCATTTCGTCAATCAGATCATCCGCGTCCACCACAGTTCCTTCGCGGCTTTTCATCTTTCCGGTTGTCAGTTCAACCATTCCATAACTTAAATGAAAGATTTCATCAGCAAATGGCATTCCGAGTCTGCGTAGAATTTCTTTCAACACTTTCATGTGATGTAGTTGTTCGTCACCAATCACATAAATACTTTTATCCAAATGATAATCTTCAAATTTTTGAATTGCCAAACCAATATCCTGAGTAATATAAACCGATGTGCCATCACCTCTCAAAACTAATTTCTGATCAAGGTTTTTATCAGACAAATCGATCCATACACTTCCATCTTCTTTCTTAAATAAAATATTTTTTTGTAACCCTTCCTGAACAAAATCTTTTCCCAGAAGATAGGTATTGCTTTCATAAAATGTATGATCAAAATCAGCACCGATTCTCTTATAAGTTTGGGCAAACCCTTCATAAACCCAACCATTCATTTCGCTCCAAAGTGCGCGTACATCCGGCTTTCCAAGTTCCCAGTCAACCAACATTTGTTGCGTTTCTTTCATGATCGGCGCTTCCTTCTCTGCTTCTTCTTTTGAGCTTCCTTCGTCGATTAATTGCTTTACCTCCTTTTTATATTCGTCATTAAATTTCACATAATAATCGCCAACCAAATGATCTCCTTTTTCATGTGTGGATTGTGGTGTGGCGCCATTGGCAAACTTTTGCCATGCGATCATACTTTTACAAATATGAATTCCGCGGTCATTTACGATGGCAGTTTTTACAACCTCGTTTCCACTTGCTTTTAAAATTTCTGCCACACTCCATCCAAGGAAAATATTGCGCAAATGCCCTAGGTGCAAGGGCTTGTTGGTATTTGGTGAAGAATATTCAACCATTATTTTTTCCCCATTCTTTGCCTTCTTGCCAAAGTTTTTATTTTGGAAATTTTCCGATAAAACTTTTACTAACTGTTCATCAGCAATTTGAAGATTCAGAAAACCTTTGATGACGTTATAAGATGAAAAGAAATCAGGATAATTTTTTATCAAATGATCTCCAAGTTCTTTTCCTATTATTTCGGGAGATTTTTTTAAAGCTTTTACCAATGCAAAAAGAACAACAGTGTAATCGCCTTCAAATTCAGGCTTGGTTTCATTTATTTGAAAATCTTTATCAGTAAAACTTTGTCCATATAATTCTGATAAACTTTGTAAAACTGCATTTTGTAGAATAGAAGTGAACGACATTTTGCGAAAATAAATGAATTAGACAAAATCCTAAACTGGAAAAATTGTTTCGAAAAGACAAAACTTTTTCAATCAAAAGGTTAGGGAATATTATAATAAAGCAACAAATATTGTTGATTTATATTTTTGTAAAATCAGCAAAATATGATGTAATACGATGTCAATGCTATTTGTAGTGCTCCATTGCTTTTTTGACACTGTCATATTTCAGTAATAAAGCTTCTGCAGTTGCTTCATCCTTTATCCCGGTTTTTTCCATCAGCATTCTTGTTCCGCGTCGTACGATTTTTTGATTCGTCAATTTCATGTTCACCATTTTATTATCTTCCACTCTTCCCATTTGGATCATCACAGTTGTAGAGATCATATTCAAAATCATTTTTTGTGCGGTGCCACTTTTCATGCGGGTGCTTCCACTGATGAATTCCGGGCCAACAATTACTTCTACAGGAAAATCTGCAACACTGCTGATTGGCGACTCAGGATTGCAGGCAATACTTCCGGTTATAATTTTATTTTCTTTACATTTTTGCAAAGCGCCAATTACATATGGCGTTGTACCACTAGACGCAACTCCAATAACTACATCTGCGTCAGAAATATCATAATCCTGCAAGTCCTTCCAACCTTGCGTCGTGTCATCTTCCGCGTTTTCAACAGGATCAACAATTGCTTTTTTGCCACCGGCGATCACACCAATTACCAAACCTTTTGGAACACCATAAGTGGGCACACATTCACTGGCATCAAGAATGCCCAAACGGCCACTGGTACCGGCTCCTATATAAAAAAGTCTGCCGCCGTCAATCATTTTTTCAGCAACAGCTTTTATTAATTTTTCAATTTGAGGTAGTGCTTTTTGCACGGCATCCGCAACCAGGTGATCTTCTTTATTAATGTTTTCGATGATTTCTCCAACAGACATTTTTTCAATGTGGCGATAAGGGGAGGATTGTTCAGTAACTTTTGTAAAAGCCATTTAAAATTTTTTTGTAAAAATAATTTATTTAATTTTTTTCAAGTCCTAATGTATTGCAATATTTACTATTGTTAAAAGTATTTTCAACTTTGGTGTGATTCTATTCTTACATTAATTTACATTTTTTTTATCAAGATAAAGTTTTCTAAAATGAAACAACTGATTTGTGGAATTTTTGTTTTCTATTTTTCCATTTTTAAATCCGGTGCGCAAAATATCGAAAATAATTTACAGACTTATGCAGATAATTTCGGACAGGAAAGAATTTATCTTCATTATGACAAATCTACCTATGCCCCGGGTGAAACTATCTGGTTTAAAGCTTATATGATGCAGGCAATTTTCCCGGTTGATTCAAGTAAAACGGTTTACATCGACTGGACAGATCAAAACGGAAACTTGCTTTTGCATACGGTAAGTCCTATTCAGGATGGCACCTCTTTTGGCCAGTTTGATATTCCTCAAAGCTATAAGGGACGGTACATTCATGCGAAAGCATACACTAAATGGATGCTTAATTTTGATTCCTCATTTTTATACAACAAAGATTTAAGAATTCTTTCTGATAGCAATTCTGTTCCTTCAAAAATAATTATCAAACCGGAGCTTACTTTTTTTCCGGAAGGCGGCGATTTGATCGCGGGTGTAAATAATAAAATTGCTTTTAAAGCCAACGATCAATTTGGCAGACCAGTAAAAATAAAAGGAGAAATAAAAAACAGTAAAGGAGAAACAGTTGATAATATCAATGTGATCCATGATGGCATGGGATCTTTTTACCTGCGTCCGAAAGCCGGCGAAACCTTTTTCGCTTCATGGCAGGATGAAAAAGGAGCACAACACAAAACACAATTACCTGCGATCAAAAATTCCGGCATTTCATTGCAGGTAACGGTCATGGGTACACGAAGAAATTTTATTTTAAATGTGGCTCCTTCATCTGTTGACAAATTAAAATCCGTACATCTGATCGGTACTATGTATCAGCAACCGGTTTTTAATATTGTAAAAGAATTAAAAGATGGAACAGCAGAAGGAATCATTCCAACAGAAGCTTTGCCTAGTGGAATTCTTACCATCACCGTTTTTGATGATCAATGGAAACCTTTGGCAGAGCGGATTACATTCGTTAATAATGAAGAATATTTATTTCAGCCTGAAATGACGGTTCAACATTGGGGGTTGAATAAACGCGCAAAAAATGAAATTCAAATTTCTGTTCCTGATAGTCTTTATTCCAATTTATCTGTTTCGGTTACCGATGCAGGAATTGATCACGACACGAGTGATAATATTATTTCACATCTTTTATTATCTAGTGAACTGAAAGGAAGAATCAATGATCCTGCGTATTATTTTATTAATAACAGCGATTCTATTATGCAGCAATTGGATCTTGTAATGCTTACCAATGGCTGGCGCAGGTTCAATTGGGAAAAAGTTTTGAAAGGTGAATTTCCGGCTATCATCTATCCGAGAGACACTTCCTATCTTACTTTATCCGGGAAAATTTATGGCGCTACTCCCATTCAATTACGAAGTGCGGGAGAAATAGTTTTGATGTTGAATCAAAAAAAATCAGGTATGCAGGTTTTTACGGTGCCTGTAAAAGGGAACGGCACTTTTACTGATCCGTCTGTAATATTGTTTGATACTGCAAAAATTTATTACCAACTTCCAAAAGCAAAAGGATTAGGCGATGTAAGTGTGCAGTTTTTGACGAATAAATTACCTCCGTTTGCCAATAATATGAAAGCTAACGGATATTATTATAATTATGTTGCAGACACTTCCGGAAACCGTTACCACATTCAATTGAACGATGCGATGGAGCGCGAATTAAATTTTCTGAAGGCAAAAGTTTTGGCCACCGTAAACATTAAAGCAAATCCAAAATCAACGCTTGATCAAATGGATAAAAAATATACAACAGGATTATTTTCTGGTGGCGATGCGCATGAATTTGATTTGGTAAATGATCCTTCGGCAGTCTCATCAATGGATATTTTTCAATATTTGCAAGGCAAAGTCGCAGGCTTACAAATTAATGCGACAAGCAATCCACCAACACTTTCATGGCGTGGTGGCACTCCGCAATTATTTCTGGATGAAATGGCGTCAAGTGCTGATATGATTTCTTCTGTTCCTGTTTCTGATGTAGCATTTATAAAAGTTTTTCCACCTCCTTTTATGGGTGCGGCTGGCGGAGGAAGTGGCGGAGCAATTGCGATCTACACACGCAAAGGAGG
>Ga0157371_10004780_pt1 | contig 11676 bp, 10 predicted proteins | sample C45metaG_FD_113462 | JGI IMG/M metagenome (GOLD analysis project Ga0157371, IMG submission 113462) | Corn rhizosphere microbial communities from Kellogg Biological Station, Michigan, USA - C4-5 metaG | ecosystem: Host-associated > Plants > Roots > Rhizosphere > Soil | place: USA: Michigan... | reverse complement strand
GCAGCAATAGCCTCAAAAATAGGACGAAGTCTTTCGTATGCTTTTTGATCACCGCCCGGCATCATAGCAGGACCGAATCTTGCACCTTTTTCTCCGCCTGAAATTCCCATTCCAAAGAAATGAATACCTTTTTCAGATAATTCTATAAATCTTCTGTCAGTATCTGTAAAATAAGTGTTTCCGCCATCGATTATGATGTCACCTTTGTCTAAATGTGGTAATAAACTGGCTATAGCGCTGTCAACCGGTTTTCCGGCAGGAACTAAAAGCATAATCGCTCTAGGTTGTTGAATAAGCTCTACGAAATGTTTTACATCTGTTGTCGCTTCAATTGTGTGGGCGGCGTCAGCTTCTTGTTGAAGAGAGTTGACTTTTTCGGTATCTAAGTCTAAACCTGCAGCCGCAAAGTTATGGCTGGCGATATTTAAAAGTAAGTTACGGCCCATTACACCGAGTCCTACAATTCCAAAATCAAATTTGCTCATAGTTTTCAATTAACTAAAATTATTAAAGAATGTTTTTCTGGAAAAAGTAAGAAAAAAATCAGTAATGCTTTTTCAATCAGTTCTTTGCAGAAAAACAAGATTTGTTTTAATCTTACTATTTAAGATTGACTCTGCTAAGTTAGAGAAAAATGATGAAAAACTAGGGGTAAAATAGTCCGCTTTTGGGGGTTTGTTGTGATAGTTTTTAAGTATAAAAAACACACTTAATTTAAAATGCAGAGTATTGAATCTAAAAAAAACACAATAATTAATTTATACTTTGATAATCATACCAATTTAAAAGTTTTTGATTTGATGATTCATAAAAAAAAGCCTGTAGACTTATTTGTTTACAGGCTTTTTTCTAGAATTGCTTATGCTTACTAAAGGACTAATTATGCTTTAAATTTAAAAATCTTGATTTATTTTAACATTATAATGAGAATTTTTCAAGCTGTGATTTTAGATATCTGTTTTCATACTCTAATTTTTCAATATATTTTTTCATTACATCAAGTGTAAAGTTATTGTAGTCAGTATTTTGGCTGTTTGTATTACTAGTGTTTTTTTCATTGTTTAGAATGTATATGCCGTCTTCAGGTTCATAAATTGCTTCCATATTTGTTCCCAAAATTTTTGCAAGACTGTCCCATTCACTTTTGGTAATTTTAGTTATTCCAGATTCTCTGCGGCTGTACTGCGATTGTGTCATTCCTAAAAGATGCGCAATTTCTTCCTGCGTTTTATTTTTCTCAATTCGTTTAGTAATTAGTTTTTGTTTAATCATAGTGGTTATTGTTTGATATTTTGTTTTTTGGGTTTCTCTTAAAATCAGGGTATTTTTCTATGTTTTTTCTGACTTTAAGAGAGTGGAAACTTAGAAAATTTTATTTTATCGAAGAAAAAAAATCGTAGGATATATAAGATAAAAAGCACTACAAAAACACATCAAACACCATTAAAAATTTAATATTGACAACAAATATGTCAGAATAAGCATATTTTATGCTTGAAAAAGCATTGTAGGAGAAATATTTAAATTTCAATTTTGGAAAAAATGTAACAACTGTTAATTTTCTAATGATTTGTGCGCAGAGTCGTTTGTTAATTTTCAATACTACATTTTTTAAATATTATTATTAACAATAACAAAAAAATCAGATTATGAAAACTCAAAAAATGAGCCTTGCTAACGCACAGGGAAAATTATCAAGAAACGAAATGAAAACAATTATGGCAGGAAGCGGATGTCCTTCTGGAACTTTTCCTTGCTACTGTAATGGTAATTATAATGGATGCAAAAGCAGTGTACAAGAATGCTGGGATGCTTGTCCTAGATAATAAGTGATCGTTAACTTCTAAAGTTAATATTTAGTAAAGTGTTTTTAAATTATACTTAAACAAGTCAAGAATTTTTGAAATGCTTACTAATTGATAATTTTTTAAGCTATAAGCACTATTTCAAAATTTTGCTTATAGCTTATTTAATATAAAGATGCCAGGTAATTACTGGGCAAAATGCTGTTAAATATTCTTTGCCACACAGAAATATAAAATTTTATGAATGAAGATTTTAATTACCTTTTTCAATATTTGGAAAAAGAAAATATAGTTATTGATAAATCTGAATTTGATTTTCAGATACAGTCACATCCGGATTACCCAACTTTATTATCTGTGGTTGATACTTTAAGTTTTTTTAATATTAAAAATGGTGTTCTTCAGGTTGATTATGCAGAAATTGATGCTTTACCGGATCATTTCGTCGCACTCTTAAATCTGGGCGGGCAGCAGCTTTGTTTTATAGAAAAAAAAGGAGAAAACTATATTTATAAAAAAGTAAGTAATACAACTGATGAGTATACACTTACACCCGAAGTATGGAGCGGATTTATTTTGTTATTAGAAAAACCAGAAAATGAAGTATTGCCAACAGCTTCTAAAAAAAGTTTTAGCTGGCTGTTACCAGTCTTGTGTTTTGTTTTGTTTTCTTCTTATTTGTTTTATACGCCAAGTAATCTGATAACTAAACTATTTTTTGTTTTTCCTGCTATGGGAATTTTGTTTTCTATTGCAGCGCTTAAGGATTTATTTGGAACAAAAATAAAACTGCTGAATAGTTTTTGCAATATGGCTTCGTCAACAAGCTGTTCGACGGTTGTAAATTCTGATAAATGGAAAATTTTTGAAATCATAAATTTTAGTGATTTAAGTGTAGTTTTCTTTGTTTCTCAATTAACAGGCTTTTTTTCTTTACTGCTTCTGGGTGACACAGCAACCTATTTTTCAATACAAAAAGTCCTGCTTTTAGGGGCACTGCCTATTTTATTGTTGTCTTTGTACTTTCAAAAAATGGTAGAAAAAAAATGGTGTCCAATTTGTCTCACTATAATGAGCGTTGTACTGCTGGAGTTAACTTATTTGTTTGTATTTGAGAATACTGTTTTGGCTTTTTCTCCTGTTTCCATAATTGTTTTTTCATTGGTTGTTCTGACTGTTGTAACCATTTGGATTTCGCTTAAAGAAATACTTATCAAACAAAAAGAATTAAAAGAATATCAGCTAAAAGCCATTCGATTTGAAAAAAATTATGATGTTTTTAGAAATTCTCTGCTCGCAAAAGAAAAAACAGAGATGCTGCAAAGTCCGCTGTTATTTGGCAACAGAGAAAGTTCAACAAAAATTGTTCTTATCTCAAATCCTTTCTGTGGTTATTGCAAAGATGCACATACTGTAATAGAAACTATTCTGGAAAAATATTCAGATGATGTACAAATAGAACTTGTTTTAAAAGCAGACCTGGAACGCGAAAACGAGCATTCTGTAAAATTATTTAGAAGTCTGATCAATATTTATATGAATGAAGGCGAAAAAAGCTTTTTGACAGCACTGCAGGCATGGTTTGAAAATACGAACCTAACAGTATGGCTTGAAAGATTTCCTAGAAATATAACATCAGAATTTGATTCAATATTTGATTTTCAATACAAATGGTGCGAAGAAAACGATTTTAATTTCACGCCGGCTATTCTTATAAACGGATATGAATATCCAAAAATGTATGATAGAAAGACTTTGCCATTTTTTATAAAGGATTTCATCGAAGACGAATTTTAAATATTGACAAAATGAAATCAATAGCTGTACTAACCTGCTGGTATGGAAAATATCCGTGGTATTTTCCCTATTTTATACACTCCTGTACATTTAATCCAACTGTGGATTTTTATATTATAACAGACAATACTGACTTTATACCCGGAAAACCGGATAATGTTATCATTATATATAAAACAAAAGCCGAGATAATTGCCAATGCTTCTGAAAAATTGGGATTTACTGTAAATATTGACGACCCTTACAAGCTTTGTGATTTTAAACCTGCGTATGGTTTCTTTTTTCCGGAAATTATTAAAGGTTATGATTTTTGGGGCCAGAGCGATTTGGATATTATTTATGGAAATGTCAGGGATTTTATAACAGACGAAATGCTCGATAAGTTTGATTTTATCAGCGTGAGACATGATTACACAACGGGATGTTTTGCTTTATACAGAAATAATGAAGTTATGAATACTTTTTTTATGAGAAGTAAAGATTACAAGAAAGTATTTTCTGAATCAAAACACTTTTGTTTTGACGAATGCAGTTTTGCCTGGGATGCGCTGACAGCCGGAATGTCAATATTTGATTTACAAACAGAGGTTGAAAGTTTTACGCATCTTATTAAAAAAGCCGAACAGGAAAAAGAGATTGAAGCTCATTTTGATTTTATTCTTCTGGAAGGATTAACCGGCAGAATAACTTTTGATAATGGACGGATTTATTATAAAAATCAATTTGAAGGAATAATGTATCATTTGTTTTGGTTTAAAAAGAATTATATACCTGAGAAAACACAGAGAAAAATTCCAAACAAATATTATTTAAGTAAAACCAAAATTTATCATTCAAGATAAGTGTAGAATAAATGAAAAATTTAAAAAAGTTTCCGAATTTTAAACAGGAAGAGTCTAAAGACTGCGGGCCAACCTGCATTAAAATGATTGCAAAATATTATGGAAAAACTGTTAATATTCAGGAACTTCGTGATTATAGTGAGACAAATCGCGGCGGGAGTAATTTATTATCATTAAGTGATGCTGTCGAAAAAATAGGGTTTAGGTCTATAGGTATTAAGTTAAATTTAAAAAGACTTGATGAAATGCCTCTGCCTTGTATCTTGTTTTGGGATAACTGCCACTATGTTGTACTGTATAATATTAAAAATAATTTTTACTACGTTTCTGACCCTGCGATTGGTTTGGTGAAATATTCTAAAGAAGATTTTGTAAAAAATTGGATTGGGAGAAAAGCCAATGAAACAACATCAGAGGGAATTGCTTTATTTTTAGAACCTACTCCAAAATTTTATCAAAGTGAATTTGATGCGGAAGAAAAAAATACAGTTGGATTTTCTTTGTTAGCCAAATACATACTGCCTTATAAGTCTTTTGTTGTACAGCTGGTTATTGGCTTAATAGCGGGGAGTTTTTTGCAGCTTATTTTTCCTTTTCTTACGCAGAGTATTATAGATATTGGTGTACAAAACAGAAGTATTCATTTTATTTATTTGATTCTTTTTGCGCAGTTATTTCTGTTTTTTGGAAAATCAGCTTTAGATCTTATCCGCAGCTGGATACTGCTGCATCTTTCTACCCGAATAAACATCTCGCTTATTTCAGATTTCTTTATTAAATTAATGAATCTTCCCATTTCATTTTTTGATGTAAGAATGACTGGAGATATTCTGCAGCGTATTAATGATCATCACAGAATAGAGCGTATATTAACTACTTCGTCACTTAATGTTCTGTTCTCTACGATTAATATGGTAATCATGGGATGCGTTTTGGCGTATTATAATATCCAAATTTTTGTAGTGTTTTTTCTTGGAAGTTTCTTTTATTTTCTTTGGATGGCGCTTTTTCTTAAAAAAAGAGAAGTGCTCGATTATAAACGTTTTGCAGAAATAAGCAACGAACAGAGTAAAGTTATTGAGCTTGTAAACGGCATGCAGGAAATAAAGCTTCATAATGCCGAAAAACAAAAACGTTGGGGATGGGAATATATCCAGGCAAGACTTTTTAGAGTTTCTATGAAAGCATTAATATTAGAACAGACACAAACTGTAGGTTCAAACTTTATTAATGAATTAAAAAACATAATTATAATTTTCTTCTCGGCAAAACTGGTTATTGACGGTTCCATTACATTAGGTATGATGCTCGCAATTAGTTCAATTGTGGGAAGTTTAAACGGCCCGATAACGCAGCTGGTTGATTTTGTGAGAGAATTTCAGGATGCTAAAATATCGATGGGGCGCTTATCTGAAATACACCAAAGAGAAGACGAGGTTGAGCAGGAACAGCATCAGACTCATGATGTTCCAAAAGATTTTGATATGATTATTAATAATTTGTCTTTTCGTTACACAGGATCAGACACCCCTGTTCTTAAAGATTTAAATCTTACCATACCAGCCAATAAAATTACGGCTATAGTAGGAACAAGCGGCAGCGGTAAAACAACTTTAATGAAACTGCTGCTCAAGTTTTATGAGCCGGATAAAGGAGAGATAATTCTTGCAGCTCAAAGTGAAAATGCCTTTTCTTCAACATCTCTTTCAATGATAGCGCAAAAAGCGTGGCGCGGCTGTATTGGCGCTGTTATGCAGGAAGGCTTTATTTTTAATGATACAATCGCAAACAATATTGCAATTGGTGAAGACAGGATTGATAAAAAAAGACTGCTGTATGCTGCAGATGTGGCTAATATAATGAGTTACATTAATGAACAGCCTTTGGGTTTTAATACTATGATTGGTTCTGAAGGAATAGGAATGAGTACAGGACAAAAACAAAGACTTCTTATTGCAAGAGCGGTTTACAAAAATCCCGAAATGTTGTTTTTTGATGAAGCTACTTCGGCACTTGATGCGAATAATGAAAAAGAAATTATGCATAAACTGAATCTTTTTTTTAAAGATAAAACTGTTGTGGTTATTGCACACCGATTAAGCACGGTAATGAATGCTGATCAGATTGTAGTTTTAGACAAAGGAAAAATCATCGAAATAGGAAATCATACTACTCTTGTAGAGCAGAGAGGAAATTATTTTGAGTTGGTTAAAAATCAATTACAGCTTGGAAATTAAATTATGGAGCAGGATATTACACTAGAATTAAGAAGTGAAGAAATTCAGGATGTGCTTTCAAAAACACCCATTTGGATGATTCGATGGGGGACGATTGTAATATTTTCAATAATCGTTATACTGTTTTATGTATCATACATTATAAGATATCCGGATGTTGTAAGTACAGAAATTGTTATTACAACTAATATTCCGCCGGAAAAATTAGTCTCTAAATCATCCGGCCGAATAGAAGCCATATTAATTAACGATAAAGCAACTGTTAAAAAGAATACGACACTGGCAGTTATTGAAAATTCGGCAAATTATAAAGATGTGTTTTTACTCAAAAAGATTATTGCTGATTTTGATATTAACGATACAAAAAAAGAATTTCCTTTTGCCGTAATGAAAAACAAACAACTGGGTGAAATTGAAAGTGCTTTTGCTATTTTTCAAAAAGACTATGAAGTTGAAAAACTAAATGAAAATTTACATCCTTTTGATGTTGAAAATAAAGCTCAGGTTTCTGAAAAAACTCAAATTAAAGAAAGGTTAGAAATTTTACAGCAGCAAAAAGAAATTAATGAAAGCGAACTTCAGCTTCAGAAAAACGAAATAGGCCGATTTGGAATTCTTTTTAATAAAGGAATTATATCGGCTCAGGAAATGGAAACTAAAAAGCTCAGCTATCTGCAGGCTCAGAAAAATTACAAAACCTTATTGTCATCGATTTCTCAGTTAAAATCTTCTTTGATCGATAATACAAAAATGGGACATAATTTGCAGATAAGCAGCACTAAAGAAGAAGTGAATCTAAACAGGAACATGGCACAGTCTTTTTATCAGCTGAAAAAAGTGATAAAGGAATGGGAGCTTACAAATACCTTAAGATCTTCGGTTAGCGGCGTAGTCACTTTTTTGCAGGTTTGGACAGAAAACCAAACGATTAATGAAGGAGATAATGTTTTTTCGATTATTCCGGATAAAGAAAATGGTTTTGTTGGAAAAGTAAAAGCAACACCTTTAAACTCAGGAAAAATAAAAGTTGGTCAAAACGTAAACATAAGACTGGCTAATTTTCCAGATAGGGAATTTGGCGTTTTAAGAGGCAAAATTCATAATATTTCGCTGGTTCCGGACAAAGATGGAAACTTATTGTTAGACGTTTCGCTTCCAGATGGTTTGCAGACATCTTACAGGAAAAAAATACCATTTCAGCAGGAAATGAAAGGAAAGGCTGAAATCCTGACGGAAGACTTAAGATTAATAGAAAGAATTCTATATCAGTTCAAAAGTATTTTTGAGCAGGTTTAGTCTTCTGCTTATTTTATATAAAGAGCCTGTAAGCTTAATGTTTACAGGCTTTTTTATGGATTAATGAGATTGTAATCGAGTTTCTAATTCTAATTATTTTATATAAACTTGAAAAAAAATAAAAATAGAATAGGGGTAAAATAAGATTCGGTTGTATTACTTCTAAAGTGCATTTAATTAAAACCTATTTCGATCATGGTTAAAATCATTAATTATCTATTTTTTAAGTTGATGTTTTTTGTGAATGGTCTGCTTTAATCAAAAAAATATATTAAATATAAAAAGTATCTATCTTTGATTGAATGTCAAACTGTTTTTGTGAAGTATAGTAATACAGATCATATTTTTATGAATAATAAAAATGAAGCTGCTTTTGAAAAGGTTTTTAAAGCCTACTTCAAAAGCCTTCATGCATTTGCCTATACTTTTATAAAAGATGAAATTATTGCAGAAGAAATTGTGCAGAATGTATTCTTTCGAATTTGGGAAAAAAAGGAACAATTGCAGATTGATGATTCATTAAAGTCTTATTTGTATCGATCTGTTCATAACGAAAGTTTAAATCACATTAAACATTTAAAAGTAAAAACTTCTTTTCAATTAGAGTATTCAGGTAATATGGAACCTTTAAATCAGGATGCATCAAATCAAATGATTGCCGCCGAACTTGAAACCAAAATTCAAAAAGCAATTAATGAATTACCACAGCAGTGCCGTATCATTTTTCAAATGAGCCGTTTTGAGCAGCTTAAATACCAGCAAATTGCAGATCAATTGAATATTTCCATCAAAACAGTTGAAAATCAAATGGGTAAAGCTCTTAAAGTAATGCGTTTAAAACTAATTGAATATCTTCCTTTTTTATTGTTCTTAATCAATTTAATTCGAAGATCATGAGCCAAAATAATAGGAATATGAATGATGATGTACTAGTGAAATATCTAGTTGGCGAAACTGATGCAGACGAAAATGCAATGGTAAAAAAATGGCTGGATGCCAGTGATAACAATTTAAAATACTACAACGATTTTAAGAAAATATGGGAAGATAGTCTTTTAATTGCTGCCAAAAATACAACTGTAAATGAAAATGAAGCGTGGGAGCGATTTCAAAACCGTATCCATAAAAAAGAAACATCGGTTATTCAAAACAAATCATACAGTTATTGGCAGATAGCAGCTTCGATTATCTTAATTATTGGTTTAGGATGGTTTGGTTATTCTTATTTTGAAAATAAATCAGATGATGCAATAATTCAGATATATGCATCAAACAGGGCTAAAAATGATACTTTACCAGATGGTACAATTGTCACACTGAACAAAAACTCGTTATTGTCTTATAAAAAATTTACAGGCAGTACCAGACCTGTTACTCTAAAAGGTGAGGCTTTTTTTAAGGTTTCTCCCAATAAAACAAAACCTTTTATTATTCATATTAATGATGTCACAGTTAAAGTAATAGGAACATCTTTTAATGTGAAAAACAAAAACGGAAAAACCACCGTAAATGTTGAAACTGGAATTGTAAAAGTTAGCAGAAATAAAGATGAGGTAGAATTAATACATGGAGAAAAAGTAGTCATTGCCAATCAGCAGGCAGGATTATTTAAAAGTGTCAGCAAAGGCCGTTTATACAATTTTTACCGTAATAGAGAATTAGTCTGCGATGAAACACCGCTGCAGGAATTAGTAGATGCTCTTAACGAAATATACAATGTTAACATTGTTATCAAATCAACGTCTTTGCAGGAAAAACCATTAACGACAACATTTAAAGATCAATCATTAGATCAGATTTTAGAAGTAATTCAGGAAACATTTACCATTAAAATCGAACGTACAAATAATCAAATACTATTAGAGTAATTCTTTTTTTATGCTCAGCAACACAAAGTTTATTTTTGCACCCATTTTGTTTCTACTCATTTCGGGTGTTTTTTTTAAAGTAAATGCTCAATCTATATTAGATAACGAAATATCTGTTCATGCAGATAAGAAACCATTAGGCAGTATTTTGGATTTAATGGAAGAAAAAGGAAATTTTAGATTTGCTTATTACAGCAAATTAGTTGTAAAGGATAGTGTTGTCAGCATTCATGCCGATAAATCTACCATAAAAGGAGTTTTAGATCAGCTGTTAAGCAATAAATACGAGTACAAAGAATCGCCGGGGTTTATTATTGTACGTTATGCTCCATTAGAGCTTGCTCTTGTGTTAGAAAAGAATAATAGTACCAGTGACGGACAGCAGATCGTCAGCGGTTATATTATAGATACAGAGACTAACAATCGTATCGAAAATGTGAGTGTACTGGAGAAGAATGTCCTGCAGTCTACATTAACCAATAAAGATGGGGCTTTTGAACTCCGATTAAAAAATGCTCCCCAGACTATCGAACTCACGGCTGTGAAAGAAAATTATAAAACCGTGACGATGCTGTTTCTTTCTGAAATTAAGATTCAGATGGGAAATAGAAAATCGACATCAGATTATATAGATGGGGATTTTTCGGCAATAGAAAGATCAGGAATTGGCCGTTTTTTTATTTCTTCTAAACAAAAAATACAATCGCTTAATTTGGGAGGGTTTATTTCTAAAGTTCCTGTACAGGCTTCCCTAATTCCGAGTATCAGTACACGAGGTATGATGAATACGCAGATTGTCAATAATTTTTCTTTAAATGTGTTAGGCGGTTATAATGCCGGCGTTCGCGGATTAGAAATGGCAGGGCTTTACAATATTAACCGTATGAATGTTGAAGCGCTTCAAATAGCAGGAATATTTAATACTGTTGGAGGATCTGTAAACGGACTTCAATTGGCCGGAATCTATAATAATGTTTTTGGCAATCTTAACGGTTTACAAATAAGCGGAATTCATAATAGTGTAAAAGGTTCACAAATTGGTCTGCAAATGAGTGGTATTTATAATAATGTTTATAAAGATTCAAAAGGACTTCAAATTGCAGGAATTCATAATACTGTAAATGGTTCTCAAAACGGATTACAGTTTTCCGGTATTTATAATATTGGAAAAGATACTGTGCGTGGTGCTCAAATTACCGGACTTTTTAATTATGCCAAAGAATTACATGGAGTTCAGTTTGGATTAGTAAATATTACAGATTCAGAATCTGGATATAGTTTTGGTTTATTAAACTTTAAAAAAGGCGGTTATAAAAAAATCAGTATTACAAGTAATGAAATTTCAGATATAAATCTCTCTATAAAAACCGGAGATCACAAAATGTATACTATTTTGATGGCTGGCGCAAGCGAACAAAAAGAAGAAGAAAAAATGTTTTCTTTTGGAATTGGAGTAGGAAAAAGCATTCCGTTAGGGAAACGTTTTACTTATAATCCCGAATTTAGTTCGCAATATCTTTATTTGGGAAATTGGGATCGATACAATTCCTTATCTAAATTTGATTCTGCTTTTTCTTTTCAATTATTCAAAGGTTTAGCTATATCTGCAGGACCTTCTTTTAATTTATACTGGTCTGAAAAGAAAGATAAAAATGGCAGTGTAAATACTTCTACATTTGTTCAGGATCGTACCAAACGTTATAATATAATCAATAATAACAGCAAAGACATTATTGGATGGATAGGCTGGAGTTTTGGAATAACGTTGTTTTAATGATATAAAAAAAGCGGAAAAACATATTGTTTTTCCGCTTTTTTGTGGAGTCGCCGG
>Ga0157371_10004778_pt1 | contig 11678 bp, 7 predicted proteins | sample C45metaG_FD_113462 | JGI IMG/M metagenome (GOLD analysis project Ga0157371, IMG submission 113462) | Corn rhizosphere microbial communities from Kellogg Biological Station, Michigan, USA - C4-5 metaG | ecosystem: Host-associated > Plants > Roots > Rhizosphere > Soil | place: USA: Michigan... | reverse complement strand
ATATACCTTTTAGTTTGAATGCCAAAGGTAAATTAGAGACTGATCAAAACAAACTTGCAGAGTGGAAGGAAAAAGTTGTAGATGGAAAATTTGCTTTTGAACTGAATGATACATACGGATTCCCACTTGATTTGACACAATTAATGGCAAAGGAAAAAGGTTGGTTATTAGATATTGAAGGTTTTCAAAAAGAAATGCAGCAACAAAAAAATCGATCCCGTGCAGCAAGTGTTATAGACGCAGAAGATTGGGTGGTGGTAAATGACGAAGAAGGAAACAGATTTGTAGGGTATGAAAATGTGGAATCAAACAGTAAGGTTGTAAGATATCGCAAAACGAAAACAAAAGGGAAGGAAGTGTTTCAATTGGTTTTGGACCAGACTCCGTTTTATGCAGAGAGTGGCGGCCAGGTAGGTGACACAGGAGAATTGATTTTTGGAGAATAAAAAATTCCGGTTGTAAATACCAAAAAAGAAAACGAAGTTATTTTACATTTTACAGAAAAGCTTCCTGCCGATATTTCTTCAAAAGTTGTGGCGACTGTTGATATTGAAAAGAGAAATAAAACAGCGGTCCATCACAGTGCCACACATTTAATGCATGCGGCTTTGCGAAAAGTGTTAGGTACACATGTTCAACAAAAAGGAAGCATGGTAAATGAAGACTATTTGCGTTTCGACTTTTCTCATTTCAGTAAAATGACTAAAGAAGAAATTGAAAAAGTTGAATCGATTGTAAATAAAAAGATAAGAGAAAATATTCCGGTGGTAATAAGACAAATGCCGAAGGAAGAAGCGATGAAAACCGGCGCTATGGCTCTTTTTGGAGAAAAATATGGAGATCAGGTTCGTGTGGTAACAATGGATGAAAATTATTCTATCGAGCTTTGCGGCGGCACTCACGTCGGTAATACCGGCGAATTGGGCATCTTTAAAATAACAACCGAAACGGCTGTAGGTGCAGGTTTGCGACGTATTGAAGCAGTAAGTGGAAAAGCTGCTGAAGATTATATTAATAAAGAATTGGAAGAGCTAGCTGCACTTAAAGATCAGTTGAAAAATCCAAAAGACAGTCTTAAAGCCTTAGAAAATTTAATTACGGAAAAGGAAAAATTAACCAAAGATGTGAGTCAACTGGAATTGCAGATACTAACTTCAGTAAACGAACAATTAAAGGAAAATTTTCTTTTAATAAATGGGATTCATTTCATTGGCTCAGTCGTGCAGGTTTCGAAGGGAGAATCTCTAAAAAAATTGGTTTCACTTTTAAAAGAAAATTTCGAAAACTATTTAATTGTTCTTTGCACAGATATTAATAATAAAGCAGACGTAGTAGTAGCCGTTGATGATAGTTTTATTTCTTCCAAAAAAACGGATGCGGTGAAAATCATAAAAGAACATGTAGCACCTTTAATAAAAGGCGGCGGAGGTGGACAGAAAACGCTCGCTTCTGCAGGTGGACAGGATGTTTCAAAATTGAAAGATGTGATTGAAAAAGTAAAGTCACTCCTGTAAGCGCCACTTATTGCGAACAATTTTATGTTAACGTTAATTTATTAATGAGGTAAAAATCTGGTTTTTTATTTTGACAGTTTTAATTTGGCAATACGAAAATCTTATATTTTAAAACTTAAAAAAAATGAAAACAAAATTTTTATCGGCAATTTTTATGGTTTGCTGTTCGATGATTGCCCTGAACGGTTTTTCTCAACAAGACCGGCCTCACATCAGGAAAAACGAAGAGATCATAATTCACAAGAATTCTTCGGATACAGGCAAAACAATAATTGAAATTGACAGTAACGTAGTGACGATAAATGGTAAGCCTCTTTCAAATTACAATGGCGATGTAACGATAACCCGCAGACGCAATTTCATGGGTGGCGCCGATGGACGAAATTTTTTCACTCAACCTCGCGATTTAATGTTGAATGATAACGCTGCTTTTCTTGGTGTTTATTCAGCAAAGAGCGGCGGCAAGGGAGTGATTATTAACAGTGTACTTGATAGTAGCAGTGCAAAGAAAGCAGGTTTGGAAAAGGGTGACGTTATAACAAAGGTTAATGATAAAGAAATTGCTTCTCCTGAAGATTTAAGAAATGCGATACAAGCATATAAACCCGGTGATAAAATAACTATCAATTTTGTACGTGATGGAAAGAAAAAGTCAGTGAAAGCTGAGTTAGGTAAAGCACCTTCTTCTGTAAGAGAACCTTACGGTGGTCTTCCACAGGATCTGATGAACGGATTGGGTAATGGGAACGATTTCAATTTCAGAATGTTACCAATGCCGCCCCAAAATTTCAAAAACTTCAATTTTAATTTCAACAATGAGCGGCCTCGTCTTGGTTTGCAGATACAGGATACGGAAGACAGCAATGGTGTGAAAGTGCAAAATGTTCTTCCCGGTTCACCTGCAGATAAAGCGGGCTTAAAAGAAGGTGATATCATAAAAGAAATGAACGGGGAAAAAATAAATGATGTAGATGATGTAATGTCAAAAATTCATGATACAGAAAATAACAGCGATTTTAAGATCAAGGTTATGCGCGATAAGAAAGAAATGAATTTTGATGTTCCTATTCCCCGCCGTTTGCGAAGCACTAATATCTAAAAGTCTAAATGTTATTCATTGAAAAGCCCATTTTTTTGAAAATAAAAAAATGGGTTTTTTATTTGTTTACTTCAGGGAGAAGCTATTCAAATGCGCGATTGATAAATTTTATCAAAGGCATTAAGATTTTGAAAGATTCACTAATCTCCTTGCTGAATCTTGTTTCAGTTAAAAGGGCATCACGAATATCTTTTGTAGCTACAAAACTTTTCATTCTTAAAAAATCGGCAGCGGGATTATCTTTCTCATATCCTTTTGGAACATTCACCAGCATTTGATTTTCGTCCCTTTCGAGTTTGCCATAATTTTTTTTGAAACCTGGAGAGTTGATGATCTTTTTAAATTCAGGAAAGCAATAATCAATTTCCTGTCGCAATTTTTTTAGCTCCACTGATTCAGGATGCCATAAACCGCCGCCCACAAAACTTTTTCCCTCAGGTTGCACGTGGAGATAATATCCGCCATAAATTGACTTTTTGCCTCCCTTATTAAATGAGGCGCTTAAACTGATTTTATAGGGTGTTTTATTTTTTGAAAAACGAATGTCGCGGTTAATGCGGAAGCAGCAATCCTTTACAGTAAGCTCTTTCATATCCTCATCAAACAAAACGATTTTTTGCAAAAGGGCGCTTACAAATTCTTCAAAATTTTTTTTTGCGGTTAAATACTTTTCCCTGTTTTCATCAAACCAGGGTTTGTGGTTGTTCTTTTTTAACGATTTTAAAAAAGTAATCGTAGAAGACGAAATCAATGTGTAGGAAATTTTAGAAATGTTTTTTAGCTGTGATGTAAACGCAATTATTTACTGAACGCCTGCCCAGTTTTCGCCACTTTTTATCCGGTAAACAGTCATCGGGCTTACCTGGTATTTATCGGCAATTTGCTGGTGTGTCAGTTTCCTGCGTGGATTGGCTAGCAAAGTTTTTATTGCTTTTACCTGGGTGGCTGTAAGCTTTAATCCTTTTTTGCGGTTGCTTTGTATTTTTTTGTATTCCAGTTTTGGCGGGCTTTTTTGCTGATGATCATTCACTTCTTTTTGTGTTGCCCATTTTAAATTCTTCGCGCTGTTATCAGTTTTTATGTGATTAAGATGGACGACATATTTCTGTTTGGGAGAAGTTTTTTTATTGAAAAGTTTAGCCACTTCACGGTGTAAATAAAGTGTTCCGTTGTTGCCGTTAAGATGCAGGTTTAAAGTTCGATAACCGCTGGTGAGAGAACCCGCAAGTAGTTTGCCGTCCGCAAGAATATCTTCCTTATAACTGGCTGCTCGCCCATGAGATGAGACGGCATATTTATTTCTCATGGATTGCCAACCTTCAAATTTAAGGGGCTTCCATATTTCACCGTTGAGTTTTTTTATCATGGCTAATTTTTATCGTTGAAGTTACAAAACTAACTTTGTATCAGGTTCAAAAAATCTTCTTCGCTTATAATTTTTACGGTTTTTATTTTTTGAGCTTTTGCAAGTTTGCTTCCTGCTGATTCACCGGCTACCAAATAATTTAAATTTGCGCTTACGCTTGACAGTAATTTTCCTCCATTCTCTTCAGCAAGTTTTTCTGCTTCGCTTCTTTTTAAATTTGGTAAAGTTCCTGTGAAAAGAAAAGTAAGCCCTGAAAGTTTGCCGCTAATCGCTTCTGTCTTATCTCCCTTTATGTTTAATCCTTTATCCGCAAGGTTTTGAAGCATTTCAACATTATCATCATTGTGAAAAAAATCAAATACACTTTCTGCAACTTTAGTTCCAATATCCTGCAACTGCTGCAAATCTTCAAGTGAAAATTGCGAAAGATCAAAAACGGTATCCACACTTTTTGATAAAGTTTTTGCTGTCGTTTCACCAACATATCTTATGCCCAATCCATAAATTAAACGGTTTAAGGATTGTTTCTTTGAATTTTCAATTGCCGATTTTAAATTCTCAACTGATTTTTGTTTAAAACCTTCAAGCGAAGCTACTTTTTCAAAATCGATCGAGTAGATGGAAGGGATATCGCTTACCAGTTTAAGCTCGTAAAATTTTGTTACGCTGGCGGCGCCAAAAGTTTTGATATCCATCGCATCTTTACTTACAAAATGAATAATCCGCTCAACCACCTGCGCAGGGCAATTAATGTTTACACAACGCCAAACAGCTTCTCCTTCAGGTTTTACCAGTTCATCTCCACACACCGGGCAATGAGTTGGAAAGATGATTTTTTCTTCTTTTCCTGTTCTTAATTCTGTAAGAGGTTTTACAATATATGGAATCACATCACCTGCTCTTTCCACTATAACGGTATCGCCTAAACGCAAATCTTTCTCTTGAATAATGCCTTCATTGAAAAGTGAAACCGAAGAGACGGTAACGCCTCCAATTGGCACCGGTTCAATTTTAGCGACAGGGGTAATAGATCCTGTACGCCCCACCTGGAATTCCACATCCCGCAATTTCGAAGTAGCTTGCCGTGCTTTGAATTTATAAGCAATGGCCCAACGCGGATGATGAGTAGTAGCTCCTACCTGTTGCTGAATTTCAATTTCATTGACCTTCACCACAATGCCGTCGATTTCATAAGGAAGTGCATCTCTTTTGTTTTCAAACTCATGGCAGAATTTTACAACATCCTCAATATTGTTAAAAACTTTCTTTTCGTTTACCGGAGTTCTAAAGCCGCAACCCGAAAGCATTTGAAGGATTGAGGAATGGCTGTTTAATTCTTCCGGATACTTTTTCAATCCTTTTTCATTCAATTCGATAAAACTTACATGGTAAAGAATTGCCTCGAGTTTTCTTTTCCTTACCGCAGCCGGATCTTTCATTCTTAGCGATCCGGCAGCTGCATTTCTTGGATTGGCAAGCGGCGCTGATCCTTCTTCTACAAGCGCATCATTATATTTTTTAAAATTTTCTTTGTTCAATAAAACCTCACCTCTTATTTCAATTTTTTTAATGCCATGAGCAGAAAATTGTGCTGATAGGGGAACCGAACCAATCTGCCTGATGTTGTTTGTAATATCATCACCGGCACTTCCGTCTCCACGCGTTGCCCCTCTAACCAGCATGTCATTCTCATAGATGAGTGAAATACTTGCGCCATCATATTTTGGCTCCGCGCTTAGCGTATATTTTTGGTGATCTGTCAAAGTTTTTAAACGATTATTCCAATCAATCAAATCTTCCGCATTGTAACTGTTTTCCAGGCTGAGCATCGAAACCAAATGCCGAACGGTAGCAAAATCGGTATTCAGGCTGCTTCCTACCCGTTGTGTTGGAGAATCAGTAGTGATAATGGACGGATTTTCTTTTTCAAGGTTTTCAAGCTTTTTATACAAACTGTCGTATTCAGCATCAGAAATTAATGGATCATTTAAAATATAATAACGGTACTCGTGAAAACGCAAAACCTTCCTTAGTTCATCAACATTCCCATCATTCTTAAGAAGCTGTTCTGTTTTCTTTTGTAATTCTTTTACCTCTTCTGATGTATACATAATTGAATTTGAAAAATTTTCTTTTGCCACGAATTTCAACAATTTCTACCAAAAAATATCTGAAGCTTTTATCCTGCATGGTTGGGAAAATAAGCAGGTAGTAGACAAACAAATTATTGGAATTTTCAATTTTACTAATATGTAACTGCCGACCCTAAAACTTTTTTTTCTAAAAAGGATTTGTTTTCAAAATAATGTGTTTATTTTACACGATCATTTATTGCCAGGTATGAAGAAACTGCTACTTTTTTCTTTTGTATTCTTGTTTTCATTTAATGGTTTTGCGCAATTGTTGTCATGGACACCGGATTTTGCCACAGAAAGCGCCGATCCTTTTACCATCACCATGGATGCGAATTATGGCAACAAAGGTTTATTAAATCACATAACTTCTGATGTATATGTGCATATTGGCGTAATCACTAATTACAGCACAAGTTCTGGCGATTGGAGACATGTTCAAACAACATGGGGAACAACAACTGCTTCAGCAAAGGCAACTTCTCTTGGCAACAACAAATGGTCTTTTACTATTACAGGAGGCTTAAGAACTTTTTTTGGTTTAACTGATGCAAATGAAAAGATACAAAAGATCGCTATCCTTTTCAGAAGCGGAGATGGAAATACTGTGCAACGAAATGCTGATGGAAGCGATATGTTTATCCCGGTTTACACTTCTGCATTGGCGATACGATTTACAGATCCATTTTTCCAACCAAAATATACGCCTGAACCTGAAATGATCAATAAAAGTTTGAACGACAACATAACCCTTACTGCAAAAAGTAATGCTAACGCTACGCTTACTTTATCCTTAAATGGTACAGTTATTCAAACAGTGAGCAATGCTCAAAGCATTACTGCCACTCCCGCGTTAACAACGACAGGAAGCCAACAGGTGATCGCAAAAGCTGATAACGGAACGACAACTAGTAGCGATACCTTTGACTTCTATGTAAATTCTTCAGTAAATGTAGCAGCACTTCCTGTCGGTACTAAAACAGGCATCAATTATGGTTCAGACAATAAATCTGTAACACTGGTTTTATTTGCACCCGGTAAAGGAAGAGTGGCTGTTATTGGTGATTTTCCCGGAAGTGACTGGACAGAGCAAACCCAGTATGAGCTGAACCAAACGCCTGATGGAAACTATTGGTGGATCACGATTACGGGTTTACTGGCAGGCAAAGAATATAGTTACCAATTTTTGGTTGACGGAAAATTAAAGATTGCAGATCCTTATGCTGAAAAAATCCTGGATCCTGCTAATGATCCGTATATTTCTTCTTCCACTTATCCGGGCCTTAAACCTTATCCCGCTGATTCCACAACAGGAATTGTAAGTGTTTTACAAACTGGTCAAACGCCATACATCTGGCAGGTTAGCAATTTCTCAAGACCTGATAAACGAAACCTCGTAATCTATGAGTTACTGTTGCGCGATTTTGTTGCTAATCATGATTGGAGTACTTTGGCAGACAGTTTAAATTATTTCAAAACCCTTGGTATTAATGCAATAGAAGTAATGCCATTTAATGAATTTGAAGGAAATATTAGCTGGGGATATAATCCGGATTTTTATTTTGCTCCTGATAAATATTATGGAACTGAAAATGCACTCAAACAATTTATTGATAAATGCCATCAGAATGGTATTGCAGTTATCATGGATATGGTGCTAAATCATGCTTTTGGTTCGTCACCGATGGTTCAGTTATATTGGGATTCTACGAACAACAGACCTGCTGCAAATAATCCGTGGTATAATCCTGTTGCAAAACACGCTTATAATGTGGGATATGATATGAATCACGAAAGTTCAGCAACTCACTATTTCGTGAGCCGTGTGGTAAGCCATTGGTTGAAAGATTATAAAATAGACGGATTTCGGTTTGACCTTGCAAAAGGATTCACCCAAACACAAACGTGCGATAATAATGGAAATAATTGTAATGTAAATTCCTGGGGGAATTATGATTCGTCGAGGGTAAAGATCTGGAAAGCTTATTACGACACACTTCAGTCAAAATCCCCCGGTTCTTATGTCATTCTTGAACATTTTGCCGATAACTCAGAAGAAAAAGATTTGTCGAATTATGGTATAATGCTTTGGTCAAACATGGCTTATCCTTACGAGCAATCTTCCATGAGCTACAATAGTGGTGAGGATTTAAGTCCTGGTATTGCGAGTGTTGAAGGATGGCCACACCCATATAAAGTGACTTATATGGAAAGCCATGATGAAGAAAGAGTGATGTATAAAGACATCACTTATGGAAATTCTTCGGGTTCCTATAATATTAAAGACACGGCTACTGCTTTAAAGAGGCAACAATTAACTGCAGCATTTTTGTTTATGCTTCCTGGTTCTAAAATGATTTGGCAATTTGGTGAATTAGGATATGATTATCCGATCAATTATTGTGGAAACGGAACGATCAATAATTCGTGTCGAATCGATCCCAAACCGATTCGCTGGGATTATTACCAGCAGCCAAACAGGAAAAAGTTATTTGATGTTTACAGTCAATTGATAAAATTACGTTTCAATCCTTCGTATTCGGACGAGTTTGTTTCCAATTCCTCTTTTCAAAGTTTAAGTGGAAATTTCAGGTGGATCACGATGAGTAAAATTGTGGTAGTCGGAAATTTTGATGTGGTTTCTCAAACAGGATCAGTAACTTTTCCATCAACCGGAACCTGGACAGATTACCTGAATGGTACAACTAAAGACGTTTCAAATGCTTCGCAATCCTTTACTTTGCAACCGGGAGAATTCCATGTTTTTATAAAAACAGAATCTACCGCTTCCGGCGCGGTAAATAATTTTTCAGGAAGCAACCAGAATAATGTAAATATATTGAACTGGCAAATAACAAGCGATGTAAATCTTGTTCATTTTGAATTACAGAGAAGTGTGGATGGACAAAATTTTTCTCTTCTTTCTGATGTGCCCGTTACAGCAAATGTAAGCTATAGTTATGTAGATAAGGATGTGACCATTGCTTCAGTTACTGAGTATTACCGGTTAAGAATTGTGTATTCCGATAGCAGTTTTATATACAGCAATATTGTTACGATAAAAAGCAATATCAATGCATGGCGCACTTTGGTAATGCCTAACCCTGTAGAAAACGAATTGAAATTAAAAATAGAATCACCTTTAGATGATAACGCAACTATAATAATTACAGACATAAGTGGAAGGCGATTGTTTAGAAAAAAAATCTCAATTTCTGCAGGAATAAATTTATTTCCGGTTAGTGAAAGCGCAAATTTTGCAGATGGTACTTATTTTATTTCGGTCTTTTCGTCACATAAAACTGAAACCATAAAAGTGATTAAGAATCGATAATTTATTTGACAATAATTAGTTGATGATATAAAGACGAACGTATTGTATGGCAGAAACAAAAACAAAAATTAGCCAAGGGCATTTGCATTCAAAAAGCTTAAGAGGTTTGCAATCGGAAGTGCAAAGTATTAATCGTGTTGCATTATCAGTTGACTGCGTCATTTTTGGTTTCGATGAAAACAAACTGAAAGTTTTGCTTATTCGTTCCGATCTGAAGAAATACCAGAATAAATTTTCTCTTCTCGGCGATTTGGTCAAGCCTGAAGAAGATTTGGAAGAGAGTGCTTACCGGATTTTAAAGCAGCGAACAGGCATGAATGACCTTTACCTTGAACAGGTGCATACCTTTGGTGAGGTGGGCCGCCACCCTGGTGGACGGGTCGTTTCAGTTGCTTATTGTTCGCTGATAAATGTCCAGCATCACAAGCTAAAGATTCTTGATAATGATCTTCATTGGCATGACGTGGATAGCGTAACAGAATTATTATTCGATCATAAAAAAATATTTGATGCATGTTATAAATGGCTTCAAAAAAGAGTGCAGGAGCATCCTTTGGGATTCAGTTTATTGCCCAATAAATTTTCACTTCGTGAATTGCAGAACTTGTATGAAGCGATACTGGATAAAAAACTTGACAGGAGAAATTTCAGGAAGAAGTTTTTTTCAATGAATTTTTTGGTGGATATGGGTGAAGAAGAAAAAAATGTTCCGCACAGGCCTGGAAGGTTGTACAAATTTGATTATGAAAAATACGAGAAGAATAAAAAAACGTGGTCTGGAATTGACTTTTGATCAGAAGGTAGAATAGGCGAAAAGTGCAGTAGACAAACAAATGCAGAAGATTTTTATTTTATAAAAAAGGAATTTAATAAGCATTAGAAAAAGCTTTATGAATAAGAAAACATTTTTTTGCGTGTGCAGCAATTCGTAAAAATTGATTGTCTTAGATGCGGATAAAAATTTGCCAGAGAGTAATATTTAAAAAGCACCGGTCCGGTTTGCTAAAAATTAATCCCAACAAATTGTAAGAAAAAAAATTTTAAAAAAAAAACTTTGCGGTCTCCGATTTTGATCTAAATTGTGTACGAAATACACATTATTTCGATCCTCGCTTTGAAACGTATTATTAACACAGTAACACACATTAAAAATTTAAAATTAGTTCATGAGAAAAAGCATAGCTAGAATATCAAAACAGGTAAGCGTTTTGATATTTTTTATTATCGTTGCTTTTGGTGCGAATGCACAAAGTGTAATCACAGGAACGGTCACTGATTCAAAAACCGGCAATGGAATTCCGGGAGTTTCGGTTACCGTGCTTGGGACGAACAAAGGAACAGCAACAAATGTAAGTGGTAAGTATTCGATTTCCGCCGCGCCGGATGCCACCCTAATGTTTACTTCCGCCAGTTACGCACCACAGGAAGTGGCGGTAGGCAATCAAATGACTATTGACGTGTCATTAGTCCAAAATGCGCAGCAATTGGGCGAAGTAGTAGTTATCGGTTATGGAACTTCACAGAAAAAAGATTTGACCGGATCTGTGGCGCAGGTAAATGCGAAAGATTTTCAATCAGGACAGATCACAAACCCCGAACAGTTGATTGCCGGTAAGGTTGCCGGTGTATCTGTAATTTCCGGCGGCGGTTCTCCGGGTGCCGGAACAACGATCAGAATTCGTGGAGGTGCTTCATTGGGTACAAACGGTGCGACGAACGATCCTTTAATCGTAATCGATGGTGTGCCTTTGGATAACAATGGAGTGGCGGGTTCTGCCAACCAATTAAGCATGATTAACCCGAACGACATTGAATCTTTCAGTATTTTAAAAGATGCATCAGCAACTGCTATTTATGGTTCACGCGCTTCAAACGGCGTTATCATTATCACTACCAAAAAAGGACATGTTGGGAAACCGGTTTTCAATTTCAATACTACCTTTTCCCTTTCAAAGATTATAAAGGAAGTTTCTGTATTAAATCCGGATCAATACAGGGCTTTTGTAAAAGAAAAAGGAAACAGTGCGTATGTGAACTTGCTGGGAAATGCAAATACAGATTGGCAAAAGGAAATTTACCATACTGCTCTAACCACTGATAATAATTTAAGTATAAGTGGTGGTCTTAAAAAAATCCCTTATCGTTTATCTGTTGGTTACCTGAACCAGCAGGGGATTTTGAAGACCGATAAATTGGATCGTTATACTCTTGGCCTTAATGTCAACCCCAGTTT
>Ga0157371_10004777_pt1 | contig 11679 bp, 12 predicted proteins | sample C45metaG_FD_113462 | JGI IMG/M metagenome (GOLD analysis project Ga0157371, IMG submission 113462) | Corn rhizosphere microbial communities from Kellogg Biological Station, Michigan, USA - C4-5 metaG | ecosystem: Host-associated > Plants > Roots > Rhizosphere > Soil | place: USA: Michigan... | reverse complement strand
TTGACCATCCCGAAACGGTCGTATCGGGTTTGCTGGATCGGAACGAGCACAATTCGAAATCGATTGTTTTAGATAAAGACGGTAATCTTTATGTCAACATAGGAGCGCCCTCTAATGCCTGTCAATTGCAAAATCGTGTGACCGGTGCGCCGGGACAAGACCCCTGTCCTTTGTTGGACATAGCCGGTGGAATCTGGAAATTCAAAGCCGACAAGACGGATCAGAAGTTTGAAGATGGTGTTCGGTATGCCACCGGGATCAGAAACGTGGTGGGGCTCGACTGGAATACTGCAACCAATACTTTGTTCCTGATGCAACACGGAAGAGATGGTCTGCAGGATTATCATTTTTTTCCTGATTCAATAAGTGTTGAGCTTCCTGCAGAAGAGATGCTTGAAGTAACAAAGCAGGGCGACAATTTTGGCTGGCCCTATTGTTTCTATAATCAATTCCTTGGGAAAAAAGTGTTGAATCCTGAATATGGAGGTGATGGAAAGACGGTTGGTCGTTGTGAAGATGCAAAGTTGCCGGTGATCGCGTTCCCGGGGCACATGGCGCCGAACGGGTTGCTGTTTTATACGGGCACACAATTTCCCGCGAAATATCGTAACGGCGCTTTCATTGCTTTTCATGGCTCCTGGAACCGGGCGCCGCTTGAACAAAAGGGCTTTTTAGTAGCATTTGTTCCTTTTAAGAATGGAAAGCCGAGTGGAGATTGGGAAATATTTGCGAGCGGATTTGCAGGAAGAGAAAAGATTACTTCACCGGGCCAGGCTATGTTCCGCCCTTGCGGATTGGCGCAGGGTCCTGATGGCTCGATTTATGTGTCAGACGATGCGAAAGGCTATGTGTGGAAGATCAGTTTCAACGGAAAATAATTTGACGATGCGTGTACTTGTAATTGTGTGCTTTTTGATTCCGTGTCTATTGAAAGCGCAGACCTCGAAACATGTAACGAAAGCGCCCGTGAAAACAGCCAGCAACACATTGAAAACAGCCGTTACACGGGGGCAAGCTGTGTACAACAAGACTTGTCTTTCCTGCCACCAGGCAGATGGTTCGGGTGTGCCCAATTTGAATCCTCCTTTGATTCAGACTAAATGGGTGCTGGGACCAAAGTCCGTGCTGATCCACCAGGTGTTGAAAGGATCAAGTGGAACAGTTGAAATTGACGGTGACACTTTTAAAAACACGATGCCTCCACAACCTAAGTTGACGGACCAGGAAATTGCAGATGTCCTGACTTTCGTAAGGAATAGTTTCGGAAATAAGGCGAGTCTTGTAAGTCCTGCAGAAGTGAAAGCCATAAGAGCTAAAACCAAATGAACCCTCCCGAGGGCATAACAGTTGTAAAGGGCGAGATAGCGGATTATTATTATTCGCCAGAAGGGGTCCTGTATTCTTATTCTAAATCGATTCGACGGACAATAGAGAACATCAGGAACAATATTACGTTGGTGAAAGAGATCACCGGTGGTCAGAAAGTGCCGCTGGTAATTTACCTCACTAATTCACCGATGCCGGATAAAGAAACGCGGAAGTTTTCGGCGGAGCAGTTGCCTAATGTGTATACGGCGATGGCGATGATCTCGAAGGGCGGGTTGGGACAGTTTATTATGAATTTGCTGTTCAAATTCAAAGCACCGGCCATACCAATGAAGACCTTTTCAGATGAGAAAGAAGCCGTTGAATGGGCGAAGCAGTACACAGAGAAGAGGAACACAGATGACACGGATGTGAAGGATTTGCACGGATAGGTTTTAAAAGGTAGGAAGTGTTGGCGGCAGATGGCCAGAATGTCTGAACCGGGATTTGGGGGGATTTGGAGGATCAGTGGGATAAGAGGTGAACCATACAAGGCACGTAAGGCATACAAGAAATCATTCAAGGTGTCTGAAGCGGGATCTGGGGGGATTCATTGATTTACTGGAATACAAGAGTCGCGAGGTAATTAATTATCTGCGAGGTCTTTTAAGGCGCGGCTGACGAGATCGAATTCGTATCCCTTTTGAACCATGTAGTCAATTGTCTTCTTCTTGCGTACGAGGTATTGTTCGTCCTTCAAGGATTCATATTTTTCGGTGACGAGCTCTTTCAGGTTTTTTTGATACTCCTCTTCGTCGATCTCTTTCATGGCTTGCTTGATACTATACTCGCTTACTTTCTTCTCTTTAAGAGCATAGTAAATCTTTTTCCGTCCCCAGTCCTTCATGCGAAACTTACCGCCGGCAAAGGCTTTGGCAAAGCGTTCTTCGTTGAGATAGTCTTCCTCAATCAGGGTGGCGATGATCCCGTCATGATCATTACGACGAATGCCAAGGTCGTAAAGCTTTTGCTGCACTTCGTAGTGACTCCTTTCCTGGTAGGCGCAATATTGCCGAAGTTTTTGGAGGGCTTCTTCTTTGGTGAGGAATTTTCTTTGCAAGAGATAGAAGTTTTGAGTTTTGAGTTGGGGTCGTTTACAGTTTCAAGTTTAAAGTTTGAGAGAACTATTCTTCGAGGAGTTCCAGGCAGCCGAATTCTTTTTCGAGGAGGTTGTCGTAGTAATCGGCTTTTTGGAAGAGCTCGCGGAACATTTCGATGCCGGCGTCTTTGGTCATGTCAAGGTCGTACATTATGCAGGACAAAACAATGTTTTCTTTCACACAACTTAGGACAAGGCTATCGAGTTTGTAATTCTCCTGCAGTAAGAACTGGTAGAGTGGTTTTATTCGTGCGATGTCTGATGGTAGCTGGCAGAGATAAGCATCGCCGGCGACAAAATAGTTGTCGGGGTTATAGTTGATCTTGATCTTGGCGGTACCCTCGTTTACACTCCAGTTGTTATTACCATCCCGGGCCAGCTTAACATCTTTACCTAGCTCGCGCAAGATCTCTTCCACCGTTTTAGACACTCCGACCGGTTTCGCTTCGCGTTCGGGTAGCTGCGGAAGCTTCACTTCCGTTCCGCAGAAGGGACAATATTTAGTCGACTCAATATTTGCAGGAAAGACAAGGTTGTTGCAGCTGTGGCACCTGGTTGATGGCTCGCCACGGTGAGGCTGATAAAGCTCTAAAGATTCGCGGAGGTAGCTAACCGGCAATGCGAACCCCAGGTTGTCGCCGCCACGGATGATGAAGGAATTGATGCCAATGATTTCGCCTTCCTTATTGACCAGCGGACCGCCTGAATTACCCGGGTTGATGGCTGCATCGATCTGAATGTATTTGACACCGTCCCTGATGCGGTCGACCTTGGAGATCACACCCTGAGTGGCTGTATAGTTTAATCCGAACGGGTGACCGATTGCCACTACTACATCGCCGTCCTTCGTGTCTTCGTAGCTGCCCAACTTTACCAAGGGTAGCTGCACCTCCTTTGGTGGTTGCAGGAAGGCCAGATCATGCTTCTTATCTGTGTACCATACCCTCGCCAGTCGCTTTTCGAACAGGCGCCCCCGTATGGTCACTTCTGCATTCTTGCTGATGACGTGTTCATTGGTGACGATCAAATCAAACTCCTTCACGTAGAAGCCCGTACCTGTACTTGTTTGCGTGGCGATCTGGATGATCGCCGGGCGGTATAGTTCTATGATCTGTTGGGTATTCATTATTTCGTTTCCAGGTTAAGGTATTCTATTTCGGTTGTGAAGGACTGGTTGAAGGATACTTTATTATCAAACTTAAGCTTGTCTGTTTTGAAGTCGAATTCGGGGTACTTGCTTTTCCATTTCTGCTCAATTGCTTTAATCCTGGCGATGATGTTTTCCTGGTCGTATTGCTTCGTCTCCTCGTTGTAGTAGTCGCTCTTAAACCCTAGCTCTTTAAAGTAGTTGGTGTAGTTGATCTGCATAAAGAGCCGGAAGAGTTCTGAAATAGGCCGAGGCAAGCTGTATGAATACTGGCAATAGGAAAAGCCGTACTCGCTGATCTGGGCGGCAATGTCCGTCAACTTGTTTTCACGGTACCAGGCGACGTTCTGATTCGCATTGAAGATGGAATCAGAAATGGTCTTATAATTCTGTGGTGTAACAATAGAGAACGTGTATTTTGAACGGAAGAGGTAGGGATAAAACATTTCTTCTTCTTTGGAAAGGAGGCGCTGGTAGCATTCCATCATCTCCTGGTTCTTCTCGGTTACCATCCGGTCGTCCTTCCTGAAATATATCTCCACTATCTTCTCCAATTCGCTCAATAATTTCCCTTCTGGAACAATTAAGTAGTCGATCCTGTAAGCAAGGGCTAACAAGAGATAGGCGATACCACCGGAGAATTTATCGGCATCAATACTTCCGGCGAGATCAAGTGTTTGCTGGATCCACAGCTTAAAATACCTGAACTTGATGGCTTTTTCTTCTTCGGGAATTTCCACCAGGTGTTCGTTTTGTGTCGGCAATAGCGTCGTAAAATCGTGAACAAGGAGGTCGTCCTGCTTATCGGCCTTGGTGGCCAATTCTTTCAGCCCATAGTAAAGCTTGCTCGGATTGGCCGTTTCAATATCACTGTCGAAGAGCATGGCGATCTTGTCTTCGTTCAAAGCATAGCGGCTGTAATAGAGGTTGAAGTTCATTTCCAGGAGGCGACGCATGACGGGAACGCTGGGTTGCGGCATCTGGGCGAGGTGCACTTCTGCCTCTAAAAGTTCCTCGTTGTAATAGCCCTTGATCACCTTTGAACCCTGGTAGAAAGAGAAGTTGCCCCGGGTACCTTCCTGGGCATGGAAGACATTTTCTTCGTCATCGTCCTTCAGGTAGTCGAAGAAAGCATTCAAACTTTCGTAATATTTCTTCTCCTTGAATAAACCCTCGGCCTCATTCCACCGGTCGACCTTTTCTACGGTTTTATTGTTATCGGAATAACGACCAAACCGAATTCCCGGCTCCGTTTCTTCTACTTTCTTCTTTGACCAGCTAAATATCTTATCCAGCATATGCAATCCTTTCGTGGAGGTATCAGTTCGCAAATTTCTGTAATCAGACTTAACGACGAATACTTTCTTTGTCGGGCTAATAAACTATTCAAAATACGGGCCGTACATCCATGGTGGAGATCGTTGATAAACACCGGATAACTATGTTTCAAAAATCCTTAGTTTCGCCACTACCTATTTTCAAATTATAGTACATGAAATTTATTGTTTCCTCGTCCCAACTACTGAAGCAACTGCAACACATAGCCGGGGTGATCAATGCCAACACTGTTCTGCCAATTTTAGAAGATTTCCTGTTTGAAGTTGAGAAAAACAAGCTCAATGTGGTCGCCACGGACCTGGAAACAGTCATGCGGATCCAGCTGGATATAGAGGCGAAGGACAGCGGAAAGGTTTGTATTCCCGCCAAGATCCTTATTGACTCACTGAAGAACATACCGGAGCAGCCGCTCACTTTTAATATCGACAAGAATTTTGCTGTTGAGATCACCAGTGACAATGGTAAGTACAAGGTGATGGGTGAAAATCCTGATAATTTCCCCAAGGAGCCTGCCGCTGATGACACCACCGGTTTCACCATGACGGCCTCGGCGCTGATCACCGCTATCAATAAAACATTGTTCGCGGTCAGCAATGATGACCTGCGCCCTGCGATGACAGGTGTTTATTTTGAGTTGAATAAAGATTTCATCCAGTTTGTGGCCACAGACGCTCACCGGCTGGTGCGCTACAAGAGAACTGACGTGAAATGCCCGAAGAATGATTCGTTCATCGTTCCAAAAAAGCCTTTGAACCTTCTGAAAGCTGCTCTTCCTTCCACTGAGGACGAAATCACGATCAGTTACAACAGCAATCACTTTTTTGTAAAGCATGGCACTACACAAATGAGTTGCCGCCTGATAGATGCGAGGTTCCCTGATTATAAGGTTGTGATCCCTTCGGATAACCCATATAAGATGATCGTCGCCAAGCCTGATTTCCAGAGTGCCCTGCGCCGCGTGAATGTGTTTAGCAACAAGAGCACGAACCAGGTGGTTCTGAGTATCTCGGGAAGTGAATTGCAGCTGGCTGCCCAGGATGTGGATTTTTCTTTCGAAGGAAACGAAAGAATGAAGTGCCAGTATGATGGCGAAGACCTTGCAATTGCTTTCAATGCCCGCTTCCTGATTGAGATGCTGAATGCTGCGGACAGTGAAGAAGTTAGGCTTGAACTGTCGACGCCGACCAAGGCGGGAATTATTAAGCCGACTGAAGCTGAAGATAATGAGGATCTGCTGATGCTGGTGATGCCGCTGATGCTGAATCAATAGGCGCCCATCGCGGGAGAGGCCTTGCCGGTGGCAAGGCCCTAAGAAATAATATGAAAGCTCTCAACAGATTTAGGTTGAGGGCTTTTTTAATTGGCACAATTCTAAGGGTTGGGGATAGTAACTTTACAATTGAAGTTATTTTTGAAACCAAGGGTAAGCTATTAATAAAAGCTTTTTGCCGGTGCTCGCGCCGGGAGAGGCCGGGAGGGATCGTTGCATGGACTTTGTTGAACTCCGTTCATTTGACAACTATATTGAAGCCAATATTGTGCTGAACATGCTCCAGCACCAGGATATCAATTGCCACCTGAAAGATGAAAACATTATTACTATTGATCCATTGTTAAGCCCTGCTCTTGGTGGTATGAAGCTGATGGTGCACCATGCACATGTAGAGAGGGCGTGGGACCTGCTGGAAGAAGCCGAACAGCGGTACCTCGACTCTATTCCCTGCCCTATTTGTCATCAACATGCATTAAAGGCTATAAGTATTACACGAAGCCACCGATGTAAACTGGCGGCCCTGGCCAGTATGCTTCTTAACGGTCACTCAGTGGAGGTGACAAGAATATACCGATGTACGAAGTGCGGATATGATTTTAAAGAATTGCCAAAAGAAAAGCATTAGCAGTTAAATAGGATAACGGCCGGGGGTTTTATAGATTAGATTTACGATATTGTATAGAGAAATTCTTGCTGTATGTGGCAAAAGGTCCTTGACCATTTCCAAACGCTTGAGCAGCGACCCGTTGAACGGATGGTATTATTGGTGGGTGGTATGTTGCTGTTGTGGATCGTTGAGGGTGCCATCCCTCTAATCGCTCTTCAGTATAAAAGGAATAAGTGGCGCCACGCATCTATCAATTTTACGTTCACAATTATCCACCTCGTCATTCACACTGGATTTGGTGTTTTGATCGTCCTGCTTTCTGATGCCTGTAAACGTGCAGATTTCGGGTTGGTTAACTGGATGAACAGTTCAGTTATCGGCACCTTGGCTATTTCTTTTCTTGTTCTCGACTTCTTTGCTTCCTGGCTGGTGCATCTCGTTCAACATAAGGTAAGAATACTATGGCGTTTTCATATGATCCATCACTCCGATAATAATGTAGATGTGACTACGGGTCTGAGGCACCACCCGATTGAAAGTGTACTACGTGGAGTTTTCTTTCTATTGGCGGTACTGATTTCCGGTGCACCGGTGTACGCGGTGATGTTTTACCAGACATTCCTGGTATTGTCGACTCAGTTTACCCATGCTAATATCAGCTTGCCCCGTTGGATTGACAGGGCGCTGAGCTATGTGTTTGTTTCACCCAATATGCACAAGGTGCACCACCATTGGCAGCAACCGTATACCGATAGCAATTACGGGGCCGTGCTCGCCATCTGGGACCGTTTGTTTGGAACCTACCAAAACCTGGAACCAACAGAAATCAGGTATGGGCTGGACCACTACTACCCAAATGAAGAGGATGAGAATCTTTCTATGTTGCTTAAGAAGCCGTTTACCAAAATAGAATAGCGTTTAGTATAGCGGCTCCAGTGAGGTGGCTGGTCCTGGTCTGCACCTCCAATGCGAATAGGTTGCTGGTGTTCTTTTATTCCTTTCTTTTGCCGGGTAAAAGGATAGAATTTGATGCAAACTGCCAATCGCTTATTAAAAAGTCCAGTTGAATGAAGACAATCGCCATGATCCCGGCCCGCTATGCTGCGAGTCGTTTTCCCGGAAAACTGATGCAGATATTGGGGGGAAAAACAGTGATAACACGGGTGTATCAAGCAGCCCTGGGAACCAGGTTATTCGATGACGTGATCGTGGTTACCGACAGCGATATTATTGAGGAAGAGATCAGGAAAGTAAACGGATCGGTGAAAAGGAGCAAAAAGGAGCATGAAAGTGGAAGTGACCGTATTGCGGAAGCGGCGCAGGAAATGGACGTAGACATTATTTTGAACGTGCAGGGTGATACGCCATTTATAAAGAAAGATCCTCTTGAGAAGTTGCTTCGTTTGTTTGATGACCCAACTGTGCAGGTAGGTTCACTGATGCAGATGATTACGGACAAGCACGTGATTGCCGATCCCAACAGGGTCAAGGTTTGCGTAGACCAAAGAAATAATTCTCTTCTTTTCAGCAGGAGTGTCATACCCTATCCACGTAATGAAAAAGCAGCGGCCGTATACTACGAACACATTGGCGTTTATGCCTTCCGCAAGCAGGCGCTACTCGATTTTACTACCTGGCCCATCACCCCGCTGGAAGATGCAGAAAAGATTGAATGCCTCCGTTATCTTGAACACGGTATCCCTCTTCGAATGGCCTTAACTGATTATATCGGGGTTTCAATAGACACCCCTGATGATTTGGAAAAGGCAAAGACACTGTTATAAGCAAACGGGAAACGGAAAGCAAAGAGAGCCGTTACCGGAAACGTTAAGTGTCGTAACTTGACCAGGCAAACCTGCTTTATGCGACCTATCACCTTTGCTGTATTGTTATTGCTTGCGCTGCAAAGCTCATCCCAAAAAGTAGTTGACGTTTCGAAAGAAGATACACGCGTTGGATCCGACATATTCTTCGTGTCGGGCGGGGAGCCCTTTGTGACAACCAAGTTTGTCAATCTCCTGGAAGGAAGTCCTTATTTTAGAGACGAATGGATGAAAGGGGTTGTGGTGGACGCTGCTGACCATCAGTTTAAGAGTGCGATGCTAAGAATTGACCTTATGGCCAATTCGATCCATTTTATTGGGGGTAAGGACCAGGAGTTTGTGGTCAGTAAGCCGATGAAGCAGGTGGTGTTGACGGACGACAGTGGTAACAACTACAGATTTGATCATTCCATAATCCTGGAAGGTGTTGCTAATGTCGCAAAAGACAAGTGGTACATGTGGCTTGTTTCAGGGACGGCTTCGCTGTACAAGAAGTATGAAAAAAATCTTACTGAATTCAGGCCTTACGGAGCGTCAACAGTAGAACAAAGGATTAAGACGCACGAGAACTACCTGGTTCTTTACAAAAAGAGCTTTCATGAAATAAAGAAGATCAAAGATGTTCCTTCCGTCCTGGAGGATAAGAAGAAGGAACTGGAGGATTTCCTGAAAACCAGGGATGACCAGAAAGCGTCTATGGATGACAGGATGGTTAGCCTTCTTGAATACTATAACTCCCTCGTTATGAAAAAAGACAAGTGAGCGCAGCCTGAGACGCTGCCCGTTCTTTTTCTTTCTTTGCTATCTTTCAACAAATAATCCGCATGACTGACAAGACGAAAAAATATTTTCGTTACCTGATACCTGTTTCTTTGTTCGGCACCAACCGGACAAAGGAAATTCTCAATGTCAATCCCACCGTGAATATCGGGCGTAAGGAGCCTGACAAGGTCTTTATTACGGTGTACGACTACGACGAGGGAAGCTTAAATGAATGCAAGCTGGCAAGAATAGAAGACAGCTTCGCCTATAAAGAGAACAAACGTATCACCTGGATCAATATAGACGGTCTTCGTAAACAAGACGTGGAAACGATAAGCGAGAAGTATGGTATTCACCCCCTGATCGCAGAAGACATACTAAGTATAAGCCAGCGGCCGAAGATGGATGAAGTGGAAGGCATCCTGTATTGCCTGCTCAACATGCTTTATTATAACGAGACCACTCAAACAGTTGAACAGGAACAGGTAAGTATCGTGCTCGGAAAAGATTTTGTGATCACCTTCCAGGAGGATCCGAGAAAAGATGTTTTCAATCCCATTCGGGATAAACTGAAGATGTCGAACAGCAAGGTCAGGCAGCGAGGAGCGGACTACTTGTGTTATTCACTGCTGGACATGATCATTGACAACTATTTCTTCGTGATGGAGAAGCTGGGCGAAAGGATTGAACAGGTGGAAGAAGAGGTGATTCGCAACAGTAATACCAGGTCGCTTGCAAAGATCAACCAGTTACGCAAGGAGCTTATTGTGTTGAAGAGGAACATTGCGCCGGTGCGTGACCTCATTGGAGGCATTATCCGGAGCGAAAGTGAACTGCTCGATGATAGCACGACGAAGTACTTCAAAGACGTTCATGATCATATAACCCAGGCATACGAGTTAAACGAGAACTACCGCGATATCATGATCAGCATGCAGGACCTCTATATTAATAATGTGAACCTGAGGATGAACGAAGTGATGAAGGTGATGGCCGTAGTGACCTGCCTGCTCGCACCGGCAACAGTCATCGGGGGCATCTTTGGAATGAACTTCGATACCAATGTTACTTTTTTCCATAAGTCATGGGGTTTTTATATGGCTGTAGCGTTCATGCTACTGATCCCAATCTGGATGCTGTGGGCGTTCAAGAAGAGAGGCTGGTTCTAGAAGCGGAACCCTAAAACTATTTCATTCGGTTGACGGAGTAAAGAGAGGTATTTCGATATATATATACAGTCAGCGTAATAAGCATAGCGTAGTAAGCAATAAGATAAAGGCGCTGCCAAAGGCCCACCTGGTGTAGAAAGTTACCGCGCGACAACAGACAAAATAGGATAAAGACTGCGCCCATTACCGCATAGAAAAAAAACAGCACATTTAATCGAGGCGAACGTTTCTTTGGAAATAGGCTTATTAATAAGAAGGAGAGGATGACCATGGAGGTTATGCCAAAGCCGCTGAATATGCTGTGCACCCATCCAGTGGAAGTGAGCTCCCCATTGACGTGATTGAAAGGGAATAGCCCGGAACCGATTCCTTCACCCATTGCATAAATCGCAAGTAATGTCAATGCCAGCTTTTGCCTTCCCGACTGGAAATGGCCGGTCTTATACAGGCTCCATGCACAGGTAAGCAACAACAGGCCGAGGATCACCTCCCATGTATTCATATATATGGCTACCGGGCTGTTGAAAGTACCCAGGTCACTTTGAGAATCGGTAAGTGAGTTATAGTCTTTATACTGAAGGCCAATGATGGTAGTAACCGCGAAGTCGCCAATAGCAGCAATGATGCTGGTTATGAGAGCAACGGTTCCATATTTCGCTTCGCGCGATTGCATGGTTTAGCAAGGGTACGCCGAATGTGGCACGTATCAACAGTTGAGCGAATCCGTTAATGTAAAATAGTTGTAAAAGCATTAGCAGGTCCTTTCCGGGGGCGACCGTAATACTACCCGATAAAGTTCCGTAGTACTACGGTTGTTCGGTATGGTGAGATCGCTTAGCTTCGTCTCGGTTTTTCATAGGATATTGGATTTTACACGGGGCTGAATTTCTATTCGGCCCTTATTTTTTAGCCAAACCGCTTTGATTAGTAAAACAATGAAATTATGATTCTCGCTAACGACTAACCCGCAACTGTCCGCCTCTGCCGTTTCCCCTTTGCCGTTTGCTTTCCGTGCAATTCACCACTCGGTATTCACTTTCCTACTCTTTCTCCTTCGTCTTCACCTTCCCTATCATCCTTCTCACCTTTTTGGGCG
>Ga0157371_10004776_pt1 | contig 11679 bp, 9 predicted proteins | sample C45metaG_FD_113462 | JGI IMG/M metagenome (GOLD analysis project Ga0157371, IMG submission 113462) | Corn rhizosphere microbial communities from Kellogg Biological Station, Michigan, USA - C4-5 metaG | ecosystem: Host-associated > Plants > Roots > Rhizosphere > Soil | place: USA: Michigan... | reverse complement strand
GGATGCACGCGACCTGATCGGCGAACTGCTGGCCGACTATCCGCAGGTGCGCCATTCGTTCGATGTGGCGCAGGCCCTGGCCGTGCGGCCGATCTGGACCCAGTACCGCGAAAGCGATCTGGAATTTCTGCAGCGCGTACTGGCGGCCGAGGGCCTCAGCTGGCGTTTCGAGCATGATCAGGAAGGCGACGAACCGCCCGAGGGCGGCGCGGCGCAAGCGCGGCACCGTATCGTGTTCTTCGACAGCCAAGCCGCCCTGCCCGCTACGCCGGGTGGTGACACGCTGCGCTTTCATGGCGTGCGCGCCAGCGACACCGATGACGCGATCGACCGTTTCGCCGCGCAGCGACGCGTAGCGGCCAACGCTGTTTCGATCAGCAGCTGGGATCCGGCGCAGCTGATGGCACCCGCGGCCGAGCAGCTGACCAGCCTGGATATCGGCGAGATGCCGTCGCTGTCCATTTATGACGGCAGCGCCGAGCGCCGTCATGACAACAAGGCCTTCGCCGACGCCCACAGCCGCGTCATGCTGCAGGCGCTGGAGCTGGACAACAAACAGTTCGAAGGCGCAGGCGCCGTACGCCGCATGGCGGCCGGACACGGTTTTACACTGACCCAGCACGACAGCTATGCCGACGGCGACAACAGCTTCAAGACGCTGTGGGTCGAGCACGAGGCGCGCAACAATCTCGAGCCGGCGCTGGGTGAGGCGCTGTCGCGCCTGACCGGGCTGGCCGAAGCCGGCGCGGCAACCTTGCTGCAGTTTTCCGATGAAGCGCTCGAACCTGGCACCTACCGCAATCGGTTCGGGTGCGTACGCGAAGCGGTTGCGATCGTGCCGCGCGCGGCGGCTGCACGCTTTGCGGGGGTGTCGCTCGGACCGCAGACGGCCATCGTGGTCGGGTTGCCGGAAACGATCAATACGACCACCCGCGAGCACCAGGTGCGCATTCAGTTTGCCTGGCAGCGCGGGGTTGGCGCGATTTCAGGCGGGTTGACGCATGACACGGACGAGAAAGGCAATGCGCCGGGCAATGATGCATCCGGTACCTGGGTGCGCGTGGCCGAGGCGCTTGCCGGGCCGAACTGGGGCTCGCAGTTCACGCCGCGCATCGGTACTGAAGTGCTGGTCGATTTCATCGAAGGCGACATGGACCGGCCGCTGGTTGTGGCGCAGTTGTATACCGGATCGGATACGCCGCCCTTCTCGGCTGGCGTCGACACCGAGATCAATCATGCCGGTGTGATTTCCGGCATGCACAGCAATAATTTCGATGGCGGCGGATTCAACCAGTGGGTGCTCGACGATACGAGCGGGCAGTTACGCACGCGGTTGGCGACCAGCAGCGCGGGAACGCAGCTCAATCTCGGGTATCTGGTGCAGCAGGCGGCCGGCTCGGCGCAGCGCGGCGCGTATCGCGGGACCGGGTTTGAATTGCGCACTGATGCGTGGGCGGTTGTTCGTGGCGGCGAAGGTGTATTGATGTCGGCGACAGCGCGCGCGCAGCAAGGCAGCAGTGTGACGTCGACGCAGTTGGATAGTAGTGAGGCGATCGGCTTGCTGCGCGGTGCGGGCGAACTGGGAACCACCCTGCTCAATGCGGCGACCGGGCAAAAGGCGTTGTCGAGCAAAGAAGCGCTGCAGGCGCAGGTTGAGATGATCGAGCAGGTCGATCCGAAGCAGAAAGGCAAGTTCGCCGGCGGCGTTGGCGGGCAGGATGCGCTGAAGGCGACGGCTGGTTCACGTGATGCGGATGCGGAGGCGCCGGTCGAAAAATTTGGCGCGCCTCTTGTTTTGATGGAAGCGCCGAGCAGCATCAATTGGGCAACGCCGGCATCGACCGTGGTGTTTGCGGGTGGGCAGTTGCAGTGGACGACGCAGGCGGATTTGCATATGGCGGCGGCGTACACGGTCGCCTCGGTATCGGCGAATGCGACCGGGTTGTTTACGCATGATGGCGGGATTCAGGCCGTTGCGGCAAATGGGCCGGTGTCGCTGCAGGCGCATAACGACCAGCTCGAGATTTTGGCAGACAATTCAATTACGGTTGTTTCCGTTAACGATGCTATCAAAATCGAAGCCCACGAAAAAATCGTCGTACAAGCTGGGCAATCCTCAGTCACGCTAGAAGGTGGAAACATTACGTTCGCTTGTCCTGGCAACTTCACGGTCAAGGGGGGACAACATATTTTCGAGGGTGGTAGCAATAGCCCCCTATCATTACAGCCGCTGCCATTACCTACTGAGTTGCCAAAAGAACCAATCAGCGCGCGCGTCATTATTGATCGCCAATTGCAAGATGCAATTGCGGGCGCGGGAGGCATGTCGTTACCTTACAAATTCCTGGATAACTCCGGGGCTCTCATCGCGCAAGGAACACTGGATTCACATGGCGCCACGGAGCGGATTTTTCCAAACGCTTTAACCGATTATAAATTGCTTCTCGGTGAAACAGGCGAATGGCAAAAGATAGAACATGACGATACGGACGATGGCGTTTGTGGCTGCGGCCATACCGATGAGCACGGGCAGGACGAGAAAAATGATCATGAAATCGAGAACCGGTTACAGGTGCATGAGCAGCAGGAATCCAGCTATGATACAGCGCAGTACGACGAATTTGACGAAACACCCGGCGACATCGTGACTCCGATAGCGAACGACGAATCGTTCGCCAGATACCTGCTCGACCAGCTCGTATTCACTGACAAAGACATATTACAAGCCATCAAGGAAGGAGAGGTTTAATGCAGATTTGTCGTATTATTTTAATTGTGATCTTGGCATGCGCGGGCTACAGTGTGCCACTTGGTGCAACTACCTTCAAACAGCCACCGCAGCGAGCTGAAGTGAAACTTGCCTACGGACCGAACGAGGTGAAGGTTGGAGCCTCTGTCTTTCAGATAATTCGTGCCCAAGTTGCAACACTGAGTGCCAGCGATTTTGACACCTTCACCGTATACCTACAGCCAGAAAAGAATGACGAGCCGTGGTTGCATGTGACTTTACCAGCGGCTAAGGGCGAAGCCTATTACCTTCGCAATTACGAAACCGCCGATGCAAACACCCAGGCTATTGCCTTCTATCGCAACGGAAATCGACTGTATGCTGTCCAAGCAACGAAAATCGGTCCGGTTGCCGACACGGCAGGATCGGCAAAGACGGCGTTCGATTTCAAAGTTTTCGTATTTAATGGAAATGACGAAGTACCAATGTTCGCCAACGACGGCGCGATGAAGACCAAAAAACAATATGTCAATGCGCAAGAAGCGCTAGAACATGAGTTTTTCAAGCCTTGACGAGTGACCTATGTTCGTAAGAGCGACGTATTACCGACCTGAAAAAACAGTTCATTATTTTGAAGAGAATGGTGAAGAGACGCTATATATTGGCGGATCATTTGCATGGCGCACCAACAATCCTGGCAACCTGGCACGGCCAGGCAAACGAATCATCAGCACAAGTATCGGCCTAGCGCAACGCACGTCGAATGTAAAAAGCCTCTTCCTTATCTTTCCGGACCGTGCTACTGGTGACGCCGAGCGCATTAGACTTCTCAAGGAAGTATATGGCGATAGAACGATTGCACAGATGATCGAACGTTATGCCCCTCGGAACGAAAATGACACCGATGGCTATATCGACACAGTTGCCACTTCTACTGGTGTTGAAAGTAATACTGTTTTGAATGATCTCGATGAAGCGCAATTTAAAAGATTGTCCAATGCTATGGCTAAGCATGAGGGGTGGATACCTGGAAAAATCATTCCCTTAGGCAAACCGAAGTCTGTAACGATCCAGGATAAGCTCAAGCAACCAATGGCCTCACAAGCGGTTAAAATCGAAGGCGCATCCAAGCCAGTAACGATGCAGAGTGATGCTAGTGGCATCTTGCCGCCGATTTATCCCAACCTATTCGCCGACAGGATCTCACTTATTTTTAGCGATTTACATGAAAAAATTGGTGACATATCTGATTCGGCTAAAGGTAGTATCTTCACATTTATTGCACCGTATTTTGCTGCCAGTGGCAATGCTGACGTGCATCAAAGCGAAAACAAACCGGCGCAGAAAATCCACATTGTCAAAAGCGGGGAAACGCTTGGAACAATCGCTAGTCATCACGGCATCACTATCGAAGCATTGGTCGCAGCTAATCGGATCAAAGACGCTAACAAGATTTTCGAACGCCAACATTTGCGAGTGCCAGCAAAGCAAGCCATCGCATCACTGCATGGTGCAACTAAACCGCCTGCTCTCGTCACGAAATCGCCAACCCCTCCTCCTCTGCCACCACGCCATGCGCAAAAATCATCAGGAAGGGTTCCCCCAGCAATAACGACTCAGCACCCAAAACCAGCAGCGGTTAGCATAGATCAACAGCGCACAGATAAAAATCATCCCATCACAGTAGTAAGCACCTCCAATAAGGAAGCAAGCGGGTCACATTGGTGCAAGCGCTTTATGGGGGACAATACTTTAAATGCTCTCAGTACCGACTTTAAACCCAAAGTAGTGCAGTTCGTCGCCGCCTTGAAGGAAGCCAATATTGGCATCAGAATCAGTTCGATACTGCGTCCAGTCAAACGGGCATATCTCATGTATTGGGCATTTAAGATCGCAAAAGGCACGCCACCTGAACAAGCGGATCCATTCCCCGGTGTAGATATCGACTGGCTGCATCGTGATAAAAATGGCAATCCTGACTACGCAAAAGCGAAAACCGCCGCGCAGCAGATGTGTGCAGGCTATGGTATTAGATGGAACTCTGCGAAACAGAAAGTTGCACGGCCTGGAAGGTCGAACCATACGCAGGGAGATGCAATCGACATGACTTTGACTAACTATATCGGAAAATCGGTGAAAAATGCGCAAGGGGAAATTATAAAAATCGGTGCGTTCTCAGACCTTGCCGCTATAGGCAGAACATACGGAGTTATTTACTTTCCTAAAGAAAATATGCACTGGTCAATTAATGGTAGGTAACAATATATGAAGAATATTTTCACTATCGCTTTTTTTTCAATACTTTCGGTTAGCTGCTCTGCATCGGACGTCCCGGCTGTGGGCTTGTTGGAACAAATTCCAGTAATGGGAAAAGAATACAAAGTGATAGCACGTCCAATCTATATCTTTTCTAATAAAAAACTTAATGAACCGACCGTATTTACTGGAATGGTGGGAACTGATAAGCCGTACGTCTCGGTATGTTGTTACCAAGTGAAAGACATCTCACCTCTAGATCTTAAGCAAGAAATAAAAAAATACGGTCACGATGAAGAATTTGGATCCCATATGGGAAATATCAGAGGATATGCTTATCTATACGCAGCCCAACCGCTAAGCGATAAGTCGAAATGGACGTCGCTAATGCTAGCCATGTCCCGAAAAACCGCTAACCCGGCAGACGGGTCGCCATTTAGTGCGCCAGTTGTTGCTGAAGCATTTTCTACCGAACAAATTCCAGCGACAATAGGCAATCCTCCCAATCAAACAACCCTGCATACGCGATATGATGAAAAATCGGACCGTATGATATTTACATTCCAGCAGGGAAAGCAAAAAATTGTGATATCAGAGCCTGTTTTTGCAGATTAGCTTGCTATTTCAGAAGTGGTCACGATCATGGAAACAGTTGAGAATCTCAACTTCTCATACTCTGGAGGCCGGTGTAACTGACTTATTTGATGAGTTAAACGTATTGGCCGTGCAGCGATCTGAACCCAATACCGCGAAAGCGACCTGGAATTTCTGCAGCGCGTACTGGCGGCCGAGGGTCTCAGCTGGCGTTTCGAGCATGATCAGGAAGGTGACGAACCGGCCGAGGGCGGCGCGGCGCAAGCGCGGCACCGCATTGTGTTCTTCGACAGCCAAGCCGCCCTGCCCGCTACGCCGGGCGGCGACACGTTGCGCTTTCATGGCGTGCGCGCCAGCGACACCGATGACGCGATCGACCGGTTCGCCGCGCAGCGACGCGTGGCGGCCAACGCCGTCTCCATCAGCAGCTGGGATCCGGCGCAGGCCTTCGCCGACGCCCACAGCCGCGTCATGCTGCAGGCGCTGGAGCTGGACAACAAACAGTTCGAAGGCGCCGGCGCCGTACGCCGCATGGCGGCCGGACACGGTTTTACATTGACCCAGCACGACGGCTATGCGGACGGCGACAACAGCTTCAAGACACTGTGGGTCAAGCACGAGGCGCGCAACAATCTGGAGCCGGCACTGGGTGAGGCCCTGTCGCGCCTGACCGGGCTGGCCGAAGCCGGCGCGGCAACCCTACTGCAGTTTTCCGATGAGGCGCTCGAACCCGGCACCTACCGTAATCGCTTTGGCTGCGTGCGCGAAGCGGTTGCGATCGTGCCGCGCGCGGCGGCTGCACGCTTTGCGGGGGCGTCGCTCGGGCCGCAGACGGCCATCGTGGTCGGGTTGCCTGAGACGATCAATACGACCACGCGCGAGCACCAGGTGCGCATTCAGTTCGCCTGGCAGCGCGGGGTTGGCGCGATTTCAGGCGGGTTAACGCATGACACGGACGAGAAAGGCAATGCGCCGGGCAACGATGTATCCGGTACCTGGGTGCGCGTGGCCGAGGCGCTGGCCGGACCGAACTGGGGATCGCAGTTCACGCCGCGCATCGGTACCGAAGTGCTGGTCGATTTCATTGAAGGCGACATGGACCGGCCGCTGATTGTCGCGCAGTTGTATACCGGATCGGATACACCGCCCTTCTCGGCTGGCGTCGACACCGGGATCAATCATGCCGGTGTGATTTCCGGCATGCACAGCAATAACTTCGACGGCGGCGGATTCAACCAGTGGGTGCTCGACGATACGAGCGGGCAGTTACGCACGCGTCTGGCGACCAGCAGCGCAGAAACGCAGCTCAATCTCGGCTATCTGGTGCCGCAGGCGGCCGGCTCGGCGCAGCGCGGCGCGTATCGTTGGACCGGGTTTGAATTGCGCACTGATGCGTGGGCGGTTGTTCGTGGTGGTGAAGGTGTGTTGATGTCGGCGACAGCGCGCGCGCAGCAAGGCAGCGGTGTGACGTCGACGCAGCTGGATAGTAGTGAGGCGATCGGCTTGCTGCGCGATGCGGGCGAGCTCGGAACGCCCCTGCTTAATGCGGCGACCGCGCAAAAGGCGTTGTCGAGCAAAGAAGCGTTGCAGGCGCAGGTTGAATTGATCGAGCAGGTCGATCCGAAGCAGAAAGGCAAGTTCGGCGGCGGCGTCGGTGGGCAGGATGCGCTGAAGGCGACGGCTGGTTCGCGTGATGCAGATGCGGATGCGCCGGTCGAAAAATTTGGTGCGCCTCTTGTTTTGATGGAAGCGCCAAGCAGCATCAATTGGGCAACCCTGGCATCGACCGTGGTGTTTGCGGGTGGGCAGTTGCAGCGGACGACGCAGGCGGATTTGCATATGGCGGCGGCGTACACGGTAGCGTCAGTGTCGGCGAATGCGACCGGGTTATTTACGCATGATGGCGGGATTCAAGCCGTTGCGGCAAATGGGCCGGTGTCGCTGCAATCTCTATGATACCGCTGATTGATCAGGTATGCGATATTCGTGATTTGGTCGCAAACTGCAAAAAAATCCATTCAGACAGTTCAGATGGTTGGGCTGCTTCACTCCCCAACTTAAAAGCACGGATAATTTCCTTACGTCGCGGGATTGGGATGGTCAGAAGTAAGGCCGATGAGATGATCCCAATGGCGATCAGGGAATTGGATCAGCAACTACGTGATATTCAAGCATTTATCCGGACTGGCGGTGAATCTACCAGCAGAGTCGCATTGCACAGAATCGCATCCGGAGAGAGAGTGGTAACGCGTGTTGAAGAAAGACGGATGATTGAACAGGGAACTTTACCGACGAGAACCTCACGTGGCGGTTTCAAACAAAATCCAGCGCTAATATCAGACAGAGCAAAAATTGCAAAAATTTATCAACAGGAAAATGGGTATCCGGACCTTCTAAAGTATCCTGATGCCGACGGCGTGGTTAATGATATCGCGGCGTTCTCGGGAAAAATGACCAATCGGGCATTAAAAAATGGAGAGCAGATCTTTAGGTTCTTCGGCCCCGAATGTGTAACGCATGGTGTAAAAGTCGATGAATCCTTTGCTGGAGGAGCTTGGTGGGGAGTAGGTTCCCCGCCAAAGACGGCGAAAGAATGGAGAGAGTTGGCTGCTGTACTTGATGGATTCAACGGAGATGGTTTTTTCGTAACTGCAAGGGTAGTGGAAAATAAAGGCCCGAATGCAGTTAACGGTACAGTATCAGAACAATTTGGCGCGAAAATTCCCGGACAGTATCTACCCGGGGGAGCTACGCAGGCAGTCATCCATTTCGATGGTGCACTAAAAAATGCTCTTAAAGAAGCTGGACAGCAAATAATTGCAACTAAAGAGGTTAATAAAATAATCGACATGAATACCGGACTTGAATTTACCTTTCACAAGTCAGGATAGACGGATGCCAACGGCATCTGGGGATACGCTAACCCACCTAGTATAACAACTGTGCAAACCGCCCGTGTTGGTAGCCGAGAACAGGCAACTAAAGAAAATCGACAGGTAACGATACTCCCATGAAAAATAAAATTTGCACATCCGAAATTTCATTACCCTCGGAACTTGAGCGACGTCAGATTTATTTTTGGTTAAAAAAAACCAGTTCACTAACCGCATGGCGAAGAATATTTAGATTTTATCAGTCATGGGCAGAAATCGTGGAGCAAAGCATTCGTGAGGCGGACAAACGCGGATGGGCAGAAAAAACGTCTCTACCCGAAAGTGAATATGTATTAATTCTCAAGGGTCTAGCGCACTGTGAAGAAGGGTTAATTCGATTGGAGAAGGGCGATAAGCGCGTTTTCAAATTCGACGCAAACGGTGATTTTGAAATGGCCTCGCGCATTTTAAAACACTGGGTGGAGCTCGAGCATCGGATCGAAACCGGGGATAACGGGATCAATGAAGAATATACGCCATTTTGGAGAGAATTCTGCCAGACTTTGCACGCCCTTTCCGCCGCCTGGAGAGAATGTTCTATGCCAATTCTAGAACACCGATATTTTGAAGATCCCGCACCAACGACTTATAACTCCTGGCTTCGGGATGAATTGGCAAACATGTCTTTCGCGAATCAAATAGAGGTTATGCCGGTACCGGATGACTCAACTTTAGTGAAAACTAATGACCTCACTCCTTTTTCGGGAATCTGGGAACCTATAGAGGCGGAGCCAAACAGGACATCTCTTCTGACATTATTTATCAAAAATCAAAAACCTCAACTGCCGTTCAATATCATTGGGACGATGAATTATTTGCACGGTGGATCAGAAGCGCCGCAGATGACAGTCTCAATAAACGACGAGAGTGTCGACTTGAATACAACATGGCGTCTGATCTGGCGAGATGATCGCTACCGCGATGGTGTTATTCCGCAAGAGGAGCATAGCTATTCATTTAAAAGCCCCGAGAAGATATTAGCCCAAGCTGAGCCTAATGAATCGGCTAGTGAGATTATATGGGCAGAGACTGGCAGCAAAGCTCCTGTTGCTGGTCAGTGGTTGGTGGAGTCCAATCTAACAGCCAAAATCACTGTTGAAAAAGGTGATGCGCTCCCATCATATCAAGGTCGAGAAGTAAGGTGGATACTTGCTGTTAAACTTTAAAAATAGAATATATGTAGGCATTCGCTTTATATAATACCAATCCGGAAACGTTCGAACTAGCAACTGATCTTCGTCATAAAGCAGAATTTTTTGAAAGAAAGAAACGGCCTTTCATTTTCCTCTGTACTCTGGGATTTTTTTTGCGGGCGCAATAATTATTTCGTTGACATCATTCTCGGATATTTTTTGTCAGTCACACGTGAGTTCATCAATCCAGCCGTCTCTCGCGCGGGCCTGGGACGCTGCCTTCGCCGCCATGGTGTGTCTGACTTGCGCGACTTGGTCAAGCAGGACGATGGCGCGCCGGCGACGAAGAGAACTTTCAACGACTACGAGCCCGGATTCATCCACATCGATATCAAGTACCTGCCGCATATGCCGGACGAATCCTCCCGGCGTTACCTGTTCGTAGCGATCGACCGCGCCACGCGCTGGGTCTTCATCAACATCTACGCCGACCAGAGCGAGAACAGTAGTGTCGATTTTCTGGCCAAGGTGCGTGCTGCCTGCCCCGTCAAGATCGTCAAACTACTCACCGATAATGGCAGTCAGTTCACCGACCGATTTACTGCAAAAGGCAAGAACAGGGAGCCGAGTGGGCGCCACTTATTCGACCGTCGGTGCAAACAATTCGATATCGAGCATCGCCTAATTCCGCCGCGCCATCCACAGACCAACGGCATGGTCGAGCGCCTCAATGGGCGTATCAGCGACATCGTTGATCAGACACGGTTCGGATCGGCAGCAGAACTTGAATCGACGTTGCGCAACTACGTCAAGATATACAACCACAACATTCCGCAGCGCGCCTTGAAGCATCAGACGCCCATTCAGACCCTCAAACGATGGCATGCAGAGCGCCCTGAATTATTCACTAAGCGCGTATATAACCAAGCGGGTCTTGAAAATTAGATTTGATCCAACAACAGTCCAATTCAAAAACATTGATATTGGACTTTCGGGTCCGTGGAAGAAATAATATGACATTTACCATTTTCGGCTTATTAAGTGATGATTCTCCTGAAATATCAAATGAATCTCTTGCAAAAGACTTAAAAAATTACCTTCAAAATGAAGACAACTTTTCGTTAGATTTTGAAACAGTTCCGTTTTCATCAGGACCAACGCTCGCCTTGCATTGGGATGCCTGGCTTGTGAGAGTGAGTTATGAAGAAGGCGAAGAAGTTGAAGTTGACGCTAAAGAAATACAGACTCGGACCGATTCAAAATTAGATTTTCCAGGATTTAAAAGGATGATTAGGGTAATTTTTGGAAGCGATGATGAAAAAACGTACACCAATGAAATAATCTATATACTCGACTACCTCAGGCAAATTAGAGGAATATTGATCTACGACCCGCAACAAAATGACTTCGTGAAATAAATTTCTCTGATCATCCACAAACTGCGCAACGATGTGCCACTGTGGGTGCTGTGCTCGGTGTTCGCGCTGATCTGCACGCTGGGCTATCTGGCCCTGCGCGGTACGCTGGGCAGCACCACCGAGACGACCTTGAGCGCCTACAACGACGTGGTCAAACTGGCACCCAAGCAGGCTAACCTGACAATCACGCTGCCGTGAATTCCCCGTCCGACCTGGCAGGGGCATCGCTGATCGATGCGCTGTTTGGCGTGAAACTGAGCCAGCATGCACGCCTGATCACGATCGCGTCGTCACAGGATTCCGCGTTGCCGCAGGCACTGGTGGCCGAGCGGTTCACGGGACGCGAAGAGGTCAATGAATTGTTCAGCTTTGATGTCGATGCGTTATCGACGTCGACCGATCTCGACCTAACGAGCTTCATCGGTGAAGAACTGACGATCACCTTGCTGCAACCGGATGGCAGCCGCCGCGCCTAACATGGCCTGTGCACCGAAGCCGCCTGGCTCGGCGCCGACGGCGGCCTGGCGCGCTATCGGCTGCATCTGCAACCGGCGCTGGCCCTGCTCGGACTGCGGCGCGACAGCTATATCTTCCAGGACAAGGATGCACGCGACCTG
>Ga0157371_10004774_pt1 | contig 11682 bp, 4 predicted proteins | sample C45metaG_FD_113462 | JGI IMG/M metagenome (GOLD analysis project Ga0157371, IMG submission 113462) | Corn rhizosphere microbial communities from Kellogg Biological Station, Michigan, USA - C4-5 metaG | ecosystem: Host-associated > Plants > Roots > Rhizosphere > Soil | place: USA: Michigan... | reverse complement strand
CCCAATTTGTATTTTGCCCACAAACGGTCTTCAAGGGCATAGGGGATTGCTTCGTGCCGAAGAATGACCACTTCATTGCAACTTTTTTCCGGGGTGCCGGTCATTGCATTAGTCATCATAAAAACCCGTGGCCAGGCAAAAGGAAAAACATCATGCGGCTCCGTAACATCAAATACGATTCGGTGTTTCCCATTTATCTTATTAAACCAGGCATCCGGGTCTTCATCAGAGGGGAAAGAAAGTTTTTCGGATTCGGCTGCCACACGCAATGGCATCGATAATGATGAAATCGTAATTGCACCGGCGCCCATGGCCAATGTTCCTAAAAAGCCACGACGATCTGTTGTTGGTTTTGAATTGTCTGCTTGCATAAAATTTGATTTTTAAATGAAAGAATGATGTTCCTCAAAGTTTCGTGTAAGCTTACAATTGAATATTTTCAAAGGAGATGGATTGCCGTGTTTAGAATATACTGTGTTTTCAGAAAAAGGTCCGGAGAAGGAGAAATTTTTTTAAAATTTTCCTTTTGCTATTGGCGATACAACCAAGATTGTGTTACAATAAATCCATTCTTTTGAAGGAATACGGCATTAAATGGTAGTGTGTAGAAAATAAGTAAGTTTTCAGGCAGAAAATACTCATGACAAATTTAGAACGAATATTCATATAAAAAAATATTTTCTAAAGACGTCCCCGGTGAAGAAGTGAGAAGATTTTCTTTTGCTGGCGCAAAAGTTTTTTTTATCACAAAGGCGCGAAGGCAATGGTTCAAGAAGAGAGAAAAAGAAGTTTTTTGCCACTAAGACGCGAAGGCGCGAAGGTGCACGAAGAGAAGAAAAGGAAGTTGAAAAAAAACCAAGAAGGTTTCATTTGAGGTCTTCAAAAAAATAAAGGCGTTGAAAAACCTTCTTGGTTTAATGAGGCGGGAAGAGATTTTATTTGCTGGCGAAGGTTTTTTTTGCCACGAACGTGCGAAGGCACGAAGGAACTGTCGGGTGGGGACACCCGCCAAGGGGAATTTTATGCGCCTCGCAATGATGTTCTAATGGGCATTTGTGTTCTGGAACTGTCGGGTGGGGACACCCTCGAGGGGGAAGCATCCATTCAACTTTTAGTCCTACCCAAATGCATGTGAGGCTATTCACTTCTTAAACTCTTTACCGGATTTGCTCTGGCTGCTTTTATTGCCTGGAAACTGATCGTGATAATGGTTATTATGATCGCTGCAACGCCTGCCCCTATGAAAACAAATGGGTTTATGCTGATTCTGTAATCGTATTGCTGTAGCCAATTATGCAAATAATAATAGGCAACAGGTGACGCGATAACACAACTTAGTAAAACCAGCACCACAAATTCTTTTGACAACAACATCCATACTTCCGGTACGCTTGCTCCCAGAACTTTACGGATTCCAATTTCTTTAGTGCGCTGTTCGGCCAGATAAGCCGCCAGGCCAAATAACCCAAGGCATGAAATAAATATCGCCAATGATGCAAATAACCCGGAGAGCTTCCCGATAAGCGTTTCAAAATCAAACTTTGCAGCATAGCTTTCATCTACAAAATGATACTCATAAGGATAGGCCGGATTGTATTTATTGAATATCCTGGTAAGTTTGGCTATGGCTTGTTGTGCATTTACTGTTGGTGATAACCGGTAAGTAATAACATTGGACCAGTCGGGTACATAAGCAAAAATGGTTGGCTCCGCATCCGCAAATGGTGAAGCCATTATAGCGTCTTTTACGATACCGATAACTTTTACATGTTGCGGCACATCATGCCACGTAATGATCTGGTTGAGTGGTTGTTTATAACGCATGCGTTTTACCGCAGCTTCATTTAAAACAACGGTAAGAGAGTCTGCACCTAGGGAACCCGTAAAATTGCGGCCGTTAATAATTTGCATTCCCATCGTTTTAAAATAATCTGCATCCGATACAGCAACAGTTGAAAGAGCTAATGATTCACCGGGCAGCTTACCTTCCCAATCATCTATTCTTTGATTTCCCCAAATGTCTGTAACAGGGCTGGATGATTTTGTTACACTGGTTACCATACCACTCTGCAGCATTTCATTTTTTAGCGGTTCATAGTTTTGCTGCAGGCTGCCGCTGATATCGGTGCTTACCAAAAGATTTGCGTTATAACCCGCAGGCCTCTCTTTTGCATATTCAATTTGCTGGTAAACGATAACCGTGCTTATAATTAAAGCAATAGAACAACTGAACTGCAACACCACTAAAATCTTTCTTGATAATGATGCAGTTTTGCCCGGATGAAATGTTCCTTTTAAAACTTTTACAGGATTGAAGGATGATAGATAGAATGCCGGCCGGCTTCCTGCAAGCAACCCTGTTATTAATACATAGCCTGCAATGATGAGCCAGAAGAAAATGTTATGGTAAGGAATACTGATGTTTGATTTGGTGAGCGAATTAAAGGCAGGCAACACAAGCGCCACAAACAGCAATGCAAATAAAAAAGCGATGAACGCAGTAAAAATAGCTTCGACCAGAAACTGATAAACCAGGTTGCTGCGATGTGCGCCGGCTGATTTCCTGATGCCTACTTCTTTCGCTCTTTTTTGCGAGCGGGCTGTAGAAAGATTCATGAAGTTGATGCACGCAATAATGAGAACAAGCAAACCTATGATGCTGAACATTCTGACGTAGTCGATAAAACCGCCTGCCACACCATCCCGGTAATCAGAATATAAATGCCAATCTTTAAGGGGCTGCAGCATTACTTCTGCATGATTTATTTTATAGTCTTCGGGATTATATTGTTTTTCTAATTCACGCAGCGCAGGTTCTACCCGGGCATAAGAAACATTTGGTTCTAACGCCACAAATGTTTCAAAAGAATTATTACGCCAGTTGGAAAGATTTTCTTTTACCCAACTAAAATTTTGAACTGCATAATTAAAGGGAACAATAAAATTAAACTGAAGAGTAGAGTTAGCGGGCAGATCTTTTAATATGCCCGTTACTTTTAAATCGTGATAATTATCAAACCGTACGGATTGATTCATTGCATCTTCATTGCCAAACAATGCTTTTGCAGTTGATTCAGTCAACACAATTGAATAAGGATCTTGCAAAGCCGTGTTGCTATTCCCTTCCAGGAATGGATATTGAAAGATTTTAAGGAAGTTATTGTCTTCTATTGCGCCTGTTTGAAAAATCTTTTTATCGCCGTTCATCAGGAGGTGACCGCCAATCCAGTTGGGTTGTGATACATATTTTAAACCGGGCACATTTTGTTTGATAGCACCTGCGAGCGGAAGCGGGGTGGATCCATTCACGCTTATGATTCCATTATTATCCGTTTTTAATTTTACACTATAAGCTTGTTGATAACCGGGTAAAAAACGGTCATAAGAAAGCTGGTAATACACCCAAAGCCCGATCATTAACGCCACACCCATACCTGTTGCAAGACCAAGAATATTCAATGCGCTGTAGATCTTATTGTTTACAAGATTTCGCCACGCTGTTTTGAAATAGTTTATAAACATGATTTAGTTTTTCGATTTAGAAACCAACCAATAATCTGAATTTTCATTTTCGCATTCCCTCATTTTCAAACTGGTACATTACTCACTTCTCCAACTCTTCACCGGATTGCTATCGCTGCTTTTACCGAATTTATACAATTAGCTTCCCCAAACTCTGCTCCTGTCATTTCAGTTGTTTATTTTATCCTTGCTTATCAACGGCCCTTATCAATCTTCCATAATAATAATCTGATTTTATTTTCTTTGCTGCTTCATTCAATTGCTTTTTCAGCGATGGACTGTCGGGCATTTCACCGGCAATTTTCATCAACACTTCTGACTGGTAATAATCAGAATGAATATTTCCGGCATATTGAATCAGCTTGCTCCATTCAGACTCATCTTTTATATTTGGATCGATCAGCTTTTTTAAGATTTCCGATTGGTAATAGTCACTTTTCATTCCCTGCATGGCGGCAATAGTTTGTGAATAGCGATCATTGGGAATGTCTTTATTATCAAGCAATGATGAGAGGATCACTGATTTATAATAGTCGCTTTTCATGCTTTTAACCACTTTCATTAACCTGGTAAATTTTTCATCAGAAATGGTATTGTGATTTAAAAGGTTTTTCAATATTTCAGACTGGTAATAATCCGACTTCATGTGATCCACAATAGATAACACTCCGTCAAATTGTTTTCCATTCAATGCTGATTTCAACAAATTATTGATAGTGGTATATTGATAATAATCCGATTTCATATTAGCTACCGTTTTAAGATAGGCATCGGAGGTAGCGTCATTGCTCAGAAAAGAAGTCATGACACCATTTAATAATTCGGATTTGTAATAATCACTGCTGAGATATTGATCTGTTTTGTTCAACAGACTTACCATTTCATCTTTTGATACTTTTTCATTTTTCAAAAGCCATGCGAGATACATTTCCTTTACGTAATCGCTTTTAAACCGGCTTACTTCATTCAATACACCGGTTGTTCCGCTCTTCGCAAAAATTCTTTGTACACGGTTATTCGCATCTATTCCATAATCGATCATGGCTTTCACACACTGCTCAATAAGCGCTTGATCATTAGCATCAGGATTGATCTTCTTTACGCCATTAATAGTATAAGTGAGTGTATTTCCATCAGCAGTGCTGACATATAGTGATTGGTTTTTTAGGTGGTATTCAATAGAGCCGTTGGGCGATATTTTTTCAATGCTTTTATCATCCGCCCCAAGCGTTACGTCTCCTTTTACGGTAAGGCTGGTATTTTCATCGCCGTTGTTTACCTGTAGCTGGAAAGTGTTGTTGGTGTTTGAATAAGAAATTTGATTTTTTTGTGCTTCCACAAATTGTGTGGCGGTGCAGCACAGCATTACAATAAAGAGTATTTTTTTCATCGTGTATGTATTTTATTTAATTAATTTATTTATTCAGTTATTGATTGCATATAGCAGTGATATTGATTCCACAACTTTCCCATTAATAGTTCGCCATTCACTTTTATTTATTCTGTTCTTAAACTCTTTACCGGATTGGCCATTGCTGCTCTGCCTGCCCTTATACATAAAATCGCAAGTGCTGTTGTAATCATAATGATTCCGCTTAATAAAAATATCCACCAGCTTAAGTTCGTGTGGTAAGCGAAATTCTGAAGCCAGTTGTGGGTAGCCCACCAGGCAATGGGAATCGCAATTACAAAAGCAACCGCAATTAATTTTACAAAGTCAAAAGATAACAAGGTTATGATCTGCCTTACAGAAGCTCCGAGTATTTTTCTTACTCCGATTTCTTTGATACGCTTATTCGTGATAAAAATGACAAGTCCGAGCAGGCCTAAACAACTGATGATAACCGCCACTACTGAAGCCCAGGCTAATAATTTTGAAAGTTGCTGGTCGGCTTTATAAAAGTTTTCTATCTTTTTATCCAAAAATGTGTAATCAAAATCTACATCCGGATAAATGCTTTTCCATGCTGCCTGCATTTTATTGATGGCCGTGTTCCAGGTTGCCGGGTTTGGCTGTAGCGCAATGTGCATCACATAACCAAACTTAGGAGCGGCATAATAAATCAAAGGATGTATCACACTTCTTACGGAAGCAAGATTGAAATCTTTCATCACACCTACAATCGGTTTTTGAGAATTACCAAAATCAAGAAAATGCCCGATGGCTTCTGCAGGATTTTTAAACCCCAACTGCCTCGCAAGGGTTTCATTTATTAAAAATTCAGTTGCCGAATCGGACGGTAGAATATTTCTTCCGGCAATTAGTTTAATATCATACACACTTAAAAACGCCGTGTCTCCATTTCTTGAATCCACCTGTAGTTTAACCTCTTTGCCTTTATCTTTATAAGACACCTGTGTGCTCATTTGGCCGCTAAATGCCGGAGACTGGTTGCCCAAACTGACTTCTTGTATTTCAGGAATTTTACTCACCTCCTCTTTCAATACAAATTTTTTATTATCAGGCTTAAAAAAATCAAAAGGCACATAAAAATTAATAATCGCGTCTTTTCTAAACCCCATATCTTTTTGCAACGAATAATGAATTTGCTTATTCACCACCAGCACTGCAATGATAAAGACCTGGGCGATGATAAACTGGAACACGATCAGCGTCTTTCGCATCCAGGCACTCCGGGTCACTCCCGTATTGGTTACCACATTATTTTTTAAAACCGCTACCGGGTTAAATTTCGTCAGAATAAATGCCGGATATAAACCTGCGATGATACTTACGCCCGCTATCAGCAGAAAAAAGAAAAACCATATAACGGGCTGTGTGTACAGGTAACTAAAATGCAATCCTTCAGGAATAAAACCTGTAAAAGCTTTTAAAAGCAGCGGCGTGATCGCAACAGACACGATAGCGGTAAATAAAGTCAGCAAAAATGTTTCTGACAGAAACTGCAGGATCAACTGGTTTTTTTTACTGCCCAACGTTTTGCGAATGCCAATTTCTTTTGCCCGTTGTGTGGCTTGTGCGGTGGATAGATTAATAAAATTGATAGCGCCGAGTAAAAGGAGGAAAACGGCCAGCAGTATAAGATTACGAACCGTTGACATATCCACTTCTCCACCCAGTTCAGTATTGGTATGTACATCGCTTAAAGGCTGCAAGCGGTGGATCGTTTTGCGGTCATCAGGACCTGAACTATGCGCGTTAAAAACTGCGGCGATCTGCTTGTTTATTTGTGCTGCCTGCACACTGGGAGAGAGCTTTACGATGGTCTGAAAATTAGAATTGGTGTTTCCCCATTCATTCCAACTGTAATTTTCTTTCAGGTTTGCTGAGACGATGGTTGGTAAAGAAATAAATATTTTATATTCAAAATCGCTGTTGGCTTTCAAATCCTGTACAATGCCGGTTATAGTAGTAAGAATGGTATCGCTGAAAGCTACTGTTTTGCCTATTAATTTTTCAGGTGAAATACCGGGAAAGTATCGTTTGGCATAGCTTTCACTTAGTACAACTTTGTAAGGATTGGTAAGCGCTGTATTTTTGTTGCCGGCAATCCATTGATGTGGAAATATCAAAAAATAGCCATTACCAGTGAAAACAATTCCTTCCTGCTTTTTAAAGACCCGGGCAGTGTTATTATTACCTTGCGGAATGGAAACTTTGGCATTATTATCATTAAACTGGAGGATTGCGGAAATATTCTGAATACCACTTATGCTTTGCATATTTTGGTGAAGTGGCACGGGCACGCCAGAATTTTTCCAACCATCGCCATCAGTAACAATGCGATAAATATTTTCCTTTCCAGGCTCATATTTATCAAAGCTGAAATCGTATTGAATTACCATAAAAATGACCAGGGCAGCACTGATGCCAATGGAAAGCCCAAGCACATTAATAAAAGTGGTAACCTTGTTTTTACGAAAGGTTCTTAATGCCGTTTTGAAATAATTTTTAAACATAGTAGATCATTTCTGATTTTGATTTGTGGATTTATGATTTAATTCATCCTTACTCTTTCATGAAATTAAACAGTAAACAAACCATTATTGTGTTTTTCTTTTTCACGTTTCATACCAACACATCAGGACATTAGCAGATTTCCATATGGGCACTTCACTCCGTTCTTAAACTCTTCACCGGATTGGCCATTGCTGCTTTTATTGCGCGATATGCAACGGTTATCCATGCAATGACAACAGAACTGACGATAGCAAGTATAAAGATGGAAGCTCCCAATGGAATCCTGTAAGTATAATTTTGCAGCCATTGATGCATAATGTACCAGGCTATCGGTGCAGAAATTGCAAATGCAATGAGGATGAGAACGGTAAGTTCTTTTGATAAAAGGTAGATGATGCTTTGTGCTGATGCACCCAATACTTTCCGAATGCCTACTTCTTTTGTTCGCTGTGCAGACATAAACGATACCAATCCATACAAGCCGAGGCACGAAATAAAGATGGCAATGCCGGCAAAAATTGTGTATAGCTGCGAAAGCTGGTCTTCCTGTTTATAAAAATTTTCTATCGTTTTATCAAGAAATTTATAATCATACACATAATCCGGATACGCACTTGTCCATAGTTTTTCTATGAACGGCAACACTGCTTTTTGTGTGCCTGGTTTTATTTTTATGTTTATGGTTTGATAAACAGCTTTCCATGTACTCAATACTACTGGCGCAACGGGTTCACGCAAAGAATAAGAATTGAAATCTTTTATTACACCCACGATATTTCCAACTTTTCCTCCATCCCAAAAGTCGATTTGTTTGCCAAGAGCATCCTGAGGATTGGTAATGCCTAATTTTTTCAGGAGCGTTTCATTCACTACAAATTCCCTAACCGTATCGCTTGGATAATAAGGCCTACCTGCAACAAATTGAAGATGGTATGTTTTGAAATAATCAGGATCAGCCCATTTCAGGTTAGCACTAAAGTTGGTGCTTTTAGCGGAGTGATTAAATTTGAAATCACTGTTCCAATTGCCGTCCGAAGAGGGGCTTCCAAAACTAAAACTAACCTCTTTTATGTTTGGATTGGCAAGTAATTGATTGCGTAAATAATCAATTTTTGTGTGGTTAATGCTGTCTCCGGGAACCGGAACATTAACGATGGCAGCTTTGTCAAAACCAAGTGATGCGTTTCTGAAAAAATTCATTTGACTAACTACGACAAACATGCCAATGATCAAAACCTGTGCTATTACGAATTGTAAAACAACCAATGCTCTTCTCAAAGAAATACCGCCCACCATTTTAGCCGTTACCTTGCTTTTTAAAGCGGTAATTGGATTAAAGCCGGATAAAATAATTGCCGGATAAATACCTGATAAAAGTGTAACCAGGATCGCCGTTGCAATAACAAATAATATTACTGCAGGATTGGCAATGAAGCTCATTGTCATGTGCACCTGGAGCAGGTGATTTAAATAAGGTAAAGTAATGGAAGCTATACCGGTGGCAAGTAGCAATGCCACAAAAACGATCAGTACCGTTTCTGCTAAGAATTGGATCGCCAGTTGTGGCCGGTTGCTACCTAAAACTTTTCTTACGCCAACTTCTTTTGCGCGGTTTACCGCCTGGGCTGTTGCAAGATTTATAAAGTTGACGCAGGCGATCACTATTAGAAAAATTCCAATGAGCGATAATACATTGATCAGTGAATGACTGAATGTATGATCCGTAAAATTGCCAAACCTGTCATCGTAATGAATTTCGCTTAAAGGTTGAGCGATGAAACTATCGCTAGCATATTCTGCAGGTTTATGCTTTTTGGCGAAGCTTTTTAGTTCAGCATTAAATTTATTGACGGGTAGGTCCGGAGGCAAAACAACAAAGGTATAAGCCTGGCCGAATGTGCTTACCCAGTCGTTTAAATTGTTTTTGACGCCGGTATTGTCAAGCGCTGAATAAGCAACCACGACGCTTAAAGGAAAATCAGAGTTGTGCGGTACATTTTGCAGAATGCCTTTTACCGTAAAAAGCGTTTTGTTGTCATACTTAATTGTTTTGCCAATCGCGTTTTTCCAGTTGCCGAAATATTTTTCTGCTATTGCCTGTGTAAGCACCGCGCTGTTAGGATCATTCAATGCAGTTTTTGCATCACCTGAAAGAAATGGAAAGTTGAATATGTTGAAGAACTGTGGTTCGGCATAATAAAAATTATCTTCCTGCAATTTCTTTTCCTGGTTTCCCGGATCTTCAATCGTTATTTGTCCTCCATTCCTATAAATGGAAGCCACTTTTTTTATTTGAGGAAAATCAAGACGCAATCCATTTGCCACTGGAAAGGCAACGCCGGCTGAATAACTTACACCATCCTGGTTGTGAAACTGGGTGCCTACACGATAAATACTATTTTTCTTTGGATGAAAATTATCAAAGCTGCTTTCAAATTGAACGACCAGAAAAATAAGAAAGCAGGCGGCAATTCCTACTGCTAACCCCAGGGTATTAATGAGCGCATAACTTTTATTGCGCTGAAAATTTCTGAATGCGGTTTTGAAATAATTCTTTAGCATAGAAGATGATTTATGATTTTGTGATCTCTGATCTCATTTATTCAAGATTGGCCACTCAGTATTCATTGCTTATTCCGTTCTCAAGCTCTTTACGGGATTTGTGACAGAAACACGCCACGCCTGTGAAAAAACAATGATTAAACTGATAACTCCTAAAATCAAAATATTTACGAGCAGTATTAGCGGGCTTATACTTACCCTTGATGCAAAAAATTGCAGCCACATATTATTAACCATATATGCAATTGGCGCTGCAATTACGATTGCAATGGTAAGCAAAACCATGTAGCTTTTTGACAGCAACATAATCACCTGCAACACACTTGAACCAAGCACTTTGCGTATGCCTATTTCTTTTTGTCTTGTTTCGGCTGTATAGGTTGCCATTCCCAACAAACCCATGCAGGAAATTAAAACAGCAAGAAAAGACAACAAACTTATAACAGATGCAACATCACTTAGCAGTGAATGCGTCATTAATAATTGTTGGTCGAAAAATTGGTATTCAAATTTTGTGGAAGGATTTACTTTTTTCCATGTGCTTTGTAAAAAAGCAAGCGTTTCAGGAACATTGTTGCTGCTCATTCTTACGGTAATATAACCAAAATTGCTTTTGCGGTTTCGCAATATCAACGGGCCATTTTGTTGTGCAACATCAGTAAAATGAAAATCTTTTACAACACCCACAATTTCCGCATCATTACTGTCAAGCATCATGTGTTGGCCGACGGCCTCGCGTGCAGACGCATAATTAAAATCGTGCACCATTTCCTGATTAATCAAAACATACCGGTCGGTATTTTCGGCGGGAATTTCAGGCAGGTTTTTGCCTGCGATCAATTTCAATCCCCATACATTAATACAACCTGCATCCACATCAATATAGTTTGCATTTAAGCTGTCTTTATGGTTTTCTTCTTTACGTACCAATGTTGTTAATTGCGTGCCTGTTGCCGGCAAAAATGAACATGCAGAAACATCAACAATATTTCTGTTGGAAGAAACAGCCTGTGCAAAGCGGTCATAATTTTCTGTTTTAAACAGTGTGATGTTTACAACATTGTCTTTATTAAAACCGTAATTAAAATTTAAAATATGCTTGCCTTGTAAATAAATAAGGCTTGTAGTGATGATGAAGATAAGCGACACGCAAAACTGCGTCACTAAAAGCACTTTGCGCAACGTTAGTCTTTTAAAAAGTTTGATACTATTCAGGCTTTTGAATATGTCAACCGGTTTGAACAATGAAATATAAATTGCAGGAAGCAGCCCTGCAATAAAGCCAACTAATAAGCTAAACCCTATAAAAATGAAATAGAGTTTTGGCGTATAGTGGAATGTGATATTAAGATATTGGTTGAAGGATAAAGCGGAAAATAATAATTGCAAAAAATGCAGGATTATTAATGAAAAAATAAATGATGCCAGGGATACAACCACAGCTTCTGTAATAAACTGAGCAAATATTTGTTTGCGTGTTGCGCCTGCAACTTTGCGTACACCTACTTCCTTAGCCCTTGTTAATAATCTTGCTACAGAAAGATTGGTATAATTTAAACAGGCAGATAACATCACAATCAAACATAAAATGCTCAATACAATGAGCACTAATTTCGGCACGGTCGTACTTGTATTGTTGCCCATTAATTCGCCTGAGACATCTGTTATATTTCTTG
>Ga0157371_10004773_pt1 | contig 11684 bp, 8 predicted proteins | sample C45metaG_FD_113462 | JGI IMG/M metagenome (GOLD analysis project Ga0157371, IMG submission 113462) | Corn rhizosphere microbial communities from Kellogg Biological Station, Michigan, USA - C4-5 metaG | ecosystem: Host-associated > Plants > Roots > Rhizosphere > Soil | place: USA: Michigan... | reverse complement strand
GTCTATCCGGCGATTGTATGAAAATTATAATCCGGGATTTCCGTTCACTTTTAATTTTCTTAATGAAGCTTATCAAAAACAGTACAATACAGAAACAAGGATTTCTATGCTCTCAAAATACTTTGCTGGTCTTGCCATCATCATTTCCTGCCTGGGATTGTTTGGTTTAGCCGCTTTTACGGCACAAAAGCGGCAAAAAGAAATTGGAATAAGAAAGGTGATCGGAGCATCAACAGCAAATATCACAACAATGCTTTCAAAAGATTTTATAAAGCTTGTCTTTATTTCATTACTGATCTCATTTCCCGTTTCATGGTGGCTGATGAACAGATGGCTGCAAACCTTTGCCTACAGAGTTAAGTTTAATCCGACAGTATTTTTAATCGCAGGCATTTCTATCGTAATGATCGCGATACTAACGATCAGTTATCAATCTATTAAAGCAGCCGTGGCAAACCCGGTGAAGAGTTTGAGGTCGGAATAATGATCGTGAACGAAGGATGGTTAATCCCGAATAAAATCAGGCATCATAAATCATAAATCGCTAAATCAACATGAATGTATAAAAATTATTTCAAGATCGCCTGGCGCAACCTGATGAAGCATAAGGTTTATTCCTGTATTAATATTTTCGGTTTAGCCATCGGAGTAGCTTCGTGCCTGCTTATTCTGCAATATGTTTCTTATCAATTGAGTTACGAGAATTTCCAGGTGAACAAGGACAGGATTTATAGGGTGCAACAAGATCGTTATGACAATGGGAAACTCAGTACACAATGGGCTGCTGGCGCCTTTGGTGTGGGCAACGCATTTAAAGACGCCATTCCAGAAATAGAGGATTATGTGAAAGTTGTGGGCAATAATGATGTCACCACTGAAGTGCAAAACCAGCCTTTGAAAATTGAAAACGTGTTTTTTGCAAGCAAATCATTCTTCAACATATTTACCTACCCGCTTCTTTCGGGGGACAAAAACACGGCACTGACAGAACCCAATACCGCTGTGCTCTCCGAAACCACTGCGAAAAAGATATTTGGCACTGAAGATGTCATCGGGAAGACTCTACAGCTCAACAAAAACAGCAATTACACGATCACCGCTGTTTACAAAGATTTTCCTCAAAATACCCAACTCAGGCCCGACCTGTTGCTGTCTTATGCGACGTTTGTAAAAATGACAACTGATTCTTCGGGCAACGGCCCTGAAACAGCGTGGGAATGGGATGGATGTCTCACCTATTTACTATTGCATAAAAATGCAGATCCTAAAGAAGTTGAAAAAAAATTCCCTGCCATTGTTGATAAATTCGTGGGTCCTGATATGAAAAAGTTTAATGCTGCAGTCGTTTATAAACTTCAGCCATTAACCGACATCCATCTTTATTCTCATTACATGATGGAACCCGGCGAAACAGGCAATGCAAAGACGGTGTACCTGTTGTTGGGCATCGCTTTTTTTATAGTAATAATCGCCTGGGTAAATTATATCAATCTGGCAACAGCGAGGGCGATAACAAGGGCGCGTGAAGTCGGAGTAAGAAAAGCGGTGGGTTCAAAGCGATCACAACTTATCTTTCAGTTTCTTTCAGAATCTGCCGTGATGAATGCGATTGCAGTAATTCTTGCCTTGCTGATTGTAATGCTTGCCATTCCGGGATTTGATGCACTTTCAGGACAAAAGCTTTCCTTTTCCCTGCTGGCAAAATCTCAATTCTGGTTGTCGCTTGCTGCGTTCTTTGTGATCGGCGTCTTCTTTTCCGGCCTCTACCCGGCTTTTGTTCTTTCATCATTTAACCCTGTAGACGTATTGAAAGGAACTATGGGAAGTTCAGGACAAAGTTCGCTTTTAAGAAAATCGTTGGTAGTATTTCAATTCGCAGCTTCGCTTTTTTTATTGATAGGAACGGTGATGGTGTATCAGCAAATACAATTTATGCGTCGCCAATCGTTAGGCATTAATATCGACCAGACATTGGTGGTAAACCAGCCTACGGTTGGGATTGATTCTACTTTTTCAACTAAAATGACGGCCTTCAAAAATGAGCTGAGCCAAAATACTTCTATAAAAAACATAACTGTCTCCACCTCAATTCCGGGAAGTCCGGTAGGATGGAACGCAGGCGGAATAAAGCTTGTGGGCACAGATGAAAGCACACAGAAACAATACCGCGTTATCGGGGTGGATTACGATTACATGAAAACTTACGGTTTGAAAGTGATTGCGGGCCGTTCCTTCTCAAAAAGTTTTGGCAGCGATGATAGTTGTGTCATCTTCAACAGGAAAGCCGTGCAGCAGCTGGGTTTTAATAAACCTGAGGAAGCGCTGAACAAACGAATTGATTTTTGGGGCCGCAGGTATACCATCATTGGAGTCACAGATAATTTTCACCAGCAATCATTGCAGGATGCATACGAGCCATTGATCCTTCGTTGTATCCCGGATGTAAACGGTTATTTGTCAGTAAAAGTAAACGGCGCAAACGCTTCGTCGGTGATCAATGCGGTGAAGGCCGAATGGAATAAATTCTTCCCGGGAAACACGTTCGACTATTTTTTTCTTGATGAACATTTTAATGATCAATATAAAGCAGACCGGCGTTTTGGAAAGGTTTTCGGACTGTTTACCTGCCTTGCTATTTTAGTGGCGTGCATGGGATTGTTCGGCCTAGCTTCGTTTACAACACTTCAGCGGACCAAAGAAATAGGTATACGAAAAGTATTGGGGGCATCGGTCATCAACATTCTGAAATTGCTTTACCGCGAGTTTGCTTTATTGCTTTTGATATCTTTCCTGATCGCTGCTCCGCTTGCGTGGCTTGCTGCGTCGAATTGGTTACAAGGGTATGCTTTTCGGATGAACATCCAATTGATGTATGTGATTTTACCTTTTATAACAATCGCAGCCATTGCGCTGATTACGGTAAGCTTTCAATCTATAAAAGCAGCAATCGCCAATCCTGTGAAGAGTTTGAGAACGGAATAATTCAATGTGAAAATTTGAAAAAAGGAAAATTAGAAAATGAGAATTTAAATTATTTGTTGCTTTACTAACGCCAATGATTAAACGAAAGTAAAATGTGGAACCAGGGACTAAGCAGTACGAACTAAAAACTAAAAACCATGTTCAAAAATTATTTCAAAACTGCCGTCAAAAATATTACGAGACATAAATCCAACTCTTTTTTAAATATTACAGGGTTGGTGGTTGGGTTCGCAGCTTTCCTGCTCATCTTCCTTGTAATTCAGTATGAAAAAAGTTTTGATGATTTTCATCCGAACAAAAACCATATTTACCGGGTTGTCCGCATTGGAAAAAATCCTGAGAACCGGGAATATAGGGCAGGCGTGCCTTTTCCGGTAACACCGGCCTTGCGAAACGAACTTCCTCAATTAAAAAATACAGCCGCGATTTTTGGTGATAATAATGTGCAGGTAAACATAAAAGCTGCAGACGGGGCTACTTTGAAAAAATTTAAAGAAGCTCATGTCTTTACTGCTGAACCCCGGTTTTTTACGATGTTTAATTTTCCTTTGGCGGAAGGTACTATTAATTCATTGAAAGAACCCAATTCTGTATTTCTTACAAAAGAAGTTGCTTCCAAATACTTCGGCGATTGGAAAAATGCAATGGGCAAAACAGTTTCCTTATACGGGTTTGATGTTAAAGTAAACGGCATTTTAAATAATCCACCACCTAATACAGATTTTCCGTTGGGCGTTGTATTATCTTATTCGACACTTGTAAAGTATGGCAATGCGAATGATTGGGGTAGCATATCAGACCAAAACTACTGCTTTGTTCAGGTCAATGAGCATGCTTCCCTTAGACAAGTTAATAAACAACTGGCCGCTTTTGTAGAGAGGCATATTAAACCTGTTAACCCCAGTTACGATCTTGCGCTTCAGCCATTAAAAGAAATTCATTATGATGAACGCTACGGCAATTTTAACGCCCGTACATTCAGCAAAGACCTGGTTCTTGCGCTTGGTTTAATTGGCTTGTTTTTATTGGTTATTGCCTGTGTAAATTTCATCAATCTTACCACAGCACAAGCTATTAACCGTTCACGCGAGGTAGGTGTGAGAAAAGTGCTTGGTGGTAGCCGCACGCAATTAATATTTCAGTTTTTAGGCGAAACCGCTATCACTACACTAATCGCATTGATCTGCGCAGTCATATTAGTTTTTATTTGTTTGCCTTCACTCAATACCGTTCTTGACGTACATATATCTATAGCTGCTCTATATGAGGCAAGGTTCATATTGTTTATGGCCGGCGCTTTGGTGCTGGTTACTTTCTTGTCCGGATTTTATCCGGCTCTTCTTTTATCCAATTTTAAACCTGTTAAAGTTTTAAAAACAGCTGTCAGTGCAAATAGTATTAAAGGAATTTCTTTCAGAAAGGCATTGGTAGTGTTCCAATTCGTAATTGCGCAGGCGCTTATTATAGGCACACTCGTCGTAGCATCTCAAATGGATTATTTCAGAAACGCGGATATGGGATTTAGCAAAGATGCGGTGATCAATGCTAATTTTCCCGATGACAGCCTTAGCCGCACAAAAATTGATTTACTGCACAATGAACTGAATAAAATACCGGGTGTGCGGGAGGTAAGCTTCAGCACATTTGCCCCTTCTGAAGGAGGAGGATGGTACACAGACCTGCGTACAACGGCCAACCTTACGGGAGACCAACCTGATATGGTTGTTTGCATGAAACCTGCAGACACCGCATATTTCCGCCTTTACGGATTGCCGTTGGTGGCAGGCAGGATCTTTTTTCCTTCGGATACCATGCGTGAATTTGTGGTGAATGAAACGATAGTTAAAAACCTGGGCATTAAAAATCCACAAGCCGCAATTGGCAAACTCATTAATGTAAATGGTAAAACCTGCCCTATCGTTGGCGTGGTAAAGGATTTTCATATTTATTCTTTGCGTGACCCTATCGGCCCGGTGGTAATGACTACGATGAAAGCTCAATATCGATTGGCCAACATCAAAATAAATATGAGCCAGACTAAAAAAGTTATTGCTTCGCTGCAAAATACCTGGAACAAATATTTTTCTGATTATGTTTTTGAATACAATTTTCTTGATCAGTCTATCGCTGATTATTACAAACAGGAAGCGCAATTATCTGTGTTGTATAAAATATTTTCCGGCATTGCCATTTTCATTTCATGCCTTGGCTTATATGGCCTGATTTCGTTTATGGCTTTACAGCGCAGGAAAGAAATTGGCATCCGCAAAGTGTTGGGTGCGCCGGTTCGGGATATTGTAATTATGTTGTCAAAAGAATTTACTCTGCTCATCGCCATTGCTTTTTTGGTTGCTGCGCCAATTGCATGGTTTTTTATGCATCAATGGTTGCAGCAATACACGTATCGTATTATAATGGGTGCCGGATTTTTTATAGCCACCATAGTATCCTCGTTGCTGATCGCATGGCTAACCGTAGGTTATACTGCTATAAAAGCCGCGATGGCAAATCCGGTTAAAAGTCTGAGAACGGAGTAATGTGAAGATTAGAAAAATAAAAAATTTGTTGTTTCACTTACGATCATGAATAAACGAAAATAAAAGTGTTGAACAAGGTAAATGTTCTAAAAAAACTATAACTCGTAATTCCAATTCAAAACTATTAAAACGTGTTTAAACATTATTTTAAAACTGCATTCCGTAATCTGGGAAGAAACCGAACGTACAGTTTATTAAATATTGTGGGGCTGGCTATAGGCATTTCGTGTGCAGCGCTCATATTTCTTTGGGTAGAAGACGAAGTAACCTTCAATCGCAATTTTGCAAAACGTGATTACCTGTACCAGGTGATGCAAAATGAAAAGACGGATAACGGAATCAATACTATTAACTCTACACCAGGCCCGCTTGCCGCCTCAATAAAGGCGGATATACCAGGGATAGTCAACAGCGGCCGTCTTAGCTGGGATATGGACGAGCTTGCAGTTGTTGGCGATAAAACCATTAAAGAATCCGGAATGTATGCAGACCCTTCGATTCTTAACATGTATACGATGCCTTTCTTATATGGCAACCCCGCTACGGCATTAAATGAACCTAACTCTGTTGTTATCAGCGAGACAATGTCAAAGAATTTTTTTGGTAACATCAATCCTATAGGCAAGGTTATCAAGATGAACGCGCAGGCTTCATTCAGCGTTGACGGTCCTTTTATAGTGACCGGTGTGTTTAAAGATATTCCTGTCAATAGCAATTATAAGTTTCAATGGCTTTCTCCTTATACAACGTGGGAAAATGCCAACACCTGGTTAAAACCCTGGACAAACAACCTGACGACAACCATAGCTGAAATTTCGCCATCGGCCAATGTCTCTGTGATCAATAAAAAACTGGCGCACTATTTAAATGCCAAAACAGACGGAAATAATAACGAATGCTTTTTATTTAGCATGAACGACTGGCACTTGTATAACCATTTTGAAAACGGCGTAGAAGATGGTGGCAAAATCAAATACGTAAGATTGTTTTCGATTATCGCCTTCATTATTTTACTTCTTGCCTGCATCAATTTTATGAATCTTGCCACTGCACGTTCTGAAAAGCGGGCTAAGGAAGTAGGCGTACTTAAAGTATTGGGTGCCGGAAAAAGCGGCCTGATCGGGAAGTTTATCAGCGAGTCCCTTCTGATGGCTTTTATTGCTATAATGTGTGCAATATGTATTTTGTACCTGATCATGCCTTTCTACAATGAATTGGTACATAAGAAATTATCTGTCGGTTTATTTACGCCACTTCACTTCATTTCATTGTTAACGCTGGGGCTTGTCGCCGGCTTGGTGGCAGGCAGCTATCCTGCATTTTATTTGTCAGCTTTTAATCCGGTAAAAGTATTAAAGGGCATGAAAGTCAAGAATGCCGCAAGTGCGGTATTTATCAGGAAGGGATTGGTAATTACTCAATTCAGCGCTTCCATCATTTTGATCATTGCTACCCTCATTATTTACAGCCAGGTCCAACACATCAAAGACCGCGACCTGGGTTACAATAAAAAAGACGTGATCTACATGGATTTGCAAGGCAACATTAAAGATCATTTTAGTGAGATACGAAACAGTCTTATCGCAACAGGGTATGTAGAAAATGCTGCAATCAGCCTGCACGACGCTTTGCATGTAAACAGTTACGGAGATGGTTTTAGCTGGCAGGGCAAAGATCCCAACAGAAAAGTGTCTATACATTCCAATACGGTAAGTCCGGAATACATTCCAACGATGCAAATGAAGATCGTTGAGGGGCGTAGCTTTTATCCGGGGTTCTGTTGATAGCAACAATATCATTATCAATCAAAACCTTGCGAGGCTTATGGGGAAGGAGGGAAAGATTGGAGGCATTATAACATTTGGTAAGTACAATGCTAAAATTGTCGGCATCATAAAAGATTTTGTTTACAACGATGTTTACGGCAAAGGTGACCCTCTGATTCTTTTTGATGGCAGCAAGTCAGCAACCATGATGGCTGTCCGTTTCAAAGCAGGCACCGATCTGTCGAAAGCTTTGGAAAAAACAAAACAGGTGATGAGGTCGGAAAATCCTGGTTTCCCTTTTGAATATCATTTTGCAGATAAGGAGTTTGACAAAATGTTCTCGGATGAAACATTGATTGGTAAGCTTTCGGGGATATTTGCACTGCTTGCTGTTTTTATTTCCTGCCTTGGTTTATTTGGGCTAGCAGCTTACACAGCAGAGCGCCGCACTAAAGAAATTGGCATTCGCAAAATTCTGGGCGCTTCCGCTGCAGGGCTGGCAGGATTGTTGGCAAAAGAATTTTTGCAACTGATCTCATTATCACTTGTGATCGCTTTTCCGTTGGCATGGTGGTTTATGCATGACTGGTTGCAAGGCTACTCCTATCGGACCTCTATTCACTGGTGGGAATTTGCATTAACTGGAGCGTTGGCATTACTGATAGCCTTTATCACAGTGAGTTTCCAGGCGATCAAATCGGCAATGGCCAACCCGGTAAAAAGTTTACGAACAGAGTAAATTAATTCACTCCAGGCCTTATCACTGCTCTCAACCGTAGTAGGTTCGAAGGACACGGACCGGCGCCGTACAAAAGCATTCCTTGAAACAGAGGTTATACTAAAACTTAGACAGACTCGATTTTTGCCGATACGTATTATTTTTTTGAGACGCTACAAAGTTTGTCCATTTACTCATTTCAAGGAAAATTTTTGTCGGATTATTTTGTCTCCTCAACTATTACCCCCATGATTCAAATCTGTTCCGTCGCATTTGAAAATTAATGAACGTTTTTAAAAATCCCTTTCTCGTAATTCTTGCTCCCGTAATTGTAATATTCTCATTTCATTCCTTGTGATTTTTGTCCTAACAAACAGAAAGAAAAGTGAAGAAGATTTTTTTGAGTATAGGGTTCGTTTGGCTTACAATATCAACTGATGCACAACTTCCCATTGCACAAATCATCAAAGAAGGAATCAAAAAAGTGATCATAGCCGTTGATCTGAAAATTCAGCGTTTGCAGACAAAAACGATCTGGTTGCAGAATGCTCAGAAAGTGGTAGAAAACGAGATGACAAAACTTAAACTGAACCAGATCAGCGATTGGGTGCAAAAGCAAAAAGATCTTTTCAATTCATTTGTTATTACGAGACCTAGCACAGTTACAACAAGAAAGCTGGTAACCGAAGGGTATTTAAGGAATGTTGAGCGCTCCGAAAACAACCCTCATGGATTTTTAATTGAAAAATGGGTAACCATTAAAAACAATGATATAAAAACGATAAACAGATGAAGGCGAAAAATATGAATTTACAAAAGTTGCCGAAGGCATTTGAACGTCTCTTAATCAGGATAAACGCAGCCTTGATGGCTTTTGCAAATTATTTACAACGAAAAAGTAATAAAATGTCATGCGGGACAAAAAAAGTTTTCCTATTCTTTTTCTGTTGCTCGGTAATATTTGAATGCTCTTTAGTGGTAGTAAGAAGTTTTCATCAAAGAAACTCATTCATCTTTCCTGAATTAACTGTAAAGACCATTCGCGGAGTGCGAAATTTTAAGCCTGATAAAATTATTAGCGAGTTTGAAAAAATTCAAAAATTAAAATTTTACGTCGATACTCTTTCAGGTCCAAAGAAGGACAGCCTGTTAATGAGCCACCGGCCTCATCTTTTGGATACCTTAATTTGTTTGGAAAATATATACCTAAAATAAAAAATGATGGATAATTTAAATTTTGCCGAGAGAAGAAAATTGTTGGTGATACCAATATTAATACTTCCTTTTATAACCTTCGCTTTTTGGACACTGGGAGGTGGAACTGCTGTCAGCAAACAAGCTTCACAAGCCACCGGTTTGAATCTCGAATTACCTGAGGCGCAGCCTAAGACCCAAAAGAATGATTCAAAACTTTCTTTTTATGAGGAGGCTGAAAGAGATTCTGCAACTGTGAAGGAAGCAATGAAAAAGGACCCTTACTTTCAAGCTATCGCAGAAACGACCAACGATGTTTTTGTAAGCGATTCCTCATTGGATGATCAACCCGAATCCCATAATTTTTATAAGAATCAGGATGTAAACGAAGAGAGGGTTTATGCCAAGATCAGGGAACTAAAGCAGCATCTGAAAGAAAGCAGCTCAATCCAAACCGCACCTATAATAGTATCACCTGAAAGCCCTTCCGAAAATGAGACCGGCAGATTTGATTTTATGAAAGTTAATTCAGAGGATAAGGATTCTGAAATGATTGCATTGAATAGCCTTATGGATAAAATAATTACCATTCAGCATCCTGGTAAATTAGAAGCCAAGGCAGACAGCGAGAATAAGAAGAATATTTTCAAAGTAACGAGTTATAAGATGGGAGGAGACCAAAGTTTCTTCGGTTCAATAAATCAGCGTGAAAGCCAAACCTCTTTTTATGAACTCGCTGATACATTAAATGATCCCAAAGGGAATCTTATACCTGCCCAGGTAGAAAAGGAACAGAAACTTTATTCCGGATCAATAATGAAAATGCGTTTGCTCCCGGATTTGTATGTGGGAGATGAAGAGGTCCCCAAAGGAAGCTTTATTTATGGAGTAGCTTCAATTGGAGAAAACAGGTTAAATATTGATGTTTCTTCCATTCGCTTTGGGCAATCGATTTTTCCTGTTCATTTAGTGGTTTATGATTTTGATGGCCTTCCAGGAATAAATATTCCGGGAGGTTGTAACAAGACTTCTATAAAGCAAACGTCTCAAACAGGATTACAAGGATTGGATTTGAGCTCCCTGGATCCCTCACTCAAGGCCCAGGCCACAACCGCGGGTATTCATGCAGTAAAGTCGTGGGTAAATCAAAAAACAAAGGAGCAAAAAGTATTTGTAAAGGATGGTTACCGCATCTTTTTGAAAGTTAAAAATTAAGTCATGAAAAGTTTAATCTGCCTATTAGCCTTTCTAGGAATTGTTTGTGAATCATTTGCACAACTTCCATGTTTATCACTGTCTACAACAAGAACGACATCTTTGGTTTTTCCTTTTCCGATTTCCCACGTGGACCGGGGAACAATGGATATTGAAGTGCAAAGAGTAAGAGAGGCAAAAAATATTCTTCTTGTAAAAGCTGCCATAAAAGATTTCTCTACAACAAATATTACCATCATTACTACTGATGGAACCGTTTATGGGTTCATTGCTAATTATAACGCGAGTCCAAATAAACTTGTTTATACGATAACAACAAAGAAAGATAAATCTTATCATGAGTATGCTAAACAGATTTTGGACAATGCAAGATCTATTCATGGAATCGCTGACAAGAGCTGGGGTATTAAAGGGAGGCTAGCCGGCATTTACATTAAAAATAATACGGTTTACTATAAACTTTCTATTGATAATAAAACTGCACTTGATTATGATATCGGTTTTATACGCTTTTATCTTGAAGATAAGAAAAGAGCCAGGAGAATTGTTGCACAGGAAATTGAATTATCTCCCGTAACTGAAGCTGGTAACTCACGAGTTGTAAATTCTTTTTCTACTTCTTCCATTGTATTAGCATTTAAAAAATTTACCATCCCCGAATCACGATGCCTGGCAATAGATATCAATGAAGAAAGGGGGGGAAGAAGCCTGAGAATGAAGGTGAGCAATAAGAAATTAATCAAGGCGAGAATATTGCCAGATTTACAATGAACATATTAATTCACATAAAAATTGAGAGTCATGAATGAAAAGAACCTGCAGTATCTGAAAGACAATCTGAAGTATATGGGCTTCGGAGATACGTTGAATGAAAGTTTAGAAGCAAATGTCCGGGAAGCAAAACCTTCCTTCGATTTGCAAGTTAACGAAAAAATGCACCGCGGAAATATTGATGTAAATTTACATTTCCGCCAATCGCCTTCCACCGGCATGTACTTTTTCAATTCCTATGAAGCACGAGTGGTTAAAGAAAATGGTTTTGAAAGAAGTCAGCAGTTTTACCTTTATAATGGTAAAGGGGTGACACTAAAGGAAGCTTATAATCTTCTTGACGGCCGCTCTGTCTTAAAGGACATGACCAATAAAGAAGGAGTAGAGTATAAAGCCTGGCTTAAACTGGATTTTGATGATAAAAGGGCAAATGGCCAATATGAGCTGCGCCAATTTCACCAGGAGAAGTATGGATTTGATTTAAAGAAAGAACTTCAAAAG
>Ga0157371_10004770_pt1 | contig 11689 bp, 7 predicted proteins | sample C45metaG_FD_113462 | JGI IMG/M metagenome (GOLD analysis project Ga0157371, IMG submission 113462) | Corn rhizosphere microbial communities from Kellogg Biological Station, Michigan, USA - C4-5 metaG | ecosystem: Host-associated > Plants > Roots > Rhizosphere > Soil | place: USA: Michigan... | reverse complement strand
TGCGCACATCAAAAACGGTTGTAATTGTAGTGAGAACAGAATCCAAAGACTTTACAGCGTTTTTAACTTCATACAAAACCGGGTTAATAACTTTCATTGCTTCGTCAAAAGCACCACCACTCAGTGTTGTAAGTAATGTATCGCCGTTCTTCAAGTAGGTATGGGCATCACCAAGTTGAATTTCCATCGTTGGACTGCCAAGCAAATTCGGGTTGATTACCGCCAATGAATTCGATGGAATGTTGACGTCTTTGGTAAGAGAAACTGTTACCACAATCCTTTTCATATCCCTTCCTCCATTGAGGTTGGCTATTCTTCCTATCTGGAGGCCATTGATCACTACCGGGTTTGATTCTTTCAACCCCTGCACATCTGAATATACTGCGTAAATATGTTTTTCCTTTTTAAATATACCACTGCCCTTTAAATATCTAAATCCTATGATCAGCATCGCCACCCCGATAACCGCCATTATGCCGATCTTTGTTTCATTGCTTATTTTCATTTGCTCTTTTTTCGCCAATAAATATATTAAAGCTTTTATTCCTTCAAAAGTATTATGCGAAAATAGGAAACTTCATTCGCAGTTAATAACAAATGAATTAAGTATTAAACTGAATTAACAGGGAGTGTGCGGGTAAGGTTTCCTAAAAAACTGAAAGCTTATTTATCAGAAACATTATTATTAGAGGATATGTTGGCGAGTGTTTTAGGGCTTTCGACCATCTTTTTATATTTTACCAGCGCATCAGTTATTGCCTGCGCTATTTCTTCCTGGCCTTTTTCGCTGTTCAAATAACGCTCATCATCATAGTTGGCAACAAAACCGGTTTCTATTAAAATTGCAGGCATTTGCGTAGCATGCAGCACCCACAATCCTTTTTCACGTTGCCAAACACCAAGGTCTGGCCTTCCTGTTTCCTGTGCTACTTCATCCTGCACGAGCGATGCCAGTTGATAACTCTTCCTGAAATAATTCTGTGAATACAAAAGAGCACTGGCCTTATATTCAGGGCTTTCGTAATTGACATTCGCTGTGCTATCATCTTCTTCTGTATTAAACCCCAGATCACCTTCTTCCAAAGCTTTGATCTTATCGTTCGTCTGCCTGGCAGCGAGGATCAAAGTACTTGTTCCTTTACGGCTTGTCGGGATTTTATAGTAATGCCTGATCGGAACTCTGCGGGTGTGCTTTGTATATACTTTCCTTCTTGACTTTCCCCTACCTACATAATGAGAAGTATGATAAACTTCGGTTTTATATCCAACAATCCTGGAACCGGTTTTTAAAGTGACTGCATCGGCATGGATACAAACAAAAAGATCCCCATGATGCTCATTAGCAAACTGCGCTTTTTCATGAACATTCATAAAAACATCTGTAGTCCGGGAAGGGATTATATTTACATCCGGCATAGCTTTCTTAAGATCGTCCACGAGTTTCATTGAGATCGCCAGAGTTATATTTTTTTCATAAGAACCAAGTGTTCCTTCATATTCGCCATGAGCACCATGATCTTCACCACCATGCCCCGGATCTATAATGATGGTTTTTATTTTATGCGGAGTTTGAGAGAAAGTAATGGAATTAAAAAATAGTAAAAAAGAAACTGGAAGTAATAATGTTTTAATAGGAATAAAAAGCTTCGATTTTTTTAATTCAAACATTTGCACATATTGGTTTTAAATGGGTCAATAGAATTCTTTACTAATCTTCACATTACCTTAATTGGATTATCTCTATTTTTGTTGCCTTACTGCTATGCAAAACAGAAACGAATTTAACCTAAAAAATATTTTGCCGGTTGCTTTGACAGCTTTCCTTTTTCTGTACGCAAATTCACCAGTAAAAAGCAGCGGTCAGAGTTCAATAAACGATTTTTTTTTAAGCGGTTTCAATAATTCCGGTAAAGAATTATTTTCTTCAAAGAAAAATCATTTTTCTGTTGCAAAAAAGCAAAAATTCGAGAATGATACTATCCCTGTGAAAAATAACATTTTTGTTGATTCAATTCCCTCAAAAAACAAGGATTCTCTTTTGCAAAAAGATACTTCTAAAACCACAAAGAGTGCAGACACGATTCATTATGATCTTGCAAAGAATGCGTTGGAAGCGCCTGTAGATTATTCTGCGGAAGATTCAATGGTAATAGATGTACCCGGAAAAACCGTCACACTCTACGGAAACAAAGTGACTACCGATTATAAAGACAATAAACTTACCGGGCCTGTCATTGCCTATGATGAGTCTTCGGGGAATATTATTGCCACTGGCAAACGAGACAGTACGGGCAAAGTCATTGCGTTTCCTACTTACAAATCCGCTGATTTCACTTCTCAAAGTGATTCCATCCGGTTTAATATGAAAACAGGTAAAGGATTAACGAAGGGAACCTACACGCAACAGGGAGAAATGTATGTCTATGGCCAAGTGATAAAGAAAGTGAGTCCTGATGTGTTTTATGCTTTGCGCGGAAGGTTCACGACCTGCAACCTGGATACGCCACACTTTGCATTTATAAGTAACAAAATAAAATTCATCAATAATAAAGTAGCTATTTCCGGACCGGTTCATCCTGAATTTGAAGGAGTGCCGATCCCGATCTATTTTCCATTTGGGATTTACCCCCTTAACCAGGGAAGGCACTCAGGATTTTTATCACCCAACTTTACAGTAAACCAACAAAAAGGGCTTGGTTTGGAAGGCATAGGATATTACAAAGTGATCAACGAATATTGGGATGTTGTTGTACGGTCAGATATCTATTCGTATGGGGGATGGGCATTACATTTCAATCCACGATATTCGAAACGGTACCATTATTCCGGCAACTTTGGACTTGATATTCAACAATTCAATTTGAATTTTAAAGGCGACCCGGACTTCCAGAAAAATAAATCATTTCATATTACGTGGACACATAGCGCCGACACGAAATCAAGACCGGGAGTAACTTTTTCTGCGAATGTTAATGCAGGAAGCAGTAGTTTCAACCGGCAAGTTCCGAATGACCCTATTGTTAATTTCCAGAACCAGCTAACTTCTTCCATTTCCTATTCGAAAATGTGGCAAGATCTGCCATTCAACTTAACACTTACGGCCAATCATGACCAAAATACCATTTTAAAGCTCATCAACATTACTCTACCCACTTTAGGTTTCAATATGACAACGATCTATCCTTTTAGAAAAAAAGATGCTGTGGGAGATTTGAAATGGTATGAAAACATTGGGATTGGTTACAACATGACAGCAAACAACCGTTTTTCATTTACCGATTCTGTTGGCCATAAGAATATTTTACAGCAGATCAAAGATACTTTGCAGTGGGGTGTACATCATTCATTACCGATCAGTTTGTCGCTGCCTCAAATGGGTGTATTCCAACTGTCACCTTCGGTAAGTTATGATGAAACATGGTACCAAAGTAAAGTGACTGAAAACTGGGATTCCATAAACAATAAGCTGGTGCCATTCGTTCAAAAGGGATTTTATACTGCGAGGCAAATGTCATTCGGATTGAGCATTTCAACAAGGATCTTTGGAATGATCAGCGCAAAAAATAAGAATGCAAAAATACAGGCGATACGCCACGAGATACGGCCCACTATCGGCATTAATTTCCAGCCCAATTTTAATAGTAAAAATTATTATTTGGTTCAGACAGACTCCTTTGGTAACAAAGATCTTTTACCTTATTTTCCAAGTAATTTTAACCTTTATGGACCTTACACGAATGGCCGTTTCGGAGGTTTTACATTTGGCCTCGAAAATAACCTTTCCATGAAAGTGCGGGACAAAAAAGACACAGGCAACGCTTTAAAGAAAATATCCCTTTTGGATGCTTTCAGTATCAGGGGCAGCTATAATTTCTTCCCGGTTGATTTCCGCCATTTCTCGAATATTTCCGCCGTCGCTTCTACCAATTTGTTTAATAAAATTAATTTTACGAGCAGCGCTAATTTTGATCCTTATGAAGTGAACAGTGAAGGGAGAGACACAAGCATATTGATATGGAAAAGAAAACCGATCTCTTTGGGAAGAATGACTAATGCCAGTATTTCCTTGTCCAGTTCCTTTAAAGGAGGAAACAAGCAAACAGGAGAAAAACCAGGAGTAAAACCGGATCAAACGGCCGCTGATCAGGCTTTATATGGCCAGGACCAGTACAATAGTGACCTTGCTTACATCAGGAACAACCCTGGCGAGTTTGCCGATTTCAACATTCCATGGTCATTAAATCTTTCTTATGCTTTAAGTTATTCTAAATTTTTTAATCTGAAGAAACAAGGCTTTACCGGTGTCTTTACACAAAACCTCAATTTTGGAGGGACGTTGAATATAACTCCAAAATGGCAAATGGGTATTAATGGTTACTACAATATTTCCCAAGGACAAATTACTCCCTTAACGATGTCAATTTCCCGCGATCTGCATTGCTGGCAAATGTCTATCAATATTTCACCCCTTGGCCTTTACCGTTATTACAGCATTAACTTAAGCCCTAAGTCACCCATCCTCCGTGACCTTAAAGTAAACAGAACAAGATCTTTTTATAACGGATTGTAATTACTTCCAATTTCATAAGCCGGAAGAAAGTTGTCTTTTCTGGAAAGGCTTTTCAAAAAATTCATTTACTGTTTTATCAAATTCGTCTGTATGTTCTTTCAAGGTTCCGTGGCCGGAATCGGGCAAAACCCATAAATACGCATCGGGAATATTTTGATAAATCTGGATAGTATGTTCCAGTCTTATAAGATCATGATCGCCACTTATTATTAGTGAAGGACAACGAATCTCGTGTAATGCACTTAAAGGAATATTAGGTTGGAACCAATCCAGTAAAAAGATTTTCCAATCGTTTTTTTCTTTTGCAGTGGTAAATGTTTTCGTTTTCATGGAATCATAATACTCTTTTTCCTGCTTCCAAAGTGAAGGTATCAGTGCAGTTGAATCAGGCCAAAGATTGGCACCTGTAGAGGCGAGCTTACCTACTTTGCGGGGATGACGCATCGCAAGTAGCAAAGCTACAATTCCACCATCGCTCCAACCGATTACATAGGCAGATTCGATATGCATTTCATCGAGTAAAGCAGCTTCATCGTCTGCCATCATTTCGAAGCTCAATGAATCGCCTGGGTCGGTGGATTTTCCGTGGGCGCGACTATCTGTTACGATAACTTTATAATATTGCGAAAAATAAGGAATGATACTTCCCATTGAACTGATGCTTCCGCCATTTCCATGAATCAGTAATAAAGGTTTTCCTTCACCATACGTTTCCTCATACATTTTTATCCCTCGCACTTCAAAATACTTTCCTGCATCTTGATTGTTTCCGTAATCAATTTTAGCCTGGCAGGTGGCTTGCTTTGTAAAAAGGAAAAGAAATAAAAGAAGAAACACTTTCTGCATTGAATTGGTTTTAAAGTACATGAGAGAATTAATAATTGCTCAAAGTTATTGATATACTGTTGGCTTTGTCGCAATTTTTACATGCTTTGTCGCAGTTTTCCACGAAAGAAGAATTAATATTACTATGTTTGAATTGTTTAAATAAAAATATCCTTCTATAATGGAAAAGCCCTGGTATAGAAAAAAATGGATGACCGTTCTTATCCATGCCGCTGCATGGGCATTGTTATTTTCATTGCCTGCACTGCTTCGTCCATCCCATAATCCGAATGAATCGCAAGCGGCACAACCGGTAAGTTCCACTACATTCTTTTTTATTTCCCGTGTAAGTGATGTGTTGCTCGTCAGCTTTTTTTACCTCAATGCTCTTGTGTTAATTCCTCGTTTTTTATATAAAAAGAAATATCTCGTCTACCCTCTTTCCGTAATATTCTATTTCCTGCTTTATGTAATGATAATGTGGTCGCTTTGGGTCAATTTTACAAAAGCCGGTAGTCATCTTTTATTCAAAACACACCTTGTTGTAAGCATTTTTATTTTTGTATTTATTCTCGCGTGCAGCATCGCCTATAAAACCATAAGGGACAAATTTATTTCCGACAGGATCGCAAAAGAAAAAGAGACCGAACACCTTAAAACAGAATTGTCTTTGTTGCGTTCACAAGCAAGTCCTCATTTTATGTTTAATGTATTGAACAACATGGTGGCGCTTGCGCGCAAACAATCTGATCAATTGGAGCCGTCACTTATTAAGTTTTCGTCCCTCATGCGTTATATGCTTTATGAAACAGATGAAGAAAAAGTTTCGTTGGAAAACGAGGAAGAATATTTGCAAAGTTACATCGATCTACAGCAACAAAGGTTGAGCAAAAAAGTTGCCATAAATGTCAATTTATCCAAGCCTGACAAAACCTATGAGATAGATCCGATGTTGCTCATTCCTTTTGTGGAAAACGCTTTCAAACACGGAACAGGCTTTATAGAAAATCCAAGAATTGATATAGAATTGAAGGCAAAAAATAATATTCTTTATTTTCGTGTAAGCAACAGTTACGATCCGGAATTTCAGCAGGTGAAAGACAAAGCAAGCGGCATTGGGCTCGCAAATGTGCGCAGAAGGCTCGATCTTTTGCATCCTGAAAACTATAATCTTAACATCACTAAAGAAACCGGCATATTCACCGTTTCACTTCAAATAAATCTAGTTTAATGATACGTTGCCTTGCCGTTGATGATGAGCCTTTAGCACTGGAATTGCTGGAAGACAATATCAGTAAGGTTCCCTTTCTGCAGCTAATTGCGGCGTGTGATAGTGTAACGGAAGCAATGAAAGTGATGGAGAATGAAAAAATCGATTTGATATTTTTGGATATTCAAATGCCGGGGCTTACTGGTTTACAATTTATCGAAAGCATGACTGAAAAGCCAATGATCATTTTGATAACAGCTTACAAACAATACGCGCTTGAAGGATACAATCTTGATGTAACAGATTATTTGGTAAAACCCGTTTCCCTGGACCGCTTCATAAAAGCCTGCAATAAGGCAAAGCAATTGTTTGAGTTAAAATCAAATCAAAAGAACACCAATTCTCCTTCTGCCAATCCTGGCTATTTCTTTGTAAATTCCGATTACAGCCTGGTTAAAATTAATATGGCAGATGTTATTTACATAGAAGGTTTAAAAGATTACATCAAAATACATTTAAAAAGCGCTCAACACCCCGTCGTAACGCGCATGCCAATGAAAGCAATTGAAGAAGGATTGCCTCCCGGCCAATTTATTCGTATTCACAAATCTTATATCGTTTCTGTTTCCTTTATAAGCTCAATACGAAGATCAAGCGTATTTGTTGATTCACTGGAACTTCCCTTAAGCGATAGCTATCGCGATGCAGTTTCTGCTATAACCGGAAAAATTTAGAGAAGGTTTCCTATTGTAAAAAAATAATAGCCATTTCGTCGCTACATTTTAACCGCTCATCGCATTTGCTTAAAACGGGATTTATCTCACTCTAAATTTGTGGCTCAAATTAAAAAAGATGAAAAAGTTATTTTTAGCAATTGCAATTTTTGTTTCTGCAAAAACCTTTGCTCAATATCAACAAATGCCGGCTTCCATGAAAAACAGCGGCCATGTATTTGGAAAAATTACCGATGCAGAAGGTAAACCTGTGGAAGGCGCTTCGGTTTTGTTGCTACATCCAAAAATGGATTCCGCCACTAAAAAAATGAAAATGATTTTATTGAGCGGCATGATCACTAAAAGTAACGGTGATTTTGATTTTACGTCCGTTCCGGTTACAGGTAAACTGGAATTAAATATAAGTAACAGCGGATACAAATCACAGCAAAAAGATTTTTCACTTTTTACCAAACCCGTTCCCGGCACTCCTCCTTCTTTTGATAAAGACCTGGGAAATATCAAAATACAAACTGATGCAAAGACCTTGAGCACTGTAACTATTACCGGTGCTGATCCGGCATTGAAAATGGATATCGACAAAAAAGTTTTTAATGTTGAGAAAAATATCGTAAGTGCCGGTGGAACTGCAGTAGATGTGATGCGCAATGTTCCTTCCGTACAAGTGGATATTGACGGAAATGTAAAACTGAGAAATGCTTCTCCACAAATATATGTAGATGGACGGCCAACCACTTTATCTCTTGACCAGATCCCTGCAGATGCCATCCAGAGCGTGGAAGTGATCACCAATCCATCTGCCAAATATGATGCTTCCGGCGGAAATGCCGGTATATTAAATATTGTTTTGAAAAAGAATAGGAATACTGGTTATAATGGGAATATTTCTGCCGGCATTGACAGCAGAGGAGGAATAAACGCAGGGGCTAATTTTAGTGTAAGACAAAATAAGATCAACTTTTCAGCAGCAGGAATGCTTCATCAGATGAAGGGAAACACAACGGGAACTACTGACAGGTTAAATCTTGCAGACACAGAAACACACGTCTATCAAAGCGATATTAATAAAACAAATGGCGCATTTCTTTTTGGTAAATTGGGGCTTGATTATTATGTAACCAACCGCGCTACTATTTCTTTGGGATTGATTAAAGTTCATGGGCAGTTTAACCCGAATGAAACCATTAATTCAACTACTGACAGTTTGCTAAACAGCGGAATAAAAAGCGCCAACAGTGTTCGATATACTTCAGGGTCAAGAACGTTTGATGCAAATGGTTTGCAGTTGGATTATGTTTATAATTTTCCAAAAGATGGGGAACAATTAACTGCCAACGCCAATTATTTTTCAGGAAATAATACTGGTAATTCATTGTATACTACCAACTATCTCAACGGCAACAATATTGCAGGAACACAATTACAAAAAGTCTCCAGTGACGGGAATATCAATTTCTTAACCGTCCAGACTGATTATTCTTTGCCATTTGGCAAACAAAAACAATCTAAACTCGAAGCCGGTTTAAGAGCGCAACAGCATCAAAACACCAATAACAATGATAATTTTACAGGCACCTCTGCACAAACTCTTGTCAAAGTTCCTGCCGGCACAAATGATTATAAAAGTACTGACAATGTGTATGCAGGTTATGTAAGTTTAAAGAGCAGTATAAAAGATTTCGGGTATGAATTGGGAATAAGGGCTGAAAGTTCTAACTACAATGGTGAACTTACAAATACCAACGAAAAATTCAGCAATAAATACCCCATCAGTTTGTTTCCTTCTCTGTTCCTGAGTCAAAAACTTAAAAACAAACAGGAATTGCAATTCAGTTATACAAGGCGGATTAACAGGCCTAACTTTTTCCAACTAATTCCATTCACTGATTATACAGATAGTTTGAACATTACCCGCGGTAATCCTGACCTCGTTCCTGAATTTACCAATTCATTGGAAATGAGCTACAGCAAGACCTTCAAAGGTGGAAATAACTTGTTGGCTTCACTTTATTATAAGCATTCCGACAACCTGATCACGCGCTATCTAAGCCCGGGCACGAATCCTTTTACCGGCAAAGAAGATATCATTAACACTTACGTCAACGCAAATTCAAGTTATTCATATGGAGCCGAAGTGACTTCAATTAATAAACTGGCGAAATGGTGGGATCTCACAACCAATGTAAATGTGTACCAGTCAAAGATCAACACTTCCAACATTGCGAATACCGCTTCCCAGGATGCTATGCTAAGTTGGTTTGGAAAATTGAACAGTACTTTTAAATTGCCCAAGTCTTTCAGCATTCAATTGTCTGCTGATTATCAGAGCAAGACCAACCTGCCCATAAATAATAACCAGGGAGGACCAGGCCATGGTGGACCTTTCGGGCAGGCACAAAGTTCTTCACAGGGATACATCAACTCTTTTTGGGGAACTGATGTAGCGGTGAGGAAAAGCTTTCTTAAAAACAATGCAGCTACTGTCAGCGTTAGCATGAACGACATCTTCCGCACACGCACACAGGATCAGTATTCAGAAAGCCCATATTTTATTCAGAATTACAGTCGCCTAAATAATCCACAAATGGTTCGTGTGAACTTTACTTATCACTTTGGTAAAATGGATATGTCTTTATTCAAACGCCAGAATAATAAAGCCAGCGGGACACAGGATGTGATGCAAATGGCACAGTAATTAGGTTCGTTCAAAGTTTAGGAGGCTGTTTCAATTTATTGATTCAGCCTCTTTTTTACAAAATAAAAATCGGGAGAAAAAGTCGGTTTACTTATGCTGTTTTAGGGTGCTCTTTATGTATTTTATCCAGGTCTTTACAAAATAAGCATTGTTTGCATTGCTCAATTTAGCATCACAGAGGTGCATCGTCACTTTTATTCCGTCACAATTAGAGGTAAGAACATAATCAATGCGATTTCCAACAGCAAGGGGAAAAACCTTCCCGGTAAATTGTGCACAGCCTACTTTATAATCTTTCAGAGGCCCGGTAACTTTATGTTCACTTAACCGGTCTGCAATTTCCTGCAACACATTTAAAAACTGTGGGATATCTTTTGCTTCCACCGGGAAAAACTTCTTATATTTTGCTATCTCATTAAGATGATTGCTGTAAACAGCGGGCTGTGCAATAGCTTCATCAAACAGCACATATTTTTGAGCCTTCCCCAGCGATGCTGTGCAGACAAGAATCATAACAAAAAAGTACTTCATAAAAAATAAAAAAGATTATTTGTATTCGCCAAAAACCTGCCTCAGGGCATCAGCAATTTCTCCAAGTGTACAAAGGTTTTCAACGGCATTAATTACTACAGGCATCAGATTTTGGTTATTCGTTGCATGTTCCCTAATATTATTCAAACAATCAGCAACTTTTGCATTGTCTCTTTTTTCTTTAAGCGCTTTAAGTTTATCTGTTTGAACCATTCTTATGCTGTCATCCACTCTAAAAGGGGGCGGCACGGTTTCCATATCAGAAATAAACGAATTGACCCCAACGATTATTTTGTCTTTCGATTCTATCTTTTGTTGGTAAACATAGGCGCTGCGTGAAATTTCACTTTGCATAAAACCTTCATCAATAGCATTTACACTTCCTCCCATAGCATCAATCGTTCCAATTATTTTCCACGCTTCTTTTTCTACTTCTGCTGTAAGATTTTCAACGAAATAACTTCCTGCCAGCGGATCAACGGTATCTGCTACCCCACTCTCAAACGCAACTATTTGTTGAGTTCTTAGTGCAATTGCTGCCGCTTCTTCAGTAGGAAGATTTAGTGCCTCGTCATAACCGTTAGTGTGCAAGCTTTGAGTGCCGCCAAGCACTGCGGCAAGTGTTTGTAAAGTCACCCGGCTTATGTTGTTCAATGGTTGTTGAGCCGTGAGTGTGCTTCCTCCTGTTTGAGAATGAAAACGAAGCATCAGGGCTTTTTCATCAGTGGCACCCAGATCTTTCATAATTTTCGCCCACATTTTGCGTGCCGCCCGAAACTTAGCAACTTCCTCGAAAAGGTTATTGTGGGAATTAAAAAAGAAGGATAATCTTTTACCAAAAATATTGATATCAAGTTCCTTTTCCAATGCTGCTTTTACGTAAGCCTTTCCATTGCTGAGGGTAAATGCAACCTCCTGGACGGCTGAACTTCCTGCTTCCCGAATATGATATCCTGAAATAGAGATGGTGTTCCATTTAGGCAATTCTTTACTGCACCACTCAAAAATATCCGTGATGATCCGCATTGAAGGTTTAGGAGGATAAATATATGTTCCGCGTGCAGCATATTCCTTTAAAATATCATTCTGTACAGTACCTTTCAATTGTGAAAGATCGGCGCCTT
>Ga0157371_10004766_pt1 | contig 11692 bp, 8 predicted proteins | sample C45metaG_FD_113462 | JGI IMG/M metagenome (GOLD analysis project Ga0157371, IMG submission 113462) | Corn rhizosphere microbial communities from Kellogg Biological Station, Michigan, USA - C4-5 metaG | ecosystem: Host-associated > Plants > Roots > Rhizosphere > Soil | place: USA: Michigan... | reverse complement strand
TTCCTCGCCGGTCGCCCGCGCGATGATCGGCAAGCTGGAAGGTGACTCGATCGTGATCGATGCGCCGGCCGGCCAGCGCGAGTACGAGATCGTCAGCGTCAGCTACCAGGACTGATCCGTGGCAACGGCGACCCTGCTGTTGCCGGCACGCAGCCGCTTTGCGGTGGCTGCATTGCCGGATGATGTGGCGCGTGCCCTGGGCCGCGCCACCACCTCGCAGGGCGACGCCGGTGAACGGGCGCAGCTGCTGCGTCACTTCACGGTCGCCGCGCCGCAATGGCCGGTGGCCGCGTTGACCCGCCAGCGTGACGTAGGCGATGCCGCCGGCGCCTGCTGGCTGCGTGCCGATCCGGCCTGCATGGTGCCGGACATGCATGGCGCGCGCATGATGGGCCACGGCGAAACGCTGCGGCCAAGCTTGGCCGATACGTTGGCCCTGCTGCCCGTGTTGCAGCCGCTGTTCGCGGATGCGGGTTTCGTGCTGGATGCCCCCGATCCTTCGCGCTGGTACCTGCGGCTGCCCATCGGTACCGAACTGCCGGAGTTCGACAGTCCCGACGAGGTGCTGGGCGATGACCTGTTCTCGCACCTGCCACCGGGTGAGGCGGGACGCCGCTGGCGAGCGCTGATGACCGAAGCGCAGGTGCTTCTGCACACCCATTCGTGGAACCAGCAGCGCGCTGCACAAGGCCAGCAGCCGATCAATTCGCTGTGGTTCTGGGGCGGTGGCGTGATGCCGGTATCCGTCGCCACACCGCACGCGCAGGTGCGCAGCCGCGATGCGCTGCTGCAGGGCCTGGCCCAGGCCGCAGGCGTAGCGGTGGATGGCGAGCAATCGGTCGATGCACTGGTCGATCTGCGCCAGCTGCGTTCGTTGCAGCAGCTGGGCAACGACGCGATCCGCCCGCTGTTGGCCGCGCTCAAGCGTGGTGAACTGCAGCGTTTGGTACTGGATTTCGAGGACGGTCTGCAGTTCCAGCTGGACAAGGGCCAGCGCTGGCAGTTCTGGAAGAAGCCGCGCCAACTGCACGACGGTTGAAAGAGTGCGGTAGCGCCGGGCCATGCCCGGCGGATGCGCTATCGAACATCGGTGACGTAGATCGGCAACTGCCAGTGTCTGCGGCTCGGGCCGGTGCAGGAGTGACCGATAAACTCCGCGCTCAGGCTCAGACGGGTTCCATCCCACGCCCAATGCCGGCTCGTACCGCAGGCATCCGTACCGGCCACGAACTCTTCAAGAAACACGGCGTGCGGGTAGAGCGGGAACAGCGGGGTCGACGAGAGCAGCTTGGGTGCGAATGGCGGGCGGTCGCGGATCAGCCACGTACCCGCTGGCACGATGTGGCGGTCGGTTGCACAGTTCAACAGGGCAAGGACATGGGTAGCATCCACTCGTTCGATGCGTAGTTGGCGCGACGACATCTGTTCGCAGGCGCTCCGCGCGGCGGCCACCGGCTGCAGTTGCTGAAGCAGGTCTGTCCGCTCAGCCAGTTGTCCATCCGTATCATGTGCTTCGACCAGCAGGGGCGGTGCCTTCAGTGGTGGCGCGGCTACCGCGGCCGGCACCTTCGATTCCGGCTGTGAGCCCTTGCGCACCAGCGCGCCTGGGGTATCCAGCCGACCCTGTGCTTCGTCCATCTTCAGCAGCAGCGTGCGAATGCCGCGATCCGACAGCGGCCAGGCTTGGCCCGAGGCATCGCTCATCTGGATGCGTTTGCCACTCACCAGCGCATCGATCATCGCTGCCACGTAGCGCGAGGGTAGTTCCAGGCCAAGGTCGAGCGCGTCGCTGTGGCCAATGGCACCGAGGTCCCTTCCGTCCACGCGCAGTCGCAACGTCCCTTCGGGTGCCACCGCCGCAGGGGTACGAGGCGCGTCCTCGGCGCCTTCGGCCATTGACAGCCGTGCGGTGACCGCCGTCTGTGGCCCGCCAGCGCGTTCGAGCAGCACGCTCAGCATCAGCGGTGCCAGTGGACCGTAGGCGGCCAGCCGGCAGGTGCGGGTGTTGTCGCAGGCCATCACACCGTCGCCGTCCACGAATGACGTGCCAACCGGTTCCGCGGCTGAGGCGATCGGCGCCAGCGCCAGCGACACCAGCAGCGGCAGAGACGTGTGCAGCTGTGAAGAGGTGCCCATTCAACGCACCTCGCTGACCAGCGTCGGCAGCGTCCAGTGCCCGCCCGGCATGCCACGGCACAAGCCGGTACTGAACGCACTGCTCGGCTGGAATCTGCGGCCATCCCAGGTCCAGTCAGAGCCGGAAACGCAGTCGCCGATGCCGCGGCCCTTGTAACGTGCGTACAGCGTGCGCTCGCCGCGCGAGAATCCCTCTGCTTCCAGCGTGACTGTCTGCGGGGCGAACGGTGGCTTGTCGCGCGCGATCCAGAAACCATTGCTGTAGTTGTAGGCACCCATCTGGCACAACGCCTGCACCAGCACATGGCTGTCGTCCAGCCGCTCGATCACCATTTCCGGGGTTCCCTTGTACTCGACCAGGCGCGGGCAGTCGTCGCTGTCGCCGAGCGTGGCAATCAGCGCGGTGCGCAGCGCTTCGCTGCTGCCCAGTGCGCTGTCTCCGGAGCGTGGGGCCGTCAGCGCCGCGCTCACGATCACAGGCTTGAGGTGCGCAGCCGGCACGCTCGCTTCGGCACGCGTGCCACGCCGTATCAGGGCGCCGGGCGTGCCCACGCGCCCTTGTGCCTCGTCCATTTTCAACAGTACGGCGGCGGCACCACGATCGGAGATCGGCCAGTGCGTGCCCCTGCTGTCGATCACCTCTATGCGGGCCTGGCCGGGCAGGGCGGTGAGCAAGGCTGCAACCTGCGCCGGTCGCAGCGTCACTGCTTCGTCGGCCCCGGTATCCTGCACAGCGCCCAGATCACGGCCGTTCACCTGCAGGCGCAACCTGCCTTCAGGTATCGCGCTTTCGCCATCCTCACCGACCCGCAGCCGCGCCTTCACTGCCGTGCCGGGACCACCGGCACGTTCCAGCATCAGGCCCAGCAGGCTGTCTGCGTTCTCCGGGCCGTAGCCGGCGGCGCGGCAGGTGCCGGTGTTGTCGCAGGCCAGGAACCAGTCGTGGTGCACGAACTCGATGCCGGGTTGCAGCGGCGTGTTTCCGGCGTGGGAAGCAAGTGGCAGCAGGAGGCTGGCAAGCAGTGCGGACAGCGGACTAGACATGGCGAATTCCGTTCCAGAAGCAAACAAGCATGGGCGATCACCCCGTCTGCGCCAAGCCCACGCAAAGCCTGGCAAGCCGAGCGGGGTATGATGCGCGGGTCTTCCGTAACCCGGCGATGCCGATGTCCCTTGCCGCCGATGCTGTGCCGTTGTCCTCTGATTCGCCGATGATCCGTCGCCGCGATGCGGTCGCGCCCGGTAGCTGGCCGGATGGCACGTTGCCACTGTTGGCACGCCTGTACGCCGCACGTGGTGCGCACACCCCGGAATTGGCGCTGCCCAAGCTTGGCAACCTGCACGCGCCGGAGTTGCTGACTGGCATCGACGCGGCCGTGGACCTGCTGGTTCAGGCCATCGCCGCCGACAAGCGCATCCTGGTCGTCGGTGATTTCGACTGCGACGGCGCAACCGCCTGCGCGGTCGGCGTGCGCGGTCTGCGCATGCTTGGCGCGCAGCATGTCTTCCACGCGGTGCCCAACCGCATGGTGCACGGCTACGGCCTGTCACCGTCGCTGGTGGACGAACTGGCTGCGCTGCAGCCGGATCTGCTGGTCACCGTCGATCACGGAATCGCCTGCCATGCCGGCGTGACCGCGGCCAAGGCGCGGGGCTGGCAGGTGCTGGTGACCGATCACCATCTGCCCGGTCCGCAGCTGCCACCGGCCGATGTCATCGTCGACCCCAATCTGGACGGTGACGCCTTCCCCAGCAAGTCGCTGGCCGGCGTCGGCGTGATCTTCTACGTGCTGATGGCGCTGCGCCGCCGGATGCGCGAAGCGGGTGTGTTTGCCGATGGCAAGGGTCCGGACCTGACCACCCTGCTGGACCTGGTGGCGGTGGGCACCGTGGCCGATCTGGTGGTGCTGGATGCCAACAATCGGGCCCTGGTCAGCGCGGGATTGCGGCGGCTGCGCAACGGTCAGGGCTGCGTCGGCCTGAAGGCATTGATCGAGGCCAGCGGCCGCGACGCCGCACGACTGACGGCCACCGATATCGGCTTCGGGCTCGGCCCGCGCTTGAACGCGGCCGGTCGTCTGGAAGACATGGCGCTGGGTATCGCGCTGCTGCTCACCGAAGATCCGCGGCAGGCCCGTGACATCGCGCAGACGCTGGAGCAGATCAATGCCGAGCGGCGTGCGGTGCAGCAGTCGATGACCGATGACGCCGAACAGGCACTGTCGCGGGTGGTGCTCGATACCGCCGGGCAGCGACCGGTGGCGGCCTGCTTGTTCGATGCTGATTGGCACCCCGGGGTGGTGGGCCTGGTCGCGTCGAAGATGAAGGATCGCCTGCATCGTCCGGTGATCGCGTTCGCGCCGGCCGAGCCGGGCGCCGACACCCTGCGCGGTTCGGCGCGTTCGATCGCCGGCCTGCATATCCGTGATGCGCTGGCGCTGGTCGATGCCCGTCATCCCGGCTTGATCGAGCGCTTCGGCGGTCATGCGATGGCCGCCGGGCTGAGCATGCGTCTGGATCATCTGGCCGCCTTCGAAGCCGCCTTCGTCGCCACCGTGCTTGAAATGCTCGACCCGGCGGCGCTGCAGCAGCAGGTGCTCAGCGACGGCGAACTGGCAGCGGATGAACTCGATCATCGCCACGCCGATGCACTGCGCCTGGCCGGACCGTGGGGGCAGGGCTTCGCCGAGCCGCTGTTCGACGGCCACTTCGAAGTGGCCAACTGGCGCGTATTGAAGGAACGGCACCTGAAGCTGGAGCTGCGCCTGCCCGGCGTACCGGGCACGATCAACGCGATCCATTTCGGTGGCTGGCACGGCAACGCGCCCGGCAAGCATGTCCACCTGGCTTATCGCCTGGCCTGCGATGACTATCGCGGCGGCGCCGCGATCCAGCTGATCGTCGAGCACTGCCTGCCCGCATGAAAAAAGGGGGCGTCAGCGGACCTCCGTCACCCGCGTCGGCAGTTCCCAGGTTCCACCGGGAACGCCACGGCACAGGCCGCCGCTGATCGCCGAGGTCGCGATGAAACGCGTGCCATCCCAGGTCCACGTTTCATCCGACACGCAGTCGGCCAGACCACGGCCCTTGTGCGAGGCGACAATCTGCCCGTCGCCGTAGTCGATCGCATCGCTGGTCACCCACTGCGGCTGGTAGGGCGCTTTTTCACCGATCACCCAGTAACCATCGCCGGTGTTGTAGGCGGCGCGCCAGCAGGGAACATTGACCAGCAGATGCTTGGCATCCAGGCGTTGGATCTGCAGCGGCGAATTGCTGATCGGAAGATCCGGGTCGGCGTCGAGCAGGCCTTCGCAGCTGGGCTCTTTCAGGGTGGCGCGCAGCGCTGCACGCAGCGCCGGTGACGCGGCCAGCTTGGCGAATGCCGGGTCGTCCGGCGGCGTCGACAAGGTCGCTGCCTTGCGCACCAGGGGTTTGGCGACGGCGGCCGGTACGCTGCTTTCGGCGGCATTTCCCTTGCGCATCACCGCGCCCGGCGTCCCCACGCGGCCCTGGAACTCGTCGGCCTTCAGCAATACAGCCGCTGCACCCTTGTCCGACAGTGGCCACGCATGGCCGGTGGCATCGACAACCGTGATGCCGCCATCGCGCACCAGCGCCGACAGCACTGCGGTGGTCTGCGCCGGACTCAGCGCATAGGTGCCTGTGTCCTTGGCCGGCGGCAGCACGCCGAGATCACGCTGCTGGATGCGCAGGTGCAGCGCGCCCTTGGACTGCGGCTGGTCATCGATCGGCTGCAACGACACGCGGCCGCTGATGGCCTGATCGGGGCCACCCATCCGCGTCAGCAGCACGCTCAGGGTGCTGTCGTCTTCGCTGGCATAGCCGGCCGCGCGGCAGGTGCGGGTGTTGTCGCAGGCCACGACCCAGTCGTGATGCTGGAAATACAGCCCTGCAGGCGCATCGACGGCGCCGGCGGCCAACGGCCAGGACAGCGCCAGCAGGGTGGGAAGCAGGGGGTAACGCATGGGCATCCTTGCACGGGATCGGGAAGTCGCACATGGTGCGCCCAGGGGCGGCGAAGAGCCAGCATCGAATCGCGTTAACCCCATCCCTCCGTCTGGTGCGTTCAAGCAATCACGATCCCACTGGAGTCCTGTCATGGTCTTCGCCCGTTGCTGCACCGTACTGCTGTTGGCCCTGGCAGCCTGGCCGGCTTCGCCCCAGGCGTCGCGTCGTCCGGCACCGCCGATGAGGTCCACACCGTTGCTGATCGCACCCGCGGCAGAACAACCCGTGCAGCTGCGGCAGGCGCGCATCGAAGGCGAGGTGCAGGCCGGCATCGCCCAGACCAGGATCACCCTGGAGTTCCATAATCCCAATCAGCGCGTGCTGGAGGGTGAGCTGCAGTTCCCGCTGGGCGAGGGCCAGCAGATCACCGGCTTCGCCCTGGACATCAATGGCGAGTTGCGCGAGGCCGTACCGGTGCCCAAGGACCGCGGTCGCCAGGTGTTCGAGGAGATCGCCCGTCGTGGCGTCGATCCGGGCCTGCTGGAGCAGACCGTCGGCAACCAGTTCCGGCTGCGCGTTTATCCGTTGCCGGCCGGCGGCAGCCGCCGTGTGCAGCTGGTCGTACGCGAGCCGCTGGCATACGCCGGGCAGGGTTGGCGTTGGACGCTGCCGCTGCAGTTCGTCGCCGGCGCCGCTGCCGTTGAACTGGACGTGCAGGCACCGAAGGATGTTGACAGTGGCAGCACACCGTTCCGCATCGCCGATGGCCGCCTGCACTGGCAAGGCCGGGGCGCGCAGTTGCCGGCCCAGCTGCAATGGACGCTGCCGGCCGAGCGCAAGGCGCAGGTGCAGGTTGCCCGCTGGCAGGACGATCACTACCTGCTGGCCCAGCTGCCGGTGCCGACGTCGGCCGCGCCGCGCCGTGTGCCATCGGAAGTGGGGCTGCTGTGGGATGGTTCCGGCTCTGCTGGCCAGCGTGATCGCACCCGCGAGTTCGCGCTGCTTGATCGCTACTTCGCTGCGATGGGCGAAGGCAACGTCGCGCTGACGGTGCTGCGTGATCGTGCCGAGCAGGTGCGTCGTTTCCGTATCCGCGGCGGCGACTGGAGTGAATTGCGCCGGGCGTTGATGGCGGTGCAGCCGGATGGTGCCAGTGCGCTGGCGCAGTGGCAGCCGCAGCCCGAGGTGAAGGAGTATCTGATGGTCAGCGATGGCCTGCTGACCTACGGGCCGGAAGCACTGCCGGCGCTGGCCGCCGGCCAGCGCCTGTTCGCGATCAGCAGTGCAGGTGCCCGTACCGATGCCAGCCGCCTGCGCGGTTGGAGCGAGGCGCATGCAGGTACTTTCGTGGCGCTCGGCAGCGATATCGATGCCGCCGCGCGGGAACTGCTGTCTGCACCGCTGGATGTCCAGATCGATGCCGGCCGTGGCGTGCAGGATGTGGTGGTCGACCGCCGCAGCCAGGCCCAAGGCTGGCTGTGGTTGCATGCGCGGTTGGCGGCCGAAGGCGTTCCGATGCGGGTGCGCGTGGCCGGCGGCGAGTGGCAGGCACTGCCCGCGACGCAGGAGAACGAAGACGGTGATCTGCTGGCCGGCCTGTGGGCACAGGCACGCCTGCAGCAATTGTCGGCCGATCGACGCGGCAACCGTGAGGCGATGCAGCGCCTGTCGCAGCAGTTCAGCCTGGTGGGCCCGGACACCTCGCTGATCGTGCTGGAAACCCTGGATGACTACCTGCGCTATGCAATCCGACCGTCGGGCAAGCTACGCGCCGAGTACGGCCAGCGCTTCGCTCGTCAGGTGGCAGACCGCGATGCGGCCGACCGCCAGCGCCTGGACAAGGTGGTGACGCAGTGGCAGCAGCGCCAGCAGTGGTGGAACCGCAGTTGGCCGAAGGGCACACCGCCGCAGGTGGATTCGAAGGCGCTGGAGGTGGCGGCCGGCGCCCCGCCGGCACCGGTAGCGATGCTGGTTGCTCCGGCACCGGCCGCAGCGGAGATGCAGTCGAATGCAGCCACTGCGCGCCAGCGTTCGGTTCCACGCCCGGCACCAGCGCCCGCGCCGATGATGGAAGCGGCCGCCGACGCGATGGCGGCCGAGCCTGCGGCCGCCAATGACGGCCAGCTGGGAATCAGGCTGGCTGCGTGGCAGCCGGATTCGCCGGTTGCCCGCCGCCTGCGCCAGGGGCCAGCGTCGCAACTGTATGACCGCTATCTGGCCGAGCGCGCGGCGAACGCCGACAGCAGCGCATTCTTCCTCGACGTGGCCGACCTGTTGATCGAACAGGGGCAGCGCGATCTTGCCCTGCGCGTGCTCTCCAACCTGGCAGAGATGGATCTGGACAACCGCCATCTGCTGCGGGTGCTCGGTTATCGGTTGCTGCAAGCCGACGCTCCGGCGCTGGCGGTGCCGGTGTTCGAGCAGGTGCTGGCGATGGGCCAGGAGGAACCGCAGAGCTTCCGCGACCTGGGCCTGGCGCTGGCCGCAGCGGGCAAGCCGCAGCAGGCGCTGGCGCCCTTGTACCAGGTGGTCGTACGGCCCTGGGATGCTCGTTTCGACGGCATTGCGCTGATCGCCCTGGACGAGTTGACCAACCTGGTGGCCGCCAGCAAGCCGCGCCTGGATACCAAGAGCATCGACCCGCGCCTGCTGCAGGCGATGCCGCTGGACCTGCGCGTGGTACTGGCCTGGGATGCCGACAACAGCGACATGGACCTGTGGGTGACCGACCCGAACGGTGAGCGCGCTTACTACGGCAACCGTCTGACCTACCAGGGCGGGCAGATGTCACAGGACTTCACCGGTGGCTATGGCCCGGAACAGTTCTCGCTGCGCAACGCCAAGCCCGGCAAGTACAAGGTGGAGGCAAACTACTTCGGCAGCCGCCAGCAGCTGGTGACTGGCGCGACGACGCTGATGCTGCGCCTGACTACCCATTGGGGTACGCCGAAGCAGAAGGACCAGGTGGTCACCATGCGCTTGAAGGACCGTGCCGAGACCGTGCTGGTGGGCGAATTCGAGGTGCGTTGACCGATCCCGGGCTCTTGTAGCGTCGAGCTTGCTCGACTGCTTCGCTGTAGAGCCGAGCCTGTGCTCGGCTCATGGCACAAGCAGCCGAGCGTGGGCTCGGCTCTACAACCGTGCCGTTGCGGCGCGTGCGATCGGTGACTCCGGTGGATCGGCACGCAGCCCGAACAGCGGCCGCAGCCAGCGCACGCGCCGCACCAGCAGTTCGTGGATCAACAGGCAGCCGATGACGGTGCCGATGATCACCAGCACCGGCTCCAGCCAAGCGCCCAGCTGCAGCGGCCGCAGCCAGTACAGCAGTACGATCAGCACGGTCTGGTGCAGGATGTACCAGCTGAAGACCGCCTCGCGGCAGTAGCCCAGGCCACGCCATGGACGTGCAAGCAGAACCTGCGCCCAGCCGAAGATGGCCAGCAGGGCGCACCAGGTGTACGCCGCGCGGCCGACGCGCTCGGTCTGCGCCCATGGCAGCGACAGTACCCATTCCGGCAGATCGCCAACATCGGGTATCCGGGCCAGTGCGCGGATGCCCAGTTCGACAGTCAGCCCGATCACGGCCAGCAGCAGCGTCAACCGCCGGCCACGCACCAGCAGATCCCATCCACGCTGCCAGCGCGCTGCAAGGAAGCCGCCGAGGAACAGGGGCAGAGATTCGGCGTGGACATACAGGTCATCGACCAGCGCATGGGGTGGCGGATGCGTGGGCAGGATGACCAGCAGTGCCCACGCCAGCCACAGCACCGGCAGCAGCAGGCCCAGCGTGGCGATCCAGCGGTCGCGAAGATGCAGGCCCGGCAGGCGGTGGCGTAGCGGCCGCACTACGCTGGCCAACAGGATCGTCAGCAGCGTGTAGGGGATCAGATAGGCCAGGTACCACAGGTGGTTCCAAGTGAAGCCATAGGCGGCACCGCTGAAGCTGGCGCCCGGCCACGGCCGGAATTGCCAGTAGCGCCACAGGAAGGCACCGAGCCCCGGCGTTATGTCGCCCTGGTCCACCGCCTCACAATAGGCCTGCAGCGAAACGACCGCGACGATGCCGAACAACAGCGGCAACAACAACCGCCAGCCGCGCCGCAACGCGAACCGCCACCGTCCGTGCGCGGGCAGGCACAGGCCCAGCGCAATGCCCGAGATCGCGAACAGCAGCGGCATGCGCCAACGATTCAGCGCGATCATCGGCCACTGCAGCCATCCGGCCGTGTGGCTGCTCTTGAGGTGGAAGTCCCATCCGGCGACGTACGCCATGGCCACGTGGTAGAGGATCAGCAGCCCGAAGGCGCCGATGCGCAGGGTGTCGAGGTCGTGGCGGCGGGTCATGGCGCTATCCGTGTTGGTGTCGTTGCAGGGTGGAAGACCTGCCGCGGTGTCACCATCAGGAGGGGGTGGCTGGAGGTCCCGCAGGGTCCAATGGCGGGGCTGGGGGACGAATGGCGTACGTCACCGGGGCCGTGGTTGGCGATAATCCAGTGATGGACGAGCACAACCAGCAGGACCCGCAAGTGCGTGGCGAACCAATGGGCAGCAGCAGGCAAGGACGTCAGGTAGCCGTGTTCTGGGTCGTACTCTTCCTGGGGACGGCGGCGGCCAACGTGCTGGCCAAGGTGATGATGGCGGCGCGCGATGGACTGCCCTCGCAATGGATGGCGACGACGATCGACGAGTTCAGCAGCGCGCTGGTGTCGCTGCTGCTGTTGGCGTTGTTGATCCGAGCCGCCTCGCGTTGGCCGCTGCACGCCGACACCTGGCGGCAGCGGCTGATGCCGTACCTGTTGGGTGCGGTCGCGTGGTGGCTGCTGCACGTGAGTGGAATGGTCCTGCTGCGCAAGGCCGCGCACGCCTTGCTTGGCAGCCACTACACCTTCGGTGACTGGCCGGCGCAATGGTTCTATGAGTTCTTCAAGGACATCCAGACCTACGCGCTGCTGGTCTCGGCGGTACATGCCGTGGCCTGGTTCGGTCGTCGCCGGCAGGGTGAAGCGACCCTGCTGGCCGCCCCCGATGAGGGTCCGCCGGTCGAGCCGGTCGATCGTCCCGACCATTTCCTGGTGCGCAAGCTGGGCAAGGAGTTCCTGGTGGCCACGGCCGACGTCGAGTACGCCCAGGCCGCCGGCAACTACGTGAACCTGCGGGTGCGCGGCCATGACTACCCGCTGCGGATCACCATGGCGGTGCTGGAAGCGCGGCTGGACCCGGTCCTGTTCCTGCGCAGCCACCGCAGCTGGCTGGTCAACCGTGACCAGCTGCGCTCGATCGAGCCGCTGGATGGCGGCGAGGCCTTGCTGCACATGGCTGACGGGGCCCGGGTGCCGTGCAGCCGGCGCCAGCTGCCGCTGCTGCGGCAGGCACTGGGCGGGTAGGGCCGGGGCAGTTCGAACCCGGCTTTTGCGCCGGTTCACTCCGGGCTGCGGTATCATTTGCAGTCATCTTTTGAATGCAAAACCGCCGACATGATCGAACTGAATCCTGTCCGCCAGCGCATCGCCGATCTGACCGATCGCGTGTTGTCGCTCCGGGGGTATCTTTGACTACGACGCCAAGAAAGAGCGTCTTGAAGAAGTAA
>Ga0157371_10004763_pt1 | contig 11693 bp, 5 predicted proteins | sample C45metaG_FD_113462 | JGI IMG/M metagenome (GOLD analysis project Ga0157371, IMG submission 113462) | Corn rhizosphere microbial communities from Kellogg Biological Station, Michigan, USA - C4-5 metaG | ecosystem: Host-associated > Plants > Roots > Rhizosphere > Soil | place: USA: Michigan... | reverse complement strand
TGGATTATGCGGCAAATGACTAATCTGCAGGCTGATGAAGACATTCAGGCTTTGTTGAAATAGATTATTTGCCCGTATTTTTTAAGATGATAAATGCCGGAGAGGTTTTCCAGTCGACTTTATGCCGCATGTTAACCGGCCCGATTGAGAAATTGCCTAAAATAAGATCAGTTTTTCCATCACCATCAAAATCTCCGGCATCCATTGTTAACCAATGCCCAAGACCTGCCTGTGGAATGGTAAATGGCTGAAATTCAAAATTCCCTTTATTCTGCAGGTACACAAAAGCTTCCTGCGGTTGATTTTGATAATCGGCAAAAAAAGAAATGGTTGCAATATCCAAATCTCCATCACCATCATAATCTCTTGCAATCGCTTTATAACAACCATGAATCGGGAAGAAATATTTTTGTTTGAAATGGTTGTGCCCGTCATTTAGAAAAACATAAACACCGTGATACGGTTTTAATACCCGCGAATAGTCTGCATTATCACCGCACGTATAAAGGATATCCGGAAATCCATCTTTATTAAAATCGTCTAACTCAAAATAAGATGAACCATAGCTTGGAGGAAATCTTAAAACTTCTTCCTGATCAAAAGTTCCATTTCCTTTATTTGTAAAAAGGAAAATTCCTTCATCTCCCTGCGCAAATAAAGCCCAGATATCCGGTAAACCGTCATGATTATAATCCTGGACATAAGCTTTTATAGCGCCTGGCACATTCCTGATCACATGTTTTCTGAACTGGTTATTTCCTAAATTTTCCATCCATGAAAAAGCACCAGTAAGAAACCCGAATTCACAAACCAAATAATCCGGCTTTCCATCCTTATTAAAATCTGCAGTAGAAATTTGTACAGGTCTTTGCAAACTATCAAAAATAGAAATTGAATTTATTTGTCCGTTTACTAATGAAGGGATCATTTCAGCCTTCCCAAATTTTCCATTATTGGGATTTAAAATGCCAATATTGCAAAGAATGCAGTTTTCTTTATTAAAATCCACATCGACTACCGGTCCTGAAGTGCTTATAGAATCTGTGGCTTGAAATTTCTCATTTAGAAAAAATAATTTGTTTTTTACCGCATCACTAACAAGTAAAGAATGGGTAGAATCAAGAATTTTGACATATGAGGTGGCAGGATTTTGATAAAAAAGTGGCGGTATTTCCACTTTAAAAAGCGAAAGCCCCTCCTGAATAGGAGATTTTCTTTGTTGAGCAGGCAACGAATCAGGCGACGTTGCTTCATAATAATCCAGAATATTTTGCCAGTCGTTTAAACTTAAAACAGGCATTGATGGATAAAAATCTGAGGGAACATTTTTATCTCTGACTCTTGGATATATTTCAAATCCAAAATTAAAAATCCCTAGTCTCGGACCCATTTCCGGAAGAACACCTTTTTCCCAGCTTTTTGAATCTAACAAAGAAGGATCAGGAAGCATGTGGCAGGATTGGCAAAACATTTTCGATAGTTGTTCGCCTTTTTTTATACTTTCTTCTGATACATTTTTGTGAGAATTATTGCGATGAACATTCTTGCAGGAACAAAAAATCAGAAAAAAAACAATAAGAATAAACCCCCTTTTCTTTACAAAAAAAGCTTTCTTTTTGAGATATACAGCAGTCAGTTTCATTCGCTTATTCTCCTGATTTCTCCTTTATTATCTTTAATTTCTATTGAAACCACATTATTATCTACAGACAAAAATCTTCCTGGTTGAGACAAAAAGGAAGAGCCATAGCCAACCTCTCTTTTTTGCTTTCTTCCATCTTTATAATAAATAACAGCACTTTCATCAAAAGGCATTAAAGGAATAAATTTTTGTTTCTTTTTCAATTGAAAAATCTTTAAAGGCCCTTTGTTTTGGCTGGCAGCTAACAAACATTTTCCTTTGCTGCTTCTTAACGAAACCAACGCTTTTCCATCGCCTGGAATGTAAATGCCACTTTTTGAAATAGGCAACGGAACAAAATTCCCTTTTCCATCACCCTTTAAAAATAATCCGTTTAATGCATCGTATCGGCCAATAATTGGTTCTGTTCCATAATCATTTCCATTAAGTACTACGTCCAAATTACCGTCACCGTCGTAATCTCCAACAGACATTCCATTTAGAATTGAAATTTGGGCAAGTGTTGGTAAAGGCGTCGCCGTAAATCTTCCATTTCCATTATTTTTTAAATAAACGGATGAGAAATAATTAGCATGAAGTTTCAATGCGCCTGCTCTTTGTTGAGGCGATAAAATGGAATCAATCGGAGCAACAGCAAATGATTTATATGTTTCAAATTTTTTTCGTAATGATGGCACTTCTTTTAAAATTTCATCACGCGATTCTGCGGGGAAATCTTTTCGCTCCGTATCCTTTTGTGATGTTGGAAGATATAAAGATAGAAAAGCGTCGTATGTACCATTATTATCAAAATCTTTGGCAATAACACTTACCGGGTATTGATCAGAAGCTTTAAAAAATGAATTCTGACCAAGATTTCCAACGATATAGTCCATTTTTCCATCATTATCGAAATCGCCACTGACAATCGTATTCCACCAGCCTAAATTATTTTCAATTCCCGTTTGGGAAGTTACATTCTTAAAAACTCCTTTGTCATTTTCAAGAAAAGTAACCGGCATCCATTCTCCCGCGAGTATCAGATCCGGCCATCCGTCATTATTAAAATCAGTAAACAATGCGTCGCAAACAAGACCTATGTTTTTTAAAGCAGGGGCAACTGTTGAAGTAACATCCGTAAATTTTACGATCCCGTTTTTAGAATCATTCCTGAAGATGAAACTTGAAACTGGCCTTGGGTAATTTTTTGGATCAACCCTGCCGGAAACAAACAAATCCAAATCTCCATCTTTGTCATAATCTATCGCTCTTACACAAAATTTACTGGTAAAATCTTGAGGAAGCGCATCAGGCGCCTCTGTAAAATTTCCTTTCCCGTCATTCAGGTATAGTTTATCCTGGTAAGAAGCTGATTCTCTTTCTCCCTGGAAACCTCCACTGGCGATATATAAATCAGGGTCTCCATCTCCATCAGCATCAAATAATAAAATGCCTTCATCCTGTCGCAATTTATTGAGAGTATCTTTTCCAGTAAGCAAACTTTTTTGAATAAATTTTCCATTGGGCTGTTGAAGAAACTCCTGTGCACTGAAAGAATAAGACCCGCCAACAATAATGTCATCAAGTCCGTTTCCGTCAATATCGGCAACAGCCATCGAAGGACTATATTCAGAAAACTTATGCGGAATTAAATTTTGAACTGCAAAATCAATAAAGTCTTTATGCTTATTTACATACTTAATGTTTACTGAATCGGTAACATCTTTGAATAAGGTGTTGGTATCCAGAACTGGTTTTGTAAAGGAATACGGAAGCAAAGCGTTTTTTTGGTACACCTTTACAGTTTGATTTACCGGCACATTTTGCAAGATCTGCTCTTTTCCATTAGGCCATTTTACAATTAAAGAATCAATTTTAGAAATATTACCCAAGCCAAAATGCGGCTCAATTTGCATGGTGGAAAGATAACCGCGATACGGAGTTTGCTCGTATACTTGCTGTTTTCCTCCATAATGCAATTCAATAAATGCGCCGAGACCATTTAAATTCAAAGAATCGCCTTCCAGTTTTACTGCCAAATAATTTGAATTATTGTTCTTTGAATCTCTGCTGGTGTTTTCATAAACCGAAGCTTCGTCGTTGATATTATTTACTATCATGTCCATATCACCATCATTATCCAAATCAGCATAAGCAGCGCCATTTGAAAAAGTGGGAGTAGTAATTCCCCAATCAGTAGTAACATTATTAAAGGTCAGATTTCCATTATTCCGGAAAGCATAATTGGTGAGTTTAACCTGGGGGATTTGTGATAAGGTAAATTCTTTACTTGCAACTTGTGCAGAACCAAGCCGAAAACTGATAAAATCATGATCAGTTATATCTCTTGGAAATCCGTTGGTGATAATTATATCACGATAGCCATCATTATCAAAATCTGTAACAAGAGGACACCAGCTCCAGTCGGTTTGAGAAATTCCGGAGAGAAAACCAATATCACTAAAAACGGGATCTCCGATCGAATCATTGCCATTTATTCGAGGCCCCTGGTTAAGTTGAAGTGTATTTCTCACATATTGATATTGATATCCGTAAAGATCGCTATTTAGATAAATCTGATAATTATTGGAACCCATCATCATTTTTTTCCGGTAATTATCTTCAGGGTTCATGTCAAGCTCTACCAAATCAGCTAAACCGTCATTGTTTATATCAATAAAATCCTGCCCCATTCCATTAGCTGAAGTATGTTTAAAATAGGTTGCGGATTTATCGGTAAAAGTTCCGTCATGGTTATTGATATAAAGAAGGTCATTCGAATTAAAGTCGTTAGTAACAAAAATATCTTTCCAGCCATCCATATTAAAATCGGCAATTGAAACGCCATGTCCGTAACCTTCAATTGTAACACCTGCTTCTTTCGTAACATCTTTAAATATCGGATGTTTCAAAGTACTATCCCAATCATTTCTATACAATCTTCCTGTGCTGGGATAAGATCCATCAGTAATTTTTGGGCGAAAAACAGAAGGATTATTGGTATTGATAATTTGATTAACTACAAGGTACATATCCAAATCGCCATCATTATCGTAATCAAAAAATGCGGCCATTGTTGAGTGTGTAGTATCATCAAGTCCATATTCTTTTGCCATTTCTTTAAAAACCGGAACCCCGTTTTTATCCAGTCCCTGATTGATGTACAATAAATTACGTCTTTTTTGCGGATCCTTTTCCATTGAAACACTCACATAAATATCCATCCAGCCATCATTATTAATATCTACCACTGAAACTCCACGGCACCACCTTCCTTCGCCGTCTACCCCTGCTTCTTTAGTAATATCTTCGAAATGCATTTTCCCTTTGTTTAAATACAGCTTGTTCGATACCGTATTTCCTGTAAAATAAATATCTTGCAGGCCGTCATTATTAAAGTCACCAATTCCAACTCCGCCACCGTTATAAATATTCGTTACATCGATAGGATTGAGGGTGTCATTTTCAACAATCTTATTATTGAAATGGATTCCGGATTCTGATGAATCTATTTTTTTAAATAATGTTTGTTTTCGTGAACAAGAAAAAAGCAAAACAGTAGCCAGAGTAAGAAAACAGGCAGTTGAGGTAAAGAAATTCTTTTCCATTTTTGAAGAATAGTAGGCAATATAAGTTTATAAAAGTAAAAATGAGGTCATAACAACCTCATTTTTACATGAATAATCTAAAAAATTCAAAGGCAATTAATAACCCGGATTTTGTTTAAGCAGTGTTTTACCATGTGAATTTGCAACATCAATATCTCCCTGAGGTATTGGGTAAATTTCATTTTTGCCTTTTGTAAAATGAGCATCCTGATTGAATGAGAAGAAACCTGGTCTTCCCTTTTCAGCAGCAGCATAAGCATTTAATTCATCGGCCATTAAACCCGTTCCATTATCCCAGCGTTGCAAATCAAAGAAACGGTGTCCTTCCATTCCCAACTCAAGTTTTCTTTCAAACATAATCGCCTGCATGGCAGTAGCTTTTGAAGAAAAGTCTGCAGGATATACCTTAATCAAGTAATTATCAGCAGGAGTTGTTTGTGTAGAATAAGTTCCGGATGCCGGATCGTATGCGCTGTTTTTGTAAACCCACCCTTTCGGATCTGCAGCCCTTGCACGAACCATATTTACATAAACGGTTGCCTGGTGCAAACTCCCTACCGCTACCTCAGCTTCAGCAGCCATTAGCAATAAATCGGAATACCTCATCAGGTTTACGTTTACGGCATCCATTTGGGTTGGTCCCCAGAAACTGGTTTCAGTTGATGAAACAGTACCACTTTGAGACTGAGGATATACATTTTTCTTTGGGCTCATCCAGCCATCTGTAGAAACGTCCCTGATCCATGAATTTTTTGGATAAGGACCCCAATCTAAATAAGGAATGCCGGCACGGCCTACAGTCCAGTCCAGTCTTGGATCTAATGTTCCTGTGTAAGGAGTGGCATACTCATCGCTTACATTAGGCGCATTATTGAAAGTGGCAAACAATGGTAATCCATCCGGTCCGGTTTTATAAGAGTTGGCAAGGCTTATTGATGGATTATTGAATCCACAACATCCGCCTGGTCCACCACCATTCGGGAAATTCAGGTTATCCCCATAATTTCCGTTAGTTCCAGAGCCATCATTTACAGAAGCCTGAACAGCAAAAATTGATTCAGCACTATTGTCAGTAGATGCGTTGAAGTTTTGTTCAAAGGTTACTAACGCATATTTGTCACCTTTTGCTGTTTTACCGTTGGCAATGATCTGATCAAACAAAGCTTTAGCCTGGGCAAATTTATTTTCAAACATATAGGTTTTTGCAAGAAATGCCGCTGCGGCCCATTTATTAGCTCTTCCAGCCTGTGGCTGAGTTTCTGGCAAATTGTCCATCGCATATTGAAAATCTGCTTCAATTTGTGGGTAGATTTCAACATAATTGCCTGATGCATCTACATTTGAAATTTGATTAGCACTATCCAGTGTTACACTTTCGCCTACAAAAGGAACATTTTTCCAAATTTTTTTCGCTTCCAGATGCCAATAACCCCTTAAAAAGCGTGCTTCACCGGCAAATTCAGTTTTGCTCGAATCTGGCATATCTTTGGCCAGAGCCATTGTTCTTAAAACATCATTCGCACGTTGAATACCATGATAAACAGCAGACCACTTTTGATCAAGGTAAGGATTGCTAACATCATAGGACCAGTTCTCAAGATTGGTAATATCTCCCTGATCTGAAGGAACAGACCCTTTATAAGAATCTCCACCTACAACGCTTCCGAAAGTCCAGTTGGAAGGTGCAGAACCCCAGTTTACTTCGCCCAGTAATGCATGATACGCGCCTACCAGGATTGTTTGAACTCCCGTTGCATTAGCAAGCGGGGCGGGCACCAATGACCCGAGTGGTTGTTTATCCAGAAAGTTCTTTTTACATGCGTAAAAGGTAACGATTCCTGTCAGTAAACAAAGAAAAATGATGATTTTATAATTTAATCGTTTCATGATTTTTTTTACTTTAATTTTTTAAAAAGTTAGATTAACACCGACAGTATATACTTTCTGATTGGCAGGATAGTTACCTAAATCAATACCAAAAGAAGTATTATCCCCTAAATTAGAGCCCTGGAGTTCCGGATCCAATCCAGTGTACTTGGTAATAGTGAAGAGATTTGATGCTTGAACATAAATCCTAAACTGATCGATCTTAAAACGGCTTAATGTTTTAGAAGGAATTGTATAGCCAAGGATCAATGACTTCATTCTTAAAAAAGAACCATCTTCCATATAGTAGGAATTAAACGTTGTTGTATTGCTAAAATTAGCAGAGCGTTCCAGTAAAGGAACTCTGGCTCCCGGATTAGAAATATGAGCAGTTGGATCTTTATAGGAAACTGGTTGTCCTGAAGCATTAACAAGTGTTGCTGAATTATAAACCGCATCTTTGCTTACAGCTCCTTCAAATACCTGAGGGAAATCTGTCCAGTAACGTACATAGTTAATTACCTTGTTTCCTACAGAAGCATATAAAAATGTTGAAAGATCGAAATTCTTGTAATTTACTGATAAATTGACACCGGTTGTAAATTTTGGATTTGGATTTCCAAAGAAAGTCCTGTCCTTATCATCAATCACCCCATCACCATTTACAGCTTTAAACTTCATACGGCCAGGTGCAGCATTCTGTTGGGTAGGAGATTTATTAACATCAGCCCAACTTTGGAACAAACCGATGTATTCGTAACCGAAAAATTCACCCACTGGCTGCCCAGGCTGCAAACGGCCGAATGCGCCAATTCTACTTGACCCCGCGCTATAGGAAGGTACATACTTGGTATCTGGACCGAGAGTTATCACTTTATTATTATAAGAAGTAAATGTACCTGTAACATCAAAATTAAGGTCACTTGCTATTTTACCATGATAAGTTAATGATGCATCTATACCAGTATTTTGGATATCTCCTACGTTAACAAATGGAGCACTTGCACCACCAGCAAAATTAGAGATAGCTGCCTGGAACAATAAACCACTTACTTTCTTTTTATACCAGTCAATTGTCAAATCAAATTTATTGAACAAGGTTGCATCTAAACCTATATTTGTTTCAATATCTTGTTCCCATGTGGTTTGGGTATTACCAATCTGACTCGCATATGCTCCTGTTGCAGAACTATTGTTGGTTCCTGCCCAATCATATCCGGCATTAGCAGCAGATAAATTATATAAGTTGTAAGGATTTGTAGCAACAATATTGCTAATTGACCCCATTTTTCCCCAACCTCCCCGGATTTTTAAATCATTCAGCCATGAAAGAACAGGGAAAAAGGCTTCATGAGAAATTCTCCATGCACCGGTAATTGAAGGAAACCACCCATACTGGTGTCCAGAAGCAAATACGGATGATCCATCTCTTCTGAGGGTTCCGCTTAACAAATAACGATCAGCATAGCTATAATCTAATCTGCCAAACTGTGAATAAAGCGAACTTTGGTATACGCCATTGTTATCAGTGTTTGTTTGACTGGCGGGTGGACCAAAACCTAATGTCCAAAGATTTGGGTCAACCGTGAGATTATTTGAATTAGTGATAAAATAACCACTTCTTGTGGCAGCTAATTGTCTTCCATAATAGGTTATTGCCTCAGTCCCTACCAATACTTTCAAAGAATGTTGCCCGAATGTATTGCTGTAAGTTAACTGATTTGTCCAGGTAGTCGAAGAATTATATCCTGCCCCTTCTCCAAAAGTATTTGGATTGGTATTATTTTCAGCATTTTCATATGCAGTATAATTAAAATATCGATAATAATAATTATCTACATTTCCTCCGATACTTGTACGGGCTGTTAAATGTTTAAGGAAATCAACTTCTAAAAACGCGTTTCCATTGATCTGCCAATCGTTATCCCTATTATTTTTAGATCTTAACTGATTAGCAACAGGATTTTGAGAGTTTCCTAAACCTTCTGAGTGAGTTCCAGCATAATTTCCCATAATATCATAAACCGGAATTATAGGATTTTCCCGATAGCTATATGATATCGCATTACCTTCATTTTGGTTGGTAAATCCTGGATTTTCTTTGTTGAAAATATATGCATTTTCACCGATTCGTATATTATCTTTTACATTGAATAATGTATTGATCCTAGCTGAATATCTTTTCAGATAAGTTCCTATTAAAGTTCCCTGTTGGTTAAAATACCCGAGAGAGAAATAATAAGTTGATTTATCTCCGCCACCACTTGCAGAAACAGTATGACTTTGAATCATTGCTGGTTTAAATATTTCATGAAACCAATCTGTTCCCTGTTTGTTTGCTTTAGTAATTTGATTTGTGTAAAGCGCATAAGTAGCAGGATCAGTCAGAGCGGACGTTCCTACAAGACCTGTTGGAGTAATATAATCAGGAATTTGTAAAGTACCATTTGGTCCAAATTGTTTGTTATTCAATGTCAGACTATCATTAAAAAATTCTCTTTGAATTGCCTGTGCAGTTTCCTGGGTATTCGCTAATCTCCATCCTTTCTCTAAAGGACGTTGTGTGCCTACATATCCATCATATGAAATCCTGGCTTTACCTGATCTTCCTCTTTTTGTGGTAATAACAACTACCCCGTTTGAACCACGTACCCCATATATTGCTGCGGCACCGGCATCTTTTAATACCTGGATAGACTGAATATCATTAACATCCAAATCGTGCATACTTCCCGGAACACCGTCAATAATAACGAGTGGGTCAGTATTTCCTATGGAAGTGATACCCCGAATCCTAACGTTGCTACCTCCTCCAGGTTCGCCGGAATTGATAACAGTTACACCTGCAGCCTGGCCTTGTAATAATGATTCAGTAGTACCGGAGGGAATCTGTTTCAAATCCTTGACATTAACTACAGATACTGCACCGGTAATATCCTTTTTCTTTTCAGAGGTATAACCTGTTACAACAATTTCATTCAAATTTGTTGCGGATGATTGCAAAGAAACCGAGATGTTACCTTTACCATCAATGGGAATGTCTTGATCAGTATAGCCAACATAGCTGAATCGAAGAGTTTTTGCATTAGAGGGAACCTTAATACTAAATGTTCCGTCAGGCCCGGTTGTTTCACCGGTTGTCTGCCCGACCACAACTACAGAGGCACCTACCAAAGGGGTTCCATCCTTTGTAGTTACCGTTCCTGTGATTGTTCGTTGCTGAGCCATTGTCATAAAGCAGAAGAGCATACATAGGCTACTAAGCAGTGTTCTTTTTTTCATAATCAAGTAATTAGGAGTGTTAAAGTTTAATTAAAACCCAAATTACACCTTTTTTTGAATAAAAAAATTTTTTAGAAAATTAAATTGTAAAATCATCAACATTTTTTTTATTTTCCTGTTAAAATTTACAATCGGCAGACATTTTGTTATTCAGATTTCAACATAACTATGAATTAAATAGAAAAGATTTTATTACTCAATAAATAAGGAAATAATACACATTTTTATTTTGCTCTATTATTGTATTAAAGCATATTTTCTCATTTATATATTATACATGAGCGGTAATAAATTTAAACCATTATTTTTCCGGCATTCCCAAAATGCAAAAGACTGCCCTTTTTGAGGACAGTCTTAATGGGGCATCTTCGGGGGTCTCTCTCTTACTGTGCATACATGGCAGCGATAGGACTGAAGGCCAATTGGCCTTTAGGACCTACTGCGCCACATCTTACAGCGTAAAGCTTTCCCGGTTGCAGGTTGGAGAAAAGGTGCTTGTTGGAAGTAGAAGCGGTACTGATCCACGCTCTTTCTTCCGAACCTGCCACCACTTCGCAGATTTGATGCAAAAAGCTCTGAGCGCCTTTCGGCCTGCTAACGGTTGACATAATTTCTCCACTGTTGATGCCTGCAGACAGTGCAATGCTGGTGGGTGCGGTAACCACCCGTGGCTCGTTCTTCTTGCGTAAAACGAAACCAGTTGTCACCAGCAATACTACGTCATCAGTCTGCGCCATGATTAGAAGAGCAAGGGAACTCAGCAGACGTGCCAGTACCGAGCGGCTTTCTTTTTTTACAGCCACCGCGTGGCGTCCGAGAGTTTTCGCTGCGGCAAGATCTGCTGCAAACTTTTCCTCTGCTGCTTTTATCACCGGAAGGCGATCCTGCAACAATGGAAAATGCGAATTGTCTGTCATACTATTCACTACATGTAACGCACGGGAGTCAAAGCTGGCGTCGCCTAAAGATTTGAAACTCCGGTTGATTAATCCTTTCATTACTGTGGAATTTGGGGTTAAAAAATATTGTTTACCCCTCTATAATGTACTACGGCCTTCTTTTATTGTAAAAATTCGATTTCGCGGACAAAATGAAACAAGATGATACATTTTGGAACAGGCAAAATGCAAAATATTTTTTTCAAGACCTGTTTTTAGGAACGCACAAAAGCGATTTTCGGGTTGCTGGAAAGTACTTTTACAAGGAGGTGAACATGTTTTTTTCCATTTAGGAAAAACCGTTTTCCATTTAGAGAAAATCTTTTTCCATTTAGAGAAAATTGTTTTCCATTTAGAGAAAATCGTTTTCCATTTGGA
>Ga0157371_10004762_pt1 | contig 11694 bp, 10 predicted proteins | sample C45metaG_FD_113462 | JGI IMG/M metagenome (GOLD analysis project Ga0157371, IMG submission 113462) | Corn rhizosphere microbial communities from Kellogg Biological Station, Michigan, USA - C4-5 metaG | ecosystem: Host-associated > Plants > Roots > Rhizosphere > Soil | place: USA: Michigan... | reverse complement strand
CAGGCTGCGCGCCTCGTTGGCGAGACTTTCAAGCTGGCGGGCCGCATGAAGCGCGTTTTCAAGATGGTTGCGCGGGTCATAGCCCACCATCTGGGCGGCGACCGGCCGTCCGCAGAAGACGGTGGCCAGGGTCACCACGGCTGCAGTGAGGATCAGGCGCCTAGTCCGCGGCGAGCGGTCGGGCGTAGGCGTCGAGAACGGCGTCGACATTGCGCACTCCTTTGGCGTTGAGAAACCCCCGCGCGAAACCGGACGGGCCGACCGTGTCCAGGACCGTGTCGATCAGTCGCTGGTCCTCGGGAGAGCCCGCGCCGCAGAGGGCCAGGGCCACGCCCGTCAGGCGCAGATCGAACAGGCGCCGCCCCTTGGGCTGACGCCAGTAATAGGCGCGCTTGGGCGGGGCGAAGGCGATCAGCTCGAGCTGCCGCCGGGTCAGGCCGAAGGCGCGGTAGAGCGCGGCCGAGGCGGGCTCGAGCGCCCGGGGATTGGGCAGGAAGACCTGGGTGGGGCAGCTTTCGAGGAGGGTGGCGGCGATGGAGGACGCCGCGACGTCGTCCAGACTCTGGGTGGCGAACACGACCGCCACGCGTTTCTTGCGCAGGGTCTTCAACCACTCCCGGATTTTGGCGGCGAAGGCCCCCTGACCCAGGAACAGCCAGGCCTCGTCCAGAACCAACAGGGTCGGCCGCCCGTCGAATCCGGCCTCAAGCTGGTGGAACAGGGCGGACAGGACGGGGGCCGTGACTGATGGCGTCGCCATCAGGGTTTCGAGTTCGAACGTGTCGAACGGGCTGACGCGGAGACCGCTGTCGGCGCCGTCGAGCAGACTGCCGTGGGGTCCCTTCAGGGTCAGCGGCTCCAGCGCGGCGACGATGGCGCGGTGCTGCACCAGGGCGCAGAAGACCGTGAGGGTGCGCTGATCGCGCGGCGCCTCGCCAAGGGCGTTCAGAGCCGACCAGATTTCCTCGCGCAGTTCCGGCACGGGCTCCAGGCCGGCGAACCGGATCGCCTCCCCGAGCCATTCCGCCGCCCAGGCGCGTTCGGCCGGGTCGTCGATGGCGGCCAGCGGCTGCAGGGACACCGCACCGCCCGACTCCAGGGCGCGCCAGCATCCGCCCGCGGCGAGCGTCGCCGCCCGTGCGGACCGACCCTTGTCGAAGAAGACCACCCTGGCGTTCGGGTAGCGAAACCACTGCAGCGCCAGAAAGGCCAGCAAGGCGCTTTTTCCGGCCCCGGTGGGGCCGACGATCATGGCGTGACCGACATCCCCGACATGGAGAACGAGCCGGAAGGGGGTGGAGCCCGTGGTTCGCGCCGTCGCCAGCGGAGGCCCCGCCAGCGCGGTGTCGTCCAGCGGACCGGCCCAGACGGCGGAGACGGGCAGGAGGTCCGCCAGGTTCAGCGTCGAAACCAGAGGTCGACGCACATCGGCATAGGGTTCGCCCGGCTGTGAGCCCAGCCACGCCTCCACGGCGTTGAGATCCTCGATCCGCGCCACCAGGCCCTGAGCGTTCAGGGCCGCCTCCACCGCCCTGGCCTTGTTCGCCGCCCCCGCTTCGGTGTCGTCGAGGACGGTGACCGTCACGGTCAGATACCCATAGGCGCAGGCGTCGGACCCAAGGGCCGCCAAGGCGCCGTCGCATTCCTCGGTCTTAGACACCGAGTCCGTATCGAGAAGGGGCGTCTCCTCCTTGGTGATGGCCTCGCGCAGCAGGACGCCCACGCCTTTGCGTTTCGCAAACCAGCGCTTGCGCAGCTTGACGATCTCCAACTCTGCGGCCGATTTGTCGAGCGCGATCCAGCGGGCGGTCCAGCGATAGGCGAAGGGCAGCGCGCCCAGCGCATCCAGGAGGCCCGGCCGGGTCATCGACGGCAGGCTGCGGACGGAGACCACCTTGAGCCAGAGGTCGCCTAAGCGGGGCGCCACCCCGCCCGTCAGGGGCGTATCCGCCAGCCAGGCATCGAGGAACATGGGCGGATCGGTCGGCGTCAGGGTGAGCGTTCGATCCGACACGCCGTCATGAAGCCACGACAACAGGGCGGCGTCATCCAGCCGTTCGATCTCGTCGAACGCATCCGTCAGAAGGTCGAAGGTGGCGGCGGCTTCGCGACGAAACTGTTCGAGCGCCAGTCGCCAGTCGCCGGAGCGCGCCGCGAGCCCATCGAACAGCCACCGTTCCATTCGCCGGCTGTTATCGACCGGCGGAAGCCAGGTCAGGGCGAGGCGGTAGTCGGTCTCGAAGGCGGGATCGGCCTCGTCGAAGCGGTTGCGTCGTTCGGCGTCGATCAGCCAGGCGACATCGAGGTCGAAGTCGCTCTCGGGATAGGCGGCCGCGGGTCTGCGGCGCGCTTCGACATGGAGGCACCATCCCGTTCCCAGACGACGCAGCGCATTGTTCAGTCGCGCCCGCACCGCCATCAGCTCCTCCTCCGTCGAGGAGTCGAGATCCGGACCGCGGAAGCGAAAGCCGCAGGTGAAGGAACCGTCCTTGTTGAGAACCACGCCCGGCGCGATCATCGCCGCCCAGGGCAGATGGTCCGCCAGACTGGCGGGACGCCGTTGATGGTCGTCTAGAAACCGCATCCCGCCCTCACGCGTCCAAGTGACCGGGCAGGGCGAGATGTCGCCTCAGCACGTCGAAGAAGCGAGGATCGGACCGGGCGGCCCACAGTCCGATCGCGTGGGCGGCCGCCCACCACAGGAGACCCAGCCACCAGATGCGCAGGGCCAGGCCCAAGACCAGGGCGATAGTCCCCATGGCGATGGCGTATTCGCGGGGCATGCCCGCCATCAGCACCGGCGCCGCGAGCGCCTGGGCCACGGGAAGGTCCCAGCCTTCAGGTCGGGGATCGCCGGCGGCCGCCATCACGCGATCTCCATCCCGCCGGCGAAGCCGAAGAAGTCGAGGAAGAAGGTGGAGGCGGCGAAGGCGATGCAAAGGCCGAACATGATGCCCAGGCCGCGTCTCATCGACGACCCGTTTTCACTCATGGCGACCCCGGCCCCGAAAACGACCACGGCCACGACTGCGGCGGCCTGGACCACAGGTCCCGTGATCGACTGGACCACCTGCTGGAGGGGGCCTTCCCAAGGCATGCCGGATCCGCCGGCGAAGGCCGGTCCCGCCGCCAGCAAGGCACAGGTTATCGCTGCGCCGCCGAGGCGGCGTGAAAGATGTCCACGCATCGTCTGCTTCCTGAAATGTCAGGGCTTTTCACCCCGTCCCACCTCATTGCAAACAGACTTATCCACAAAGGTCAAACATTTTTTCTGATGTTTTTCAACGACTTGCACAAGAGTTAGCTGCAAGTCGTCCGAAGTCTCTGCCCCCAGACTTGACAGCGTTCAACGGCAAGAGGATTTTGGCCTGCCAAGTCACCGTAAGTTGCGAGAGCCTGGCGGGGCTTCAAAAAGAGCCGATCGCCTGCGCCGACAACACGTTGCGATTTCTATCAGGCGAGGAGCGGGGACTTGGGAAAACCTGGGGATTCCGGTTCGACAGGATGTAACCACATCAACGGGATGGGCTCGCCTTTAAGTTCAGTGCGCCCGTCCCCGGCTTCATGCGTGCAATCCCGGCTTATGTCATCCTCGGGGTCGCCGGCGCCACGACAGCAGGATTGTAGTTGGCGCCGATAGACGCACAGCTCGACAGCAACGGACTGCGGCTGGGGCCCCTCCGAATAAAGGGCGCGCAGACGGCGATTGGCTTGGCTCATGGGGGCATTAAGAACGAAGCCAAAACCGCTCCTGCCTCCGCAGCGAGCACAATATGATCCCGTACAGGAACAAAGAGGTTGCAGTCTAGCACACAATCGTCGATAAGACTGATCCGGAGCGTTGAGTCATGAGCAAGTCCCCCCCCGTGAAAACGCCGCCGCGCTCGATCGCGGGGATGCACTACGGAACAGCGCTCAAGCCTGAGAAGGGTACGGGCAAGAGTCGTCTGGTCAAATACTCGTCCACCTTAAACGCCCTCAGAGCGCTCGCCGGTCCACAAGACACCCCTAGCGCCCCCTATTTGCTGACCGGATCACGCGGCAGAAGCGTCCTAGCGCCCCGCGCTGGCGAGAAGCCGTCGCCCTCAGAGCGATCAAAGCCCTCTACGGCTGCGCTCCGCCTTTTGCAGGTCCAGCCGGCGCTTACGATCAACGCAGCCGAATCGCCCGCCAGCGGACTTGCTGATCCCTCGCTACCCAAGCTTGCTGCAGCTCGGATCAGTGACGTCGCCGCGCTGGGCGAAGTCGTTCGGATTCGCCGACAGATTTTGCGGCTGAGTCAGCAGGAGCTTGCGGCGAGGGCGCATGTTGGCCGCCGTTTCGTCAGCGATCTTGAGGCAGGGAAAACCACGGCGGAACTCGGCAAGGCGCTCGCCGTCTGCCAAGCCCTTCGGATAGTACTGACTGCCGAGATGAACGATGGCGGATGAAGTCCTGGATGTGTGGATGGACGGATTTCCCCGTCCCGCCGGCCGACTGGCTCGAACGTCACATGGCGACACCGCCTTTCTTTACAATGCGGACTACGCCAGCGCCGGGGGACCGTCTCTTTCGCTATCGCTTCCTGTCGACATGGAAGCCTTCGGCGACATCGAAACTCGCGCCTTCTTCGCCAATCTGCTGCCGGAGAATGCCCAACTCCAGCGGGTGATGGAGCGTGAAGGCTTGGCGCGAGACGACGTGGTCGGCCTTCTCAAACATCTGGGCGCGGACTGCGCCGGCAGCGTCTCTTGTGTGCCGACTGGCGCCGCGCCCATCAAAAGTCCCGGAGTCCTGACTGAGGATTACGAGCCGCTTGAAGATCGCGCCCTTTTACGCATCGCCAAATCCCTGCGCGACGAGCGCCGCCTTCCCGGAGAGGTCGCGGATCCGTCTCCTGTTGCTGGCGTTCAGAGCAAGATCGCGCTGACTGTGCTTCCTGGCGGCGCATTCGCGCTGCCTCGCGAGGGAACTCGCGTGCCTACGACCCATATTTTGAAGGTGCCCGGACGACGCGACGCCCGTGACACCCGAAACGAGGAAGCCGCCGCTATCCTGGCTTCGGCCGCTGGGCTCGACGTCTCGATACCGACAGCCATCAAGATCGGCGAGGTCGATGCGCTTCTGATCGCGCGATTTGACCGCCAAGTCCGCAACGGCGTCGTGACAAGAGTTCATCAGGAGGACTTCGCCCAGGCGCTGGGCCTGCCGTCAGAACTCAAATACCAACGCCGCGGAAAGCCCGGCCGTTGCTTCGACATCGAAGCCGCCCTCACTGTCCTGGACCGGACGAGAGACCCTCAGGCGGCGCGGCTCGCGTTCCTCCGCGCCACCGTCTTCAATCTGTGTATCGGCAATACCGACAATCACGCGAAGAATCACGCCGTGCTCTACGACGGGCCTGGCGCCCCGCGGTTCGCGCCGCTTTATGACCTGCTGCCGATCCGACTCAGTAAGGAGTACACCCACGAGCTCGCCTTCCAGATCGGGGCGGCCAAAACCTTCGACGACATCACGGGCGAGGATTTGATCGACTTCTTCGAGACGCTCGGGGCGCCTCCGGAACATCTCGACCGTCTGTTGCAAGACGAGATCCGACCAATCATCGAGTCCCTCGAAGCTGCCTCTCCACGCTTGCGGTCGTCCGGCCTCAAACCCTTCAATGATGTCCTCGGCAGAGAAATGGAAGAGCTGGCGGAACGCTTGCAGCTGGACGTCAAAATCGAGCCGCGGGACTATTATCCCATCGAAGGAACGTAGTCGCCCGATCGGCTCGAATCGGTCTTCGATCCCCGTAGGCCGCTTCCGCGACGTCGTCAGGTGCTGGAGCGCGAGCCCAACGGCGCGCCTAGGCCAGGGGCCGCAGCCGGACGCCGTCCCGGTCGTCGCGGTCGACCGCCAGAACCGCGTCGATGCGCCGCCCGTCAGCTGTTCGTCTCACGTGGACAAGGCGATCGACCGTACGTGCGATTAGACGACGCGGAGAGGCGACCATCACCTCACCGATCAGGTCCTCGAGACGCCGAAGCACATCTTCGGCCGAGTTGGCATGTAAGGTAGAGAGACCGCCGGGGTGTCCGGTATTCCAGCTCTTCAAGGTTTCGAGCGCGGCCGCGCCGTCTCGCATCTCGCCGACGACGATCCGATCTGGCCGCATGCGCAGCGCGTCTCTGACGAGATCCGCCACTCCAACGGCAGGGCCCGACCGCCGCGTGAGCGCCGCGACGCAGTCCCAGGCCGCGCATTGCAGTTCAGGGGTGTCCTCGATGAGAAAAACCCGGTCCCCGGCGAAGGCGGGGTCAGCAAGGACAGCATTCGCCAGCGTCGTCTTGCCCGAGCCCGTCCCGCCGGAGATCAGGATATTGCATCTCGCCTCGACCGCCGCGCGCAGTTCTGCAGCCTGAGCCGCGGTCATGGCGCCCTCCGCCACATAGTCTTCCAGCGACCAGATACGGGCGGGCCGCTTCCGAATGGCCCAGACCGGTTCGCGCGCCAGCGGAGGGAGAAGCGCCTGAAACCGTTCGCCTCCGCCCGGCAAGACGCCGGACAATCTCGGCGTCTCGCGATTGGCCGTTTCGCCGATGTGATCGGCGATCAGACGGATGGTCCGCTCCCGCGCGTCTACGGCCAGTCGGATGCCGGTATCCAGACGACCTTCGCCCTGTCGATCCACGATCAGGCGTCCGTCTGGATTAGCGAGCACCTCGACCACCTCGGGATCGGCGAGCGCGGCGAGGACCGCCTCGCCGAGCGCATGTCGCAGGGCGTCGAGACGACGATCCGCGCTCAGGGCGGGATCAGGCATGGGCCTCGTCATCCCGTCCGGTCGCGGCGCAGGATCCCGTCCGCCGTCGATGCCCCCGTCATTACAGAGACGCCCCCGGTCATCGACGAGGCCGCGTCGGCGAAGATCTTCGAGGACGACGCGCCAGTCGGCGGCGCCGAAGCCATGAGCGACGACACGCCCCTGGCTCAACAGCAGGGACACCGATCGGTCGGAGGGGCTGTGGCCGGGAGCGGGGATGTTCGCCCGGCGGCCGCCCGCGTACAGATCGCCCCCGACCACGCGGACGACGCCGCCAAGCGTCCCGGGCCTCACATCAACCCCAGGGCGCGAAAGCTGGCGACGGCCTCACGCGCCACCACCACATGATCGTGAACCTCGAGGCCGAGAGCCCGGCAGGCGTCTACGATCTTGCGCGTCATGGCGATATCGGCCTGCGACGGCGCCGGGTCGCCAGAGGGATGATTGTGGACGAGCACCAGGGCGGAGGCGTTCAACTCCAGCGCCCGCCTGACGATCTCCCGAGGATACACCGGCGCATGGTCCACCGTGCCGTCGTTGCAAATCTCGTCGCGGAGCAGACGGTTCTTCTTGTCCAGGAACAGGGTTCGGAACTGCTCGCGGGGCCGGTACGCCAGGTCCGCCCGCAGATAGGCGAGCAGCGCCGACCAGGACGACAGCACGGGTTCACGCGAGGCCTGGATCCTCGAGAGGGCGACGGCGAGCCGGCGAAGCAACATCAGGTCGGCAAGCGCTTCGCGCGGTAGGCGGCTTGAGCGCTGGATCTCGCTTGGATCGGCGCCAAGGACCGCGGCCGTCGATCCGAACCGTTCGATCAGCGTCACGACGGCCGAGGCACAACGCCTTGGACGCAAGCTCCGGGCCAGGAGGTCGCGAAGAAGCGCAGCGTCGTCATGGAACGCCGGCGTCGGGGCTGAAGCCTGCCGCCGGGGCGGGGGCGCCTCCTCATAAGGCGACGGCTGACGGCGAGGTCGAGCGCCGAGCGCGGCCTGAACGACAGGGACGACAGGGACGACAGGGACGACAGGGACGACAGCGGGATGGGACACGAGGGCCTCCTGGCCAGAACGCTCTCGAATCGGAGCGCTCTCCCCCGCCCTTCCTCCCCTTAGGTTTTCGGCGCAGAGAGGAAGGCCCTGTCGAACCGCACCTGCTCGGAACCGGGCTCCAGGGTGGCCACGAAACCGAGGGGTTCCCATGATCGCGTCTGCGCCCCCTCAGCCCGCCACCATTCGGCCGTGTTGGCGGCCTTGGGCAGCAGAGCGCCAAGACGCCGCTCGATCTCCGTGAAGCTGAGTTCGACCGCGGCCCCTTTTTGGCGCTTCAGAAAGCTAGCGAGTGGATCGTACTTCCCCATTGGCGCTTAAGGCCGTATCCGCGCGGAAACATCAAGATCGGCGTTTCGAAGCGGTTCGGCCGACACGCCCTCTGGGAGGTTTGGGGTGGAGGACGACGTCAGCCTGCGCCCTATTGCGGCGACGACGGAGCGGTAGTCGGAGGCGGGGCTCGGCCTTCGCGCCACCGGTCGCCTTATCCATCGAAACACCTTGCGCCGATGCCCGCGCCCAGTTCGCAATCGGCCCAGGACCTGCACCCGTCCAGACCGCGTCGATCCAAATCATCAACCTGAGCCTTTGGAACAATGATGCTCGGCGGCCTTTTTCAGTGGGCAACCCTGAAAGGAATGCCCAATGTTGAAAGCTGCTCTCGCCGTCTCGGCGACCGCTGTCCTCCTCACCGCGTGTGGGAATAATGAGCCTGCCGATGCGCCCGTCGAAGGTCCGGCCGTCTCGTCAGCCGAAGCCCCCATGAACCCGGCCGTCGACACCCAGGACATGTCTGAACAGGCTGCGCTCACCCCCGGCGCCAATTCCTTCACCGAGGGCCAGGCCAAGTCCGCCATCGAAAAGCAGGGCTACGTTGTTTCCGGCCCCCTGACGCAGGACGATCAAGGCATCTGGAAAGGCCAGGCAGCTCGCGCAGGCGGTGAATCGACCACGGTCTCGGTGGACTACAAGGGCGTCGTAACGCCCCAGTAACGGCCCTGACTTTCCATTGTTTTCTCAACATCAAGGAGCCAACATCATGGCGACTGTTACGCGGCTGTTCGACAGCCACACCCAAGCCCTGGACGCCGTCTCGAAACTTGAGGCTGCGGGCGTCTCCCACGACAAGATCAGCATCGTCTCGAACAATGCCGACAACTGGCATTCGGGAACTGGAAATCATAACGCCGGACCTCTCGGGGACCGAAACGGCGATGGAGAGAACGATGTCGCTGACGGCGCAGGCAAGGGCGCGGCCACGGGCGGCGTGCTTGGCGCCGGCGCCGGCGTCCTGGCAGGATTGGGCATGCTCGCCATTCCCGGACTCGGGCCCGTGGTCGCCGCCGGCTGGCTCGCCTCGACAGCGGTCGGCGGCGCAGTCGGCGCCGCAGCCGGCGGTGCAACCGGCGGCCTGCTCGGCGCGCTGAAGGAAGCCGGACACAGCGACGAAGAGGCGCATGTCTATTCCGAAGGCGTGCGTCGAGGCGGAACACTCGTCAGCGTCAAGGCTGACGGCGACGACGCCCACCGTTTGCAAACGATCCTCGACGGCAGTCGCGGCTTCGACGCCACGACGCGTGGGGAAGCCTACCGCCAGTCCGGCTGGTCCGGTTTCGACGCCGCAGCCCAGCCCTATACATCGGAGCAAATCGAACTCGAACGCGCCAAATACCGATAGGCGGGGTTCTACGTGCAACGCCGTCTATAACGGCTGAGGAGCGGCCCGATGTCCAACATCGGGCCGCAACGGCGTGGGAGCCGCGCTGGACGAAGCTGGGCGTTACGGCGCGATCTAGACACGCGCCGTAACGCCCCCCTCGGACACAAGGCCAACGCCGCCCCGTCGGCGTTTATCCATCTTGCGATAGGTCGCCAGCGCCTGACCCACGACCTGGTCCATGTTGTAGTAGCGGTAGGTCGCAAGACGTCCAGCGAAGACCACGTCAGAGCGCCCTTCGGCCATTGCCTCGTATCGCTTGAAAAGAGCCTGGTTCTCCGCTCTCGGGATTGGATAATAGGGGTCGCCCTCGGCCGTCGGATATTCGTAGGTCACGCTGGTCTTGGGATGCACCTGGCCCGTCAAATGCTTGTATTCGGTGACCCGGGTGTAGGGCGTCGCCTCGGCCGGCGCATTGACGGTGGCAACGGACTGGAACTGCTCCCGGTCCAGCGTCTCATGCTGGAAGCGCAGCGAGCGGTAGGGCAAGGGTCCATGGCAGTGATCGAAGAACTCGTCGATCGGTCCAGTATAGATCAGGCGATCAAAGGTCACCTCATCGACGATGTCGCGATAGTCGACGCCCGTCTCGACGCGGATGTTTTCGTGGTCGAGCATGCGCTCGAACATTCGGGTGTAACCCTTCAGCGGCATCGCCTGGAAGGTGTCGGTGAAGTAGCGGTCGTCGGTGCTGGTCCGGGTCGGGACGCGTGACGTCACCGACTTGTCGAGGTCCGAGGGGTCCAGGCCCCACTGCTTTCGCGTATAGCCTCGGAAGAAGGTCTCATAGAGCTCGCGGCCGACGGCCGAGACGACCACGTCCTCGCTGGTCCGCACCTTCTCGACCGGCTCCGCACGCGCGGCCAAGAATTGCGCTGCGGCTTCGTCCGTCTGCAGGTCGAGATCATACAGGATGTTCAGCGTCGTCCGATTGATCGGCATAGGCGCCAGCTTGTCGCCGACCTGCGCAAGCACCCGATGCTCATAGGGACGCCACCGCGTGAAACGCGACAGATAGGCGAAGACGTCGGCCGAGTTCGTGTGGAAGATATGCGGCCCATATTCGTGGATCAGCACCCCCGCCTCATCGAGGCGGTCATAGGCGTTGCCGCCGATGTGCGGCCGTCGATCGACGATCAGAACGCTCATGCCTGCGTCCGCCGCCAACCGTTCGGCCAGGACGGAACCGGCGAAGCCCGCCCCGACGACCAGGGCGTCGTAGTGGTCGCGACGCGCGGGGCGGGTCGCCCGCGTCGCCGACGTCGCGCCCCGCGCGGTGGCGGCCCGATCGACAAGGGCGCTCATGCGGATGTGGGTCTGGTCCCATGACAGATCCGCCAAGGCGGCGTCCGCCTCGGTCAGCCATTGACCCGTTCTGTCGCCGGCCAGGACCAGGGCGGTCTCGCAGGCGGCGACGAAGGCTTCCGGGGTCGCCGCGATGGCGACGGCGTCCAGATCGCCGTAGTGGCGCACGACGTCGCGGATCGGGGTCGAAACGACAGGCCGGCCCCCCGCCAGATACTCAGGCGTTTTCGTGGGACTGATGAACTGGGTCGAGTCATTGACCGCAAACGGCATCAGGGCGACGTGCCAGCGGCCGAGTTCGGCCGGCAAGGCGTCGTAGGAACGTCCGCCAGGATAATCGATGTTGGGGCGACGCGGCAGATCGTCCTCCGAGATCTTCACCACCGGGCCGACCATGACGAAGGTCCAGTCCGGCCGCGCGTCGGCGACCGCAGCGATCAGGTCGAGGTCCATCCGTTCGTCGATGACGCCGTAGAAGCCCAGGGTCGGCGTCGCGTTCGACGGGACGTCGCGGGCCTGGGCGAAATGGGCCCGATCCACGCTCGAGGGGAAGGGGTGGATATTGGCGTGCAGGTGGGCCTTGGCTTCGTAGAGGCTGTAGCCGCCGGTAAAGACCACATCGGCCGTGGCGATCAGCTCCTGCTCCAGAGGACGAAGCCCGGGCGGGGCGAAGCGGAAGTTGGCGAGCTCGTCCATGCAGTCATAGACGACCGCCGCAGGCTGCAGATGCCGCGAGAACGGCAGCATCATCGGCGTATAGTACCAGAGCACCGGCCGGACGACGCCTTGCTCGGTCAGCAGTCCGTCGAGCAAGGCCTTGAGTCGCTCTTGCCTCGCGGGTT
>Ga0157371_10004759_pt1 | contig 11705 bp, 10 predicted proteins | sample C45metaG_FD_113462 | JGI IMG/M metagenome (GOLD analysis project Ga0157371, IMG submission 113462) | Corn rhizosphere microbial communities from Kellogg Biological Station, Michigan, USA - C4-5 metaG | ecosystem: Host-associated > Plants > Roots > Rhizosphere > Soil | place: USA: Michigan... | reverse complement strand
TGCTATTCCCGCTGGAGTCGCCGTCTTTCACTACAATCAATTGCCTACAAAAAATAGTAGTTTTAATAAAAAGTATACAAAAACAGGTGTAGATAAAGACTCGTTTTTCCACACCGCTTCAATTTTTGGGCTTATTGGACAGCACCGTTTTTTCTTTAAGCTCTGTTAAATTAGGTTGTTGTTTTTTTGAAGAATATATTTTGTAACGAAAATCCCCGAGGATGCTTGGCAGTTCGTTCGCGGAAAGCGAGCGGATTTTCGTCCATAAGCCTATCATTTTTCCTACTAAATCATTTCTCTCCTAAGAAAAGTCGACAAACTTGCCTAGAATATCGATAGAATAGCAAAAAGGCTGTCAAATACGACAGCCTTTTCTCTATTTTTTACTCATTCGTAGCGTTAGTTCGGATATAACAAATACGATTACTGGTACAAGTATCATGAGTAAAGTATATTCCCCTTTAATCAGTATTCCCAGTAAAACAAATAACGCTTGTATAACTTGAATGATGCGAAGTAACTTGTTTACTGCACTCTTTCTAGCTTCTGAATCAATCGGAAATAATAAATCCATACGGAATTCATGCCCAGATAGTAGAGCATGTTTTATCTGTATAACTGTCGCAAACGCAAGTGCACCTGTGAAAATAATCGCAACGATTGGAAAAGGAATAAAAATAGCCCCTACAACTGATAAAAAGCTCAGTCTCACCCATAAGTAAAAATAATCGTTTGTACGAATGAATGTCCGCATTACTAAATACAGTTGTGTGTTCTTTTGTTCAAATGGGGCTAGCTTATAGAAAGCATCTAACCATTTTCTTCTTTTCGTCATCCCTCGAATATGGGGAACATCCGTAAAATAGTTTGCGAATCGATAGAATCGCATCATACGAGACTGTTCAACCTCTATAAAATGATCGAACGGAAATGGTATTTCCTTCTTTCTCTTTGCCCACACGCTCAAATAAATTCCTTGTAAAATACCAATGATTATTAAAAATAAATAGCTAGCACTTAATAAGAAGTATAAGGCCGCTACTAGTAATAGAAATCGGACAAAACGATCCGTCCATATCCCCTTACCACTAGATGCCCATCGATAATTAAACTCAGTTTGAATACTCCAATACTTCAACACTAAAACAATCAAAAAGAAATATATTATTTCATTCTTCGTAGCTCCCGCAACTTTCGTTAACAATGGAATGGAAACGATGAAAGCTGCAAGTGAAACAAAAATGGAAGAAAAATACGTCCATCTGAGAGCAAGATTTAAATACTCACCTAGCTTTGTTTCTAGTGGCAGAAAATAAACACTATCTGCATTTTTGAGCAAGGTGACCGGTGTGCTCATTGCTAACAGTAAACTTAAAATGAAAGCCACCACAATAAAAGCGGGAAAATCCTTTGGAGCTGTATTCAGCCATTCACTATACGTATATCCTGCTGCACCAATAACAAAAACAAGGACAAGTGCTATATGCCCAGACACAATATATTTTAAGTACTTCTGCAGCTCGTTTATATAATAAACAAAACGTTTACTCCATACTTCACGCAAATTGTTCATCTTGTTGTTCCTTCGTCATCTCAATATATAGGTCATCTAGCGTTGCATGTGGCATTTTAAAGGCTACTCGAAGATCATCCATTGTCCCTTGTGCACGAATTTTCCCGTTATGCAAAAGAAGGATGCGATCACAATATCTTTCCGCGGTTGATAAAATATGTGTGGACATTAAGACTGATGCCCCTTCGTCCTTCCTCGCTTTCATCTGATCGAGTAGCGATTGTATTCCTAGTGGATCTAACCCAACAAAGGGCTCATCAATTATATATAAGGAAGGACTCACTAAAAATGCACCCATAATCATTACTTTTTGACGCATTCCCTTAGAGAAATGTGCAGGGAACCAATTCAACCTTTTTTCCATACGAAACTCCTTTAAAAGAGCTTCTTTTCTAGCTTCAAAAACCGATTCCTCTAAATTATATGCCATTGCAGTAAGCTGTAAATGCTCTTTTAACGTTAACTCATCATACAAAACAGGTGTTTCTGGTATATAGGAAAAAGAAGAGCGATAAAGTGCTGGGTCATCTTTCAACGTTTTCCCGTTGAGCAGAATTTCCCCTTTTACAGCATTCATTGTTCCAATCACATGTTTAATAGTTGTACTTTTCCCTGCTCCGTTCAATCCAATTAATCCAACTAGCTCACCTTTACCGATGGAAAAATTAAGATCGTGTAACACCGGCTTTCTTGTATATCCACCTGTTACATCTTTTACTTCTAATACAGTCATTCCTGCACCTCACTTCTTATCAATAAGTTTACCAAATCCTGTACGAAAAATCTTCTTTCAAACACATTCTACTTGGCATATTTGCATCCAGATTTTGAATTGTGAAGGTAATTTACTCCTTTCAAAGTCTGTGACATCCGCCGAAGGTTCTCACTTTAACAGCTTGCTTTGTAAACACTATAAAGTTAAACAAACCTGTCCCATTATATGATAAACTCTTCCTAACAATGAATAGGAGGTATTTATATGAGTGAGTGTATTTTTTGCAAAATAATTGACGGTTCCATTCCAAGTGCAAAGATTTATGAGGATGAGCATGTATACGCCTTTATGGACATTATGCCCCTAACAAAAGGCCACGCGCTGGTTATTCCAAAAAATCATAAAGAAAATGTGTACGACTTATCGGAAGAAGAAGCGAGCAATTTATTTAAAGTTGTTCCCAAAATTGCCACTGCATTAAAAGAAACATTCGGACCTGTAGGCATGAATCTATTAAATAATAATGGGGCTCCTGCTGGGCAAAGTGTTTTTCATTTCCATTTACACTTTATCCCTCGCTATGATCAAACAGATGGCTTCCGTGCAACATGGAATACAAAAGAAAAATCATTTACACCTGCTATGATCCAAGACTTAGCGAAGGTTCTATCAGAAAAGATAAATCAATAACTATTGCTTTTATAGCTTTAAAGACTTACAATCATTTATAAGTTTCTTGCTAACGATCAAGAGGATACGTTAGAGGAATCCAAAACATTAGAGCTTAGAAAAGCTGAGGAGAGATGAGAATTGAATACAAAAAATTTAGTATTAATGTCCCTATTAATAGGGGTAGGAGCAGTACTTTATATTATTATCCCAGGTATTAATGGTGGGATGAAACCAGATTTTATGTTAACAATGATGTTTATCGGAATTTTATTATTCCCTAATGTAAAGAGTGTATTTTTACTAGGAATATCTACAGGTGTCATTTCTGGATTGTTTTCTACATTCCCTGGAGGATTTGTACCAAATGTGATTGATAAATCAGTCACAGCATTCGTTTTCTTTGGATTAGTACTGTTACTGAATAGATTTGCTAACAAAATCCCGGTTGCCGTAGCACTTACATGTGTAGGAACGCTTGTATCTGGAACAGTATTTTTATCAACTGCCATTTTTGTATTTGGAGCAGGTGAAGCATTCGGAGAGTTATTTACTTTAGTAGTTCTACCAGCAATTGCGATTAATGGTGTAGCATTCTTTATCATCTATCCAATCATTGGACAGCTCATTAAAAGATCGAAATTTGAGACAGCACTTACAGATTAAAAATTACTTGCTTTCCTTTTCGAAGGAAAGCTTTTTTTGTATAGAATAATATGTTTTAATAGGTGGAAGAAAAGGAATAATACATTTAAGTAAAGGAGTGAGTTATTTGAAAGTATCACAATTATTATATGGAATCGCGATAGGTGCACTTTCTGGGGCTACAGCTGTACTTCTGACTACACCGAAATCTGGTAATGATTTGCGGACATCCTTAAAGTCCACCTCATCCGAATATCGGGACAAGCTTTCAGATGTTAAAATTCACCTACAAGACCTCAAAGCGTCGATTAGTAACTTAGCGAAAGAATCGAAAGAAGTAATTCCTAGTACTGTTGAAGATATTAAAGCAAGTGTACAGCTTTGGAAAAGTGAAACTGATCCTCTTCAGCAACAGCTACAATCAGAAATTTCATCTCTACAAACAGCAATTGAGGAACTAGAACGGACGCTTCCAAAGAAAGTTACAACAGGTGAAGTCAATTAAAAAAGTATGCCTTTAATCTTTCCGATTAAGGCATACTTTTTTTTGAGAACATTATAATTTAAATAATATTTTCGAATATTTTATTTAAACTTATATACTTTGTTGCTATAATATTTGAAAGATTAGAATGCAGAAAGAGGGGTATCTATATGAATGATCAGTTTTATACAATGAAGGAAGCAATGCTCTATAGTCAGCGAATTGCACAAATTTCCAAGGCTCTTTGGAAAGCAGTAGAAAAAGATTGGCAAACTTGGATAAAACCTTATGATTTGAATATTAATGAACACCATATTTTATGGATTTCTTATCATTCGAAGGGAGCTACAATATCTGATGTTGCAAAGTTTGGTGTAATGCATGTTTCTACTGCATTCAATTTTTCTAAGAAATTAGAGGAACGAGGACTACTCTCCTTTTCCAAAAGAGAGACAGACAAACGTAACACTTATGTTGACGTAACTGACAAAGGTAAAGTATTACTGGAAGAAATGTATGAAAACTATCATGAAACACCCCATTTTGTCATTGAAGGTTCTCTTCCCATGAAAAATTTGTATGGAAAATTCCCAGAATTTTTGGATGTAATGTCCGTCATTCGTAATATATATGGCGACGACTTTATGGAAATTTTTGAACGCTCTATTAAAAATATCGATGAATCCTTTACCCCTAATGATTGAGTTTAGGTCAATGAAAGCGTTCTATTAATCTTAATAAATTATGTATTGCATTTTAGTAGTAAAAGTCGTATTGTATGTATCTGAAACAAATTCATCATTTTAAATAGGATGGAGATGCATACACTTTGCATTGCTGGAAAACAATTAATGTGAAAAAACAATATGGCTTAGAAAGGCTATTTCTCTTTTCCTTCATTTTAGTTATAACTGTTTTTTCTTTCGCATACGCTTTGCTAGGAATTATAAACGATTCCCAAAAATCCGATGATTATTTTTTGATTTTTATTCTCGCTTTTTTTAGCGTGTATCCAATTCATAAATTATTTCATTTCATCCCCCTTTTTCGCTATCGAGAGAAAGTAAAATTCGAAATTAAAAAGCAATTTAAATGTTTCCCTATTTTTTCCATAAGAGTTTTTGAACCGATCAATAAAAACAGATTTTTATTTTCTTTATTAGCGCCATTTATTTTTATTAATCCTACACTCATTATTGGAGCATTAGTTATACCTAATTTTGCTCATTATTTTACGATGTTATTTGCTTATCACTGCGGAATTTGTTTGATTGATTTAATATATGTAAAAAACTTAAGTAGATCGCCAAAGAGGGCATTAATTGAGGAAACGGACGCTGGATACGAAATTTTAATAGCTTCGACACATCCTTAGCAATATGTAACACTTGTAAGTTTCTGTCCTTCTTTGATATGCTTACTAGTATATGAAGGGAGTTTAGACATGATTATATTTACGTTAGTTCTATTCTCAGCATTTTATTTGCTACAAATTAACCGTATGACATACGCTTTAGTAATGTCAAAAGAAATTCCAGAAGAAAAACATCCGAAGATTTTTCGTACAATTAATATACTAATTACGATTCTTCTTGTGACCTTCTACGTTGAACTAGTTTATACAGTTTAAGAGAAAAAAATTGACCCAAATCAACTAAATGATTTAGGGTCATTTCTTTTTTTAGCACATACATGAGGAGAGGGACCAAGACCCAAAATTATCTGGACTTAGTCCTGGGCACGATTAGTAGATAAATGCTGCGCCAACAATGATCAATAGAATAAACAGAACTACAAGCAATGCAAATCCAGAACTGCTACTACCTTGGCTATATTGTCCACCCATTTAGAACACCTCCCTTTTCCATTTATCGTATGCACTATTTTGAACTTACGGTAGGCAAATGAAAGGGAACCATTTTTGTTTTTATTTCGTTTATGTTATAGTTACATCTGCAGCAAGTAGAAGTGAGGAGAGATTTTCATGAAAAAAACAGTATTGTCATTAACACTAGCAGCATCCGTTTTAGCTTTAGGAGCATGTAGCAATGATTCTGCGGACAGCAGTGAAGTGATTGCTACATCAAAGGTTGGAGACATCACGCAAAATGATTTGTATGAAGAAATGAAAGCATCTATTGGAGATCAAGCATTTCAACTTCTAATGATTGAAAAAGTTCTTGATTCTAAGTATGATGTGTCAAAAGAAGAAGTGGACGCTCAATTAAAAGCAGATAAAGAGCAATTTGGTGAAAGCTTCGAAGCAATGATCGCTCAACAAGGCTATACAGAAGAATCCTACAAAAAATATATAGAGCTTAATTTATTACAAGAAAAAGCTTTAATAGAAGATGTAGAAGTGAAAGAAGAAGACGTGAAAGCAGCATATGAAAATATTAAAAATGAGATTAATGCTCGTCACGTTTTAGTAGCAGATGAAGCAACAGCTAAAAAAGTGAAGACTGAGCTAGAATCTGGCAAAGACTTTGCAGAAGTTGCAAAAAAATATTCTACAGAACCAGCAGCTCAACAATCTGGTGGAGAACTAGGATGGTTTGGTAAAGGGAAAATGGTTCCAGAATTTGAAGAAGCTGCATTTGCATTAGAAAAAAATGTGATTAGTGAACCAGTAAAAACACAACATGGTTTTCATGTGATTGAAGTAACGGATAAACGTACGATTAAAGAATCATATGAAGATAAAAAAGCTGAGCTTGAAAAACAATTAAAGCTTGAAAAAGCTGATCCTTCTATCTTATTAACAAAAGTAGCGAAAATGATGAAAGACGCAGATATCAAGATTCAAGATGAAGACTTAAAAACTGCACTTGATCAATTTTTAGCTGCGGCTGAACCTCCTGCTGAAGGAGATAAAACAACTGAAGAAAAATCTTCTAAAGAAGGTAGCGAGAAGTAAGAGATAAAAAGCGTAAAGGCAACGAGCCTTTACGCTTTTTAATTTGTTTTATTCAAAAGTTGGTTTGTAGAATGAACGATTTTCGAGTGGGAATAAACGCTCTGTAAATTCACCTGGATTTGTTTTATCCAATGCCCTATTTAGCATATTCATCTTCGCATCTATATTATCGATATAATGCAAGATTTCCGCTTCGCGAACCATAGGACGTTTTGGGCTTCCCCACTCTTCTTTTCCATGATGGGAAAGCACCATATGCTGAAGAAGCATTACCTCTTCTCCTTCAATTTGAAGTTCTTCTGCTGCTTTTGAAATTTCATTTACCATAATAGTAATATGCCCTAGCAAATTACCTTCAATTGTATAAGTTGTTGCTACAGGGCCTGAAAGCTCTAATACCTTCCCTATGTCATGCAAAATGATCCCTGCGTATAACAGGTCTTTATTTAACGTTGGATACAGCTCACTTATTGCTTTTCCAAGCTTCAGCATGGACACTACATGATCAATCAAACCAGAGGCGTAATCATGATGATTTTTCGTTGCCGCTGGAAATGTCATGAATGCTGTTTGATGCTTTTTGAGTAAGTGTCGTGTAATTCGTTGGATTAAAGGATTTTTCATTTCAAAGAAAAATTGTAGTAATTCTTCCATCAACTCTTCTTTTGGCTTCTCTGCCGATGGAACAAGATCATTAATTGTTATGGTTTCATCTGATTTTACTGGTCGAATGCTCTTTACACGAAGCTGAAATTTCCCACGATAATCTTGAATCTCCCCGCCTACTCGTACGATTTGACTTGCAGCATACTGCTTTTCATGATCTTCGTTTGTATCCCAAAGTTTCGCTTCGATATCACCGCTTTTATCTTGTAATACAAGCGACATAAATGGTTTTCCAACAGTTGTAACACCTTTTGTTGATTGTTTTATTAGTAAGAAATGATCTACTGGATCCCCTACTCGTAGTTGTGTAATTCCCTTCATTTCACAATCCCTCCACTTCCGGCTAATAATGTCGCTACTTGTAGGACATGTGCGTCTTTCCAGACATATCGCATATTTTCATGACATGTAAAGTACAGTAGTTGATGCTCTTTTTGTAGCTCTGTCATTAATTGTACCACTTGTTGTAATCGGAAACGATCGAAATGCACAAATGGATCATCCATGATGATTGGAAAAGGTGCCTTGTTTACTAATGATACTGCAAGCGCGATGCGAAGCGAAATATAAGCTTGTTCTTTTGTCGCCTGACTAAGTTCTGCTATTTTAAAACGCTGTCCATTTGCTTTAACTGCTTCAAAGTTTCCTTCTGGTGTTAGCGTTAAATACTCATAGGAATTACTTGTAAGCATTTTAAAGTAACACTGAGCGTTTTCCAGCACTTCTGGAAGACGTTCTTCCTTTAGCTGTACCATCGTTTGTTTAATCGCTTCTACAACAATTTTATAAGCAGCCCATTTTTTCACTAGTTCCTGTAGCTCTGCTTTTTTCAGTTCTATTTGTTGCAAGTTTTCACTTTGTTCATCGTCTTCTACTAACTTATTTGTTTTATATAGCAAAGATGCTTTTTCTTCCACAAATTCGTTACGTTGTTCTTGCAAGGCTTGCAGTTTTGAATTACTTTCTTTTTCAAAGGTTTCTTCAAAGTCTTGTATTCCTATATCTTTATTGCCGAGCTGCAATCGGATATGCTTCAATTCTTTTTCTAACGTTATTCTTTGTTCGTACACTGTATGTGCAGCATAGTAATCTCCTTCCGATTCCACTTTCGCTTCCTGGAAGAGAGATGCTTTGTTTTCAGCATATGACGCAAGAAGTAATAGATGTTCCTTTAGCTTTACTGCCAATTGATCTATTCTTTTCGTGACAGATTGCTGTTCTTCCGTATTTTTCTTTTCTACTAAATAATATTCTCGAAGCTGATGGAAAAGCATGTCTTCTTGAAAAGAGATGTGCGTTATCTCCTTTGCCTGTTTCAAGATTTCCTGTAATCTGCCTCTTACTTCATATAATTTGGTTTCCATAGTATCCAGCTCAATCTGCTGTTCTTGAATAATGCGAAGTCGATTGAACAACTCGGGCAATAAACTAGGGGAAAGCTGATCACTTATAGAATAACGGTTTAAAAATGACTTTACACGATGTGTGAAGTCTATTTTTTGGCGTTCTAATGAAGTAATTGTATGCTCCAATTGAGTTACTTGCTCCTTTAAGGATTGTTGTTCCTTCACTAGTAAGCTTTCGTACTTTTGAACATCATTCGATTGCTGCATGCCTTTGAGCATGAATGTGAAGCCTGCATATATAAGAGCACTAATTATTACTGTAGTCATGGCAATCATCCAATTAGACTGAAGATAACTTAAAATAAAGCCTACTAATAGAATAGCCCCAATAAGTACAAAAGCAATTCCATTGCCATGGTTTTTCTCATTAGAAGAACTGTTCGCTCGTTTAGACTCCAGTATACGTGCTTGGTGCTGATCTAAATCCTGTTTTTTCATCTGCAATAAGCGATTTTCTTGCTGCAACTCTCTTTCTAAACTTTCTTTTGTATGAAGTAAAGAAACGAGTTGGTCTTCTTGCTGAATAGATACATCTGCTTCGACAATATACGCTAAGCTCTTCTCCCAATCTACTCCAACTAGTGCGAGCTGCTGCATTTGATTTTGAAGCGTTTTACTTTGCTCTTCTTCTATTTGTATTCGCTTTGCTCGTAACTGATGCCATTCGGTTTCACTACTCAAAAATGAATGGAGTGAATCTAATTGTTCTTTGGGAAGGACATCATTGCTACTTTTTAATGATTGCAGCTCTTCCTTTATTTGCTCCGAGGCAACTTTTATATTTGTTTCTTTATCTTTTATTAATTCATACCGACGAATGCCATCTGCTGGAAAGCTTTGATCCTTTATTTTTTCAAGGGCCTGTACTAATTCTAATTCCCTTTCCTTCATCGGCTTTAGTTGTTTCCAATGCAAATACTGTTGTAATTGAGTAGAAATCCTTTTCTCTTTTTCTATCGTTTCACTTATAAGTACTTCCAGCCGCTTTATTCGTTTTATGGAAGGTTCGTATTTTTCCACTTCCTCCATTTGTTGTTTCCAGGTTGCCTCTAATTCACGTAACTCTTCTATCTTTTGATTAATTAAGGGCTTCCTACCGGTTGGCTTAAAAAGCTCACCCATTTCCTTCATAAATTGTGTTTCTACATTTGATAAAGTGTCCATTCCAGTAGTTCCAGAGGACAGAAGCGTTCTTGTCAATTCCTCCTCTGTCATTTTTTCAAAGCCTTGTAATTGAAGTAAGGAGAATGAAAAAATCGCCTCAAAATCTGCGCGATTATACGAATGAAGTAAGCTTACAAGTTCCTGCTCTCCTCCACGAGTTCCATCTGTAAAATAGAGCGTGACATCTCCACTTGCCTTTCCTTTTACACGCTCAATTATTACTCGGTTTTCCTGTTCATCTATTACATAGATTCTTCCACCGTACTTGGCACCACTTTTTGGTTCATATCGTAATAGTTGTGCATTCTTTTGAGGAAATCCAAAAAGAATATGCAAAATGAATTGTTGAATAGTAGATTTACCTGCTTCATTCTCACCATAAAAGACATTTACTCCGTCTTGTAAATCAATTTCAACATTTTCATGCTTTCCAAAACCATAAATATGGAGCTTTTCTATTTTCACCTGTTACTCCCCCCTCGTTACAGCTTTTGAAAGCACATGCTCTGCTTCCCTCATCGTGTTATCAATAAAATTCTGATCAATTGCAGGTAAATATCTACTTCCTTTTGGGTGCTGATACATATCTTTTAAGACATTTTTCCAATCGGAAATTTCCCAGTCATGTAATATTTCCATCAGCATAGTAGATTCCTTCCATTCTTCTTTTGGAAGCTTTATATTTAGCTCTTTCACAATTACAAAGGCATTTTTCGTGTCAACACTTTCTTGAATTAAAGATAGCCATTCTTCCTTGGGTGATGCTTGTAGCAGTTCAGCCGTTTCTTCCGAAATGTCCGTCAGTGTAAGCTCCACTATAGCATTTCCATTTAAGGCGATATAGCTATTTAGCGCTTGCTCAATATGTTGAATTAATTCATTCGCGTGCATGATGCCTTTACACGATACACTCATCTCATCATAAATAAAAGCAGATGAAGGAATAAATTGAAGATCCGCCTTATCTTTCGTTAAGGTGACTTCATAAAACCCCTTGACGCCTTTTTCATTTCGGTGCCTGCTTTGGATATTTCCTGGATAAACGATAGGAGGATCATCGTGGACAATTTGACGCTTATGAATATGCCCAAGAGCCCAATAATGATAGCCCTTCCCAATAAGATCACTCTTTCGAAACGGAGCATACACATCATGTTCCTTGTTCCCTTCCATACTGCCATGAAGCATTCCTATATGAACGTCCCCGTTGTTCGCGATTGGATAAAAAGTATGCATTGCTTCACGAATATGTCGTTCCTTATAACTAAACCCTGAAATTTGCACAGTAACTCCTTTTATCATAATGGACTTCGTTTCTACTTCTTCGCCAAATACATGGACATTCTCTGGTAGCTGAAAGCGAACCCAGCTCCCACTTAAATGATCATGATTACCATAACAAATAAAAACAGGAATATTTTCTTTACCTAAAGCTTCCATTCCTTTTTGAAATAAATGCTGCGCAC
>Ga0157371_10004757_pt1 | contig 11711 bp, 18 predicted proteins | sample C45metaG_FD_113462 | JGI IMG/M metagenome (GOLD analysis project Ga0157371, IMG submission 113462) | Corn rhizosphere microbial communities from Kellogg Biological Station, Michigan, USA - C4-5 metaG | ecosystem: Host-associated > Plants > Roots > Rhizosphere > Soil | place: USA: Michigan... | reverse complement strand
CCGCCGCCCGATCCGCCGCCGCACCCGCCGAGCATGGTCAGTACGCCGAGCGCCACGCTGAGATGCAGGCGCAACGCGCCGCCGTCTTGCCGATCCATCGAAGTGCGTCCCATCCTCGTGTCCCCCGCACAATAGCCGCGCCGCCTAAAGACACGCTGAACGCGCGCGTCTCGTGCGCGAACGGCCAATCTGGACGATATGTTCCCTTGCCCGCGCTCCCGCCCGAGGCTAGCCCGCGCAGGCTGAAAATGCCATCAACGCAAGGATACCGCCCGCATGTCCGCCGAGCTCGAAGCCGCGATCGACCTGGCGTGGGAACGCCGTGCCGAGATTACGGCCGCGAGCGCGGACGTTCGCGCTCCGGTCGAGGCCGCGATCGAGCTGCTCGACAGCGGCACGTCACGCGTTGCCGAGCCCGACGGGTCCGGCGGCTGGCGAGTCAACCAGTGGCTCAAGAAGGCCGTCCTGCTCAGCTTCCGCCTGAACGACAACGAGGTGATCGAGCAGGGCAGCAGCGGCGCGCCAGCCTATGACAAAGTGCCGAGCAAGTTCGCCGGCTGGGGCGCCAATCGCTTCGCCGAAGCGGGCTTTCGTGTGGTTCCGGGCGCGGTGGCCCGGCGAGGCAGCCACATCTCGCGCGGGGTCGTGCTCATGCCTAGCTTCGTCAACATCGGCGCGTGGATCGGCGAGGGCGCAATGATCGACACCTGGGCGACCGTCGGCAGCTGCGCGCAGATCGGCCGCGACGTCCACATCTCAGGCGGTGCGGGGATTGGAGGCGTGCTCGAGCCCCTGCAGGCCGATCCCGTGATCATCGGCGATGGTTGCTTCATCGGCGCGCGCGCCGAAGTCGCCGAAGGGGTTCGCGTGGGCGAAGGCGCGGTGCTGTCGATGGGCGTCTACCTCGGCGCCTCGACCAAGATTGTCGATCGCGCAACGGGCGAGGTTCATCGCGGCGCGGTACCGCCCTACGCGGTCGTCGTGCCGGGCGCGCTTCCCGGCAAACCGCTGCCCGACGGAAGCCCAGGCCCGAGCCTCTACTGCGCCGTAATCGTCAAGACGGTCGACGCGCAGACGCGCGCCAAGACCGGAATCAACGAGTTGCTGCGCGACTAGGAACATTCGCGCCCGCCAACCGTAAGTTTCCCCCGAGGGTCACCGTAAGGGAGCGACAAAATGGAACGCCGCGGCGACGAAATTCACACCGACACCACCGAGGCGAGCGCCGGCTCGCGCGAGAACGTGGTCCGCTGGGTGCTGCTTGTCGGCCTCGTGCTGGCGATCGGGCTGCTGACGATCATCTGGGTCACTGGCGCGCTCAGCCACCCCGAGGGAACCGGCGAGGGCAACGTGAGCACCGCCACCGCCGACCAGAGCGGCGACGGGACTGGCACCGACAGCATCGTCACCCCGCAGGAGCCGACGACCGCCGCTTCACAGGTCGCGACCGAGACCCCACTCGAGACCGTCAAGAACTGAACGAGGAGACCCGCAGTGCCGGCAAAATCGAAAGCGCAACAGAAAGCGGCGGGCGCGGCGCTGTCTGCCAAGCGGGGCGATACCAAAGTCGGCGACCTGAAGGGCGCGTCGAAGGGCATGTACGATTCAATGTCCGAGAGCGAGCTCGAGGACTTGGCGGAAACCGACCGCAAGGATTTGCCGGACAAGAAATCAGACGACTGACGCGAACCCAGCGATTTCGCTCGACCGCTTCGTCGAGGCGCAGGCCGGCATTTATGCGACCGCCCTCGAAGAGCTGCACGCGGGGTCGAAGCAGAGCCACTGGATGTGGTTCGTCTTCCCCCAGATCGCGGGACTCGGCCAGAGCCCGACCGCGCGCCATTTCGCCATTCGTGACCGCGGAGAAGCTCGCGCGCTTCTCGCCCATCCGCTTCTCGGACCCCGGCTCGTCGAATGCAGCGAAGCGATCTTGGTCTGGGCGGACAAGCGGAGCGCCGTCGCGATCCTCGGGCCAGTCGATGCACTGAAACTGAAGAGTTCGATGACGCTGTTCGAAGCCGTAGCGAGCGATGCAGCGCCGTTCGCTCGCGTGCTCGAGGCGTTCTACGATGGCGAGCGCGACCAGGCCACTTTGTCTCGGCTGTAGGCAGTCCTCCTAACCGTGCAAAATGTTCGCCAGCGCTTGCGCTGCGGCGGGGGCGCGTTCCTTGGCGCCATTGATCAACATGGCGAAGACAGGGCCTGCTTGTCCCTCGCTGGCGGAGCGCTCTCCGGCGTAAGGCAAGTCCGGTGGCGCTTCGCCCGCCTCCCAGGCGCGGCATAGGCGTGCGATGCGCTCGAGTTCGGCCGGCGGATATCCGGTCGGACAGTCCGAGGTCATTCCTTGCAGGCGCAGATAGGCGAAATCCGCGGTCCGATCGGCGACCGGGGTTCGCGCCTCCGCCTCCGACCACACGATCGCTACGCCCGCTGCGCGCGCCAGCTCCACGAACTCGGCGCAAGCGAAGCTTTCGTGGCCGACCTCGATCGCGTGGCGCAGCGCGACTCCGTCCTGCTCGCGCGGCAGCAGGTCGAAGAACGCCGCCACGTCGTCCCGCTCGAAGCGTTTGGTCGCGGCGAGCTGCCACATGATCGGGCCAAGCTTTTCGCCGAGCTCTGTCAGCCCTTGCGCGAAGAACCGGCCCATGGGCTCTTCGGCGCTCGCCAGCACTTTGCGGTTGGTTATGAAGCGCGAGCCCTTGATGCTGAACACGAAGCCGGGCGGCGCGGCGTCGCGCCAGGCGGCGAAGCTTTCAGGCTTCTGCAGGCGATAGAACGTGGCGTTGATCTCGATAGCGCCCACAGCGCGGCTTGCAAAAGCGAGTTCGTCGGCCTGGCGCAGGCCGGCGGGAAAGAAAATCCCGTCGCGCCACTGCGGGTAGGTCCAGCCGCCGATGCCAGTGCGGATCGTCATCATTCCTGCCTAGCCAGTCGGCCGCGCGCGCGCCATCTGGAACCGAAACCGCAAATCCGCGCTGTGTGGCAGCGGGAGATGCAGGAGCCTACGAATGCCCGTCGAAGCCGTGTGGAACGACCAGGTCATCGCCAGCAGCGACGACACGATCGTGGTCGAAGGCAACCACTATTTTCCGCGCGAGGACGTCGATCCAACGGTGCTCGAACGCAGCCCGACAACGAGCGAATGCCCGTGGAAAGGCACAGCGCATTACTACAGCGTCGAAGCCGACGGCGAGCGGGCGGAGGACGCCGCCTGGTACTATCCCGACCCCAAGCCGGAGGCGGCGAAAATCAAGGATCGGATCGCGTTCTGGAAGGGCGTCGAGGTCAACGAGGTTTGAGACCGTTTCCACGGAACCGCGCGGCCGCCAGTGGCTTTTGCACCCGAAGGAGAATGGCATGAGCAAGACGCTGGCCGACATCTCGGACGCCATGAAGCAGATCGATTTCTGTACCCTGTCGACCAAGGCGCCCGATGGAGCGATCGGCGCGCGGCCGATGAGCAACAACCGCGAGGTCGAATACGACGGCGACGCGTGGTTCTTCACTTACCGCAACCGCCAGATGGTCGCCGACGTCGCGCGCGACCCCGCGCTAGGCGTGACCTATCTCGGCAGCGCGGGGCTCAAGGGCATTCTCGGCGCGCCCGGGCAATTCATCCATGTCGAAGGTCATGGGGAGGTCATCGAGGACAGGGGCCTGTTTGCCGAGCACTGGGACAAGTCGCTCGATCGCTGGTTCCCACAAGGCGTTGACACGCCCGGCATGGTGCTGATCAAGGTCTCCGCCCAGCGCATCCACTACTGGGACGGCGAGGATGAAGGGGAAGTTGCATTAGCAGGGAAGCCGTCGGCCGGGGGCCAGTGACCCGAACCGCGGCGCGGCTGCTGCTGACGCTGTTCTACGCGGTCGCGGGGTACGTACACCTTGTACGTCCGGGACCGTTCCTGAAGATCGTGCCCGATTGGGTGCCCGATCCGCGGCTCGTGATCCTGCTGACGGGGTGCGCCGAGCTGGCCGGAGCGGCGGGGCTGATCCAGCCATGGTCGGGAGCGTTGCGAAAGGCGGCAGGGGTCGGGCTGGCGCTCTACGCGCTATGTGTGTGGCCGGCGAATTTCCACCACATGGCGCTCGACATGGCCCGCCCCGATCGCGGCTGGGGCCTGGCCTACCATATCCCGCGGCTGATGGCGCAGCCACTGATCATCTGGCTCGCGCTGTGGGCGGGCGAAGCGACCAATTGGCCCTTCGCCCGCCGACAATCGGATACCGACCGTTGAGCGTCAGCTCATGTGCTTCGAGACGGCGCCGGTCATCTTGAACATCGAGATCTGATCCTTGCCGGTCACCGCGCCAAGCTTGGCGTCCGGGTTGATCATGCGCTTGTCGGTCGTGTCCTGCAGGCCGTTGGCCTTGATGTAGTCCCACACCTTGGAGGTCACCTGGGCACGCGTCAGCGGGCCCTTGCCGACCACGGATTCGAGATCCGGCGACAAATTCACCGGCTTCTGAAGTGCGTTGTTCTTGCCAGCCATCGTTATGGTCCTTTCCTGCTTGGCTATGCGGATACGCTAGTCGAAATCGTCTTCATCGGTCCAGCCCTCGTCGTCTTCCGTCCGCGCATAAGTGCCGGTGAGGATCGCGGCGGCCAGCACGTGGCCTTCCATCGCGTCGATCAACTCGCCCCGCCCTGCTCCCGACATCAGGATCAGCGGCCGGTCGAGCGCGAAGAGCTGGAACACGTAATCGTGCGGCCCGTGCCCTGTCGGGGGATCGGGCAGAAGCCACTCGGAGTTGCGGAAGCTGTTTTTGCCGACGCGCGGCGGAGTCTCGCCCTCGAGCAGCTTACCCTTCTGCGGCGCAAGACCCCACACCAGCCAGTGGCAAAACGGTTCGGGCGCGGGCGCATCGGGATCCTCCACGATGAGCACGAGCTCCGCCGTGCCCTCGGGCGGGGCGGTCCATTCGAGCGGCGGGGCGACCGCGTCTTCCTCGTCGGCGGTAAAGCTGGGGTCGAGCGGCTCGCCGTTGGCGAACGCCGGGCTCGTCAAGCGGAAGCCGCCACGGCCGAGCGCGCTCTCGCCGCCCAGCCGGACGACCGCCAGCTTCGCGTGGCCCACGCGCGCGCTGCGCAGCGCCTTGCCCAGCCAGGCCGGAACGTGTTCGAGCATTGCAGTGGGTCCCTTCTTCCCCGCGCCTGTCTAGGCAGTTCGCAGAAGGGGGGCGAGGGCCGAGCGCCGCGCTGTGCACCGTTTTCGACAGCTTCGTGGCCCGAAAAGCACGATTAGCGCCGCGTTTACCGTAACTTGGCTCGCTCACGCGGGGGCTTGCTCACCCCCGGTTAAGGGAGCAAATTGCCTAAATCGATTGCGCTGCGGGGGTCTGCCGCGTCCAGCCTTTGAAAAAATTCGGAGAATCGCGCGTCATGGGAATCGGCCGCACCACGCTCACCACCGTGCTCTCGGGCGCGCTGTGCACTTCGCTCGTCGCTTGCGGGCCGGGGGGCGGCAGCAACACCAGCGGGGGTGGCAACACCGGCGGCACGCCGACGCCGACCGCCAACTGCTCGCTTTCCGCGCGGCAGGACTTCGTCAAGTCGCAGATCGACGAGTGGTACTTGTTCCCGTCGCTCGTCGACAACACGGTCAACAAGGCCAACTACACCACGGTGCAGGACTACATCGACGCGCTGCTCGCGCCGGCGCGGGCCCAGCACAAGGACCGGTTCTTCACCTACATCACCTCCATTGCGGAGGAGAACGCGTTCTTCAACCAGGGCGAGAGCGCCGGGTTCGGTGTGCGCCTCAGCTACGACACCACCGCGAACCGGGTGTTCGTGGTCGAAGCGTTCGAAGGCGCGCCGGCGCTGGCGGCGGGCATCGACCGCGGGACAGAGATCGTCGGCATCGGGACGACCTCCGCCGATATCCAGTCGGTCGCGTCGCTGATGGCGAGCGGCGGGGCGCAGGCGGTCGTCGACGCCTTGGGGCCGAGCGATTCCGGCGTCACCCGCGTGCTCCAGATCAACAACGGCGGCACGGTCAGCACCGTGACCGTCACCAAGGCGACCTACACCCTCGATCCCGTCTCGAACCGCTACGGCGCGAAAGTCATCACCGACGGCACGAAGAAGATCGGCTACATCAACTTGCGCACCTTCATCGACACCGCCGACCCCGACTTGCGCGCCGCGATGGCGAACTTCAAATCGCAGGGGATCAACGAGGTGATCGTCGACTTGCGCTACAACGGCGGCGGGCTCGTCGCGATCTCGGAGCTGTTCGGCAACCTGCTGGCGGCAAACCGCTCGGGTCAGGTGTTCAGCTACACGACGTTCCGTGCGAGCAAGGCCTCGCAGAACGAAACCACCTTCTTCCAGGCCCAGCCGCAGTCGATCTCCGCGACCAAAATCGCCTTCATCGGGATGGACGGCACCGCGTCCGCCAGCGAACTGCTGATCAATTCGTTCATCCCCTACCTCGGCAACAACATGGCGCTGGTCGGTTCGAACACATACGGCAAGCCGGTGGGCCAGATCGCGCTCGACAAGCCCGAGTGCGACGATCGCCTGCGGGTGATCGCGTTCAAGACGGATAACGCCAACCACCAGGGCGAATACTTCGACGGGCTCGCGACCGTTGTGCCGCAGACGTGCGCCGCGGGCGACGATATCACTCACCAGCTCGGCGATCCCAACGAAGCATCGGTCAAGGCAGCGATCGACTTCCTCGACGGACGGGTGTGCACGCCGATCACTTCGAGCACCGGCCAGCACGCGCTGTCGGTCGGCGGCAAGAACGGACTGCTGACCCCGACGCAGCCGAGCGCCGTCCAGCACGAGCTGCCGGGCAGCTTCTAGGCGCCGCGCGCCGCGCGGACCTGTCAGGTGTCCGCGCGGTCGAGCGCGGCGGTCAGCATGCGTTCGGCGCGGTCGCGCGCGGCGTTCACAGGAAGCTCGAGCGAGCGCGCCAGCGGCCCGCCCATCAGCGCATCGCCAAGCGCAAGCAGGACGAGCGTCAGCGTGTCTTCACGCAGCGCCTGCAAGGTGCGGCGATTGGGCGCGTCCTCCCCAGACAATTCGTCGACCAGTTCGTGGATCGTCTCGACGATCGGATCGAGCGCGTCCTCGTTGCCGGTCAGGATCATCCAGCTCGCCAACGCACCGGCGCCTTCGCGGTCGAATGCATCGAATGTCAGGTCGACGACTTCGCGCGGCGAGCCGAGTCCGGCCCGGCTGGCATGCACCGCTTCCTTGATCGTCTCGCAAACTCCCTTGGCGAGATGCTTCGCGAGCGCCTTCTGCAGCCCGGAAGCTGACCCGAAATGGTGCAGCAGGTTCGCATGGGTGCGCCCGATCCGCGCCGCCACCGCCTTCAAAGTCACCGCTTGCGGCCCGGTTTCGATAAGCAGGCCCCGTGCCGCCTCGAGCGCGGCGGTGCGCGATTCTTCAGGCGGGAGACGCTTGCGGGTTGCCATCGAATCGTATGCCTAATAGTTTGTTAATGTGAGCGACACGAATGATCTCGACCTAGAACGCGCGCGCCCGGCCGACAAGCCGGCGGCTGTTCCTGCCACCGCGCGGGCCACCGCGACCCCATTCGAGCACGAGCTGATCGTGCGCGACGAGCGGTTCTGCCGCGATCATCGCCCGCCGCGCTGGTGGCATTCGAACGACCCGGTGGCGACCGCGTGGTACAATTCGGTCAGCGCCAGCCTGCCGCGCGGCGAGGCGTTCTTCATCGACACGCTCAAGAAATTCCGCGGCGCGATACCGCCCCAGCTCGAGGCCGAGGTGAAGGCGTTCACCCGGCAGGAAATCAATCACACCCGCGAGCACGTCGCCTTCAACCGCCTGGCCGAAAGCCACGGCTACGACGTCGAATCAATCGACAAGGGCATCCACGAGATGCTCTCGCTGATCGACGGGCGGCCGCTCGAGTTCAACCTGGCGGTGACCATCGCGCTCGAGCACTTCGCCGCGGTGATCAGCGATCGCTTGCTGTCTGATCCGCGCTATCTTTCGGGCGCCGATGCCGAGGCCGCACAACTTTGGCGCTGGCACGCGGCCGAGGAGATCGAGCACAAGGGCCTGGTGTACGACGTCTGGCTCTACGCCACCCGCAACTGGTCGGGGTGGAAGCGCTACAAGACCCGCGCCGTCATCGCGGCGCTGATCACGAAGAAGTACTTCGGCAACCGCGTCCGCGACGCGCTGGGCCTGCTCGCGCAGGACGGGATCACCGGCTGGCGCGCCAAGGCGCGGCTCTACGCGTTCCTGTGGATTCGCCCGGGAATGATGACGCGGATGTTCACCCACTGGGTCGGCATCCTCCTGCCCGGCTTCCACCCGTGGCAGCACGACAACCGCGCGCTCATCGGACGGTACGAGAGCGACTACGCAGCGGCGATCCTGCCGGCCGAATAGCGCGTCTAATTGACACTGATGTAAGTAAGGCATATCTGCCCCGTGGCAATAACGGAGCAGACGCGAATGAACGCGCCGACCACTTTCGAACTCGAGCCCCGCACCACGCCGACGCCGGCGGATCTGGCGATAGTCGTGCGCGACCGCCGCTTCGCGCGCGATGCCAGCCCCCGCCGCTGGTGGCTGAACGGCGATCCGGTCGCCACCGCATGGTTCAACGCGCTCTCGGCGACGTTCCCGCGCGGCGAGGCTTTCTTCATCGAGGCGGTGAAGGCGCACCGCGACGGCGCCGATGCCAAGCTCGACGCGGAGATCCGCGCGTTCGTGAAGCAGGAGATCAATCACACGCGCGAGCACATCGCGTTCAACAAGCTGGCCGAGACCGCCGGCTACGACGTGTCGTTCATCGAGAAACGCGTCGGCGACATGCTCGCGCTGACCAACGACCGCCCGGCGATCGTCAACCTCGCCGCGACGATGTCGCTCGAGCACTTCACCGCGATGTTCGGCCACCAGTTGCTCAAGGACCCTGTGCACCTGAAGGGCGCCGACGGCGATCTCGGCGATCTGTGGCGCTGGCACTCGGCGGAGGAAATCGAGCACAAGGGCGTCGCTTACGACACCTGGCTCCACGCGACCCGCGGCTGGAGCCGGTGGAGGCGGTGGAAGGTGAAGAGCCTGATGATGGTCGTCGTCAGCCGCCGCTTCGTGGCGAATCGCGTCTCCGACATGATCGCGTTGCTGGCGCAGGACGGGATCACCGGATGGCGCGCGAAGGCGCGGATCTGGCGCTACCTGCTGATCTACCCCGGCTTCCTGCGCCGCATCGCCGGGTCGTGGCTGGCGTTCTTCCTCCCCGGATTCCACCCGTGGAACCACGACGACCGCGCGCTGATTGGCAAGTACGAAGGCGAGTTCGAGGACGCGCTGCTGCCGGCCTAAGTCGGCTCAGGCGGCGCGCATCGCGTCGTCGTCGGCGACCGACAGATCGAGCGTGTACTCGATCGCCGGCGCTTCCTCTCCGCGCGCGCAGCTATGGCGCGGGCGCACGACGCCCGTCGGACGAAAGCCGAGCTTGCGGAGCACCCGGCCCGACGCCGGGTTGTCCACGAAGTGTCCGGCGCCGATCTGCCGATGCCCGACCGCCCCTGCGATCGCCAGCACACCGCGGCCTGCCTCGGTCGCGTAACCGCGCCCCCACCACGGCCGCGCGATCCAGTAGCCGAGCTCGATCTCGTCATCGCGCTCGCTCAGCCCGACGCAGCCGACCGCGCGCCCGTCCTCCGGGCGGACGATGAGGAAGCTCGGGAAGCGCGGATCCTGCCCACGCGCGACGAACGCGCGCGCCTCGTCCGGCCCGTAAGGCCACGGCGCGCGGGCGAGGTTGCGCACGACGCCCTCGTCGGCGATCCCGCCGAGCACCGCTTCCCAATCCTCGGGCCACGCCGGCCGCAGGAACAGCCTCTCGCTGCGATGGAACATGATCTCTCCCCTTCATCTCGAACCGCGCTCGCGGCGGCATTTGCGAGGGAGAAATGACGAGAGGGAGACGGACCCCCTGATTTCCAGGAAAGCCCCATCTCCCTCTGAGTGCCGGTCTTCGAGTCCCGGCGGGGGGCCATCCCGTGGACGGCCCCTTTATCGGTCCGTCCGGTTTATTCCGCGGCTTGGGCCTGCATGTCGACCGAGACGTATTTGCGGCCGAGCTTGCCATCGTGGAATCGCACGCGGCCGCCGGTAAGCGCGAAGAGCGTGTGATCCTTGCCCATCCCGACGTTGACGCCCGGATAGAACTTGGTCCCGCGCTGGCGCACGATAATGTTGCCCGGCACCACTTCCTGGCTGCCGAACTTCTTCACGCCGAGCCGACGCCCCGCGCTGTCGCGGCCGTTGCGGGACGAACCGCCTGCTTTCTTGTGTGCCATCGTCTCGTCCTTACTTCTTCGCGGCCGGCTTCTTGGCCGGGGTCTTCTTCGCGGCGGGCTTGGCGTCCGCAGCCGGCTTGTCCGCCGCCTTCTTGGTCGCCGCGGCCTTCTTCGGCGCGGCGGGCTTGGGCGCGGTGTCCTTGGTCACCTCGACGCCCTTGGCCGGCGTCTCGGGCTCTGGAGCGGCGTCCTGCTTGGGCGCGGCGGCGGGCTTCTCGGTCGCCTTCGCAGCCGGCTTCTCGGCCTTCGAATCGCCGACCGCGACGATGCGCAGCAGGGTCATCTGCTGGCGATGCCCGGCCTTGCGGCGATAGTTGTGCCGGCGGCGCTTCTTGAAGACGATCACCTTCTCGCTCTTGGCCTGCGCGATGATCTCGGCCGAGACCAGCACTTTCGCCGCGTCGGCCAGGCTGTCGCCCTCGCCGGCGAGGAGCACGTCGCCCAGGCGGATCGTGTCGCCGGCTTCGCCAGCGAGCTTTTCGACCGCGATCTTGTCTCCGGCGGCAACCCGGTATTGCTTGCCGCCCGTGCGCACTACTGCGAACATGGTTGTTTCACTTCCAGTCTCTAGTGTGACCGCTTCAACGAAAAGCGGCGCGACCGGCAACCCGCCCGAAAGCAGGTGCGCGGAAAGATGGGTGCCGTTAGGGGAACGCCGGCCTCAAGTCAACGCCCGCAACGCCGTGCTTTCGGCCGCGCTGGCAAGCGCCATGCGACGTGCTATGCACCGCGCCGATGACCGCCCGCCGCCTGTTCCCCCTCGCGCTCGCCATGCTGCTCGCGGCCTGCGCGACGCCGTCCGCCTACCCCTCGCTCGCCATCCGCGACGCCGAGCGGGTGAAAGGCGCGTTCGGCACTCCGGACACCGGAACTCCCGCGCCGGTCGTCGCACCGCCCGCGCCGAGCGCAGAGCTGACCGCTCGCCTCGCTCAGTTGCAGGATCAGGCGCAAGCCGCGCATCGCGAGTTCGTGAGCGCCGTCCCGGCAGCCGAGCGGCTCGCCAATGGCGCGGGCGCGGTGGGCAGCGACAGCTGGGCGAGCGCGCAAGTCGCACTCGCCGACCTCGATTCGTCGCGCAGCAAGGCGGCGGTCGCGCTGAGCGAGCTCGACATCCTGTTCATCGACGCGACGATCGACGCGACCCGGCGCGAGGCGATCGGGGCGGCCCGCGACTCGGTCGTGGCGCTCGTCGGGCAGGAAGACGCGGTCCTGGCGCGGCTGCGGCGCTAGCGCCAGCGGGCAAGATCGCGAATGTCGTCCACGCGCGGCTCGACCCAGCGCCAGGCGCCGGCGCGCTGCTCGCGCTTCCAGAACCAGCTTTGCGATTTGAGATAATCCATCGTGTAATCAACGGATTGGAACGCCTGGCGACGATGACGGGCGGCGGCGGCGGCGAGGACGAT
>Ga0157371_10004756_pt1 | contig 11712 bp, 8 predicted proteins | sample C45metaG_FD_113462 | JGI IMG/M metagenome (GOLD analysis project Ga0157371, IMG submission 113462) | Corn rhizosphere microbial communities from Kellogg Biological Station, Michigan, USA - C4-5 metaG | ecosystem: Host-associated > Plants > Roots > Rhizosphere > Soil | place: USA: Michigan... | reverse complement strand
TTGCTCACCGAGTACCGCGGCCTCACCGTTGCGCAGCTGAAGACGCTGCGAAAGAGCATCAGTGAGAACGCAACTTACGCCGTGGTGAAGAACACGCTGACCAAGATCGCGGCAAACGCGGCCGGCATCAGCTCGTTTGACGACGAGCTGGTCGGCCCATCCGCTATCGCCTTCGTGCACGGGGACCCCGTCTCCGTCGCAAAGGGCATGCGCGACTTCGCCAAGGCAAACCCTCTGCTCGTGATCAAGGGCGGTTACTTCGACGGTAACCCCATGACCGCGGCAGAGGTGACCAAGCTCGCAGATCTCGAGTCCAGGGAAGTGCTGCTGGCGAAGTTCGCCGGCGCAGCCAAGGCCTCGCTGTTCTCAGCCGCCTATCTGTTCAACGCTCCGCTGTCGAAGGCTGTACGCACCGTCGACGCGCTGCGCGAGAAGCAGGACCAGTAAGTAGTACAACTTCGCGCATCGCGGCCCGTGAGGGGCACGACGGCGCGGTCATCAACACCAGAAACAACAGGGAGAAACACCATGGCAAAGCTGTCAAGCGACCAGCTCATCGAGGCTTTCAAGGAGCTCACGCTCATTGAGCTCAGCGAGTTCGTCAAGAAGTTCGAAGAGGTCTTCGAGGTCACCGCTGCTGCTCCGGTCGCCGTCGCGGCCGCCGGTGGCGCCGTTGCCGCCCCCGCGGAAGAGGTCGAGGAGAAGGATTCCTTCGACGTCGTGCTCGAGGCTGCAGGCGACAAGAAGATCCAGGTCATCAAGGAGGTCCGCGCCCTGACCAGCCTGGGCCTCGGCGAGGCCAAGGCCGTCGTCGACGGCGCGCCGGGCAACGTGCTCGAGGGCGTCAACAAGGAGACCGCCGACAAGGCGAAGGCTCAGCTCGAGGCTGCCGGCGCCACCGTCACCCTCAAGTAGTCAGTGCGGTGAAGGCGTCGCCCCCGGGCGGCGCCTTCACCGCGTTAAGCCGCATGAATTCGCTGACGCGGCGGAAAGCGAAAACTGCTTGCATTGCTGCATCCATGTCCGCCATAATGGGGACGCAGCCGAGGCCATCTCCGATGGTCGTTGAGGCTGCCACGTGAGCTTTATCCCTCTTCAGCATGAGTTCTAGACAGTCTTACCCTCTGGCTAGCCCCCGGCTCCACACGCTGAACATGGGGATGCAGCTTACCCCCGCGCCGAGGGGAATACCCTCGGCGAAGCTCCACAGTTACATGCTCCACCTTGTGTGGGGCCGCACGGAGTCAGTGCGGTAAAACAGCACACGTGGGCGTTCCTGGTCGACAGGGGCGCCCACTGTGGTTTTAACGGCGTCTGTCGTTTGCGAGTCGTGGTTCGGCTCAGCGGTTCGGCTGCGCGGGCGGCGCCGTGGTGCTGCGGCGCACCGTGAGGCGCACCGGCATGGTGAGCGCCCGGGCGGGGGAGTCCGCCGCATCCGACATCCGCTCCATCACGAGTTCGACGGCGCGGGTTCCCTGCTGGGACGGGAACTGTTCGAGCGTGGTCAGTGCGAACATCTCCGCCAGGTCGTGGCCGTCGATGCCGATCACGGACAGCTGGGACGGAATCTGGATGCCGAGCTGCCGGGCCGCGATGATCACCCCGATCGCGATCTCGTCGCATCCGGCCACGATCGCGGTGGGACGCGAGCGCGGGTCGGCGAGCAGCGGGAGCGCCGCCTCGTAACCCCCGGGGATGCTGAACGTCGCCGGCTGGAAGTGCATGCCGTCGGTGATGCCCGAAGCTTCCATGGCCTGGATGACCCCGGCAAGGCGCTGCGAGTGCACACGGAAGTCCATCTGCTCCTCGGGGTCGCCGCCCAGGTGCACGATCCTGGTATGGCCGAGGCTGAGCAGGTGTTCCGTCGCGCGGCGGGCCGTCTCCACATCGTCGATGCTGACGGTGGAGATGCCGTCGACCGCGCCGCCGATCCCCACGATCGGCTTGCCGAGCGAGTGCAGCATCGTCACCTCGTGCGGGCTCAACTCGATGCCGACGGCGATGACCGCGTCGACGCGCTTGCGCACCAGGAAATAGTCGAAGATCCGGCGCCGCTGCGTCTCATCCTCGCTGAGCCGGTAGAGGGTGAGGTCGTAGCCCGCGGCGATGAGCGAGGACTCGATCCCCTCGAGCACCTGGGAGAAGAACCAGCGGGTGATGAAGGGGATGACGACCCCGACGTTCCTGGTGCGACCGGTGACCAGGCTCGAGGCGTTCGACGAGACGACGTAGCCGATCCGTGCCGCCGCAGCCTCGACCCGGGTGCGGGTCTCCTGCGACACGTAGCCGTGACCGCTGAGCGCGCGCGACGCCGTCGACTTCGAGACCCCGGCGAGCCGGGCGACATCCGCAATGGCACTCACGGTGCTCACCTCCGTCGACTGTGACCGTGCGGGGACAGCATAGCCAGAAAACTGACAGCATGGAACCGGTTCCAGTTGGGAGCGCTTCCAGGGTATTGCCGAGGGGAAGTCATGCGGGCATTGTGCTGGTGAGGCGTGACGGGAACGTTAGATTCCAGTTCATGCCAAGCGCTTGCATAACCCCGGATGAGTACCGTAGCTTGTTGGTGGAACCGGTTCCCTATCGCTCCTCCGGGCGAGGAATTGGGGCCATCGCACCTGTGTCAGGCCCGTGTTCAGCAGTGAAGTGTCGCGGGATGACCTCAAAGAGGAGGAATACATGAGTTCGACCTTGCACCGTCGCCTCGTTGCGGGAGTCGCCTTCGCGGCAATCGCCACCATGGCGCTCGCCGGATGCTCCACGGGTAGTGGGGGAGGCGGCAGCTCAGACAAGGGCCCCGGCGACCACGGCAAAGCCGATGGCGTCGTCACGATCTACGGAACCATCGCAGACACCGAAGCAGAACTGCTCAAGAAGTCGTGGGCGGACTGGTCGGCCAAGAACAAGATCACGATCAAGTACGAGTCCAGCAAGGAGTTCGAGACGCAGATCGGCGTCCGCGCTCAGGGCGGAACTCCCCCCGACCTCGCGATCTTCCCGCAGCCCGGTCTCCTCAGCGACCTCGCGAGCCGCGGCTACGTGCAGCCGGCCCCCGACTCGGTCAAGGCGAACCTGGAGAAGTACTGGTCGAAGGACTGGGCAGGCTACGCCAGCACCGACGGCACCATCTACGGCGCCCCGCTCATGGCCAGTGTCAAGGGCTTCGTCTGGTACTCCCCGAAGAAGTTCGCGGAGAACGGCTGGACCGTTCCGAAGACCTGGCAGGAGATGCTCGACCTGACCAAGACGATCCAGGAGAAGACCGGCAAGGCGCCGTGGTGCGCCGGCTTCGGCTCCGGGGATGCGACCGGCTGGCCGGGAACCGACTGGGTCGAAGACCTCGTGCTCCGTCAGGCCGGCCCCGCGACCTATGACGACTGGGTCAGCCACAAGGTCAAGTTCAGCGACCCGGCCATCACCACGGCGATCGACTCCGTCGGCGAGATCCTCCTCAACCCGAAGTACGTGAACGCGGGCTGGGGCGACGTGAAGTCGATCAACTCCACCGCATTCGGTGACGTCGCGACGACACTCAACAACGGCGAGTGCCTCATGACCCACCAGGCATCCTTCTTCGACGGATTCATCTCCGACCCGAAGCAGGGCGGCGGCACGGTCGGACCGGACGCGGACATCTGGGCGTTCATCACACCTCCGATCGACGCGAGCGCAGGTCCGGCAGTCACTGGTGGCGGCGAGATCGTCGGGGCATTCTCGAACGACGCTGACACCATCAAGGTGCAGAAGTACCTATCCAGCCCGGAGTGGGCGAACAGCCGCGTGAAGCTGGGCGGTGTGATCAGCGCCAACAACGGCCTCGACGCATCCAGTGCCAGCAGCCCGGTACTGCAGGCGGCCATCAAGATCCTGCAGGATCCGAAGACGACGTTCCGCTTCGACGCATCGGACCTGATGCCGGGAGCCGTCGGATCCGGGTCGTTCTGGAAGGGCATGGTCGACTGGATCAACGGCACCCCGACGGCCGATGTGGTGAAGACCATCGACGCCTCCTGGCCGACAGACTAGGCACGGCGTTTCTCGAGCGGGGGCCGGCAGGCTCACAGCCTGTCGGCCCCCGCCCGCCCTCTACAGTTGAGGCTCGCTGTACTGTGGCGACCACAGCGTTACCGAAGAGTCCACCGACGTACTCGAAAGGGCCCCGATGTCAGAATTCCTGACCTGGGTCGCGGGGCTGCCTGCCCTCGCCCAGATTCCGCTAGTCGTTCTCGTCTTCCTCGGGGCCATCGCGCTGCTCCTCTTCTTCGTGGAGATCGCGCCCCGCACCGGGCGGCGCTACACGGTCATCCGTCTGCTCGTCTGCGTGCTCGTCCCCGTTATCGCGTTCGTGCTGCTCGGCTCCATCTGGGAGGCTGCCATCGTCGCGGCACTCCTCGGCGGCGCGTTCTTCCTGCTCGACTACCGCTCCAAGCAGGGCGCCGGGTATCTGTTCCAGCTGATCGGCTTCCTCAGCCCCGCGGTCATCCTGCTCACGATCGGGCTGATCTACCCCACCATCAAGACCACGATCGACTCCTTCTACAGTGGGCGCGGCCGTTTCGTCGGCTTCGACAACTTCGTCTGGATCTTCACCCAGGAGGCCGCCGTCCGCACGGTGTTGAACACCGTCGTCTGGGTGCTCATCGCCCCGGTGCTGTCCACGGCGATCGGCCTCGCCTACGCCGTCTTCATCGACCGCTCCAAGGGTGAGAAGGTGCTGAAGGCCCTCGTGTTCATGCCGATGGCCATCTCCTTCGTCGGGGCGAGCATCATCTGGAAGTTCGTCTACGAGGCCCGCCCCGCCGGCCAGAACCAGATCGGCGTGCTCAACCAGGTCATCGTCTGGTTCGGCGGGCAACCGGTGCAGTTCCTGCAGAACTCGCCGTGGAACACCTTCTTCCTCATCGTCATCCTCATCTGGATCGAGACCGGATTCGCCATGGTCATCCTCTCCGCCGCCATCAAGGGCGTCCCGGCAGAGCAGATGGAGGCGGCCGAGCTCGACGGAACGAACGGCTGGCAGCGCTTCGCGAACGTGACGCTTCCCGGCATCCGCCCCTCTCTCATCGTGGTGCTCACCACGATCTCGATAGCCTCGCTCAAGGTGTTCGACATCGTGCGGACCCTGACGGCCGGGGCCAACGACACGAGCGTGGTCGCCAACGAGATGTACACGCAGTTCAAGAACTTCGAGAACGGGCGCTCCGCCGCGTTCGCCGTCGTGCTGTTCCTGCTGGTGATGCCGATCGTGATCTACAACGCCAGACAGATCAAGAAGCAGAGGGAGATCCGATGACCTCGACACCGATCGAACTGCCGCTGGACCGCGGAACGAGAGAACGCGCCCTCGGCGCCGAGAAGGTCGCGAGGATCGCGGCCCCGAAGCGCACCAAGAAGCGGCTGACCAGCCGGACGGCGACCATCGCATCCATCATTATCGCGGTGCTCTGGACCGTTCCCACCTTCGGACTGTTCGTCTCCTCGATCCGGCCCGGCGTGCTCGTGCAGACCACCGGGTGGTGGACCATCTTCGAGAACTGGGGCTTCACCTTCCAGAACTACTCGGATGTGCTGAAGTCCGGCAACGGACAGCTGAACCTCGCCGGGTCGTTCGTCAACTCGCTCGCGATCACCGTCCCGGCCACCGCATTCCCGCTCGTGCTCGCCGCCCTCGCCGCATACGCCTTCGCCTGGATCGACTTCAAGGGCAAGGATTGGCTCTTCATCGCGGTGTTCACCATGCAGATCGTGCCGATCCAGATGGCGCTCGTCCCGCTGCTCAGCCTGTTCTCCCGCGGGCTCAAGATCGGCGATGTGCAGCTGTTCTCGAGCCTCGGCACGGTGGACGGCTCCTACGCGCAGGTGTGGATCGCGCACACCATCTTCGGGCTGCCGCTGGCGATCTTCCTGCTGCACAACTTCATCGCCGAGATCCCGCGGGAGCTCGTCGAGGCCGCGCGGGTCGACGGTGCGGGCCACGGGCAGGTGTTCTTCAGGATCATCCTTCCGCTGACCATGCCGGCCATCGCATCCTTCGCCATCTTCCAGTTCCTCTGGGTCTGGAACGACCTGCTGGTGGCGCTGATATTCGCCAGCGGCGAGGCCGCGCCGATGACCAAGCTGCTCGCCGAGATCACGGGGACGCGCGGCCAGGACTGGAACCTGCTCACGGCGGGAGCCTTCATCTCGATCCTGGTTCCGCTGATCGTGTTCTTCGCCCTGCAGCGCTTCTTCGTGCGCGGCCTGCTGGCGGGCAGCAGCAAGGGGTAGAGCGCAGAATTTCCCTTGAATTCGCGGCCGGGTGAGCATAGCTTTTAACCGTTGGCGCCCCCTCCGGGTCGGATGTGGATTGCCCCCACCGGGTTTCCATCGCTCGTCTCGTCAGAAGGCGTTCGCGCGATATCACCAACCGATTGTCGGCCGACTACGGGAAGACAACAACCGGCGATGGACGGGAAAACCCCGCTCGTGTGATTCGACTCCACGAAGGAGGAGATCCATGCGTTCTCAATTGCACCGTCGTGTATTCGTTCCCCTCGCAGCGGTCGGAGCCATCGCCATGGCTTTGGCCGCGTGCAGCGGCGGCGGCACGACATCGCCCAGCGGTTCGGCGAGCCAGAACCTGAAGGGCACCACGCTCAATGTGGCCGCCGACTGGTCGGGGGCCGAGCAGGCGAACTTCGAGAAGGTCCTGGCGCAGTTCTCCACGGAGACCGGTGCCAAGGTGAACTACACCAGCTACGGAAGCAACGTGGCGACCACCCTCAACACCAAGATCGCCGGCGGCGACCCGCCGGATGTCGCGGTCATCCCCCAGCCCGGCCTGCTCCAGTCCCTCGCCAAGGCGGGCAGCCTCATCCCGGTCTCGGCCGCGACCGAGGCCGCGGTGATGAAGAACTTCTCCCCCGACTGGGTCACGCTCGGATCGGTCGACAACAAGCTCTACGGTGTCTGGTTCAAGGGCTCCAACAAGTCGACGGTCTGGTACAACACCGCCGTCTACACGAACGCGGGCGCCACGGTGCCGAAGACCTGGGACGACTTCCTCGCCCAGCTGAAGAAGGTGTCGGACTCCGGCGTTCCCGGCCTGTCCATCGGGGCGGATGTCGGCTGGCCGCTCACCGACTGGTTCGAGAACGTCTACATCCGCTCCGCGGGCGCCGAGAAGTACGACCAGCTGACCCAGCATAAGATCCCCTGGACCGACCCGTCGGTCATCGACGCGTTGACCACCCTGTCCAAGCTGTGGGGCGACTCGACCCTGATCGAGTCCGGCGGCGCGCAGCGCACCTTCGGAGACTCGGTCACCGAGGTGTTCGGCACGCCGCCCAAGGCGGGAACCGTGTACGAGGGCGACTTCGTCGCGGGCAACATCACCTCGCAGACCAAGTCGAAGATCGGAACGGACGCGAAGTTCTACGACTTCCCCTCGGTCAACGGCTCCGGCCCCGCGGTGGTCGGCGGTGGGAACGCGGCCATCCAGTTGAAGGACAACAAGGGTGCCGCCGCGCTGATGACCTACCTGGCCTCCCCCGAGGCCGCGACCATCTGGGTCAAGCTGGGCGGCTTCACCTCGCCCAACAAGGCCGTCGACATGTCCGCGTACCCGGATCCGACATCCCGGCAGATCGCCCAGGCGCTCGTCGGCGCCAAGACCTTCCGCTTCGACATGTCGGACCAGGCGCCGAGCGCGTTCGGCGGCACCCCGGGCTCCGGCGAGTGGAAGATCCTGCTCGACTTCTACAACAACCCGAGCGACATCCAGGGCACGGCCCAGGCGCTCGAGGCCGCGGCCGCGGCGGACTACAAGTAGGCCGACTCAACGAGGACGGAACGAGCGGATGTCCGCCAGCGGGCTCGCGGGGCAAGCGCAGGCCGGCAGAGAGAGCGTCGGGGTTCTCCGCAGGAGGAACTCCCGGCCTCCCCTGTCCGGCGGCCGCCGCACCCTCGTCACCGCGCTGATCTTCCTCGCGCCCGCGCTGTTCCTGCTCGGCGTGCTGATCGGCTATCCGGTCGTCTATTCGCTCTGGCGCTCGCTGTTCGACGCGAGCGGAAACGTCTTCGTCGGGGCGGGCAACTACCTGACGATGTTCACGGACCCGGCGACCTTCCTCTCGATCAGGAACAACGTCATCTGGGTGATCGTCGCGCCCATCACCTGCACCATCCTGGGGCTGATCTTCGCGGTGCTGATGAACCGCATCAAGTGGGCGACCGCGTTCAAGCTCATCGTCTTCATGCCGATGGCGATCTCGATGGTCGCGTCGGGGGTCATCTTCCGCACGCTGTTCCAGGAGAACCCGGACCTCGGGGCGGTCAACGCCAGCCTCGTCTCCATCCACGGGTGGTTCTCCGGCGGGGCCGCCTACCCCGGTGCGAGGCCCCGCGAGAACCTCGACATCACCCTGCAGAAGGACGGGTCGATCCTCACGGACTCCGCGGTGCGCGCCGGCTCGGAGCAGGACTTCCCCCTCGTCGGCATCCTGGGAACCACCCTGCCGGACAACGCGAAGACGGCCGTCGCGGCGAAGAGCGCCGCCGGCGGTGAGATCACCGGCACGGTGTGGCTCGACTTCGTCACGGGCGGCGGGGGGGCGCCCGGGCAACTCGGCGACCACAAGAAGGGGCTCCCCGGAGTGACCGTCGACGCCGTCGACTCCTCGGGCGCGGTCGTCGCATCCGGGACGACGGCGGATGACGGCAGCTACGCGATCGGCGGCCTGAAGTCGGGCAGCTACAAGATCGGCCTCCCGGCATCCAACTTCACGCAGGGCTACGCCGGGGTGTCCTGGCTCGGCCCGACCCTCGTCACCGCGGTGATCATCCTCGCCTACATCTGGATCTGGGCCGGGTTCGCGATGGTGATGATCGCATCCGGCCTCTCCGCCATGGACATCTCGCTCCAGGAGGCCGCCAGGGTGGACGGGGCGAGCGAATGGCAGGTGTTCCGGCGGATCACGGCACCGCTGCTCTCGCCCGTGCTGATCGTCGTGTTCATCACCCTCATCATCAACGTGCTGAAGATCTTCGACCTGGTCTACGTCATCCCGCCCGGCTCCTCCCTGCCCGCTGCGAGCGTGATCGCCGTGCAGCTGTGGACGGTGTCGTTCGGCGGCGGCAACGACCAGGGGCTGGGCAGCGCCCTCGCCATCCTGCTGCTCGTGCTCGTGCTGCCGTTCATGATCATCAACGTGCGGCGCTTCAGAATGGATCGGGAACGATGACCGCGCCGGCAGGGATCGTCAAGGCCAGGCGCAGCGTCGCGGGGCGCATCCTCGACTTCTTCGGCAGGGGCGTCGTCAACGTCGTCCTGATCATCGTCGCCGTGTTCTGGCTCGTCCCGACGATCGGGCTCTTCCTCTCCTCGCTGCGCAACAGCACCGACAACAGCCAGACCGGATGGTGGACCGTCTTCACCCGCCCGGCGCAGCTGACCATCGAGAACTACGCCAACCTGCTCGGCAACGCCCAGTTCATGGGGTCGTTCGTCAACACGATCGCGATCACTTTGCCGGCCACCGTGCTCGTCGTCGTGATCGGCTCGCTCGCCGGATACGCCTTCGCCTGGATCCGCTTCCCCGGCCGCGACTGGCTGCTCATCGTCGTCATCGTGCTGCTCGCCGTCCCGCTCCAGGTCTCGCTCATCCCCATCGCCCGGCTGTACGGCAGCATCGGGCTGTTCGGCTCGATCCTCGGGGTGATCCTGTTCCACACCGCCTACGGGCTGCCGTTCGCCATCTTCCTGCTGCGGAACTTCTTCACCCAGATCCCCGGCGAGATGCTCGAGGCGGCCCGCATCGACGGGGCGAGCGAATGGCGAATCTTCGCCCGCATCATCCTGCCGCTTGGCCTCCCCGCTATCGCGAGCCTCAGCATCTTCCAGTTCCTGTGGACCTGGAACGACATGCTCGTCGCGCTCATCTTCACCAATGCCACTTCGCAGCCGGTGACCGTCGCCATCCAGAGCCAGCTGCGACAGTTCGGGGCCAACATCGACATCCTGTCGTCGGGGGCGTTCCTGTCGATGATCGTCCCGCTGATCGTCTTCTTCGCCTTCCAGCGCTTCTTCGTCTCGGCCCTGCTCGCGGGCTCCACCAAGTAGCGCATCTCTTTCATCATTCAGGAGGTGGTGAGGATTCTGTGACCGATGTGGCTGATGTGATGCACATCGGTCACATCGGTAATCACCGGTCACACCGTCTCCCGAATAATGAAAGGCAGACGCTCGGGCGGCATGGGTTGCTTGCTGCAGGATGCCACGACGTAGGGTTTACGGATGAGCGGGATGCGCGGTGGCGGAGGCGGAGGCCACCGGGGCGGTCGGGTGAGCGGCGGCGACGTGCGCGCCCAGCGGGCGTTGAACGCGGAGGCCCCGAAGGTTCCGCAGCTGTTGCACCGCATCGGCCAGCTCTTCGTCCCGCACAAGTTCGCGCTCACGGTCACCGCGATCCTCGTGATCGCCGGCGCCGGCCTGTCCGTGCTGCCTCCGCTGCTCACCAAGAGCGCGTTCGACCTCGGACTGTTCCCGCCCGGCGGCGGGCCGAACGTTCCCGTGCTCATCGAGATCGTGTCGCTCATGGTGCTCATCTACGTCGCATCCGCGGCCCTCGGGGTGTGGCAGACCTGGCTCACCGCGACGGTGGGCAACAAGGTGATGGGCGCGCTGCGGGTGAAGCTGTTCAGCCACCTGCAGCGCATGGAGCTCGCCTTCTTCACCCGCACCAAGACCGGAATCATCCAGTCCAGGCTGCAGAACGACGTGGGCGGGGTGGCCAGCGTGCTCACCAACACGGTGTCGAGCGTGCTCGGGAACACGGTCACGGTGATCGCCGCGCTCGTGGCCATGCTGCTGCTCTCCTGGCAGCTCACCGTCGTCGCCGTGATCCTCATGCCGGTGCTCGTGATCGCCCAGCGCCGGGTCGGCCAGGTGCGGGCGCGCATCGCCACCAAGACGCAGGAGTCGCTCAGCGACATGACCGCGATCACGCAGGAGACCCTGTCGGTCTCCGGCATCCTGCTCGCGAAGAGCTTCAACCAGCAGCAGGCCGAGATCGGGCGATACTCCGACGAGAACGACAACCAGATTCGGCTGCAGGTACGCCAGCAGATGAGCGGCCAATGGTTCTTCGCGCTCGTGCAGATCTTCCTCGCCATCATCCCCGCTGTCGTCTACCTGGTCGCGGCCTGGTTGATCGTCGGCCACGTCTCGGTTACGGCCGGGACCATCGTCGCCTTCACCACGGTGCAGGCGCGGCTCATGTTCCCGCTGCTCGGGCTCATGCGGGTCGCCCTCGATCTGCAGACCTCGCAGGCGCTGTTCGCGCGCATCTTCGAGTACCTCGACCTGCATCCGGCGATCGTCGACGCTCCGGATGCCCGTCCGGTTCGGCAAGACCAGCTCGGCCGGGTGCAGTTCGACCGGGTGGTGTTCGCCTACCCGGACTCGGGACCGGAGGTTCCGCCGACCCTGAAGGACCTGTCGTTCACGATCGAGCCCGGCCAGTTCGCGGCCTTCGTCGGCCCGTCCGGTGCGGGCAAGACCACGGTGTCGTACCTGATCCCGCGCTTCCACGAGGTCTCCGGCGGCCGCATCCTGTTCGCCGGGGACGACGTGCGGGAGCTCGCCCAGGACTCGCTCGTCTCCAACATCGGCATCGTCAGCCAGGAGACCTACCTCTTCCACGCCACCATCGCCGAGAACCTGCGCTACGC
>Ga0157371_10004753_pt1 | contig 11717 bp, 10 predicted proteins | sample C45metaG_FD_113462 | JGI IMG/M metagenome (GOLD analysis project Ga0157371, IMG submission 113462) | Corn rhizosphere microbial communities from Kellogg Biological Station, Michigan, USA - C4-5 metaG | ecosystem: Host-associated > Plants > Roots > Rhizosphere > Soil | place: USA: Michigan... | reverse complement strand
TTTGTAATTACTGGAACATAAAAAAAGCGGTTAAATAACCGCTTTTCTAATTTTTACAAGTTGTACCAGCAATTCTTCCAGCCGGTCCAGATGCAGCATGTTTGCACCATCGGACTTCGCACAAGCTGGATCCGGGTGAGTTTCAATAAACAATCCGTCTGCTCCTACGGCAATTGCCGCCTTGGCGATCGTGCCGATAAGCTCCGGCTTTCCTCCTGTAACACCGCTACTCTGATTTGGCTGCTGCAGCGAGTGTGTACAATCCATTACAACCGGAACACCAAAGGTTTGCATCTCGGGTAGTCCGCGGTAGTCTACAATCAAATCCTGATAACCGAATGTATTTCCGCGATCTGTTAAGATGACCCGGTTATTCCCAGCTTCAACGATTTTCTCTACCGCAAACTTCATGGAACCCGCAGAAAGAAACTGACCCTTCTTTACATTTACGACCTTGTTGGTCTGCGCAGCAGCAATCAAGAGATCTGTTTGCCTGCAAAGAAATGCTGGAATTTGCAGTACATCCACATATTCTGCCGCCATAGCCGCCTCTGCACTTTCGTGGATGTCTGTGACCGTAGGAATACCAAAAGTCTTCCCTACTTTCTCCAATATCTTTAAAGCCTTTTCATCACCGATACCGGTAAAGGAGTTACCTTTTGAACGGTTCGCCTTCCGGTAGGAGCCTTTGAAGATATAAGGAATATTCAGCTTGTCTGTTATGGTTACGATCCGCTCGGCTATTTGTAACGCAATTTCTTCACCTTCAATGGCACATGGTCCTGCCATTAAAAAGAAATTGCCGGAATTCGTGTATTTTAATTTTTCTAATTCGAAGTTTATCATGCTTGTAGTTTAGTTTCCCAGTTCCGACATAAATTTGATACGCATGAGTTGAATCTCCTCACGGGTATAATCCGTCTCCCCTAAATCTTTTAATGCGGCATCTATAGAATCGTTTTCCGCAGAGCGAAAATAATCAAATACTTCATCCTGACGATCATCGTCCAGTACCTCGTCAACAAAATAATTCAGGTTTAACTTGGTTCCCGAGTTGACGATAGCCTCGATCTCTTTTAATATCTCATCGTAGGTGATGCCTTTGGAGCGTGCAATATCTTCCAGTCCGATCTTACGATCCACATTCTGGATAATGGATACCTTAAGCTGGGACTTATTTGCCTGGGTCTTAATAACAAGGTCAACTGGACGCTCGATATCGTTATCGCCGACATACTTCTTGATCAATTCAAGGAAGGGAGAACCAAACTTCAATGCTTTGCCATTGCCAACACCGGAAATTTGCTTTAGCTCTTCCATGGATATCGGATAATGCGTGCACATCTCCTCTAAAGAGGGATCCTGAAATACAACAAACGGAGGCACGTTCTTTTGCTTGGCAATCTTCTTTCTCAGATCTTTAAGAAGCTGTAAAAGCTGCGTATCTAAAGCTGCAGTGCCTTGTTTAACATCATCATCGTCATCTACGGAACCATCATCGATCGGCTCATTTAAAATGAACTTTAAGCTATATGGATTTTCCAGGAAGTTCTTACCAGAGTTGGTCAGGCTTAACAAGCCATAATTATCGATATCCTTGACCAGAAAGTTGTTTAACACCGCCTGGCGGATGAGCGACTTCCAAAGGTTATCACCTTCGACCTTCCCATAACCAAACTCAGACAACTTACTATGCTCGTATGCAATCGTCTGCGCTGTCTCCAGCCCCATCAGGATATTCAGAACGTGCGTATCGTCAAAATTCTCCCCGATATTTTTGATAAGCGTAAGCAGTTTACCAAGCGGCTCTTCAGCGTCAAAAAATTTCTTCGCCTTCTTACAATTATCGCACATGCAATTACAACCCGCTTCATTGAAATTCTCACCGAAGTAATGCAGGATCTGTTTCCTGCGGCAAACGCCGGATTCAGCATAATCAATAACCTCTTTCAGAATTTGGGTACCAATCTCTCTTTCGGAAACCGGTTTATCTTTCATGAATTTGGCCAGTTTATCAACGTCCTTTTGCGCGTAGAATGCAATACAAACGCCTTCCCCACCATCACGTCCAGCCCGGCCAGTCTCCTGATAGTAGCCTTCCATGCTTTTTGGAATATCGTGGTGGATTACAAATCGTACATCAGGTTTATCGATCCCCATACCGAAGGCGATCGTGGCAACGATAACTTCGACATCTTCCATCAAAAATTTATCCTGCGTGTCTGCGCGAACTTTCGGTTCGAGGCCTGCATGGTAAGGGAGCGCCTTGATGCCGTTCAGGTTTAAGGCTTCAGCCACCTCCTCTACCTTTTTCCTGCTCAGGCAATAAATAATGCCTGATTTTCCAGTATTCTGTTTAATGTAGCGGATAATTTCTTTGAGTACATCCCGCTTCGGGCGTATTTCATAGAAAAGGTTGGGGCGATTAAATGAAGATTTGAATAAGGTTGCATCGCCCATTTGCAGGTTCTTGATGATATCCAGCTGAACCTTCGGGGTGGCCGTGGCGGTAAGTGCGATGATGGGGATATCTTCGCCAAGGCCGGCGATAACCTGCCTGATCTTACGGTACTCCGGGCGGAAATCATGCCCCCATTCCGAAATACAGTGTGCCTCATCAACGGCAACAAAGGAGATCTTTATTAATCGCAGGAACTCAATGTTATCTGGCTTAGACAAAGACTCCGGCGCAACATACAATAACTTGGTTTGTCCGTTTAGCAGGTCACTTTTAACTTGCGTAATTTCGGACTTATTAAGAGATGAGTTGAGAAAATGTGCGATGCTGTCGCTTCCGCCGAAGGCGCGAAGCTGGTCTACCTGATTCTTCATCAGGGCAATAAGTGGTGAGATGACGATTGCGGTACCTTCACTCATGAGTGCCGGTAGCTGGTAGCAGATGGATTTGCCCCCACCAGTAGGCATTATTACGAAGGTATTCTTTCTTTCCAGTACATTGGTGATGATCGACTCCTGATCACCTTTAAAATTGTTAAACCCAAAAAAGGTTTGTAAGTTGTCAAACAACGACTTTTTCACATCCATTCCGTGTATCAAATATTCAGTGCTATATTTGATTCAAAATAACATAATTTTGCAGCAATTAAAGCATCAATACACTAAATAATTCTCTTTGAAAAGTAAAAAATCAATATTTGAAAATGCGGTAAATACCCTACAGTTGGAGGCTCAGGCAATACTGAATTTAATACCTCATATTAACGACCATTTCGCTGATTCTGTGGAAGTTATAAGAACAAGTAAGGGACGCGTCATTATTACAGGTATTGGTAAGAGCGCGATTATCGCGCAGAAGATTGTAGCGACATTCAATTCAACCGGAACGCCCGCCATATTTATGCATGCCGGAGATGCCATTCATGGCGATCTGGGTATGATCCAAAAAGATGATATTGTGATATGCATATCCAAAAGTGGGAATACACCTGAGATAAAAGTTCTCGCACCATTGCTTAAACAAGGTGGCAATTTTCTGATCGGCATGGTCGGCAATACAGACTCCGAACTTGGACTTCTTGCGGACCTGATCTTAAACGTCTCAGTTGATAAAGAAGCATGCCCGAATAACCTGGCACCGACAACCAGTACCACTGCACAACTTGCTATGGGTGATGCACTTGCGGTATGTTTACTTCATGCGCGGGAGTTTAAAGAAGACGACTTTGCAAAATACCATCCGGGAGGTGCGCTTGGTAAACGCCTTTATCTTAAAGTTGGTGATCTTACCCTTAAAAATCAAAAACCAACGATTCATCCGGAAGCCTCCGTAAAGGATGTTATCATAGAGATCAGCCGAAATCGACTGGGCGCAGTTGTCGTAGTAGATCAGGATCAGATATTGGGTATCATTACGGATGGCGACATACGCCGGATGCTCGAAAAGCACAGCAACTTGCTGGACATTCGTGCCAGGGACATCATGAACACCAACCCAAAGCGGGTTGACAAAGATCTTCTTGCATTAGAAGCCCTGCAACTGATCAAGACCAACAACATTACCCAACTACTTGTTACTCAGACCGACAAGTACTATGGACTTGTGCACCTGCATGATCTTCTGCAAGAAGGAATCATTTAGAAGGTCCACTTTCAAAAAATTCTATACATTTAAAAATAATTAACGCGATAACACCAGGATTACGCTCAGAAAAACAAATACTATGAATAAAAATAATTTCGCCCTGATTATGGCTGGCGGTGTAGGCAGTCGATTTTGGCCTGTTAGCAGAACTGAACATCCGAAGCAGTTCATTGATTTCTTCGGAATCGGGAAAACACTGATCCAAAGCACTTACGAACGCTTCCTTAAAATTTGCCCGGCGGAAAATATTTTCATTGTTACCAATGAGATCTATGTTGATCTCGTCAAAACACAATTGCCTGATATCTCTGAGAACCAGATTTTAGCCGAGCCAATCATGCGTAATACGGCGCCCTGCATTGCCTATGGATCAATGAAGATATCGCAGTTAAATCCTGATGCGACCATCGTCGTTGCACCTTCTGATCACACGATTGCCAATCAGGCTGGATTTGTATCCGCAATCGAGCAGTCGCTCAAGGCTGCTTCAGAAAACGACTGTCTGGTCACATTGGGGATTAAACCCAGCCGGCCAGATACCGGCTACGGCTATATTCAGTACACAGAAAACACATTGGGCTCCGATCCAATGATCCATAAGGTTAAGCTATTTACAGAAAAGCCGAATCTGGATTTAGCCAGGTCTTTTATTCAAAGCGGAGATTTTCTTTGGAACGCCGGTATCTTCATTTGGTCGGCAAGATCCATAAACAACTCCTTCCGCAAGCACCTGCCGGAAATGTTTGATATCTTCCAGTCTGGTCATTCTTTTTACAATACAAAAGATGAAGTGGGCTTTATTGGCAATGCTTACCAGCAGTGCACGAACATCTCCATAGATTTCGGTTTAATGGAGAAAGCGGATAATGTATATGTCTTGCCTACCGATTTCGGCTGGTCTGACCTGGGAACCTGGGCATCAATCTATGACATGGCGGAGAAAGACTATGTGGGCAATGCTGTCATCCCTTCAGAACAAGTTATGATGTTCAATTCTTCCAATTGCATGGTCAACGTACCTAAAGAAAAGCTGGTTATCCTACAGGGATTGCATGATTATATCGTTGTAGAAAGCAACAATACGCTTTTGATCTGCCCAAGAGCAGAAGAACAAAGCGTTAAACAGATCGTCGCGGATGTTAAATCCAAGTTTGGTAATAAGTTTATTTAAGAAGGATTTAAACCGTCAGGCACTCGCCCCGGCGGAATAACATATCAGTCTACAAAATAAAAAGGAGCAATCCAGGATGAACCTGGATTGCTCCTTTTTTATGAAATACAACGTCTTTAGTGATCTTGTTTGTTAGGCCGTTGTGCGCTGGCGGATGGCTTCATAAAGAATGACGCCTGTGGACACGGATACATTTAAAGAACTGATCTCGCCGAACATCGGGATCTTGGCCAGGTGATCAGCACTGCGCATAATCTCATTCGAGATCCCTTCATCCTCTGCCCCCATGACAATTGCTGTTGGCATTGTATAATCAGGCACATAGATGAGATCGTCTGTCTTTTCAGTACAAGCAACAATCTGCAGACCGCAATCTTGTAAGAACAGTGCCGTTTTGTGCAAATTGGCATGGCGACAAACCGGTATTGTAAATAATGCACCGGCAGAGGTTTTGATCGCATCAGCATTGATCTGCGCCGAATTTTTAGTCGGCACAACGATCGCGTGAACCCCTGTACAAGCCGCAGTTCGAGCAATAGCACCCATATTCCTTACGTCGGTAATACCATCCAAGATCAAAATCAAAGGCGTTTCTCCTCTTTCATAGATTGCTGGAATAATGTCTTCAATTTGCTGGAAAGCTATGGAGGAGATAACCGCGATAGCACCTTGATGATTCTTCTGGGTCATGCGGTTTAACTTTTCAACCGGAACATGATGTACAGGCGCATTGATGTCCTTCAAACAAGCTTTTAATTCCAGAATCAATTCACCGTTCAGGTTGCGCTGAAGGTAAATGCTCTCGATATCTTTTCCCGCCTTAATGGCCTCAATAACAGCACGAATACCAAATATAAATTCATTATTTTCTTTAGGTCTTGGGGACCTTCTAAACTTCTCCATTCAAATCTTATTATCCCGCAAAAATACTCCAAAATAAAAGAATATCATCATGCTTATTTCCGTTTGGAAACGAGGGCTATAAACCTAAACTCCGCTCCGGGTTAACTTTTCATTATTTTCATCTTTTTCAAAGTTCCTGTAATCTTAAAATAATGTTAGGAAACAGTTCCGCTTAGGAGCGTAATTTTCTATAATTTTGTATAATGATAATCGAGAACGGCAACCAAAACCAGGAGCGCACAAATTTTAACTCTGCGCGTAAGAACAGATTGACTTCCCCGATGAGTACGATGGGAAAAGTGCCACCACAGGCGATAGATCTGGAAGAAGCTGTACTTGGGGCTTTGATGCTCGAAAAAGATGCATTATCTACTGTTATCGACATTCTAAAGCCTGAGGTATTTTATCAGGAATCACATAAAAAGATCTTTGAGGCCATCCAATTGTTGTTCCAGAAGTCCAAACCTGTGGATATTCTTACGGTTACTTCAGAACTCAGAACATTGGGTCTGCTGGAAATGGTTGGAGGTGCGTATTACATTACGAACCTCACCAATCGTGTAGCGTCCGCGGCGAACATTGAATACCATGCCCGGATCATTTCTCAAAAGTACATCCAGCGGGAGCTGATCCGTATCTCTTCGGAGATCATTCAGAATGCCTACGAGGACACCACAGATATTTTCGACCTTTTGGATCACGCAGAGAAGAATTTGTTTGATATCGCTCAGAACAACTTGCGCCGGGATACGCAAAAGATGGATGAGATCATCAAGCAATCCCTGGCTACCTTGGAGGAATTAAGAACCAAAACTGATGGTCTAACGGGTGTACCTTCGGGCTTTACGGCCTTAGACCGCATCACCGGTGGCTGGCAGAAGTCGGACTTGGTAATCATCGCGGCTCGTCCGGCGATGGGAAAGACCGCTTTCGTACTAACCTGCGCCAGAAATGCTTCCGTAGATTTCAAAAAACCGGTGGTTGTATTCTCCCTGGAGATGTCATCGGTTCAGCTGGTCAATCGTCTTATTTCCGGGGAAACGGAAATCGACCAGGAGAAGATCCGAAAAGGAAATCTGGCGGATTGGGAATGGCAGCAGCTACACAGTAAAATTGGAACGCTCACCGAAGCCCCGCTCCTGATCGATGACACACCGGCACTGAACATTTTCGAGTTCCGTGCAAAGTGCAGGCGTTTAAAATCGCAATACGATATTCAAATGATCATCATCGATTACTTGCAGTTAATGCACGGTAAGGGTGAAGGCCAAAGCGGTGGTGGTAACCGGGAGCAGGAAATCGGTAGTATTTCCCGTGCACTAAAATCTGTAGCCAAAGAGCTGGAAGTTCCGGTACTTGCCCTTTCTCAGTTAAGTCGTGCTGTAGAAAACAGACCTGGAACTAACGGAAAAAGGCCGTTGCTATCGGATTTGAGGGAATCTGGATCTATCGAGCAGGATGCGGATATGGTACTATTCTTATACCGACCGGAATACTACGGCATTACAGAAGATGAGCAAGGTCGCTCACAAGCCGGCGTTGGTGAGGTTATCATTGCCAAACACCGGAACGGTGAAACGGGCATTGTGCCACTTAAATTCATTGGTAAGTACGTGAAATTTGCAGATTTAGAAGAAGACTTTGCACCGCAGAACTCCTTTTCCATGGATAGTCCCGGAGCCGGCATGCAACCTTCCCCTGACTTCGACCGTTCATCATTCGGCAACGTGATCATCAAGCCATCCAGAATGGATGACATGCACGACGAAGACGCACCATTCTAATAAAAGTTATAACGTTAAACTAAAGAGGTTGCTCATTTAAGAATGATGCAACCTCTTTTGCTTATAAGCGTTCTTGTAAGAAACCTAAAAACGCTGCTCCTGATAAGAAGTTCTAAATGAGATAACCCAGAATAATACCCGCAATTACAATAACGGGCGGGCTGATCTTTGTAAAGTTCAGAAGCAGAAAAGTGACCAGGATGACGAAAATCGAGGTCAGATCCAGACCGATCGGAACAACCAGCAGAATGAAAGCAGCAATGATAAATCCGACACTAACCGCGTTAATGCCCGACAAAGAATATTTGATCCGGCTAATCTTCTTTAGATCATCCCAAAAAGGAACAATGAATAGAACAAGGATCAGTCCCGGCAGGTTAATACCCATCACGCCGATTAAGCCACCTACGATCTGGCCATAAAAGCCATAACCGAAGTTCTTCATGCTGATTGCACTAAGATAACTGCTGAAGGAAAATGTTGGGCCCGGTAGTGCCTGCTGCAAGGCAAACCCGGAAAGGAATTCGGAACCGTTCAGGTAATGTTTCATCTGCACAAACTCGGTGAACATTAACGGCACCAGAACCTGTCCGCCACCGAAAATCACGATACCATTCCGGTAAAAGTTCTCAAATAAACGAATGGGCAAACTAAATGGAGATGTCCGGTTGATAATTGCACCCAGAAGTGCCAGTAACAACAGTACGCCAAAAAAGTAGATCAACTTTCTACGGTTGATGTTTGAAAACAGACTGATCCGCAGTTCCGTTTCCTCCTTTGGAGTTTCAATTGAGGAGGAAATCATACCGCCAATCAAAATGGCAATTGGAAAAACATAGGCATTTCGCAAAACCAGCGTGGCTACGATCGCCGATATGGCCAGGAATATGGATAATTGCGTGGAAAGCACCTTTTTGGACAGGTTAAATGCACCATACGCAACGATGCCCAGCGCAATTGGCTGAATGTACTTGATAACCTCTGTGAACCTGGCTTTATGATCCAGGCTGGCATAGCTTATGGCAGCTGCAGTCATCATTGCTGCTGATGGCAGGATCCAGATCAGGAAGGTGATTAATGAAAGGGAAATGCCCCCTACTTTATAGGCAACGCCCACAAGGGTTTGCGTCGAAGCCGGGCCAGGAAGGACTTGAGCCAATGCATTTAGTTCCAGAAGATCTTCTTCAGAAATGAAGCGATCATCCTTAACGAAAAACTTTAATAAAAGGGCCATATGTGCCTGAGCACCACCAAATGCAGTTAATGTAAAGAGGGCAACATTTCTTAAGAACCGGAGCTTTCCTGTTGCCAGGTTATGCTGTTTAATCATCCTCGTAGTCTAGTCCCATAGCAGAATTGTATGCACCCTGAAGTTCAGAAAACGCATGATTGTCGCGCTTCTCCCGCGCCGCTTGCATACCTTTTCTATAGATCTCTACCGCCTTGTCAGTCTCCTGATTTTTCTCATACAGTTTACCCAGATGGTAGTAAGTGCCAACATACGTTGGATGCTCTGCAACAAGCTTATGGTAGTATTCAAATGCCCTTTTCTGGTCATTACCCGAGTTGTATTCCGTTGCTAGCGCATATAAAACAAAAGGATCATTCGGGTCAGTTGCCAAAAATTCTAATAACTTGTTTAATCGGGTGGTTTGCATTTTTAATCCTTGCTTTTTTAGTTAGATTTGCAAAAAGACATTTTTATGAAAATACTAGTTTGTATAAGTAATGTGCCAGACACAACCACAAAAATAACTTTTACCAACGATAATACACAATTCAATACTGCGGGGGTACAATTTATTGTAAATCCTTATGATGAGATTGCCTTGTCGAAAGCTATTGCACTTTGCGAGGGTGGAAAAGGTACAGTTACCGTTATTAATGTTGGAGATACCTCAACAGAACCAACCATCCGGAAAGCACTTGCTATCGGTGCAGACGAAGCTGTTCGCGTAAATGCCGCACCAAGAGATGCTTATTTTACAGCTTACCAGATTGCAGAATATGCCAAAGCAGGTGAATTTGATATGATCTTATGTGGAAGAGAATCCATCGACTATAATGGTGCACAAGTGCCGGCAATGATCGCTGAATTCCTGGATGTGCCTTCCATTTCAATTGTGAAAAAGCTGGATTACGATGGCAGCACGGCGACACTCGAGCGCGAGATTGAAGGTGGAAAAGAGGTGGTTTCAGTAAGTGGTTTCTTCGTGGCAAGTTGCGCAGAAGGCGTTGCAGAACCGAAGATCCCGAATATGCGTGGCATCATGTCCGCTCGTACTAAGCCTTTACAGGTCGTAGAAGCTAAAGAAATCGAGAAACTATCGGCAATCAAGGTTTTTGAAACACCTGCTCCTCGCGGTGCTGTAAAGCTGGTTGCTGCTGATCAGGCTGAATCGCTGATCGACTTACTGCATCAGGAAGCTAAAGTTATCTAGATTTCACATTTAATTCAAACACTCTAAATCATTATATGTCAGTTTTAGTATATATAGAACACGCAGACGGAACTTTTAAGAAGTCTGCATTTGAAGCCGTTTCTTATGCAAAAGCCATTGCCGATCAAACAGGAACCAACCTCACTGCAATATCTATCGGTGATGTCCAGGAAGTGCAACTTCAGGAATTAGGCAAGTATGGCGCATCAAAGGTTCTGAATGTTTCCACAGAACAATTAAAGAACTTTATCAATCAAGCTTATGCTTCTGTTGTAGCCGAGGCTGCATCCAAAGAAAACGCTGACATTGTTGTACTTTCAAACTCATTCTCAGGCAAAGGTCTTGCTCCACGGATTGCGGTAAAGCTTAAAGCAGGTCTGATCGACGGCGCAACGGAATTGCCGGTTACCAATGGTGGAACATTTTCGGTAAAGAAAACTGCATTTTCAGGAAAAGCTTTTGCTGTCACTGAACTGAGTTCAGCAAACAAGATTATCGCTTTAAACCCGAACGCATTTGGCGTTAAAGAATCACCGGTTGAGGCAAGCATCGAAGCTTTCGGACCACAAACAAAAGACACAGACTTCAAAGCTATCGTAAAAGAAATCGTTCGTGCAACAGACAAGGTTTCATTAGCTGATGCAGAGCGTGTTGTTTCTGCAGGTAGAGGCTTAAAAGGTCCGGAGAACTGGGGCATGATTGAAGAATTGGCGGACCTCCTTGGTGCTGCAACTGCATGTTCTAAGCCGGTATCCGATGCAGACTGGAGACCACATTCTGAGCACGTTGGCCAGACTGGTATCACCATCAGCCCGAACTTGTATATCGCGGTAGGAATTTCCGGAGCAATCCAGCACTTAGCCGGTATAAGTTCGTCTAAGGTTATCGTTGTGATAAACAAGGATCCTGAAGCACCATTTTTCAAAGTCGCAGATTATGGCATAGTTGGTGATGCATTTGAAGTGGTACCTAAATTAATCCAGGCGTTAAAAGAACATAAAGGATAAAAATATTGGGCTAAACCGGGTGTTTAGCCCAATATTCTTTAATATGAAAAAAGTAAAACTAGATATCGTAGGACTCTCCTATAGCCAAACCCAGTCTGGCGCATACGCGCTTGTACTAGGAGAAGTGAACGGACGCAGACGCCTGCCCATCATCATCGGTGCTTTCGAAGCACAGGCGATAGCCATCGAAATGGAGAAGATGACGCCCAGTCGTCCATTAACCCATGATTTATTTAAAACTTTCGCTCAAACCTACCATATTGACATTCGTGAAGTGCTGATCTACAATTTAGTAGACGGCGTGTTCTT
>Ga0157371_10004752_pt1 | contig 11717 bp, 13 predicted proteins | sample C45metaG_FD_113462 | JGI IMG/M metagenome (GOLD analysis project Ga0157371, IMG submission 113462) | Corn rhizosphere microbial communities from Kellogg Biological Station, Michigan, USA - C4-5 metaG | ecosystem: Host-associated > Plants > Roots > Rhizosphere > Soil | place: USA: Michigan... | reverse complement strand
GCGTACCACATGAGAGCCAATAAAACCTGCACCCCCCGTAATTAGAATCTTTTTCATTTTATTTTATTTACTATTTAGATGATGGCTGAGCGAAATTGTCCATCCATCCATATTGATCAACGCTTATAATTCTTCGGGCAAATTAAGCAATTTAGCTGCATAAGCCATCTTCCCTTTGTGGATTTTAACCAGCACCTGCTGAAAGGCTTCGCTGAAGTCAAACTGCAGGTCCTCATGCATTTTCATATACTTTTTATAGGCAGAAAGCGTAGCACGAACAAAGTAGGCGATCAGCTTTTCGTTGTAAACCTGCAAAGGGGAATAAACGGCCTCCTTGATATTTACCGGAAGCGTGTTTAAAAGATGCAACCTCAGCTCCAGCTCTGAACTTACATCCTTTGTTACTTTATAATGTAGATTGATTTTGCCATTCAAGCTGCGCATCACCGAAAGTGTTTCCTTCGGATGCAGTTTTTTATCGGCATTAAGCATACTAACCGCATCATCTATCTCCTCCAGCAGCGTTTCCCGCCTGGCCTCCAGATCGTCCTCATCTTCCAATAACTTAAAGTGTAGATGCTCGGTCAGGATCTTGTCTTTGGCAATCAGGCGAAGCAGCAGTTTATCTTTCTCTTTCGCCGGCAATGCCGTAATGGCTGCTTTTAGATCTTTATGTGCGCTTAGAAGCATTAAAACGGATTATCCTTTAAGTACTTCTCCCAGGCCCAGGCCGATCGCATCATTTCATTAATGTCCAGCTCTGCTTTCCAGTTCAGCAAGTTGGCAGCCTTAGTTACATCGCCATACACCTGCTCGATATCGCCTTCGCGTCTATCGCCAATCACGTAATTCAGCTTCTCTCCGGTTGAAGTTTCAAATGCCTGAATGATTTCCAGCACAGATGATCCTTTCCCCGTACCCAGGTTGAAGATCTCGTAATTGGTATCAGCAGCTTTCGACTCCAGGCGCTGGATTGCAGCAACGTGGGCTTTCGCCAGATCAACAACATGAATGTAATCGCGGATCGCACTGCCGTCAGGCGTGTTGTAGTCGTTTCCGTAAACGGTGATCGGACCACGTTTGCCTATGGCCGACTGTGTAATAAAAGGCACCAGGTTCTGAGGCACACCAATTGGCAATTCGCCAATTAGCGCACTTGCATGTGCACCTACCGGGTTAAAGTAGCGTAAAGAGGTTACAAATAGTTCCGGACTTACCGCACAGGCTTCTGAAAGCATTTCTTCTGCAATCTGTTTGGTATTGCCATATGGCGATTCTGCTGTTTGCACAGGTGCATCTTCCGTCACCGGTAAGCTTGCAGGCTGTCCGTACACAGTACAGGACGACGAAAAAACGAAATCTATCTTCTTATTGAATGCAAAAAGAAGGTTTAATAAGGAATAAAAGTTATTCCGGTAATATTCTAAAGGCTTCTGTACAGATTCCCCAACTGCCTTAAAAGCGGCAAAGTGGATCACACCGGTGATATCTGTATTGGAAGAGACAAATGATTGAACAGCCGCCTCGTCACAGAGGTCAAGCTCTACGAACGCCGGACGCTTGCCCGTAATTCTTTCCAGTTGATCCAGGATCTTCGGGTTCGAATTGGAGAAATTATCCACAAGGATTACATCGTAACCGGCATTGTGGAGTTCCACCACCGTGTGAGAACCAATGAAACCCGTACCTCCTGTAACTAAAATCTTAGACATGCTATTTGTTATATGTAGTGAAATCTTTGTGCTCGTTATTGGTCAATGCCTCTTCCGGCAGTGACTTAAAATATTCATAAGTGATCTTTAAGCCTTCAGCACGACTAACCTTCGGCTCCCAGCCCAGTATTTCACGGGCTTTGGTAATATCCGGACGTCTTTGTTTTGGATCATCAACCGGCAGATCCCGCAGTACCAATTTTTGGCTGGTACCAGTTAGCTTGATGATCTCCTCGCCAAACTGTTTAATGGTGATTTCATCCGGGTTACCGATATTCATTGGCTGAACATAGTCGCTTAACAGCAAGCGGTAAATACCTTCCACCAAGTCATCAACGTAGCAGAAAGACCGGGTTTGTGATCCATCACCAAATACAGTAAGATCTTCGCCGCGCAAAGCCTGACCAATGAATGCAGGTAGAACCCGACCGTCGTTCAGTCGCATTCGCGGACCATACGTATTGAAGATCCGGACGATACGCGTTTCTACACCATGGAAGGTATGATAAGCCATGGTCATCGCTTCCTGAAAGCGCTTCGCTTCATCATACACGCCACGAGGCCCAACTGGGTTAACATTTCCCCAGTATTCTTCAGGCTGTGGATTGACGCTCGGGTCACCATAGACCTCTGAAGTGGAGGCAATGATCATCCTGGCTTTCTTGTGTCTAGCCAAACCAAGCAGGTTATGTGTTCCAAGGGAACCTACTTTTAACGTTTGGATCGGAATTTTAAGATAATCTATCGGACTGGCTGGTGATGCGAAATGCAGAATGTAATCCAGTTCTCCCGGTACATACACGAACTTAGAAACATCGTGATTATAGAACTCAAAATTCTCTAATGGAAACAGGTGCTCAATGTTCTTTAAATCTCCCGTTATCAGGTTATCCATTGCAATGACATGATAACCTTCCTTGATAAAACGATCACATAAATGAGATCCCAGGAAACCGGCTGCACCGGTGATTAAAACTCTTTTTCTTTCCATTAATTCCAGACTAGTTTGCTAATTTCTTGCCGCACCAGCGTGCCTGCAGTTGATATTTTTAGACCCAATTCACAATAAACCGGTATCTTCGGCTAAGATAATAAATAAACACGCAAAATGCTTTGGCTTTATAATTTTGGTATTTTCCTATATAGTGTCGTCGTCAGACTGGTTGCACCATTTAATCCCAAAGCCAAATTGTTTGTCCGCGGCCGGCAGCAGACCTTCCAGGCACTTCACCAGCATATAGATGCACAAAAGAAACATATCTGGTTTCATTTTGCCTCCCTAGGCGAGTTTGAGCAGGGCCGACCCGTACTTGAAAAAATCAAACAGGCTCATCCGGAGAAACAAATCGTTGTAACGTTTTTCTCCCCATCGGGATATGAGATCCGCAAGAATTACCAACTCGCTGCAGGCGTCTTCTATCTCCCGCTGGATACCCACAAGAATGCAGAGAAATTTATCAATGCCATCAATCCAGAACTGGCCATATTCACTAAATATGAATTCTGGCACCATTACTACCAGACCCTGAGAAAGAGGCATATCCCTTTGTTTTTGATATCCGGTATTTTCCGGCCCAATCAAATCTTCTTTAAGAAATATGGCGCCTTCTACAGGAACATACTAAAAAATGTGACGCACTTCTTTGTTCAAAACCAGGAAAGTGTAGACTTGCTCATTAGCATTGGCATTACCCAGGCCCGCATCGCGGGCGATACGCGGTTTGACCGCGTATTCGAAAATGCAGCACATCTGCTGACTATTCAGGAAGTGCAGGATTTTTGTGCCGGTCATCAGGTATTCCTGGGCGGCAGTACCTGGCTACCGGATGAGCAGCTTATTGCCGGACTCGCCAACGATAACCCCGATTGGAAGTTCGTTCTGGCACCTCATGAAATCCATGCAGAACACCTGGACCAATTACAAAAGTTATTTCCTACCGCTGTCCGGTACTCAAGGCTAAAAACTCAACCAGAACTCAAAGCGCAGGTACTCATCATTGATAATATTGGAATGCTCTCCGCATTGTATCAATACGCAAATATCGCCTACATTGGTGGCGGATTTGGAGCCGGCATCCACAATACGCTTGAAGCCGCTGCATTCGGTAAGCCAGTCTTGTTTGGCCCAAATTATCAGAAGTTCCAGGAAGCCAAAGACTTGTTGCAACTTGGTGCAGCCATCTCCATCAGCAATGCGGCGGAACTAAAAAAAGGCTTCGAGCAGTTGAATACGAATTCAAATGCCGGAAGCCTTGCCAGATCCTACGTAGCAGACCATAAAGGCGCTACAGAGACCATTTATAAAGAAATTGAAAGTACTAGCCTTTAATCATTTCAACCATCGCCTGGATAAATTTGGGATGCTCATTCAAACTGGAAACCAGCTGAACTTCTTCACCGCCCATCTCTTTAAAAGCATCACCATACTCTACCGTAACTTCGTACAGGGTTTCTAAGCAGTCTGCAACAAATGCCGGGCAGAATACCAGCAGTCGCTTTTTGCCTTTTTCCGCCAAGTCTTTTAAGGTATCACTCGTATATGGCTGTATCCAGGGCTCTTTACCTAATCTGGATTGAAAGCATACAGAATACTTTTCTTCCGGAATGTTCAGCTCCGCGGCAATTAAACGCGCGGTGTCGTAGCACTGTGCCGAATAGCAGAACTTGTTCACGTCGGTCAGCTTTCTGCAGCAATCCGGAGACTTTAAACAATGGCTTCCAGAATGGTCACTTTTAATCATCTGACGCTCCGGTATGCCATGGAAACTGAACAGGATCTGATCATAGCTTTCCGGATTGTATTTTTTTGCATTATCTGCAAATGCCTCAATCATCAGCTTATTGTCGTGGAAAGAGTTAACAAAGCTAACCGGCGGAATCGTCGGCCACTTGCTTACCATCTCCATGACCTTTTGGATCACCGAGCCTGTGCTTGCAGAAGCATATTGAGGGAAAAGTGGAATAACCTGAATTTGTTCAACCAAGGCGGCTTTCATATTCGCCAGTGCAGAAGCGATCGACGGGCTTTGGTAGCGCATCGCCAGCTCCACATGGTATTCTTCTCCAAGTTGCTCTTTGATCAGCGCCAGTTGAACCTTGCTGAAATACAACAACGGCGAGCCATTTTCATCCCAGATCTCCTTGTATAACTTCGCTGTTTTCGGGCTCCGAAATGGAACAATGATGCCTTTTACCAGCAACGTACGGTTTAAAGCAGGTATATCGATAACCCGCTCATCCATCAAAAATTCATCTAAGTACTTACGCACATCCGGTACTTCCGGGCTATCCGGAGTTCCGAGGTTGACCAACAATACACCCTTTTTTCCCATATCGTATTATAGGCATGATTCACAAACCACACCCCCTATTCTAATTTTTATTTAATATTCCTGAAGTTGTGCTTTCACCTGCTCCATCAGCCACATCGGTGTTGATGTAGCCCCGCATATACCCACTTTGTCGTTAGGTTTAAACCAGGATTTATCCAGGTCCTCCAAATTGGAGATGAAGTAAGATGCTGGATTGAACTTTTTGCACACATCAAAAAGCACTTTTCCGTTGGATGATTTCTTACCAGAGACAAAAACGATCTTGTCGTAATGCTGAACAAACTTCTCCAGATCGGAATACCGGTTGGATACCTGCCTGCAGATCGTATCATTCGCATTCACATCATAGCCCCGGCGCAGAAGTTCATCCTTGATCGCATAGAACTTATCTGTACTCTTTGTCGTTTGACTATATAACGTAAATCTGGAAGGCAATTCGATATTGTCGAGCTCCGCAATATCCTGAAAAACAATCGCGTTGCCGTTTGTCTGCCCCTGCAGTCCAATAACCTCAGCGTGCCCATGCTTGCCAAAGATCAGGATCTGCTCGTTCTCATCGTAGGAGGTCTTGATCCGGTTTTGCAATTTTAAAACCACCGGACAGGAAGCATCGATCAGCGTAAGTCCGTTCTTCAAGGCAAGCTCGTAAGTCGATGGCGCCTCTCCATGTGCGCGGATCAAAACTTTTTCACCCTGGAGCAAGCATAGATCATCATGATCAATGATGCGGAGGCCTTTCTTTGTAAGTCTTTTCACCTCCTCATCGTTGTGCACGATGTCGCCCAAACAATATAAATAGGGTTCCTGATCCAGGATGTCCTCCGCCATATCAATGGCATAAACAACACCGAAGCAAAATCCCGATGCCTTATCAATGCTTACAGCTAAATTATATTCCATTTATAGCGAGGTATGAAGCCCCAAATTTACACAAAAACAACGCATTTTAAGTCGGCTTATGTTGTATACCTGTCAATAATTGACTTTGAAGACCCACCGCAAATACAAAAAGCAGCATGATCATCTGTAAGGGATGGAGCAACACGTTCATTACGGGATTCTGATCAGTCATAAACGAGATCATCACGCGCGACAGAAAGATCAATCCAATGGGTAAAATCACGATGTTCAGGTCAATGCCTAAAAATACAATCAGAGGTCCGGTGACCACCAATACCATGTAAATGAATTCAATCAGCAAGCCGCTAAAGTTGAGCCTGAGATTTTCGGCTGCAGAACGGATCAGTTCGCTGCTGCTTAATTTCGACACCTGGTAGACCAGCTTGTTACCCAGCAATACCTCGGCTTTAAAGTTGTCCTGTTTCACCACCTTAATCAGATCCATCCCATTCTTACCATCAATACGCTCCTGCCAGCCATGCCGTTTAAACAAATTGGCATCTACAAAAAAGCAATTGTAATTATTGACGATAGAAAAAGAGGGATTTTTTATCAGCTTAATTAGCCTTAAAGGCACCAGATTTAAGATCACAAAATCATTCAATGGAAGGATGAGTCGCTGCAGAAAGTTTTCAAAAATTTGACCTGGAATGATACTCAGGGCTGCGACGTTAAACACCTTCGCCCGATAGACTAAGCGGTTAATGAAACGCCGCTCAATCGAGGTATTCGAATCCAGAAACAACAGGTAATCGCCCTTAATTTCTCCCTCCACCCAGGAATAATCCCCGGCAAGGCCTTTAACTAGCCTAAACCTCGGATCTTCCTTGCAGACCGCTTCAACCAGGTGAACGTCGTTCCGGTCCAGTGCAGAATGGTAAATGATCACTTCTATGTTCCGGTACTCCTGAGCCAGGATGGATTTCAGCAAATTCAAAAGATTACTTTCTTCGTTCCTTACGGTGATCACCACCGATACGAGGTCCGTAAAAGCGGGGCCGAATGAAGGCAGCTTCGGGTTGGAAAGAAAGTTAAAAACCGTAACTGAAAATCTGATCACCAGGAAAAAGAGCACGACATAGGTGAAGATGATCATATCAGCTCAGATAAACAGAATCTTCCACACCGGGAACATCCATCACCACATCTACATGTTCTTTAAGTACAGTAGCCATTTGCAGACCAACAAAGTCTGTAGCCACGGGAAATATTTTATGACTCCGGTCCACCAGAACCACGGTCCGGATCTTTTTATGCGGTGTATTTAAAAACACGCCAAGTCCATATGCCAGAGTCTTCCCGCTGTTTAACACATCATCCACCAGGATAATCACTTTATTTCTCCAGCGATCCTCATCCAGATCGGTCTTGGAGACCAGGCTGCTGCTTTGGCGTTCCAGATCTACCCGTAATAAGGTAACCTGTAAGCTGGAAATTTCCTCCAGCACAGCTTTTAATCGGATAGCCAGTTTATACCCACGATCCCAAATGCCTGCCAATATAATCTCTTCTTCCTCTAAATTGTCTTCCAGCAGCTGATAAGCAATGCGGTTAATCTTCTGTTGTATTTGCGTCTTATCCAGTATGAGTAATTGAGAATCTGCCATCGATATTATATTTTAAAAAATCAGCGTCTTTAGGGTTGTATCAAATATCAGAAAAATATTTTCTTTTCTGTGCAACGTTTCACGCACCCTTGCGTCTAAATCACGTAGACGTTAATACGAAATCATGGAAAAATTTACTATCCGCAAGACAGGCTTACTTTTAATCGCCTTATTCAGCTCAAGCGTACTGTTTGCGCAAAGCAGCAAAAACGTTTCAGTTCAAAACTTCAGCGAGATCGGTGTATCAAGCGGGATAGATCTATACCTGACCAAGGGATCTACAGAGCAAGTCCGCTTAGTCGGCGATAAAGACCTCATAGAAAGTGCCGTAGTAGAACGGGCTGGCAACGGAATCCGGATCAAGTACAGAGATGGCTTTAGCTTATCAAGTTTATTCAGGAATAAGTCGCTCAAGGCTTATGTTACCTATAAGAACATCGCCAGCATCACGGCAAGTGGCGGAAGTGATGTGAAAACCGAAAACACATTAACCGCAAATAAGCTGACCTTGCGCGCCTCAGGCGGATCGGACCTCGATATGACCATCGTTTGCAAAGACATTGAAATTGAAACCAGCGGAGGTTCCGATGTAGATTTGAAAGGTAGTGCTGCGAATATGTCCTTACATACCAGTGGTGGCAGTGATGTAGACGCCTTTGAGTTTAAGGTAGACTACGCAAAAGTAAGTGCCAGCGGCGGTTCAGACGCAAATGTATATGTCGTGAAAGCACTGGAAGCCAATGCAAGTGGTGGCAGTGATGTGCGATACAAAGGAACAGCCAGCTACAGGAAAACTTCCAATTCCAGAAGCGGCAGCGTTAGTAAAGCAGATTAGGAGGTTTGAACCTCCTAATCCAATAAAAAGAATACCGGTGAAATAGTATATAATTAGTTTTTAGTGATCCCTGTACTGGATGGATGTCCACACAGGGATTTTTTATGCGCTGTGTTTCTTATACGGGTAGTAAATGAAATTTGCACCCTCTGGTACAATCACAAATACACACATATAATCTTCCGGCTTTTTGTAGCTCTTCAGGAACAAAGGCTTTTTCTCCGGATTGATGATCCCTTTCTCAACAAATTCTTCCAGGGTGGACGCTTGAATGGTCCAGTTTGTATTTAAATCATCCCGGTTCAGGATTAACTCTCCAATGTTCACAATATGCTGGTGTGCGATAAAGATCGGATGGGTGGAGATCCCTTCCATCATGATGTCGATCGCTACTTCCTTTATAGAATCCGAATACAGCTCCAGATCTTTTTCCAGGCTTACAAGCGGACTTTCTTTTTTTCCTTTTTCGCCTTCAGCAGGCTCCTGCGGCAATAAATCTTCAATATCCATCTAATCTACTCTTAACTTTAATAAAACTACGTTCTCCACATGCTGCGTATGCGGAAACATGTCAACTGGTTTAATGCGTGCAACCTCATATTTCTCGACCAGTAAAGCCAAATCTCTGGCCTGGGTAGCCGCGTTGCAACTCACGTAAACGATCTTTTCAGCTTCCATCTCCAGCAAACGCTCCACCACGTCCGCGTGCATACCAGCTCTCGGTGGATCGGTGATGACCACATCCGGCTTGCCATGCTCCGCAATAAACGGTGCGGTCAGGATGTCCTTCATATCTCCGGCGTAGAATTTCGTATTTTGTAGTCCGTTCAGTTCCGCATTAAACTTGGCATCTTCAATCGCCGTCGGCACATACTCTATACCAACTACCTCTTTCACGTCAGCTGCAACAAAGTTCGCTATGGTCCCTGCGCCTGTATATAGATCATAAACGAGTTCATTTCCCGTGAATCCGGCAAACTCCTTGGTGATCTTGTATAGTTCCAAAGCCTGAGCAGAATTGGTCTGGTAAAACGACTTCGCGCCGATCTTGAATTTCAAACCTTCCATATCTTCGAAGATATAGTCGCGCCCTGCATACGTAATCACTTCCTGATCAAAGATCGTATCGTTCTTTTTCTGGTTGACGATATACAACAGGGATGTGATCTCCGAAAATTCTTCTTTAATATAGGCCATCAAACCGTCGATCTGGGCCTGCTCTACATACGCAAATACAACCACAACCATAACCTCACCAGTAGACGAGGTACGAATGATCAGGTTACGCAAGTTACCTTCATGATTTCTCAGGTCATAGAAAGTCAACCCCATTCTTAACGCATAGTTCCGCACCTGATTTCTCAAAGTATTAGAAGGCTCCGCCTGTAGATAGCAATGTTGGATATCCAGGATCTTGTCAAATCTCGAAGGCACGTGAAATCCAAGGGCATTCATTTCCAGATCGGCAGTATCCCCCATGTCTTCACGATTTAACCAACGTTTGTTGGAAAAAGTATATTCAAGTTTGTTGCGGTAATATTTGTTTTCTGCGGAGCCCAGGATGGGTTCCATTGCGGATGTATCGATCTTTGCCAGGCGCTGCAGTGCTGCTTCCACGCTTTTATACTTGAAAAGCAATTGTGCATCATACTGCATGTGCTGCCATTTACAACCACCGCAGGTGCCGAAATGCTGACAGAACGGATCGGTCCGGAGTTGAGAACTCGTATGCAGGTTTTCAATAACCCCTTCGGCATATTTCTTCTTTTTCTTAACCAGACGTACGTCCACGATGTCACCGGGAACGGCTTTCTCTACAAAAACCACCAGGTCCTCAGACTTGGCCACACCCTTTCCTTCTTCTGCAATATCAACTATATGTAAATTGGAAAGGACTGTTACCGTTCCGGATTTTCTGTTTCTACTCATTATGCGGCAAATTTAAGGAAAGTTTACAGACCTGCGTCAGGTTTTAAGACAATAAGAATTGCCGCTGCATTGAAAAATGCCGCTCAAGAAAGGAGAACGTGGACGAAGGCCTTATCTGCCAAGAAATCTCAGGATCAAACCCAAAATGCCGGAAGCCAGATTAAAGCTCATGTCAAACTTCTCATCAACCAATACAGAAAATTCTAAAACCTCTTTGCTCATGATAAACCCTGCTGATACTCAAATATAATTGATTTTATACCGAATACCAGAACAGTCTATCTGTATAATTGTTTTAGATGTGAAAAAAAACAAATGAATTACAAAGCAGCTTTCACCAGAAAAGGAAGTAAATCCTTTTGAAAGCTTACGAAATTCTTGCGTACATCAGAATCACTGACGGAGGTAAATGCAAAAGAAAAAACAATGCTTTTACTCGCCTTAAGTAGAAATGCAAGGCCTTCTTTCCGGGAAGGATTGTTTTTAAAGTGATCGAGTTCCAGGTAGGCTGCCAGAAGTAAAGATTCCAGCTGATCGGATAAATGTTTCAGGAACTCCTGGGAATTGGCATTCTCGCGTACAAAGTCCCAACCGATAAATTCATTACAAACGGTATAGGTCAGTCTGCAGGTTTTCATCACCAGCGCTTTCAGATGCTCTTCTTCATTCGTAAACTGCGCTTTGTTCTTCAGGATCTCTCTGAGATTCATATCCAGGTAGTCCATTAAAATGGCATCCAGGATCTGTTCCTTGCTTTCAAAATACTTATAGATCGTGGCCTTTGCGATGCGCGCTTTTTTCGCGATCTCATTCACACTGGTTTTGTGATAGCCGTACTTTCTGAATAACTCTTTAGCGGCCCTAATTATACTCTCTTTGATCTTTTCTGGTTCCATTTAATTAGTGACCTGTATGTTGTAACTTCCCTGAATGCGTACCGTGTACGACTTTAAATAGTGCACTGCAGGTGCTTTCTGCGGACTGCCATCCAGGAGCAGCCATTTCCCCCCTGAACAAGGGTCTGTAACCGTAATTCCGCCCTCATCCGGACTAACTTTGCATAATGCCTGTGGGTTTACAGCACTGCAACGATCGTAAGCACGATATCCGGCAGGTGTTGACACGATCAATAAGCCGCCTACACCCACATCATCTACCAAGAGTATACCGTTAGGTGCCTTGTACTTAAATAGATTTATAGTAATGTTATAATTGACGGGCACCTCTGGAATATACACCCCTTCCTTACCGCAGCCAATACACACGAGCAGCACACAAAACAGGCCAAAAAGCCTTCTACTTATCAAATTAGCGCGCTTTTAAATTGTTTCAGGAAGCGCACGTCGTTCTCAGAGAATAAACGAAGATCTTTGATCACGTACTTCAGATTGGCGATACGCTC
>Ga0157371_10004751_pt1 | contig 11718 bp, 6 predicted proteins | sample C45metaG_FD_113462 | JGI IMG/M metagenome (GOLD analysis project Ga0157371, IMG submission 113462) | Corn rhizosphere microbial communities from Kellogg Biological Station, Michigan, USA - C4-5 metaG | ecosystem: Host-associated > Plants > Roots > Rhizosphere > Soil | place: USA: Michigan... | reverse complement strand
GCCAACGCCAACGCCAACGCCAACGCCAACGCCAACGCCAACGCCAACGCCAACGCCAACGCCAACGCCAACGCCAACGCCAACGCCAACGCCAACGGAAGATTGGACACACTTCATACCTCAAGCACAAAAATTACTTCATATATATAGAGAAAATAAGAAACCAACAGAATTAGGACCAATTCCGCTACAAGCATTTGAACAAAATTTTTCAATATCAGATATATGGATAAATGAAGCGAAAATTTTAAAATGGGGAAATTACATTCCTGTTAATACACCTTACGGAGTTAATCGAGGTGTTGTCCACCCTCAGATTCTTGAGTTTCCAAACAAATTTTTAGGATATCGCTATATTGTAGTTATCACAGGGTACACTAATGGAAATCTATCAGAAGAAAATCCATTTTTATTAGGTTCAAACGATCTTGAGAATTTCAATTTGGTATCAGGGATTATAGATGAACCTGAAATATCTCAAAATAATAAAAAAGATGATGCATATAATTCAGATCCTTTCATCTTTTATGACGTAAAAACAAATGAACTAGTATTAGTTGTCAGGGAATTTTGGACTAATTATCAATCCACAAAAAAAACTCACGAAATTTTATATATACGCAGAACGAAAGATGGTAAAAATTGGTCAAATAGAGAAATTTTATTCGAACCTCGGTTAGGGATGGCTTTATCACCAAGCATTATTTTTGATGCGAAAACAGAAACTTATCATATGTATTCAGTTGGAAATGTGGATGGAAAACCTGCTGGATTACAGCACTTTACTAGTCAAACTTTAAAAAATGATTGGCAGTATATTAATACTATCCCGACTCCAAATGATACATCAATTTGGCATATTGACTGTAAAAATGTAGGTGATAAACAGTTATGTATTTTTCAAAATCGCGTCAAGAATAATAGTATTGGATTCAGATTAGGCATATCTTCAGATTATTATAATTTCATTTGGTCAAATAATTGGTTAAACTCATTGGATAAAGAAGTTTATAAAGCTACATTTTTGCCACAATTTAATGAAAAAAATGAAATGAGGCTAATGGTTCTTTGGACAACTAATTCTAAATATAACAGTGATAGCTATAAGCTTTATTCACAACCAACGCAATATATGAATGTAAATTATTTAAAGAAGTAATTTAGAGTAATCCTCAGAATATACCCATAATTTGATTTCATATAAGCTGTGCATTCTGCTATCAGGATGCACAGCAAAACTAGGTACTTCATATTCATACCCGGTTAGCAATCCATTCATAAAAGAATTGTTCTTGCTTAGGATTATGCTCACAGATTTCGATGTAGCGCTGGCTTTGTATGATATTTAGTATATGCAGTAGGACTTTCTCGCCCTTTTTACCTCTTTTTGATAGATAAGTTTTGAGAGCATTTAAAGTAGCTGGGCCATACATAGATCTAGCCAACCTGCTTTACCTTGGTTATTAAGCAAGTTCAAAGCACGTTGCAATAGAAGTTTTGCAAAGCAGGTACCACAATTCACACCGATATCTAGAAGTTTTTCCGCTACTGCTGAACTAATAGAATTCACCTGATCAAATCGCGGAGCTCTTCAAAATATTGTTCGATATTCATTTTCGTGTCCTTTAGTTGTAAAAACCGCCCGAAGACGGCATTAACTGTTTTTCAATATCTTTTCTGGCTTTCTTTACTTCTTTGATTACTTCAATAATCGTCTTACCTTCCTGTTTGTTAATGAAATTAAAGGTCCATCGGACCAAAGCCCAATCAGGAATACCGCAAACGAAAAAAAATCCACCTAGCTCCATCATCTCCCAAATATCAGTAATCCATTCATGAAGCCCTAACTTCACAATAATGAATGAACCACCTGCCAAACTTGATACAACTGTCCAGATCAAGCCCACTGCCCATTCTTGAGGTGAGGAGTGTGGCATACGTATCATTAATACAACTGCTGCAACTAAAGCGACTGCTAAAGTCAACATAATTGCAGCCCCATAAAATTTTAATAGTGCTGTTAAACCGCTAGTGGAAACTGGTTCCATTTATTTCTCCAGAAAATTTAGACAATAAAAAAGCACCCATTTGGGTGCTTGTGGACTTAAGTTTTCTTATCTATAAAAAAACTTAACTTTCAAAATACTCTTAACTAAAAATGATGAAATAATTAATAATATGCCAATAATAATAAATAATTTATCTGAATTGATTAGACCATAGATTAGTATTGATATAGATATAAAGACAATAAAGTATATAAATAAACGCGATAACATTTCAAAAACTCGCAAAATATGAGAAATCTTAAGTCATAAGATTAGTAAATATTTAAGTAAAAATGTATTATGCATACAAAAATTTACTTTTAAAAAATCATATGTCTAAGATAAATTCGGCAGAAAGTATCCGAGGTCTTGCTTGTCTCGCTGTTGTATTTTCTCATTTAGTATTTACTTTTTATCCCTATGCTCATGAATTTGAGTCAAAAGTACCAACCATAAAAGCATTCGAATGGCTTTATAATTCACCTTTTGGATTTCTGTATTCTGGTAATGCTGCTGTTTTTGTATTCTTTGTATTGAGCGGATATGTTCTAAGCTATGCCATTCTTAATAAGAAAAAGGATATAAATAAAAAAATACTCTCTATGAGTGTGAAGCGTTATCCACGCCTTGCCATTCCTGCTGTCATCTCAGTTTTAATTTGCTACATCGTTTTCCTTGTAGACATTGATTCTTCACATGTATCTAATTGGGCTGCAAGTGTTGGCGCATATGAAGGTTCCATTTTTTATGCCTTGTATGATGGTGCTATTAGTGCATTTCTATTTGGTAAGTCTCAGTACAACTGGGTTTTATGGACAATGCAAATTGAATTATTTGGTTCATTTCTAATTTTTCTGCTTTGCTACTTATCTCAAAAATCTAAGTTAGTAACAATTATTGCAGCAGCATTGATCACAATTTTAGGTTTTACCGTATCTTTAAAAATGGGATTTGGCTTTTTTAGCTTTGTCTTGGGAATGTTCTTTTATTTGTATGGCAAAAGGATCAATTTCTTAGTAGCTCTACCAATGTTATTAGTTGGGCTCTATTTTGCAGGAGCTCACAATAACAGCGCTTCATATCATTTAATAGGTTCAGTATTAAATACCAAGACAGCAACTTTATTAAATGTTTTATGTGCTCCTTTAATTGTTTATAGCATTTTGATGAATGATCAACTTTCAAAATTATTAGACAATAAGCTATTTGTGTATTTAGGAAAATTATCTTTCTCTATGTATCTATTACATATGATGTTAATTTACATTGTTGGTATCCCCATTTTTAATTATTTCTTAAATTTCGGTTTTCTATTCAGCTCTGTTTTAGCTTCTATAATTGTTGTTGTTCTAACCATAATTGCATCCATCCCATTTAGCAACTATGTTGATGATTTATCAATTAAAGTTGGTAAATGGATAGAAAATAAAATAATGAAAAAAGCGCCATAATAGGCGCTTTTTTAAACAATTCTTAGTCTTAACGTCCCATTAGGTAGATTCACTGAGGCGTTTGTTGCATTAGTGACTCGTACACGAACAGTTCCATTTGTTAAACATTGTGCTCTTGCTCACGAAGGCCTACATAAATGGATGCCTTTAATAAAGTAGTTAAACCGCTAGTAAAAATTGGTTCCATTTATTTCTCCAGAAAATTTAGGTAATAAAAAGCACCTCTTTGGGTGCATTTGGACTCAAGTTTTCTTATCAATAAAAAACTTAACTTTCAAAATACTCTTAAATAGAAATGCTACTATAGCGAGTAAAATACTAATTAAAGTAAAAATCTTGTCAGAATTACTATAGCCACAGATTAAAAAGCTTATTGAAATCAATATAATTATAAAAAATACTATTTTAGCTAACATTACTTGCTTCTTTAAAAATTCTCTCAAAAACAGATTTAAGTTGATTCGCACCCGTTAAGTTTAAGTGATCATCATCGAAATAGTATGGGTGATTTTCAACATCACTAATTACACAATTCGGATGACATAGCACTTGGTGCAAATCATAAGAACTAAAGTTTTTATACTTTTGTTGAATGCTTTCCAAATCCGCAATAATTTCGTGATTATTGTCTAGATATCTATTCACATCATACTGAGCCTGTAAGTTATTTTCATATAGAATCTTTGGAACTGATTCGTTATAAATAGGTACAGGCATAATAAATTTAACATCAATATTTGATTTCTCTGCCAATGCAACAACTTGCTCAATAACATCTTTTGAAATTGCTTTTGGAGAAAAATGTAAAACTAGCATATCAATATTGAGCTTTTTAGCTTCATTTAACAACATTTTTGGAGTGACTGAACTATCCATTAATGGAGTATTTGACACTAAAAAATAAGTATTAAATTTATTTGACCCTGCAACATCAGCAAAAGCCATTTTGATTGAATCAGCATGACTATTCCCGACTAAAAGAACTGACTTTTTAAAGTCCTCTTTATTAATCTTACAACTTATAGCATCAGGATCTAAAATCCGCGACAACTTACCACAACGATAAGTTGCTCTATCTTCAAGCCCTTTGAAGATGTTCTGTTCTTTTTGATCATACATAGTAGTTGGTGCAACTTTCGCAGCACCAGTAAGCAATACAAGAGAGACCAAAGAGAACCAATAAACTTTAGTAACTTTAGTAACTCGTCTCGTTTCTACAAATTTATGCATCAATATTGAAGCAATGATGATAAGCACTAATAAAATAGCTTTATCAGAATATACCTTCGGATATAAGATTGTTCCCGAGAAAGGCTCATATAAATATAAAACTATAATTGGAAAATGAACTAAATAAATTGAATACGAATAGTCCCCGATTTTTGCTAAAAATTTACTTATTGGATTATCTTCAAAAACTTTTGGGATACCAAAACCGAGCACCAATCCTGTTGCAATACACACAAATAAAGCAATAAAACTTGGATGTCCTTGTGCCCTGTTTAGAGTTTGTCCATCCACGTAAATAAATGGTATTGCACAAAGAGTGACTAAACCAAGTAAGCCTGCCCAACGATACTGTTCAAATTTAATATTGCCATTATTTGTAAGATAATAAGCAACAATAAAACCAATTAAAAACTCCCACATACGCAGTGGCATCATAAAAAATGATGTTTTAGTTGAGATCCCAACAATAAATACACACGCAGCAAATGAACCTAAGAGAGCTAAAAACAAGAATGCCCTAGACTTACTAAAGAACCAAACCAATAGAGGAACAATTAAGTAAAACTGAATTTCTACACCCAAAGACCACAAGTGCAGTAAAGGGTTAAAATCAGATTTGCTAAAATATGAGTTTTGCATCCAAAAACCAATATTATTAGCAAACAGTAAGCTGTAAATTGACTGCATTACCACCTGCCCTAATTCAGATGGTAATACAATAAATATAGATGCAAGTAACGTTAACATAACTGTAGCAAAGTAGGCAGGAATTAAACGCTTTGCCCTACGTTCAAAAAACTTCTTAGTTTCGCCAGTTTTGTACAAAATAGCCATTAAAAAGCCACTCACTACAAAAAACACATCCACACCTAAGAAGCCACTTTCAATTCCTGCTATCTCTAAATGAAACAGAACTACATAAATTACAGCAATTGCTCGTAATAACTGAATATCTACTCTTTTATCCATGTGATAGTTTATTTTTTCCAAAAGTTTCGAAATTATACACAGGCAACTATTTTAACTTGTTAATTTTTATTAAAAGCAAATATATAAAATAGTATCAATTAAATATATCATCTTTTATATATTAATTTTTTTCAATATATTATTGGGAATAAATTCATTTTAAATATTACCAATACAAAGTATATTTAATAATATTATAATAATACTTAATCAAATATAAATTTTTGAAATATCTTGTATTTTAGTATGAGTTAATAAAAAAATTAAAATAGTAAATTTAGAAATATAGTTGCTACTTTGTTAAGCAGCTAGTATAGAGAAAGAAGATGCAAATCTTTGTCGATTAATTTTATTAAGGCCAGTTGTCGAATTGGTCTTAAATAATTTTTATCTTTTGCTGATTCGACACCACCAAAATCATGCATATGTATTGTTTGTGTAATCAAAACTGTATACTGGTAAGTCATCACTACCAGAGAACTAACTAGCAGTATCAGATTTAAAATTAGAAACTAATCAATTCCTAACGCGCTTGACTGACGTTGTATTTAAACCGAATCACACTACTATTATTTCAGTCTCCAAAACTAATCGAAATTCATTGTACATTGTTCGTGCATCCCCAATCATAAATATCGGAGTAGATTAAAATACAACCATATGATTTTAATAAATTATTTTAACAATTAATATTTAGCTGGCTTCATGTGCCGTAAAATCTTTAGCAAAGCACTCCTCAAACAGGTAACTTTTATATAAATTAATCTTTCCAGTGAATTTACTAAAATTCAGGTTTAATTCAGTTGTATTTATTATGATAAAAAATTAAGTGCATTATTAATATTATTGTCCATATCACTACATGGAATAGCAGGGATATAAATAAGTCCAAGAATAGGAAGCACCTCTTATAATGTTCCCCCTAGACACAATTATATTAATAATTGTTGTGGGACTGGAGCTTTATACTTTTACTATAATCACTCTTAAAATGGATTAAACGGAGATCAACTGGTGAAAAAAACCAATATAGTCTTGATGACTGAGATAGGGCACTTCTAGGATGTGTGATGGTACCAATATTTGTATGCGCATCAATCTTTGAAATACTTCAAAGTATAGGCGGATATCAACTCATAAGAGACTCTTGGTATATTGTATTTATATTGTGATTTGGATTTTTTTTAAGAACAACCTAAATAATTATCTAATTTATAAAGCAAAAATCCCACCAACAATTGATATATATAGTGTGGCTTCCTATGGGGTAATATATTTGGCAAATTAAAAGATCCGCATATAAAAAGAGACTAAACTTAAAAACAAGAAATTTTAGTATAGTATTTAAAAGGAATCATACATAGATATTTATTAACAATTACAATTTAAAGATATTAATACTGGTACTTATAATTAATATCTAATACATAGATGAAATACATCGCCCTAACACAAAGAGCGTAAACAAGAAAATATAGATATGATTTTCATTTCAAATGACATATTCGCATTCTTACCTGTCTCGTGCTCCTTTCTTTTTATAGAAAGATAACCCTTCTTATTACAAAAAGTAAAAAATATAATCATAACAATTATTCACACCTCTTCTCCTAGAACTAAGGGGGGAGGGAAGTAATCAGAAAGAAAAGCAAAAATGCGATGATTCTATCAATAATCCATTCACATCAGAATATTATCTTTTCCTTTGCATCATAAGCCTTGCTGTAGTTGTTATTTAAATTTCGTGTAATTATAAATACTGATTAACTACAGACTCAACTAACATTAGCCCAATAAATTTAACTTTTTTGGATCAACTCACAACATCATTTAGAACTCTATCCTAAAAGTATGGGCTGAACTAAAATGTGAAAGCCTATTTCATTTTTCATAAAAAATCTAAGAAGAAAACACCTTTCTCAATAGTCTACAAGTGCTTTTCAGTCTCAATAAAATACGTGCTTTTTCTAAATTAAGTTATTAATTTTTAAAATATTAATAAAAAAACAAAACCCACAAGCACACTATAAAAAAAGTAGAATCCGCCGAGTCTGGTTTGGATTGTAAGTGGTTGGAACAAGTTGTAAACCTTAGTAGTTTCAATAGGTTAAAATTCGAGATCATTGTATATTCAAAGCATCCCAACCCCATAATTTTAACACTTTGTTTTCCAATACAAATAACTAAATTATTAATAACCAACTTCGCCTCTAAAAGCTTTTTTTATTGATAAGAAAGACTAAATGAATATAAGACAACTGTAATTTAATTTGTACAATCTGTTAACTTGTGTAAAAATACATTTAATATTCATAAGGTATTTATTCATCAGATGTTTTTTCTTATTTTTTTAATTTGTCTTTTTCTATTTTTACTTATTCTAAAACAACATTACCGTTGATCCCCTTTTTACATCTATCTTTTCTTTAAAAGCTTTTACACCATCTTCAAATTAGAACAATTAAAAAATCAAATCAAAATCTCATGACTATTCGCATGAGCAACCCAATATAAAAACAGACTCAATATCAAATTCCAACAGATTATTAATAGGTTACTGTAACAACTATCGTATCTGAGTAATTACCAGGGGTTGTTGAAATAGCTGTACCCTGCGGAATTTTGCCATAGACATTTGTACTTTGGGCACTGCCTGAGCCTGTTTTAGAAACACCTCCAGAGCCTCCAACTACGGTTACACCACCAGTGGTGTCCCACACCGTACCATAAGTTGATTCCTGATATAGCTGGTAAGGGATATATTGACTACTACCATTTGTCATACGCCTAAAACCGCCAGCAATACGGTTAATTCCATCACCCAAGTAAATACTATATGAGGTGCCATTGTTACACGTCGTATTCACCGCACCTTGCGCAGTATAATCACGACTCGTCGTACCAATATCATTGATATTACCAAAATCTACATTTGATGTGGAATCTAATTGGCACAAACTCGGTACAACATAATTAGCAGTGATAGTGGTATTGCCTGAGTCCCATCCTCCACCACTATTTCCTTCACAGACAGTACTAGAGCTTGCTTGCATATCCCAAAAAAGCTGAACTGTACCCGTATATGTCCCTTTAGGATAGGCAATAAGAGACCCTGTGCGGGCTGGGACTTTTACATTTACCGAGTAACTAATAATATTATTTGAAGCGACCGTTCTCACTGGCCCATACCAAACATTTGAAGTTTGGTTAGTGGTAGAAGAACCAGCACCGCCTACAGTTGCAGTTACCGTATAAGGTAATGAAACGCTGTTATTAGTATTTGTGGTTCCCGTAAATACAGTTTTCATGCACATATAACCTGAAATTTCAGGAGTAGTACGCCCTCCAAGACAGCTAATCGTGCCAGAGAAGTTGATGTTTGCGTCACTATTAATGGTAGCAGCCGTATAGGTATACGTACTATTAGTTGTCCCCGTTACCGTACAAGCCGCATGTGCAGAGCTAAAAAATGCATATAATATAAAAAACAGAACAGGTGCTAAAATATACTTTATGGCCAATGAAAACTTTTAACACTTCAACCAAAAACTATTACTCGCAGTAGTTATCAACATAGATAAGGCCCAAATTTTTTAGCACTGTATTGCTTATTTTCATACGCAAAATTAACTTGGCATGCGCCATGATCCAGAAGATCGACTTCAAGCTTGTTTTGCTTTAATAGGTTTTGAATAAATACTTCACCGTCATAGCCAACTACCCCATTTTGTTGCCCATTAATGCGAACTGTATAACCTGGTAATAAAGGTGAATTATTCGCATCAACAAGTTTCACTAATCCGGAAATGACCTGATGAGCGCCGAAGTCAATCAAAGCTCCTTGGCGATAACCAACGAATGCTGTTTGGTTAGTGGATTTAACATCCCACTCTAAAGGTAAATATGATGGATCTAGATAGATATGATGAAGCTGATAGGGTCTTAAATTTGCAATTAAGAATCGACCAGTTTCATCAGTTGCTCCTAAATTTACCCCGCCATTTAAAATTTGGCTTTGTGGCCCAGCATTGGTTACAACAGCGTAACCATCTCCAATTTCATTGGCCGCAAAAAGCCGCCCTGCTGCCGCAACCAATGATCCTGTCGCTGAAACTGCAACTTGATCGTTATCCCCAATTCGGTTGTATCGACCAGTTAGGTAAGCTGCACGAGCACGGTAAGAGGCATAGACCGATGCATTGTTCTGATTCGCATCCTGATCACGCTCAACATAGCCTCCCCAGCCAAATGCACCAATTTGTGGATCGCTAAATCCATTTATTTCTTGTCTATAGGTTGTTTTACCACTTTCATTAGAAATACTTGTAATCGCATTGACTCGGCTAGAGGGTGTGTAGCGCAGCGCAAAGTAAATGCCATAGTCTTTTTGGTTTTCATAATCTTTATATGCTGATGCATAAAAGCCCCAGTTTTTGTTCAGACTCCCACTTAGGTTTGTAGAGAGTAATTTATAAGAATTGTCGCTATATTTGATCTGGTTATAACCCAAATAAACGCCATAGCCTGCGTAAAAATTATAGTTAATTCCTGCTCTAAAAATCTCATCTGCCAGCGCACTGTAGCCTAAATAATTTTTGGGTTCATCATCGGATTGATTATCTTTTAAATATCGAATTTGAGACACGCGGGCAAGGTCAAAGTAATTATCAAATACCTTACGGTAACTGGTATTAAACGAAATGTTCTTACTGATACGTCCTTCTAAGCCAAGCAAAGCAGAATAACCGTTTTCATCTTTATACTGGCTCGCTGCGATGTCAGCATTAATCACCCCAAAGCCAAACAGGTTCTTGGCAAAACCAGTGCCCAGATTTGATAAACCATCTGTTGAAGCCTCTGCACCACCACTTAAGGTCAGTGAGTTGCTGTAACCATATCGAATCGCACCCGAAGCAAAAGTGGCATCATCATAATCGTTTGAATACAGCCCGTAGTTATAGCGTGGAATACCGACATCTACTGAAAATTCATTAATGCCTTTTGCCAGAATTTTGGATGAAAAATAGTAAGCCTGTTTTGTAATGCTCTGCTGACCTGTTGCATCGGTAGTCACAAGGGTAACTTCATTGCCTGAAATAAACGGGAGCTGCTTAATATCAAACGGGCCTGATGGTACAAGCCCTGAATAAATCTTTTGTTGGTTAACGTATAAATCTAAAGTCGAAGGCAATGCAGCCGAGCCGGAAAATTGTGGTAGTGCCGAGGTGACAATATCGCCACGTTGGGTGTAAGCACTCGACCACTGGAAACCTGCCAGACGTACACTGCTACCCCAATCAGAACTATTGGAAATAAAATCCCCTAAGGTATATATCCTGATCTTTTCAGGGTCTACGTACTGCCATTTACTCTCTAAGCGCACCCATTTTTCATGGCTATAACTCGTTTCATTACTACCGTTATATAAAACGCCTGAAGAAAAGTTACCAACTGCGCTGTTGAAGATCCCTTCTGCCGAACCTGAGAAAACATTCTCGTCATTGGTTATGGTGTTATACAGACTATAGTTCAGAATAGCCGCGTTTAAGGGCTTCATTTTCAGCAAATGAGGGCTGGTGACCTGCTGGCCATTTAAGTCAACTGAATAATCCGTCAACATGTTCGACGGAACTTGTAAATTTAGAGCCTGCTCATTCTCTAGATATTTAAACTGGATTCCTCTTAGCTCATCAATACAGACCCATTGGTTATCAGGAGTCTGTTCATCCATTTTCACCCTTAAAACTTTCAAGTCACGAGAACGGATATACAGCTTTCTGTCTTGATCTTGGCGCACCGAGATCAAATCTGTTGAAATACTCGAATTAATAGAAATCTTTAAGAAAAGCTGTGTGTACGCCTTATCAGAGATGAATACCTGATGAGAAGAGTTTGTAACTTCCGGAATACTTGGTAAAGCAGCATTGGTGCTATCTTGCAATGATTCAGCAAAAGCATGAATCGGCAAGGACATAACACATAAGGCACTTACGAGATATTTCATGTGTGCCTCTTTAAAG
>Ga0157371_10004750_pt1 | contig 11718 bp, 18 predicted proteins | sample C45metaG_FD_113462 | JGI IMG/M metagenome (GOLD analysis project Ga0157371, IMG submission 113462) | Corn rhizosphere microbial communities from Kellogg Biological Station, Michigan, USA - C4-5 metaG | ecosystem: Host-associated > Plants > Roots > Rhizosphere > Soil | place: USA: Michigan... | reverse complement strand
TCGCAGCGCCACCCCGAGACGCTAAGTATCCGTGGTGTGCATCCTCCCGGGCATGAGTGCGAACCCCAACGCCCAGTCCCAGCCCGAGTGCCCCGCTTTCGGGTGCTGCACGCCGCGCGCGGCCGACGGCAACGTCGAGGCCGCCACCATCCTCCCCACGGGTGAGGGGTGGGGCATTACGGTCCCAACCGCCCGGTCTCCGCTCGAGCAGGCGGCCAACGCCGTTCGTGACGCCAAGGACCGGCTCGACCGCATCGCCGAGGCGCAGCGCGAACTCCACAACGAGTCCAGGCGGCTCGAAGAGGAAGCCCGGCAGGCCAGCGGCGACGTCGCTCTCGCCGAGGCCAACCTCATCGAAGCCGCGCGGCGGTCGCGCTGATGCCCACCTACTGCTACGAGTGCCGCGGGTGTGGCCACCGGTTCGAGGCCCGGCAGTCCATGGCCGACGAGGCGCTGTCGGTGTGCCCTGAGTGCTCCGGGGCCCTCCGGCGCATCATCCAGGCGGCCGGCATCTCGTTCAAGGGGTCCGGGTTCTACTCGACGTCGCACATCGCGGCACCCCGAGACGCTACCCGCCGCCCGACGGCACCCTCCCGCGCATGAGCACCACACCTGAGACCATCGTCCCCGACGTCGACCCGGCCCTGACGATCGCCGACGCTGTCGCCGCGGTGAAGGCCGCCGACGTCGCCGTGCAGACCGCCAAGGAGACGTACGCGGCCGCGCGCACCGCGCTCGGTACGGCACAGACCGACCTCTCGGCGTGCGAGCAGGCAGCGAACGCAGCCCGGCAGACGCTCCTCGCGGTGGCCCTCGCATGAGCGCCGGCCAGGGCGTCACCTACGAGTGCAGCCACCCGACCTGCTTCGAGGACGCCGTCTACGAGCTGCGCATCCAACCGCCCGCTACGTCGTTCGTGCTGGGCTCGCGGATCCAGCTGTCGTGCGCGAACCACGTCGAGTCCCTCGTCGGCCGCGACCACCTCGTCAGCGCGAACCGCATGGACGGCACCGAGCCGAGCCTGCTCCTCACCGACCCGTTTGGGGTGTCGGCTGCGACGATCAGCACCACGACCATCACCACGGGCACGCTCACCGCTGACCGGCTCGCCGCCGAGAAGCGGGAGACGGCATACCGTCCGACGCGGTGGTCGACGCCGTGGCTGCTCCTCATCCCGCTCTTCGGGTGGGAGCTGTGGGCCGTCATCACCGGCAAGCCCGGCGGGCCCTTGTCGCACCTCGTCTGGTGGGCCTACGGGGAGCGCTACTCCCTCCGGTGGTGGGTCGTCGCGCAGGTCATGAACGGCCTGGGCCTGTGGGCCGCCGCGCACTTCATGTTCGAGTGGCCCGACTGGCGGCATCTGTTGATCGTGCTGGCCGCCGGCGCGGTCACGGGCCTGCTCGGGTGGGGCATCACGGTCTGGTTCACCCGCTGACGGCATACGGAAGGGCCCGGACGCACAGTCCGGGCCCTTCATGCTGCTGTAGTAAGGCTTGCGGCTGATCCTTAACTATGGGAGCCGCTGAGACTCAGATAGGGCCGTCGGGGAGCGTCTGCGCCTTCGACCGGATGCTCTCGATGAGCTCCTTGCGGCTGTAGGTCTTGCGGACGGTGGTGTCCCCGCTGGGAGCCGCCCCGGCATGGCGCGTCGTCGTCTTGCCGACGCCGTACCGGCCCTTGGTGCCGGTCTGCTTCGTCTCGTCGCTACGTGGTCGGGTCATTGGGGTCACCTCCGTTGTCGATGAGAGTGCTGGCCAGGGCTTCCAGTATGCCCCCATGCGCTTTGTGGACCATAGAGTCGCGCAAAGCTGCGATCGCGAGGACCCGCTCGGGTTGCCCGAGGGATGCCCGGTTGTCCCACAGCCACGTGTAGGCGTCCCACCACCGCTCGAGCGCGTCCGTGGCCACGGCAGCGGTGGCCGCTGCGTCCCGGTCGCCCTGTGCGATTGCCTTGTCGCCGTTCAGGCGGTGTCGTATGCCGGCATACGCGATGCCCGCTGCGACGGCGGCCATGAGCCCACCGAACCCGGGCGACGTCATGAACGCGCCGACGGCGAGCCAGAACGGGTCGTCAGTCACCCGGGCATCATGGCAGCCCGGGAGCGGTCAGCGGACGATGGAGAGGTGCGGGCGCGCCGGTGTCTCTTCGACGTCGTCGTCGGGGAACGCCTCGTGCTCGTCGACGGTCGGGTCTGGCGCGGCCGCGCGAGCTCGCGCGTTGCGGAACATGTGCACGGGCGTCATCACGACCATGTAGCCGAAGCAGAACACCCCGATGGTGACGAAGAACGCTGTCCAGCTCATGACTGCTTCCCCTTCCCCTTCTGCGACGCGCCGCGGCCGCCGCGCGACCCTCCGGCGCTGGACTGGGTGCCGATCTGCCCGGGGAGCCGCTCGGCCGGTGCGCCTGGGCGCCCCGTGTCGGGGTCGAGCCCGAGGGCCCGGCGGTACTCCGCGTCGCGTTCGGCCTGCGTCTTGACGAACCCGCGCCTGCTCTGTCGCCGCGGCGTCGCGCCTGCCGGGTCGCTGCTCATCATCCGTCCGTAGTTCTGTCCCATCACCACTCCACCTCGCTCGCTCCTGCTGCCTCGGACATCTTGGCCGCCGTGGGCCGTAGGTACCCCTGCGTCGTCTGGATGGACGAATGCCCGAGGATCGCCTGCACCTCGGCCAGCGTGCGCCCGTTCTCGAGCAGGTTCTTGGCGCACGTGTGCCGCAGCGTGTGCGGGTGCATCTGGACGCCGGCGGCCTCCCCCACCCGGTAGATCGTGTGTCGGACGGACCGGACGGCCAGCCGGTTGCCTGTCGTCGTGACGAAGAAGGGGTAGGCGAGGTCCTGCGTCCGCGCCGGGTGCGCCCGGTCCCACTCGTTGAAGAGCTCGCGCAGCTTGGCGCCGATCGCGAGCTCGCGGACCTTGGAGCCCTTGCCCCGGACCTTCATGCCGCCGTCACGCGCGGACGACCACCAGTCGCGACGGTCGAGTCCGGCGGTCTCGGCGATGCGTAGGCCACCGAACGCCATGGCGCCGACGATCGCGAGGTCTCGCGGGCCGCGACGCTCGGCCTGCCGGAGCACCGCGCGCAGCTCGTCGGGCTCGAGCCCCTCACCGAAGCCTGCCGACGACGCGGCCCGGGCCCGGCTCACCTTGTCGGCCGGGCCGAGCCCCACCCACGAGAAGTAGTTGTCGATGCCGGCGCGCGTGGAGTCGGCATACGACGCCGTCAGCCCGCGCGCGATGAGGTGGTCGCGGTAGTCGCGCATGGCGAAGTCGCGCGAGTAGGGGTCGGTGAAGGTCTCGAGGGGCCGGTGGTGGTCCTGCTCGTGGAGCCAGTCGACGAAGCGGCGGACGTGGCCGACGTAGGCGTCGATGCTGCCGTGGGCGAGTCCGGTCTGTCGGAGGTGGTTCGCGTAGGCGTCGACGACGCCCTCGCGGTCGGTCAGGACGTCGTCGGGGACGGGCGCCTGGAAGCCCCCGCGGGGTCGGGCCGGGGTCGTGCTGTTGTTTACGGCAACCATGGGACCACGTTAACCCGTACCTCTGACAACATTTACGGCAACACGCCGGGGGGTGCGTCGCCCTATCAATGGATTTACGGCAACGCCGGGGGAGTGCCTCCGACAGTCACCGGACCGGATCAGGCACCATGTAGGCCATGCAGAAGCAGATCGTGACGACCATTGACGACGTCGACGGCAAGGAAATCGACGGCGACGGCCGCACGGTGACGTTCGCCCTCGACGGTCAGACCTACGAGCTCGACCTGCGGGACGCCAACATCACCAAGCTCGAGAAGGCCCTCGCGCCGTTCATCGACAAGGCCCGCAAGGTGAAGCCCACCCGGCGGCGCCGCGGCCGCGCCTGACTTTCCCCTCCCACGTGACCCCCGGCTCTTCCCGCCGGGGGTCACTCACGTCCTGACCCCGAGACGGTAACCGTGGCGGTCACGTACCAACACGGGCATGAGCGATCACCCACCCGTCCCACTGGCCCACAACATCACCGTCGAGCGCACCCCCGACGCTGACGGCGGGTTCCGCATCCTCGTCGACGGTGAGCCGCTGCCCACCATCGTCGCCGGCGACAAGGGCGCCACCGTCGTCGTGTCGACCGACAACGTCCCTGGCGTCACGATCACGCTGCTCGCGGAGTCCGTGACCGTCGACGACCGCGCCATGGTCGCGCAGCGCATCGAGCACCGGCATGGGTGAGAGCAGCGGCGTCCCGATCACCCGCGCTGTCGTGAGCGTCGAGCCCATCACGGTCGAGCACCTCGAGCGCGTGGCCGCCGGCGAGGCTGTCCGCCTGGACCTGCGCATCGGGGAAGCCGTCATCGGCTCGATGCCCCTGCAGCGTCGTCACGTGGCCGCGGCCCTGTCGCCGAGCCACCCGTCGCTGTCGTGGCACGTCAACGGCACCCTGCTCGGTCACCGCCGCCACGACGACGGCGAGACGAAGTGCGGCCGCCGCGGTGAACTCACCGTCGTCCTCGACGACGACGTGCCGCCCTGCCCGAAGTGCTACCACGTCACGTGAAGGTGTCAGGGGCGGTAGAGGCCGCGGCCGCGAGACTCGCGGAGCGGAAGAAGCCGAAGAGCAACGAGGCGCATCGCATGGTCCTGGACCTGCTCGATGCGCCCATCGCGGTGCGCCGCGAGATCATCTCCGGGTTCTCCGTCGACGAGCTCACGTACGTGCTGCGCGAGTCCAAGACCGTCACGGGCGCCCTGTACGGGCTGTGGCACGACTCTCCGAGCGGTTTCGTCGAGGACGTCATCGGCGAGACGATCTGGTCGAAGCAGCGCGAGGTGCTCGACGCTCTCGTCCCGCACAAGCGCGTCATCGTCCCCGCCGGCTTCGGCGTGGGGAAGTGCGTGCACGAGGACGAGCCGATCCGGCTCGCGTCCGGGCACTGGGTCCCCGCTGGCGAGCTCGTCGGGACGCTCTTCGCGATCGACGCATGGGACGAGGCGACGAACACGCGTCGCCGTCGACCCGGGCACGCCGCGTGGAACGCCGTGGAGCCGATCTGGCGTCTCGAGACTGTCGGCGGCCGGACAGCGCGCCGCAACGCCGCGCACCCGTTCTACGTGCGCCTCGGTGACGTGCTGCTCCGGTGGACGCCCCTGGCCGCGATCCCGAAGGGCGCCGAGGTGCTCGTGGCCGACGGTGACTCGTTCGCGTGGGACACCGTGTCGGCCGTGACGCGGGAGAGCGACGTCGGGCGCACCGTGGCGATCGAGGTCGACGTCGAGCACACGTTCATCACCGACTTCGTCGAGCACAACACCCACCTCGCAGGTCGTGCGACGGCGTGGTTCGTGTGCACGCAGCCGCCCGGCATCAGTCAGGTCGTCACGACGGCCACCCGTCTGCGTCAGGTCCGTAACCAGCTGTGGCCGCACATCAGGAAGGTGCACGGCAAGGCCGACCTGCCCGGCGAGGCCGACATCATGCAGTGGAAGATTCCCGACGAGTACGGCGTGGATCACCTTGCGGCGTATGGCTTCTCGGCGCCGGACAACGATGAGGCCGCGATGCAGGGTATTCACGCTCCAAAACTGCTCTTGATAGTTGACGAGGCCGGCGGTATCTCGAAGATGGTCGGTGAGGGCACGAACAACCTGCTCACCGGTGACGCCACACTGCTCGCGATCGGCAACCCCGCCATGGACGACCCCGGCTCGTGGTTCGAGAAGTCCGCGATGAAGGGCTACGCGGGGGAGCCGGGCTACCACACCATCCAGATCGCCACGACGCACTCGCCCGCGATCACGGGGGAGGAGACGCCGCCCTGCTCGGAGTGCCCGCCGCTCATGGGCGTGCACCCGCTGTCGAAGCACCTGCCCGACCAGACGTGGATGGACGAGACGATCGCCGCGTTCGGGGAGGACCACCCGTACGTCATCGCGAAGGTCAAGGCCGAGTTCCCGCAGGAGGCCGGTCTGCGCATCATCCCGCCGACGTGGGTGGAGCTGTCCCGGCAGCTCGAGGACCCGACGGGGGAGGGCTACTCGCGCCTGTGCGACCTCGGGCTCGAGGGGGAGACGGAGAAGTTCACCGTCAAGGAGGGCTCGTGGGTGCGCCTCGGGATCGACGTCGCGGCCGACGGTGGCGACGAGCTCGCGATCTACCGGGCCGTCGGTGACACCATCTCGCAGCGGCACGTGTCGTCCGGCTCCGTGAACAGCAACTCCGTGTCGGTGGCCGAGAAGTGCTTGGAGCACATTCAGGCCGCCGAGCGGCTCGCGAAGAAGCTCGGATCACGGTCCCAGGTGCGCGTGAAGGTCGACACGATCGGTGTCGGCTGGGGTGTCTACGGCATCCTCAAACGGTGGGGCCAGCGCGGGCCCGACCAGAAGCACACGGCGATCATCGTCGACGCGAAGGTGTCGGAGAAGCCGTACGCCGACGACGAGGGCGCGGAGATGCGGCCCTACCGGAAGCGTGACGAGCTGTGGCTCGCCGGCCGGTGGCTCCTGCAGCCGGACCCGCACACCAAGGAGCCGCGTCTGCGTCTGCGCGTCGACGAGGGGTGCGCGCAGCAGCTCTCCATCCCGAACTACACCAACCAGGCGGGCGGGTTCGTCGTCGTCGAGTCGAAGAAGAGCATGAAGAAGCGCGGCCGGAACAGCCCTGACCGTGCGGAGGGCGCGCTGCTCGCGATCTACGAGCCGGAGCCGGTCCGGCAGCGAACCGGGCGCGGCATCATCTCCGGCGCGTGAGCCGTTGACGCAAACAAGGTGTAACGAATATGGGGCGCGTGCGTTCTATGGGGTCAGAGGTGCAACGCGCGGGGAGCCCGGGACCTCTTGAGCACCGAGGGAGCGCCTCGGTTCACCACCAGCTTTGAGGACTCCTGTGACGGATCAGCCCGTGCCCATGGACACCAGCGTCGACGGCAAGGCCGTCAACCCGGCCCCCGACGTCGACCTGACACACACGTGGATCGCGTCGGCAACGATCGCCGTCGACGAGAAGCACGCCAAGATGGCCGACATGCGCTACTCGCTCCGGTTGAAGGAGCGGCAGAAGATCGACGTGCTCGAGGTCTACTGCTCGGGGTGCCGTCGCCAGTACGAGGACGTCAAGGGCACCGACTGTTCGGCGAAGATCGACAACGCGCACCTGTTCGGCGGGGACCGCTCCGAGCGCGTGAAGCGCAAGACCGCGCACCTTCCCCTCGGGATCGAGCTCACGCCGCTCCCGGCGCCCAGGATCAACCGCATGGGCATCGCCGGCGTCCTGAACGGCGAAGCGTGACCACCCAGCAGCAGGCGAGCACCCGCCGTGGCGGCTCGGTGACGTACATCGAGAACGCCGAGGGCAAGATGCGGGTCGCGCTGTCGGCCGCCGCCAAGGCCGTCGTCTCCAAGAAGCTCGTCGAGAACAGCGTCCCCGGCAAGACGTCGCCCCTGTGGAACCGAGGCGGCGCATGCATCGAGTGGACCGGCACGCGCGGCACCGAGGGCCAGGGCGTCCTCACCGTCGTCGGGCAGACCATGGCCGCGTCCCGCGCCGCCTATCTGTCCATGGTCGGCCCGGTCGAGCTCGACGAGAAAGGCCGCCCCTTCGACGTCTACCGGCTCTGCCAGAACAAGACGTGCATCAACACCCACCACCTCGAAGCCGTCCCGCACGCTGTGTCGATCCAGCGCGAGGCCGCTCTCCTGACGCACTGCACCAACGGGCACGAGCGCAACGAGGAGAACACCCGCGTCCGGCGCAACGGCGGCCGCACCTACCGAGGGTGCATCCTGTGCGAGCGGGCATGCAGCCAGCGCTACCTCGCGAAGAAGAAGGCCGAGCAGGAGGCCGCGGCCGCCGCGTGAGCGGGAGACGCTAACTACGGCGGGCACCTACGGTCCGCCGCGTGACCAGCCCTGCACCCGAAACCCCGCCCACGACGGAACCGCGTGCGCCGCTGCGAGAAGTCATCGGCCTCGTGCTGATCCTCGTCGGCGCCCTCGCGCTGACGACCGTCGCGTTCTTCACCGACCCCCGCCTCGGATTCGCCGTGCTCGGCACGTTCGCCGTCGCCGTCGGTGCGCTCATGGCGTTCGGGGAGGCGTGACATGGGCCGCAAGTTCCTGCCCGGGCTACGCGGGCTGACGCAGTCGAAGTCGCTCGAACCAGAGCAGGGCTCCGAGTCCAAGATGCTGTCCATCTCCGGCGGCGGCTACTCGTCGCACACGAACCTCGCCCGCGGGTCGATCATGTACGGCTCCCAGGGCCGCGCCGACGCGTGGGACATGGAGACCGTCATCTCCGAGGGCTACGAGCGTGACGTGTGGGTGTTCCGGTGCGTGGAGCTCGTGGCCGGTCACGCCGCGCGCCTCCCGTTCGGCGCCGCCCGCAACCTCGGGTCCGACAACGAGGAGCGGCTGCAGGCGCACCCGCTCTTCAAGGTGATGAACCGCCGCGCGAACCCCATGGAGAAGGGCTACGCGTTCCGAAAGCGCCTCTCGCAGCAGCTACTCCTCTCCAAGCGTGGCGTGTTCGTCGAGGTGCAGAAGTCGCGCGGTGGCGCGATCGTCCGCCTGGACCTGCTCGACCCGTCCCGCGTGCGCCCCATCGAGGACCCGCACGGCGACTACATCTCGCACTTCGAGTTCACCCGCCGCGACGGTCAGGTCCGCGAGATTGACCCCTCGCGCATCCGGTGGATCAGGGAGCCGCACCCGACCGACCCGTTCTCCGGTGTGACGCCGCTCGAGGCCGCCGGGATGTCCGTCGAGCTCGACTTCCTGTCCCGGCTCTACAACAACTCCTTCATCCGCAACGACTCCCGCCCGGGCGGCATCCTCGGCATCGACCACGACTACCTCTCCGATCAGGAGATGGAGCGCATCGAGCGGAAGATGCGCCCCGGTGCGCAGAACGCCGGCGAGATGACGGTCCTCGCGACCGGCCCCGGCGGAATGCGGTACATCGACACCACGACGAAGCCGCGCGACATGGCCTACGAGCACGCGTCGGCCAACTCCAAGAACGAAATCCTGAGTGCCTTCGGGATAGGTGAGTCGCTGCTCGGTAACGCGGCCGGGCGCACCTACGACAACGCCGAGTCCGAGCTCTACTCGTTCTGGACGACGGTGATGCCGCCGCACCTGTCGCTCATCGCGTCCGCGTTCGATGAGGACTTGGACGAGGACTGGGACCCGTTCTTTGACACCTCCGGCATCGAGGTCCTCGAGCTCCCGCGTCGACGTGACCGTGAGGAGGCCCGCAACGAGGTCACGCAGGGCCTCCGGTCGATCGACGAGTACCGCCCGATCGCGAACCTGCGTCCGCTGGACACGCCGCAGACGCGCGCCCTGTGGATCAGCCCGGCGAAGGCTCCCGTCCCGGCCCGCCCGGAGGACGCGGCCGCGCTGGGTCTCGGTGTCGGCGGCGAGGGCGAGCCCGGCGCCGGCGCTGCGATGCCCGGTGAGGGTGGCGCCGAGGGCGAGAACGCCACGGCGGCCGACGCGGTCGCTGAGGCCCGCGCTGTCGAGGCCGGTGGCGCGGAGGGTGGCAATGGTGAGCCCGGTGCCGCCGCTGCGCTCGACGAGGCCCGCCAGGGCACGTCCGGCGGTGGCGAGCCCGGTGCGGCCCGTGCCGCGCTCGAAGAGGCGTCCGTCGACTACTCCGGCAGCGCCCCCGGTGACGCCGCCACGGCCGTCCGGTCCGCGCGCCGCATGATGGAGCGGAAGTCGCTCCCCGGTGAGCACGTCCGGTTCGTGCCCGACGACAGTGCACGCGAGTCGCTGACCATGTCGGTGAAGGCCGCGGTCGACGCGATGCTCGCCCGGCAGCAGGGCGTCGTCACGGCGCGCCTCGAGTCCCCCAAGACGCGCAAGGGCACCCGGTTCTGGACGCCCGAGGGATCGTGGGACACCCGTGGCGGTGACGCGCCCCTCGACGTCGACAAGGTCGTCGACGCGCCCCGCTGGCAGGAAGAGGCGTTCCAGACGGTCGCCCCGCTCGCGGCCAACGGCAGCCAGGAGGCCGCCGACGGGCTCTACGCCGAGCTCGACGGCAAGGGGATGATCGCCGGTGGCGGCGCCCCGTCGAGCCTCGTGTGGGCCGCTCCTGCGCTCGAAGGCGCCATGGCGGCGTCCGACGGCGTGAAGTCGCTGCTCTCCGAGGTGCAGGACGCCGCAGAGCGCGCCTCACAGACCGCGAAGAGCATCGTCGAGGTCAAGGCAGCCGTCGACGCGGTGTATGCCGCGTCAGCGCCGCGTGTGGCCGCCGAGGTGGCCGAGTCCGTCGCGACGATCGCGCTCTCCGGTGCGCGTGGCGCTCTCGTCACGTCGCTCGTCCCTGCGCCGGGCAGCACCGGCCAGCCGGTCGAGGTGGGCGGTGCGTGGGTCGTCGACGGTGGCGCTTCGTTCCTCGCCCCGCCGGCCTGACGGTCTAGGACTCGTCGGGCCACGGGTAGAGCGACCCGAGGCGCTTGATCGACGCCGGCTCACCGTTCACGAGGTACTTGCCGTCGGGGTCCGGGACGATGTCGGAGTGCTCGTGGGTGCCGCCGAGGTGCGCGATCGCGGCGAGCACGATCGCGATGTTGGCGCGGTCGAGGCCGGGCACGTCGTCGTTGAGCGGGCCGGCGGCCATGGAGTGCGCGAGCCGCAGCATTCGCAGCTCGCCACCGGACGCCGCGAGGATCTGACTGGCGCGCATGCTCTCGGGCTCGAGGATTTCCCCGAGTGCCTCCCAGTTGATCCACCAGCCGCTCTGGTCATCGAACGGCTCGAGGACGTCATTCTGGAACGACGTCCTCGCGGTCCAACCTGACCGGATCAACAGCTCGGTCCCGGCCTCGTAGGTATACATGCCCTTGGCGTGCTGCCGAAGCTGCTCGTTGAGCTCGTCGATGCTCTGTGCGCCGGTCATTCTCGGCCGTCCTCTTCGTCGTGGGGCTGCTCACGGATCGCGTCGAGTATGAGGGAGAACACCGTCGTCTCGTCGTCCATTCACTGAGCGTCCCAGCGTGCTCCGACAGTGCGCTCGTGACCCCGAGACAGTAACCCCCGCGGGCAGTCACTCTCCGCCGCATGCCGATGCCTTTCCTCAATGGGGACCTGTCCGCCCTGCTCGACTCGCTCGAGGCCAAGTCGCTCGCTCGCGCCGTCAAGAAGGCCAAGCGAGCCGCCGGGAAGATCGGTGGCGGCATCGTCATCGACACCCGTGGCCGACGCTGGAACAGCAGCCTGCACCCGCGTGACGCGCGCGGGCGGTTCATCGAGACCGGCGGCATCGCGAAGGTGTGGGGCGGTGGCCGCGGCCGCGTCGTCCGCTCCCTCGGCAACGGCCAGGTCGAGCTCCGCATGGCTGACGGGTCGAAGCGCAACGTGCAGGCGAGCCGCCTCACGATGGTGTCGCGCCCCAACGGTGGCCGCCCGATCAAGGACGACGGCACCCGCAAGTCCCGCGCGCTCGTCATGGCCGAGGACGTCGCCCGCGACAAGCACTCCAAGCGCGGCGACGGCCTCAACACGCCCGACGAGAACGACCGCGACGGCGACGGCATCCCGAACCACCTCGACCACACCCCCGACGGTTTCAAGGACGGCGACGAGCCCGACTGGGAGGACGACGGCCGGGATGACGACCTCGCCGACGCCCCGCAGCACCACGGCAAGCGCTCCAACGCGCGCCCGCAGGTCCTCCGTGACGAGTTCTCCTCCGTGAAGGAGGTGCTCGACCACTGGAAGGGCGAGGACCGCCGCGC
>Ga0157371_10004749_pt1 | contig 11723 bp, 10 predicted proteins | sample C45metaG_FD_113462 | JGI IMG/M metagenome (GOLD analysis project Ga0157371, IMG submission 113462) | Corn rhizosphere microbial communities from Kellogg Biological Station, Michigan, USA - C4-5 metaG | ecosystem: Host-associated > Plants > Roots > Rhizosphere > Soil | place: USA: Michigan... | reverse complement strand
CAACTACGGCGACCATCCGGAGTACGGCCACCACATCGGCGGCTCCGATGCCTCGGGAATCGTCTGGAAGGTCGGTCCGGGGGTCACGCGGTGGAAGCCGGGCGACGAGGTCGTCATCCACTGCAACCAGGCCTCCTACGAGGACGTCGAGGTGCACGGGCTCGACCCGATGGCGGCGCCGAGCCAGCGGATCTGGGGCTACGAGACCACCTGGGGCTCCTTCGCCCAATTCACCAAGGTGCAGGCGCAGCAGCTGCTACCGAAGCCGCGCAACCTCTCCTGGGTCGACTCCTCCTCCTACGGGCTCACCTACTTCACCGCCTACCGGATGCTGATGGACCAGTGCCACCTGCAGGCCGGCCACAACGTCCTCATCTGGGGCGCGGCCGGCGGGCTCGGCGTCTTCGCCGTCCAGCTCTGCAAAGCGGCCGGGGCGAATGCGGTCGGCGTCGTCTCCTCCGACGAGAAGGGCGAGCTGATCAAGAAGCTCGGCGCCGTCGACTACGTCAACCGCAACGAGTTCCGCGAGATGATGCGGTCCGACGACAACCTCACCGACCCCGCCGCTGACAAGGAGCGCTTCAAGGGCTCTCGGGCCTTCGCCAAGCGGGTGAAAGAGATCCTCGGCGACGCCCCCGACATCGTCTTCGAGCACGTCGGCCGGGCCACCTTCCCGACCTCGGTCTTCACCGTCAAACCGTTCGGCAAGGTCGTGATCTGCGGCGCCACCTCGGGCTACCAGCTCGACTTCGACGTCCGCTACCTGTGGATGAAGCAGAAGCAGATCATCGGCTCCCACTTCGCCAACGCCTATGAGTGCATGAAGGCGAACCAGCTGATGGCCGAGGGGAAGGTGCGGCCGGTGCTGTCGGAAACGATGGGCTTCGACGGTGTCCCCCACGCCCACCAGCTGATGCACGAAAACAAGCACCTGGGCAAGATCGCGATCCTCGTCGGCGCCGAGGACGAGCAGGAGGGCCAGTACGAGGACGGCCCCGGGGCGATCCGCGCGGAGGTGGGTGCCTGATGGAGGTCTGCACGCTCGACTGGCACATCACCCCGATGCGGGCCGATCGCTTCCTCGACCTCTGGGAACCGATGGCGGCAAAGGCGCCCGCCTACGGCGCCAAGAGCTGGTCGCTGACCCGCTCGACCGACGATCCGCTGGCGATCCGCCAGACGATGGTCTGGGAGAGCCGCGCCGACTTCGAACGCTATTGGTTCTCAGACGAGATCGAGCACGCCCGGGCGGCGGTCATCGACCTCTACGTGATCCCGCTGCTGCCTGCCTGGCACACCCTGATCGCCGCCGAATAGCGGCGAGCTCGAGGTAGATCCCGAGCGCGCCTGGCTAGGCACGCTCGAGCGGCGCCATCGTCAGGCCCGCCATCTCGAGCTGCTCCCAGTAGTGCTCGGCCGGCTCGCGCGGGCCGGTCCAGACGATCGCCTGGCCGCCGTGGTGGATCTGGTCGGCGATCCGGTGGCCCTGCTCGAGGCTGACGCCCGGGAGGACGCGCGCGAGGGTCTGGGCGACGTGGTCGAAGGTGTTGTGGTTGTCGTTGCAGACGATCACCCGCCAGTTGCCGCCGAGGCCGGAATCGGGGCCGGCGGTGCGGGAACGCTCGATCGTGCTGGTGGACATCGCTGGGAAATTATGGCCCCGCAGCAGCGGGCCGTGGGGGTTCGATCAGCTCTCGGGAGACCTAGAAGGGGCTGGGGACGCGGACGACGACGTCGTCGACGCTGGCGACGATGCCGTTGCCGTTCTTGATCGTGCCAACGACGGCGGCGGAGGCGCGGCCGGAGAGTTCGCCGGCGGCTTCGTCCTTGGCTTCGCCGACGAGTTCGTTGCCGACGTAGGCGAAGAGGCGGGCCTGGCCCTTTTCCGGGCCCTTGGTGACGTTGACGGCGCGCAGCCGCAGCTTGTTCGCTTCGTTGATGCCGACGACGGCTTTCTCGTTCTTAGCGATCGCCAGGTACTTGGTGCCTTCCTTCGTCACCTTGATCAGCTGCGCCTTTTTCTGACGCGGGAAGACGAGGAGCGCGTACTTGTCGCCGGAACCGGCGCGGAGCATGAGGCCGAGGTAGGCCTTGCGCTGCAGCGCGGTCGGGGTGCCGCTGAGCAGGCGCTCGGTGGCGGCGATCTCGAGGTCGCGGCCGAGGACCGGGGTGCGGTAGGCGCAGGAGCTGGTCGCCTTGCCGATCGTGATCCGCATCGCCCCTCCCGCCCCGGCCCGGGCGCAGTTCTTGCCGGAGAGCTTGACCAGCTGGCTGCGCTGGGCGAGCGATTCCATCCCGTTGCGGTAGATGCCGATCATCGCCGCGCCGGCAACGGCACAGGCGAGCAGGCCGGCGGCAAGCGCGGCCAGGAGCGTGGCTGAGAAGCGGAGCTTCATCGAGTCGCCAGCCTAAACACAGGCGAGGCCGAAAGATGCGGCTCACGACGGCCTGGGCGGCGGATTTCGGCCCCTACCCCGGCGGCGTTCGTCCTTTTACGGTCATATGCCCAGAAAAGGACGAACGCCGATTCCAAATATCATTCAGCGCATGAGCGACCACCGACTTCCCCAGACCGACCGCCCGTGGGTGATGCGCACCTACGCCGGCCACTCCGACGCCCGCCGCTCCAACGAGCTCTACCGCAAGAACCTGGCCAAGGGGCAGACGGGGCTCTCGGTGGCCTTCGACCTGCCGACGCAGACCGGCTACGACCCCGACCACGTCCTCGCCCGCGGCGAGGTCGGCAAGGTTGGCGTCTCGGTCGCTCACAAAGGCGACATGCACCAGCTGTTCGACGGGATCCCGCTCGACGAGATGAACACCTCGATGACGATCAACGCGACCGCCGCCTGGCTGCTCGGGCTCTACGTCACGGTCGCCGAGGAGAACGGAGTCGATCGCGCCCTGCTCAAAGGCACGACCCAGAACGACATCATCAAGGAGTACCTCTCGCGCGGCACCTACGCCTTCCCGCCTGAGCCCTCGATGCGGCTGATCGCCGACATGGTCGCCTTCAGCGTCAATGACGTGCCGAAATGGAACCCGACCAACATCTGCAGCTACCACCTGCAGGAGGCCGGGGCGACGCCGGTGCAGGAGATCGCTTACGCGCTCTCGACCGGGATCGCCGTCCTCGACGAGGTGAAACGGCGCGGCCAGGTCGCCGAGGAGGACTTCCCCAAGGTCTTCGGCCGCATCTCCTTCTTCGTCAACGCCGGCATCCGCCTCGTCGAGGAGATCGCGAAGCTGCGGACGATGAGCGCGCTCTGGCAGCAGATCGGGCGCGAGCGCTACGGCGTCACTGACGAGAAGATGCTCCGCTTCCGCTACGGCGTGCAGGTCAACTCACTGGGGCTGACCGAGGCGCAGCCGGAGAACAACATCCAGCGGATCGTGCTCGAGGCGCTGGCGGTGACGCTCAGCCGCGACGCGCGGGCACGGGCGATCCAGCTACCGGCCTGGAACGAGGCGATGGGCCTCCCCCGCCCCTGGGACCAGCAGTGGAGCCTGCGGATCCAGCAGGTGCTGGCGCTGGAGACCGACCTGCTCGAGTACCCCGACATCTTCGAGGGCTCGAAGGTCATGGACGGCTTGGTTGCCGAGCTGACCGAGGGGGCGCGGGCGGAGATGGCCGTGGTCGAGGAGCACGGCGGCGCTGTCAACGCGGTCCCCTACATGAAGGCGCGCCTGGTCGAAAGCCACCGCGAGCGGGTGGCCCGGATCGAGGCCGGCGAGCAGAAAGTCATCGGCCAGAACTCCTACACCGAGACCGAGGACTCGCCGCTGACGGCGGGCGCCGACGGCGGCATCCTGACGCCGGACCCCGAGGTCGAGCGCGAACGGATCGAGGCGCTGGCCGAGTGGAAGGCCGAGCGCGACGAGGACGCGGTCACGGCGGCGTTGAAGGAGCTGGCGCAAGCCGCGGCTGACGACAGCGTCAACATCATGCCGGCGACGATTGCCGCCGCCAAGGCGGGCGTGACGACCGGCGAGTGGGCGGCGGCGATGCGTGATGTCTTCGGCCCCTACCGGGCGCCGACCGGCGTCGACGGCGCCTCTCCCGCCTCCGATCGCGACCAGCTGGAGGAGATCCGCCGCGCGGTCGACGAGACCTCCGAGCGGATCGGGCACCGGATCAAGATCCTGGTCGGCAAGCCCGGCCTCGACGGCCACTCCAACGGCGCCGAGCAGGTGGCGCTACGAGCCCGCGACGTCGGCATGGAGGTGATCTACCAGGGCATCCGCCTGACGCCCGAGGAGATCGCCGAGTCAGCGGTGCAGGAGGACGTCGACGTGGTCGGCCTCTCGATCCTCTCCGGCTCGCACCTGGAGCTGATCCCCGAGGTCGTCCGCCTCCTCAAGGAGGAGGGCCTCGAGGTGCCGGTGGTGGTCGGCGGGATCATCCCCGTGGCCGACGCCGAGCGCCTGCGCGAGACCGGAGTCGCCGGTGTCTACACGCCGAAGGACTTCGACGTCAACAAGATCATGGGCGAGATCGTCGAGCTCGTCGGCCAGCGGGCCAACGCCGGCGCAGCCGCCTAGATCCGACCAGCGCGCATCATGAGACGCTGCCCCGTGGCACGATCCACTGGGTCGCCTGGCCGGTGAGCTCGGCGATCCGCTCAAAGTCACCGTCGTAGTGCAGGATGGCTAGCCCGGCCCGCTCGGCGCAGGCGGCAACGAGCAGATCGGGCAGAGGCACGGCGCGGTGCTGCGAGCGCTCGGCGAGCATCGCCTGCACGCTCAGCGCCCGATCGACAGCTGCCTCGTCGAGCGGCACCCGCGGCATCCCCCGCAGCGCCTCGACCAGCGAGCGATAGGTGCCGCGATCGCGGGCGCTGTAGAGAAGCTCGAGATCGACGATTCCGCAGGTCGCGATCTCCCCGGCGACCAGGAGAGGCTCGAGCACCTCCCGAACCTCGGGTCGAGTTTCCCGCCGCGTCAGCGCGCTCTTGTCTGCAAGGAAGGTCGGCACCGGAGGAAGCGGGCGATCAGCGCCACGCCTCCCGCATCGTCTCTGCATCGTCGAGCGCAAGCGCTCCCGGCCTGAACAGCAACTCGACGAGCTGGCGGCGCTGACGGAGCTTCACGACCTCCAAGAGCGCAGCGTCGACCGTATCGGTCAACGTCTTCGTTCCCAGCACTTCCTTTGCCGCGGCGACCTTCTCCGTGTCGATCTCAAACGAGGTCTTATGCCTTCGAGTTGCTGCCATCGAAACGAAGATAGCAATTTCCTGGAGATTAGATAGGGGAATTCGATGTTCGTCCTCTCTACCCCGCGCCGCCGCCTGCGCAACAATGAACTGATGAGTGAGCTGAACGGTGAGCGGGGGGCTTGGCTGCGGTGCTACCGCTGCTGGTCGCAGAACCTCGAGATCCAGATCCACTACGACGCGATCCGGCGGGTTGATCCGGAGACCGGGTCGCTGGCCGATGGGGTGGACGAGGTGCAGGAATCGGTGGTCCAGTGCCTCGACTGCATGCACGACCAGCCGCACCTGACCTTCGAAGGCGACCGCGTGGTGCCGATCGGGGACCGCTGGGAACGGATGGTCGCCGGGACGCCCTGGGTCGCCTCCTGCACGGTGCAGGTCGACCAGGACCGGGTAGAGAGCTGCTCCGGCCCCGAGGCAATCGAGTTCCTTACCTTCGGCGCCTTCGGCGACGCCGGCGTGCGCGAGTTCTTCACCCACGTCCGCTTCCACAAGCACGACGACGAGCAGATCGTCATCCACCTCCTGGTCGAGCTCTACGCCCGCTCGGCCCAGGAGGCGACCGAGGTACTCGAAGAGGCCGCCCAGGGCCAGCTCGAGATCACCTCGCTGGCCGAGGAGTCCAGGCCGCCGGCCCATGCCAGCGGCGAGGCTCACTGAGCCTGTCTCGCCAAGCAGAGCAAGGACGCAGGGAGCGTGGCGTACTCTGCGCGCGAGCGACTGAGGACGCCGCTATGCGCCGGTCAGACGGGCTCAGTCGACGTTGTCGGCTGCCGGTTCGGGCGTCTCGCCGGGGTTCTTCTTCGGGACCAGCACGAGGCGCTTGAACTCGGCGACCAGGGTCCCGTCCTGGTTGAGGACGCGGGTGTGGACCTTGACGATGCCGCGGTCGGGCTTCGATTTCGAGGGCTTGACGTCGAGGACCTCGGTCTCGCAGAAGAGCGTGTCGCCGTGAAACACCGGGTTCGGGTGGCTGAGCTCTTCGGTTGCCAGGTTGGCGATCGCCTTGCCGGAGATGTCGGAGACCGACATGCCGAGAGCAAGTGAGTAGACGAGCGGCCCGACGACGACGTTCTTGCCCTGCTGGGAGCCGCTGGCGTAGACGTCGTTGATGTGCAGCGGGTGGTGGTTCATCGTGATCAGGCAGAAGAGGTGGTCGTCGGCCTCGGTCACGGTCTTCGCCGGCCAGTGTTTGTAGACGGCGCCGACCTCGAACTCCTCGAGGTAGCGGCCATAGCTGTGCGCGCCGCTTGCCTCGCGCTCGGCCTGGTCGGTAGTCAGCTCGTAGTTCTGGTCAGTCATCGGTGGGTTTATCTCCTTGAAGGTTTGGCGGCGCGGGATGCTATCTGGCGCCAGCCGGAGACCGCTTGGCCACCGCATACACCGCGGTGTACCGCATGTCGCCACCGATCTTGAGCCCGCGGTGACGAGCAGTGCCGATGCTGCGTCCTCCCGCCAGCCAGCGCTGGAAGCGCAGGGTTCGCCCGTGGCGCGTGATCGCCGGCGGAGCGGTGAGGGAGGTACTGGTGCCGACCGCGAGTTCAGCCGAGAACGGCGCCGCCGAGCGCACCGCGCCAAGCCGCAGGGTCACGCCCGGCGGCTTCGAGATCAGCCGCAGGTGGGCCGGGGCCGGTGCGGGCGGACCGACCGGCGGCGACGCAGGCGGGGTATTGCCGCCGGTGCTCGGTGACTGTTCTTCGTGTTTAACCGGAACGAAGTGGGCGACGAGGTCAACGTCGTTCAAGCTGGTGACTTCGTGGGCTCGCGCCAGCCCGTCCGACCAGCTGGAGAATTCGTATTCCTGGCCGCCGACGGTCGCCCTTTCGGGCGCCGACACGGTAGTGGTGCCGCCCGCGATCATCGTCGCAACCGCCGGTTCGCCGGATTCCACGCCTTCGAGCCTGAGCGGCAGCCCGGCCGGGTCCGATTCGACGCTGACTTCGACCGGCCGCGGGGAGACTTCCACCTCTTTCGTGTCGGTCATCCCACGCGAGTCGGTCACGGTGATTTCGAACTTCAGGCGCGAGGGGTACCCGTGCGGCGGCGCGACGAAGCTGCCAGTCGCCGAATCGGAGCCGCCCTCCGGATGCTCATGACAGGCGGACGGGCAATGCTCGAGCCGGAATTCCCAGTGCGGCGTTAGGCCTGCGCCGAAGGTTTCGCTGTCGGGGTCGGTCGCCGTCGCTTCGTAGTCGATGGATTCGCCGATCGCCCATTCGAGGCTCGGCGCCGGTTTCTGGATCGTCACCTGCGGTGGACCTTTGTCGCCCGGGTACAGAGTCACTGAAGCGACGTCGGAGTGGCTGAAGTTGTCGCTGACCCGCACTTTCACGGTGACGTTGGTCGCTGCGGTGTATTCGTGGCTGACGGTCGGCGTGGTCGCGTCGCCGAATTCGCCGTCGCCGTTGAGGTCCCAGCTGTAGTGGAGTTCGTCCCCTTCTCCCAGGTCGGGATCGGTGGACCCCGAAGCGTCGAAGTTCACTTTCAGCGGCGTTGACCCGTAGGTCTTGTCGGCGCTGAGGTGGGCGGTCGGCGGCTGGTTGCCGGGGTAGTAACGGATTTCGATGATGCTGTCGGCGTAGAAGTTCGGCATGTAGAGGGCGCCGTCGGGGCCCTGGACGATGTCCACCGGGTTGAACAGTTCGCCTTCGTTGCGGTAGGCGAAGTTGGCGACGGTGGACGGGTCGGGTTCGCCCGCCGAGTTTTCTTCCATCGTCCAGATGCAGCCGCGGGCGGCGTCGGAGAAGAAGAGGGCGCCGCGGTATTCGGGCGGGTATAGGTCTTCGGCTTCCACTCCGGTGGGGTCGTAGAAGGCGAGGCCGGCGATCGCCGAGCCCGCCCACGGGGCGCAGGCGTCGCCTGAGAAGAGGCGGCCGTTGTAGCCCGGCGTCTGCGGGTGCGGATAGGCGAAGAACGGCGCCGTGACGCTCGAAGGGTTGTTGTAGAGGAACGCGCAGAACGGTTTGTTCTGTTCTTCTTCGGCCGCCTTCCAGCGTTCCTGCACGAGGTTGCCGGAGGGCCCGCCCTCGTAACACGGCCAGCCGAAGTTGGTCAGGCCCTGACCCGGTTTGGGCGGTGAGGTGACCCGGTCGATCTCCTCCCAGAGGTCCATCCCGACGTCGCCGATGTAGACGTTGCTGGTGCCGGGCTGGATCGTGAACCGGTAGGGGTTGCGGTCGCCCTCGGTAAGGAGCCGCTTCGCAGCGACGTCTTCCTTGCCTTCCCCGAAGACGGGGTTTTCCGCCAGCGGGTTGTTCGGCATCGCGGCGCCGGTTTCGCGGTTGACCCGGATCAGCGAGCCGCTGTAGTCGGTCGGGTCATTTTTGGTCGCCGGAGTCTTCAGGTCCTGCGCGCGCAGCGAGCCGCCTTCGTAGGGCGGGTCGTTACACGGGTTGCCGAGCTGGCCGTAGTCGAGCGTGCCCCAGCTGGCGCCGTCGCCGCCGCTCATCAGCAGTGCCCCTTCGCTGTCGAACTCGATGTCCCCGATCGAGTGGCTTGACACCTGCTGGCACCAACTGTTGACCAGCACTTCTTCGGAGGTGGGGTCAACCGGACCGCCGACGGCGACGCTCGTGGCGGGGTCGATTTTGATCCGGGCGAGGCGACCACTGACGAGGCAGTCGACGCCGTTGTTGACGGCCTCTTCGCATTCGTCGGAGCCGTCGGAGTAATGGGTGTGCGTCGAAAGTGAAGAGTCGCCGCCGATCGGCGCGTCGTAGGTGTAGCTGAGGTAGATGTAGGGCTTGGTCGGGTATTCGGGGTCGAGCTTCATCCCGAGGATGCCGCGGTCGCCCTTGGCCATCACCTTGTCGAGGATGCTGAGGACGAGGGTCGGCGTCGTGTCTTCTTTCGAGTCGAACTCGAGGACCCGCCCGTTGCGCTCGGCGATGAAGATCTTGCCGTCGGGCGCAAACTCCAGCGTGGTCGGCTTCTGCAGCCCGTTGGTGTAGGTGGGCGAGGTGGCCTTGGGAAAGGACAGGGTCCGCAGCTGGAAGCCAGGCGGCAGGTTCACCGCACCGGCAACGGAGCTGAGCGCAAGGAACAACGCCCCGATCAAGAACAGCGAAATAGGCGCACGCGTTGACAAGACGTCACATGATGGGCCTAGACTGCCGGCGATGCAAGTCGGGATCATCGGCCTGGGCTACGTCGGCCTGCCGCTCGCCGTCGCCTTTGCCGAGGAAGGCTGCGCGGTCATCGGCCTCGACGTCGACGCGACGAAGGTCGAGGCGCTGAACAGCGGCCGCAGCTACATCGAGGACGTGCCGAGCGAGGTGCTGGCGCCGCTCGGCGAGAGGCTGCGAGCGACGAGCGACTACGAGGAGCTGGCGGAGTGCGACGCGGTGATCATCTGCGTGCCGACCCCGCTGAGCGACTCGCGCGAGCCCGACCTCGGGCCGCTCGAGGCCTCGGCGCGGGCGCTGGCGCAGGTGCTGCGCTCGGGGCAGCTGGTGGTGCTGGAGTCGACGACCTACCCGGGGACGACCCGCGACCGCCTCCTCCCCATCCTCGAGACCTCCGGCCTCACCGCCGGCAGCGACTTCCACCTCGCCTTCTCGCCGGAGCGGATCGACCCGGGACGCACCGACTTCACCGTGCGGACGACGCCGAAGCTGGTCGGCGGCGTCACCGAGGCCTCGACCGAGCGGGCGCGCGAGCTCTACAGCGAGATCTGCGACACCGTGATCGTCCTCTCCAGCCCCGAGGCAGCCGAGCTCTCGAAGCTCTTGGAGAACATCTTCCGCTCCGTGAACATTGCGCTCGTGAACGAGCTCTCCCAGCTCTGCGACCGGCTCGAGATCGACGTCTGGGAGGTGATCGAGGCCGCCTCCAGCAAGCCCTTCGGCTTCATGCGCTTCGACCCCGGGCCGGGGATGGGCGGGCATTGCCTGCCGGTCGATCCCTTCTACCTCGCCTTCCGAGCCCGGCAGCTCGACTTCTACCCCGAGTTCATCGAGCTGGCGGGGAAAGTGAACCAAGCGCAGCCGAGCTTCTGCGTGGAACGGATCGAGCGGGCGCTGAACGGCGTGCGCAAGCCGGTCAACGGCTCCCGTCTCCTCATCCTCGGCGTCAGCTACAAGGGCGGCGTCGGCGACGTCCGCGAATCGCCGGCGCTGAAGATCATCGGCCGCCTCCAGGACCTCGGCGCCGAGGTCAGCTACCACGACTCCTTCGTCCCCGAGCTGCCCGGGCACGGCCTCTCCTCGGTCGAGCTGGAGGGCGCGCTGCGCGAGTGCGACCTCGCGGCGATTGTCACCGCCCACCCCGACGTCGACTACGAGCAGGTGGTCGCCGCGGCGCCGCTGACCGTCGACTTCCGGGGCGTCACCCGCGAGATCGAATCGGAGACCCTCGTCCGCCTCTAGTGGACTTTCTTGAGGCGGTTCCGCGCCTCTTGTTTTTCCACGACCTGGGCGATCAGCTTGACCACGTTGGAGTCGCCGGTGGCCTTGATGTGGCCGGTCTCGACCGCGCGGCGGTAGCTCTTCAGCGTCCCTTTCTCGGCCAGCTCGTTGAACTGTGGGCGGTCGATTTCGACCAGGATTCGCTCGTCCTGGGCGAGATCTTTGGTGATCTTCGGCCCCGGCAGCTCGACCCGGTAGAGCTGGATGTCGTGTTTGGCCCTGAGCTCGAGGCCGAAGACCAGCTTTAGGTTTTGCAGCGAGGGGACCTCGGCCTGAAACCGCTCGATCGCGGTGCGGATCAGGTCCGAAGTCGAGGCCATCGCTAGGCCCGTGCCGCCCTATCAGCGTGCGCCAGGCTCAAATCTTGTGCCTTTGCAGGAGCTTCTTGCCGATCACCATGCGCTGGATCTCGGAGGTTCCCTCGCCAATCAGCAGCAGCGGTGCGTCGCGGTAGAGGCGCTCGATCTCGTACTCCTTCGAGTAGCCGTAGCCGCCGTGGATGCGGAAGCTTTCTTCGACGCAGTACTTGCCGGTCTCCGAGGCCAGGAGCTTGGCCATGCCGGCCTCTAGATCGGAGCGCTCGCCGGCGTCCTTCATCCGCGCCGCTTTGCGGGTGACGAGGCGGGCGGCCTCCAGCTTGGTGGCCATGTCAGCGAGCTTGAACTGGATCGCCTGGTGGGCGGCGATCGGCTTGCCGAAGGTCTTCCGTTCCTGGCTGTAGCGGAGGCCGAGCTCGAGGGCGCGCTGCCCGATCCCGACGCCGCGGGCGGCGACGTTGACGCGGCCGACCTCGAGCGCGTCCATCATCTGGATGAAGCCCTGGCCGACGCCCGCCTCCTCGCCGCCGAGGACGCGCGCGGGCGGGCACTTGTAGCCGTCGTAGACGAGCTCGGTGGACTCGACGCCCTTGTAGCCCATCTTCTTGAGCTGCGGCGGCACGGTGAAGCCCGCGTAGTCGCCGGTGTTCTCGTTGGCGCCCGGCTCCTTCTCGGCGATGAAGCAGGTCATGCCCTTGTGGCGCTGCTCGGCGTCGGGGTCGGTCTTGACGAGCACGAAGACGATGCCGGAGCGCAGGCCGTTGGTGACCCACATCTTCTGGCCGTTG
>Ga0157371_10004742_pt1 | contig 11730 bp, 7 predicted proteins | sample C45metaG_FD_113462 | JGI IMG/M metagenome (GOLD analysis project Ga0157371, IMG submission 113462) | Corn rhizosphere microbial communities from Kellogg Biological Station, Michigan, USA - C4-5 metaG | ecosystem: Host-associated > Plants > Roots > Rhizosphere > Soil | place: USA: Michigan... | reverse complement strand
TGATATATTTTCTTTAGAAATTCCTGCTTTTGCTTGTTTGTTTTATTATTCGAAAAATGACTGTTAACTCTTTTGCTTAAATTCTTTGCTTTACCAACATAAATTACTTTTCCTTTTTTATCATGAAAATAATATACGCCAGGACCAGCCGGCAATTTCTTAATTTCATCAGAAGAAATATTTGGCGGCAGAAATTGTTCTTTGCTATTCGATTTTAACATCGTTTGTACATGACCGTTAGTATCACATTGTAGCAAGTGATGAAAAAGTTTTACAGTTGCTGCTGCATCACCTTTTGCCCGATGCCTTCCTTCTATTCGAATGCCCAGATGGTGGCAGATTTTATCTAAACCATAACCTTTTAAACCGGGTAATATCTGCCTGCCAAGACGTACCGTACATAATTTTTTACAATTCAATTCATAACCACATTGCAACAAATGATGTTTTACAAATGAATAGTCGAAGTTGACATTATGGGCTACAAAAACTTTGTCATGCAATAATTCAAAAAGGTCAGCGGCAATACTTTTAAAATCTCTTTCATGTTCTACCATCGAATTGGTAATTCCGGTTAATGATTCAATAAACCGTGGAATCGTATAATAAGGATTTAGTAATGCATGAAATTCCTCAGTAACCTGCGTTCCATCACTGATGAAAATAGCAATTTCTGTTATGCCATTAGAGGCGGCATATCCACCCGTTGTTTCAATATCAACAATTGCGTAAATCAAAAAAGGATTTTTACTAATGCAGTTAGCAAGATACTAAAACAAAAATAAATAATTGCTAATGAGAAAAAGAGAAATCTATAAAAATTATTGGTTTACTATGTTCGAATATGGTTTATAATCTTTTTAAGGAATCAATAACGCAAAAGCAAAAATTGCTTTCAGTTTTCTAAGATTTTCTTGGCTTATCTTTGAACCCAATTTTTTTAATAGTTGCTTATGCTCAATGAAATTAATGAAGCCGTTCAATACATAAAATCAAAATGTTCCGTTTCACCATCTGTTGGAATCGTGCTCGGAAGCGGGCTTGGCAGCTTTGCGGAAGAAATAGAAGCAGAATGTGAAATTGAATACAGCGACATTCCGCATTTCCCCGTCAGCACTGTTGAAGGTCACAGCGGTAAATTAATTTTCGGAAACCTGAGTGGTAAAAAAGTCGTTGCGATGGCTGGCCGTTTTCATTATTACGAAGGTTATTCCACAGCGGAAGTAGTTTTTCCAATAAGGGTTTTAAAATTTATGGGGATAAAAACGCTTGTAATCAGCAATGCAGCCGGCGGGATAAACCGTTCTTTTAAAGTGGGCGATTTAATGATCATTAAAGATCATATCAGCATGCTTACCATTAATCCGCTCATCGGAAAAAATGAAGATCAATTAGGCGGCCGTTTCCCGGATATGAGTGAGCCTTATAAAAATTATTTAATTGAAAAAGCGAAAAGAATTGCACTTGACAATAACATTGAAGTTAAAGAAGGTGTTTATGCGGGCGTTACGGGCCCTACTTTTGAGACGAGAGCAGAATATAAAATGTTGAACATCCTTGGCGCTGATGCGGTGGGAATGAGCACCGTTCAGGAAGTAATAGCCGCGGTGCATCTCGGTTTGCCGGTTTTTGCAATGAGCGTAATAACAGACGTAGGAATAAGGGAAGAAGAAAATACGATCACACATGAAGAAGTATTAAAGGCCGCAAAAGACGCTGAACCCAAGCTGACTCTCATCTTCAAACAATTGATCGGGCAGTTATAAGAATGCTGATACATGGCCATTTCACCAAAAATATTTATTAAAGTCGCATTGATTAAAAAAATTGGTGTTTTAATTTTATTGCTTTTTTCCATTCAATTTTCTTATGCGCAATTGCCGAATTTAAAATCAGGAAACCCGCTGGGAGGTTTTAGGAATATGGGAGGCAATTCGGGCTCAGATACGATCGGTTTCGAGCACCGCGATGATCTGAAAGATTCTATCACGATTTTTTATCATTACCTTAATTCTTTGACCAAGGAATTCCTGGACTCTTCCATTCATGATTTCGGTAAATATTATACGGTTCCGGATGATTATGTCACACTTGGAAATAACGGCAATGCCGCTTATCCGGTTTTATTCACACCTTTGCTCAAAGCCGGTTGGGACGCTGGTTTTCACGCTTTTGATCTTTATAAATATACCATTGAAAATACCCGGTTTTTTAAAACCACACGACCTTACACATCGCTCAGCTATTTTTTAGCATCAGGAAAAGAGCAGGTGGTAAAAGTATTGCAGACACAAAATATAAAACCCAATTGGAATGTAGGGATTGAGTACCGGTTAATTTCCTCGCCTGGGTTTTTTCAAACACAAAATACGAATCATAATAATTATCGTTTTTTTACGAGTTATCAGGGAAAAAGAAAAAGATATGCTGCTTATTTCGTGTTATTGGGAAATAAACTCGGTTCATCAGAAAACGGCGGTATTCTAGATAATTCTTATTTGGAAGATCCACGTCGAAAAAGGCGGTTTGCTGTTCCAGTTCATTTGGGAAGTGATACAACAAATCAAAATGTATTTTCCTCAAAAATAAGCACTGGAAATCTATACAATAATTTCAATGCTTTTTTGAGGCAGAGTTATGATTTTGGGAAAAAAGATTCGATCATTATAAATGACAGTACAACAGAATATTTATTTTATCCAAAACTCCGTTTTCAGCATACAATTTCATACAATTCTTCCAGGTATGAATTCAGAGATACCTTAGGAAATCCAACTCTTGCAAAAGCAGATTCTGCTTTTTTTAAACAAAATTATGATACTGCAATAAATGCAAAACATGGATTGAATTTCATGGTGGAAGACCGCTGGAAATTTGTTTCAAATGATTTTGTAATCCGGCAGTTTCCACAAACAAAAAATCAGGGGCAATACATAGAAGCGGGGTTGCGTTTGGAAAATTTTTCCGGATATTTTTATTCGGGTAAAAAGAACTTTTATAACATCGTGTTGCACGGAGAATACCGGAATAAAACAAGGAACAGAAAATGGGACGCCATACTGAACGGAGAATTTTATGCAACCGGACTGAATGCAGCAGACTTCAATGTTTCCGCATCTGTAGCCCGAACGCTTAATAAGAAATTGGGCGATGTGCAGGTTAGTTTTCAGAATGTGAACCGCTCCCCTTCTTACATTTATGAAGGAAATTCTTCTTTTAATTTCAACACAAATTTAAAGACCAATAAAGAAAATATAACCGTGTTAACTGCTACTGCAAATAATCCTCACTTTACTTTGATGGCGAGAAATATTTCCATTACCAATTATACTTATTTCAAAAATTTTTACCAGACAGATCAGTTTAACGGCCTCATAAATCTTACACAATTTACCGCATCAGCAAAAACGAAAATTGTTGGTCATTTAAATTTATACAGTGATTTTATTATTCAGCAAACGGCAGGAAACACGCCTGTTCATGTTCCTTTGTTTTACACAAGGCAACAGCTTGCTTTTGAAGGCAATTTTTTCAAGAATTTGAATTTAAGTACTGGCATTGATGTTAAATATAATACACCTTATAAAGCAGATAATTATTCACCGGTAATGGGCAAATTTTTTCCCCAGGATAGTATTACAATTCAAAATTTACCGGAAGTAAGTGCGTTTTTTAATTTTAGAATTAAGTCTTTTACAGCATTTATAAAAGCAGAAAACCTGAATACTGTTTATATTGATCAGGGGTTCGGATTTACAAATAACAATTTTGCAGCGCCCCTGTATCCCACGCCAGGACTGGTTATCAGGTTTGGAATTAAATGGGGATTTGTGAATTAAACACGAAAATAAAAAGATTATTTTTTTGTTCGTTTACTAAACGCGCTTTTAATTTCGATGTTAGAAATGATCCAATGCTGGTCTGTTTTTAATCATTAATTTTGATTTTTTTAGAAAGAAAAAAGTACAATATTTTTCGAAAAAATGATCATCAGAAAAATTACTTCAGACGATAATGCTCAAATGGCTGCTATCATTCGTAATTCATTATTAGAATTTAATGCAGCCAAACCAGGCACCGTTTATTTTGATGAAACAACGGATTACTTGAGTGATGTATTTACAAAAGAGCGCTCTGCTTATTTTGTGATAGAAGTGAATAATGAAATAGCAGCCGGCGCCGGAATTTTCCCTACTGAAGGCTTACCGGAAAATGTGTGTGAACTGGTAAAAATGTATGTATCAAAGAAATACAGACGTAACAGTTACGGACAAACGCTTTTGGAAAAATGTATCGAAGAAGCAAAGAAAAACGGCTATGAAAAAATTTATCTGGAATCAATGCCGGAACTAACAAACGCGATAGCAATGTATGAGAAAAATGGTTTTAAAAAAATTGCCGGATCGCTGGGAAACAGTGGACATACTGGTTGCGACGTCTTTATGATAAAGGATTTGATTAGTTAGGGTTGTAAAAGAACGTAAAATGAAATTCAGTTTATTTCCTAAAACAATAATTCGCCATTCTCAGTCTTTATCAATAATGATTTTTTTTCGCTTTCCTCTACCCTGCCAATAATTTGTGCGTCAATATTAAATGAAGATGCCAGTAAAATAACTTTTTCTGCAAAATCTTTATCTGTATAAATTTCCATTCTGCAACCCATATTAAATACCTGGTACATTTCCCGGTCATCAGAGTTACTCGCTTCTTTTATTTTTTGAAATATTTCAGGAGGTGGAAATAAATTATCTTTTATGATTCTTACATTTTCAGGAATATACTTCAAACATTTTGTTTGTCCGCCTCCGCTGCAATGGATCAATCCATGAATGTGATCAAAATTATTTTCAAGAAGATTTTTTATTAAAGGAGCAAAAGTTTTAGTGGGAGAAAGTAAGCCGGAAGCATCATTGATTCTATGTTTGCCGATATAGACCACTTCATCACTTAAAAAATTATCGTAACTTTCTTTGAAATTTTCTGCATAATATTTATCCAAAAAATCGTGGCGCGCGGAAGTCAAACCATTACTTCCGATTCCGCTGTTATATTCTTTTTCATAAGTGGCTTTTCCAAAAGAAGCGAGCCCAACAATCACATCTCCTGGTTTTATTTTTTCATTGGAAATGATTTTTGATTTTGGCCAACGTGCTGTCATTGTTCCGTTCACGGCAATTGTTCTAACCACATCGCCCACATCGGCTGTTTCTCCTCCCAAATAATGAATATTCACGCCAAAGGTTTTCATCAGGTCAAAGAATTCCTTCGAGCCGTTTATTATTTGTTCCAAAATCTGGCCAGGAATTAAATTTTTATTTCTATCGATTGTAGAATTGAAAATAATATTGTCATAAATTCCCACACACAACAAGTCGTCAAGGTTCATCACGATTGCATCCTGAGCGATTCCTTTCCAAACAGAAACATCGCCGGTTTCTTTCCAATACAGATAGGCCAGAATACTTTTTGTACCGGCGCCATCAGCATGCATCACGTTTACAAACTCATCATCATTGCCTAAATAGTCAGGATAAATTTTGCAAAAAGCATTTGGAAAAATTCCGTGGTCGAGATTTTTCACTGCCGCATGAACTTCTTCTTTTTGAGCTGAAACACCACGTTTGGAGTAGAGAGACATTTTTAGTTATTAAACAAATTCGTTAGTAATTTATTATTGAAAACAATTCATTTTTATTTTTTCAAGAGCCGTAAAAGTAACATCGGAGAATGAATTTTCCATCTTCAAAATATTTATTTATCAATTAACTTGCAAACTTCTTATGAAAGTACACAGAGATATAAATAACCTTCCTTCTTTTAAAAACACCGCCATTACGATTGGCACTTTCGACGGCGTCCATTCCGGCCATGTTCAAATTATTAATCAGCTTAAGAAAGAAGCGCAGGTAAATGAAGGCGAATCGCTCATCATTACTTTTGATCCTCATCCAAGAATGATTTTGAATCGGCAAAAGAATCAGCCACCAATAAAATTATTGAATACACTTTCTGAAAAAATTGAGCTTCTGGCAAAACAGGAAATTGATCACTTGGTTATTGTTCCTTTTACAGTTGAGTTTTCCAATCAAACGGCAGAAGAATATATTGCTGACTTTTTAGTGGCTAAATTTCATCCTAAAACAATTATTATTGGTTACGATCATCATTTTGGAAAAAACCGAAGCGGCGATTATAAACTGTTGGAAAAATACCAGGAAGAATTTAATTACCAGGTAAAAGAAATTCCGGCGCATGTATTGGATCATGTAACGATCAGTTCTACAAAAATAAGGCAGGCATTGGAAGCAGGCGATATTCGTACGGCGCATGAATGTTTGGGCTATGATTATTTTTTTGAAGGAAAAGTAATTGAAGGAAATAAAATAGGACGAACGCTTGGATATCCGACTGCTAATCTTGAAATTGAAGATTCAAATAAACTCATTCCCGCTGATGGGATTTATGCGGTAAATGTTAGCTTGGGAAAAGAAAATCAAGCTTCTGATTTGTTTGTTCCTGAATCATTTCATCAGGGAATGATGAGTATCGGTTTTAGGCCTACCATTGGAGATGATAAAAAGATGATCGAAGTAAATGTTTTTGATTTTAATGAAAATATTTATGGGCGCACTCTTCGTGTTTATGTAAAATCTTTTATGAGAAAGGAAGAAAAATTTGAGAATCTGGAACAGTTGAAAAATCAAATTTCTATAGATGAAATAAATGCCAAAAAATTACTGATGTGATATTTATGAATTACCAGTAAACAAATAAATAATCGTGATTTTTGTTTTGAATTTATTTTAAAAAAGATGCGCCAGTACTTTCCAGATAGTAAAAAAGCTGGTCAGCATCACCAAAGCTCCGATCAAAATAAACATTGTTTTTAAGGGCAATTTTCCTACAAGACGAGCAGCTATTGGCGCGGCAATTAGCCCACCAATAATAAGACCGGCCACATCTAAAAATGGAATGCTTTTTAAGAAGATAAAGAAGGTAATTGAACTGGCGAAGACCACAAAAAATTCTGCAAGGCAAACTGATCCGACCACGTAACGCGGGCTTTTTCTTTTTGAAATCAAAGTACTCGTTACCAATGAGCCCCATCCGCCACCGGCAAAAGCGTCCGTAAACCCGCCGACAGTTGCAAGCCAACCTGCGCGCTTTACTTTGTTTTGAGGATTTTGTTTTTTAAAAGCTTTGCAGATAATAAAATATCCAAGATAAACCGTATAAAGCGAAACCGGGATACGAACCCAGGAAGAATACTTTTGTGCGTAAAAAGCAAGTGTAGCACCGATTACAGCGCCGGCAATACCGGGAATGACTAATGCTTTAAATAATTTTTTATTAATGTTTCCAAAGCGATGATGACTGTACCCGGAAATACCGCTGGAAAAAACTCTTGCTGAATGGACACGGCTACTAACAATCGCAGGATTAACGCCATTTGCAAGCAAAAAAGTAGTTGAAATCGTTCCATATCCCATTCCCAAAGATCCATCTGTCATTTGTGCGAGAAATCCACAAAGCAACATCATCAGGAAAGATTTTTTGTCAATAACGGATACAATATCCTTTACTCCCGATACTACATTTTTCAACGGAATGTAAGAGAGAATTGTATGCCCCAAAATCATAAAGAAGAACGCAAGCAAACTCCATTGAACAATCTTTTGCCATTGATGTTTTTGACTTTTATTCAGCTTCGCTTGTTTAGCTACGAGAACTTTCGTAATGTCATTCAGATGTTTTACTTTTTCATCAAAATCTCCATTCATCCCGGTACGGATAGAATGCATGTTGTGCAACACATCTTCCATTTCGTCAGGAATAAAATCATGGATCACTTCCTTCAAACGCTTTGCGATTGTAGGAGATTTGCCATTGGTAGAAATAGCGATTTTTACACTACCCTTTTTTACGATGGAACCTAAATAAAAATCGCATAAAGACGGCTTGTCAGCAACATTTACTAATTTACCTTTTGATTCAGCATCTTCTTTTATTTGTGCGCTTGTTTCAAAACTATTTACTGCGGCGATTATTAGATCCGCTTCTTCAATGTCGTCAATTAAATATGGCCTTTCGTATAATTCTATCGTTTCTTTTTCTTCCGAAATTTCCTGGATTGCTTTGCTGATCTCTATGGCAACTAATTTTATTTTTGTCTTAGGAGAATTTTTGAGAACAGCATTTAATTTTTCCAGTGCCACATTTCCTCCGCCAATTATAAGCAAGGAAAGCTCTTCCAGTTTCAAAAAGACGGGAAATAAATGATTACTGTCATCACTGGAAGTAATTATTTCTTCAGTAAGAGTAACCGATTTATTTTCCATGGAGATGCTTTAAAAATTAATCTTTTGCGTTTTCAAATTTTGTCCGGTAAGTGAAATCACCAAACGATTCTGCATTTTTTCTGTTCGTTTTGAACTCGCCAAACAAAGTATCCAGCTCAGACAAAAGTCCTGCTTCGTCAAGGCTTTCTTTATACAACTTATTCAGACGATAACCTTCATGATCGCCACCTAAATTCAAATTGTATTTCCCTAAACCGCTTCCGATGAATCCAATTTCTGAAACAGAAGAACGACCGCAACCATTTGGACAACCGGTCATCCTGGTAATGATCTTTTCATTTTCAAGCTCGTGTTTTGAAAGCAACGATTCAATTTTTGTCAACAAAGAAGGAAGATAACGTTGCGACTCCGCAAGAGCCAAAGGGCACGTTGGCAGCGCAACACACGCCATTGCATTTTTGCGAAGCAATGAGGCATTATCGGTGTGTTCAATAATTTTAAATTCTTCTAAAATATCGTTGATCTCTTTTTTATCTTCCGGCTTTACATCACTGACGATTACTTTTTGATTGACTGTGCAGCGAAAATTTACTTTTCCTGTTTCAGCTACTTTTAGCAATGCAGTTTTCAAAGAAACCTGCTCCGTATCCATCACACGTCCATTTTCAGCAAAAACTGTATAAAACCAATTGCCTTTAAAATCCTGTTGCCAGCCATAATAATCTTCACGCTCTGTAAAAATATAAGGCTTTGATTGCTCAAACTTAAAGCCCATGCGCTTTTCGACCTCTTCTTTAAAGTTGTCAACACCCATTCTATCAACAGTATATTTTAAGCGCGCCTGCTTTCTATCAACACGATCACCATTGTCTCTTTGAACGGTTACCACTTCATAAATCGCTTTAAAAGTTTTTTCTCCTGCGGGAACAAAACCAATTTCTGTCGCTAATCTTGCGTAAGTGTCCGGGTTGCCAAAAGTAAATGCAAGTCCACCGCCGATTGCAAAATTGAAACCAAGCAATTGATTATTTTCAACAATTGCAATCAACCCCAAATCATTTCCCAAAACATCAATATCATTATTTGGAGGAATGCAAATTCCAATTTTGAATTTGCGTGGAAGATAGGAATCCCGGTACAAAGGATCTTCTTCCAGTTTTTTATCTACTATTTTTTCTTCATCCAAAAATATCTCGTAATAAGCCCTGGTTTTAGGTCTCAGCATATTGCTGATCCTTCCCGCATAGGAAAAAATTTCTTCATGAATTGGAGATTGTACCGGATTTGGGCTGCACGTTACATTCCTGTTATCATCGCCGCAGGCGGCAATCGTATCCAGATGAACGCTATTAAAAACCTGGTGAGTCGGCTTCAATCTTGATTTTAAAACGCCATGCAATTGAATCGTTTGACGCGTTGTGATTTTTAATTCGTCGGTAGAATCTTTCCCGGCAATATTATTCAAAGCGATCCATTGTTCTGAATTTAAAATGCCGCCGGGCATACGAAGCCGAATCATAAAACTGTACAAGCGCTCCAGTTTCTTTTTTGCTCTTTCTTCCCTGCGGTCGCGGTCGTCTTGTTGATACATTCCATGAAATTTCGTGAGCAACGTATCTTCTTCCCGAACCGCCCCCGTTAGTTCATCCTTAAGGCTTTCAGCAATGGTTCCGCGCAAGGCATCACCTTCCACTTTTACTCTTTCTAATAATGGTAATTTTTCTGACATAATTTTATAAATACATTTCAATAGATTCTAAATAAGAATCGTAATTATTTGTTGGTTTACTGCCTTCTGCTTTTAATTTTCAGCCTTCGGTCAATAAACATCGGTAAGATACTTTCCTGTTTCTTTTAAATTTTCTAAATATTGTTTTGCTTCTTCTTTAGACCTTTCGCCAAATTGTTCAATTACCTTCAAAATTGTTTGTTCAACATCAAAACTCATTGGTTCTTTAGCGCCACATAAATAAACATAACTTCCTGTCTCTAGCCATTCAAAAAATTCAGCACCATTTTTTTCAATTTTATGTTGTACATAAATTTTTTCCTGCTGGTCTCTTGAAAAAGCGACGTCAATTTTCGTAAGTAAGTTGGTTTCAACAAAATTTTGAATTTCTGTTTGGTAAAGGAAATCAGAGATGAAATGTTGTTCACCAAAAAACAACCAGTTCTTCCCTGAAGCGCCGGTTGAATCTCTTTCCCATAAGAAAGAACGAAACGGTGCAATGCCTGTTCCAGGGCCGATCATGATAACATTTTTATCTTCTTCCGGCAAACGAAAATTGTTGTTGGAAGAAATATAAAATGGCAATTCATCATCTTCATTCAGAAGCGATAAAAACTCAGAAGCAAGCCCGTGTTTCCTTTCGCCATTTATAGTAAAACAATTTTTTGCAACGGTAATATGCACTTCGCCCTGATGCGCTTCCGGCGAAGAAGAAATTGAATATAATCGCGGCGCAATTGGTTCCAGAATTTTCAATACTTCTATAAACTGGTTCGAATCTTTTACAGAATAAATTTTCAGCAGGTCCAACAAATCAATTTTTGTTGCAGGAATATCCTGCTGAACAACAGCAGCATATTTTTTTACAACGCGTTCCGGTAAATTGAGAATGTTTAATTTTTTCTTTAAAAGATCATACACAGATATCAATTCGTCTTTGTGATCCAGATTGGTGGCAGGATCAATTGCAGTTATCGCAATAATTTTTTCAACAATTTCTTTTTTATTTTCAGGAATGATACCGATTGAATCGCCTGGTAAATAAGCCACATCTTCTGCTTCAATTTCAATATGAAAAGTTTCTTTATTGCTTCCGATGTCATTCAAATTCACATGAGCTCTCAACTTTCCATTATAGATTTTTTTTCCTGAGGTTTTTTTAATTTTTGGTGCGGCAGAAACCGAAGATTCGCCTGGTGAATTATCATTTAAAGCCTTCATTACTGTTGAAAACCATTCCTCTGCTTCAACGTCATAATCCACATCGCATTTTTGCAAAGGTACGATTCTATTGGCTCCCAGCTTGTTCAACTGTTCGTCCACATCTTCACCAGCTTTGCAAAAAAGAGGATAACCGGAATCGCCCAGAGCAAGAACGCTGTATTTTAATTTGGAAAGTTTCAGTTCATTCTGATGCACAAAATCATAAAATTTTTGTGCAGCTACAGGCGGTTCTCCATCACCATGAGTACTCATGATTGTCAACAAATATTCTTCTTTTGAAAGATCGGTTAAGCGATACTGATCAAGGCCCTGGATCTTTGCATGGTGGCCCAATTTTTTTGCTTTAGCTGCAAAATCTGTAGCCAGTCTTTTTGAATTTCCTGTTTCAGTCCCATAAACAATCGTGATTTTTTGTGTTGCATTTTTAGGTGCAACTTTCACCTCAGGTTTTTGTTTGGAAAGAACGCCATTAAG
>Ga0157371_10004741_pt1 | contig 11733 bp, 13 predicted proteins | sample C45metaG_FD_113462 | JGI IMG/M metagenome (GOLD analysis project Ga0157371, IMG submission 113462) | Corn rhizosphere microbial communities from Kellogg Biological Station, Michigan, USA - C4-5 metaG | ecosystem: Host-associated > Plants > Roots > Rhizosphere > Soil | place: USA: Michigan... | reverse complement strand
GCCGCGCGCATCGCCGCCGAGGAGGAGACCGCGCGCGAGGCGGCCGAACGTCTCGCCGCCGAGAAGTCAGAGGCCGAGGACCAGGCCTGGACCGAGTACTGGTCGCGCGAGGCCGACCGCATCGCCGCCGAAGAAGCAGCGGCCGCCGCCGAGCGCGAGGCCGCCGAGCAGGCGCGCCAATTCGCCGCCGAGGCCGCCGAGCTCGCCGCCGCCGAGGCCGAGGCGCGCGCCCGCGCCGAGGAGGAGGCCGAGGAGACCGCCCGACGCTTGCACAACCGGTCAGCCGCCAGCGCGGCGCTCGCCGAGCTCGCCCAAGAACTGCCGGCCCAGCCGGACTCGGCCGAGAACGCCGCCGACGAAACCGTCGAGGCGCCGGTCGAGGACGACGAGCAGGTCGCCGTACCGGTCAGCGTGGGGGTCGGTGCCGCGACGATGGAGATGGCCGACACCGCCGCGCTGCTGCGCGAGCTGTCATCGCTTGGCCTCGAGGACGAGCCCGCCCCGCCGCCGCCACCGCGAGCCCCGAGCCGGCCCAGCCCGCCGCCGGCCGAAAAGAAGAAGAAGCGCGGCCTGTTCGGCCTCGGCAGCTAGACGAACCGGACCACACCCCGCGTTCACTGTGACGTTGTATGTCTGTGAGACCCCTCGGATCGACACACAACGTCACAGTCGACGAAGAGGGGCGCTAGGCGCTCACGAGCGGCTCGATCGCGGCCGCCATCCCGGAGACAAGCAGTTGCGCGTCGTCCGGGACCTGCCGCTTCACCACCGCCAGCGCGATCGGCCCGAGCTCGGCGTGGTGCACCGCCGTACCCAGGAAGCCGACGGGCCGGTCCGAGTCGACCGCGGACACCGGTCCACCTGGCCCGGGCAGCGACTCCGACGTCCCGTCGAGATGCAGCAGCACCAGCCGGCGCGGCGGCCGGCCCAGGTTGTGCACCCGCGCGACCGTCTCCTGACCGCGATAGCAGCCCTTGTCGAGGTGGACAGCGGTCGACAGCCAGCCGACCTCGTGCGGGATCGTGCGGTGGTCGGTCTCGAACCCAAGCCGCGGCCGGCCGGCTGCCACCCGCAACCCCTCCCACGCGAGGTGCCCGGCCAGCGGCCGCGACTCCGACCCGAGCTGCTCTCGCCGTACGAGTTCCTCAGGCAGGGGTACGCCGCCCGCAGCCACCGGCGACAGCACCGCCCATTCGGCGGTCAGGTCGTCGACGGTGACGTCGCTCCAGAAGACCATCGAGCGCAGGTAGTCGACGAGGGCTGACACGGTGCCCGGCTCGACATGCGCCCACGTCGCCTCGCCGTCGTCCACCAGCACCAGGTGGTGCTCGACGTGGCCGTGCGGAGACAAGATCAGGGCCTCGCGGCGCTCGCCGACCGGCAGCGAGGACACGTGCTGGGTGAGCAGCGAGTGCAACCAGCTCAGCCGCTCGGGGCCGCCGACCCGGACGACGCCGCGGTGCGACCGGTCGACCACGCCGCCTGACACCAGCAACAGCCGTTGCTCCCCGAGCGGGTCGCCGTAATGGGCCGCCACCGGCGCGTCGACGCCCACGCCGGCGACGGCGCCGGGCCGGACGGCAAGCGGGCTCGGGTCCACGCGTCCAGGCTAGGCCCGTCACGAAGCGGCGCCACATTCGTTGGGGTAGCAGGAGAGCCCGAACAGGTGGCGAATAGCCCTATTCGTCACTACTGGATACAGGAGGAACGTCTTCGATGAAGACTTCACAGCGCGTGCTGGCCACGGGACTGGTCGTCGCCGCTATGACCGCGGGGATCACGGCTACCCAGGCCTCGACCAAGAAGGCCGGTGGGCCGGTCGTGAAGTTCGCGACTCCGGTCGTCGTTGACTTCTTCCGCCCCGGTTACGAGCCGGACGTGGCCACGGTGCCGGTCGGCAAGTACAAGGGCTCGACATTCGTCTCGGTGCCGAACGGCTTCTCGACGACGATGTCCTACATCTGGCGTTCGGACGACAACCGGCGCAGCTTCCACATGGTGGAGGGCAACGCGATCGGCAAGTCGACCACCTGCGTCGGCGGCGGTGACTCGGAGCTTCAAGTCGACCCGGTCAACGGCGCGGTCTACTTCAACGACCTTCAGGGTCTGACCAACTTCACCAACTCCCGCTCGGACGACGGCGGCCACACCTGGCAGACCTCGTGCGCGTCGGTCAACGGTGCCGGCGTCGACCGGCAGTGGCTCGCGATCGACAGCAACGGCGGCACCTCCGCGGTCGGGACCGGCGCTGGCGACGGCCGGCTCTACTTCGACTACGACAACGTCGAGCAGGACACCGGCCCGATGGGCGTCGGCGGCAACCAGCTCGTCATGAACGAGTCCGAGGACGGCGTCCACTACGGCGCCGAGTGCCAGGGCGCCAACGGCCCCGCCGGCGGCGGCGTGACGGTCGGCCCGCAGAGCGTCTGCGCGCTCCCCCCGGCGGTCATCAGCTACGACGAAGGCATCCCGGGCAACGTGATCGTCGACGACGTGAAGGGTCACAAGTACCAGCACCGCGTCTACGCCATCCACACCAGCTCGGACAGCCAGGGCGTCATCGTCTCGTGGTGCTCCGGCAAGGCCGGCGACAAGACCGCGGCGACCGTCGCGGCTGACTGCACCGACCCGACCCAGGTCGCCACCGGCGACCGCGACCGCAAGAACGTCAACTGGCACGACTCGTTCGCGCGGATCAAGGGCAAGTGGCAGGTCGGCAACCTCTTCCCGGCCATCCGGGCCGACACGGCCGGCAACCTCTACGCCGTGTGGTCGGAGTACCCCGGCACCGGCGCCCCGCAGGGCCCGGGCGCGATCAAGATGTCGGTCTCCCGCGACGGTGCGCAGCACTGGAGCCAGCCGGTCACCGTCTCGCCGTCGTACCTCGGCAACAACGTGATGCCGTGGATCATCGCCGGCTCGCCGGGTCGGGTCGGCGTCGCGTGGTACGCCTCGGCGGTCGCGAAGAACTCGCACGGCCAGTACGGCCCGGACGCGGTCACCGCGAACGGCAGCTGGAACGTCTACTACGCCATGACGACGAACGCGTTGGCGAAGAAGCCCGGCTTCGGTGTCGCGAAGGTGAGCGACCACCCGGTCAAGTACGGCGACATCTCCACCGGTGGTCTCGGTGGTAGCCACGACCGTTCGCTCGGCGACTACATGCAGGTGCAGCTCGGCCTGCACGGCGAGGCCGTCGTCACCTACGTCGACGACACCTCGAACGACCGCAACACCGACACCTGTGGCTGTGGCCAGACGCCGTCCGAGGCGGCCGGTCCGGTGATGGTCTCGGTGCAGAGCGCCGGCCCGAGCATGTTCGCCGGCAAGGACGTGCCGAAGATCCCGTCGTACGTCGGTTCGGTTCGGGACAAGGCGGGCGACGCGTTCCTCGCGGCCGGTGGCCAGGACGTCGCCGCGCCGAAGTCGCTCGACGTCATCGGTGCCAGCATCAAGAAGAAGGACTCGAAGAACGTCACGGTCACGCTGACCACCAACGACCCGAACCTCGGCAGCGACCTCGCCGCGGTCCCGCCGCTCGGTGGCGGGGTCAACACGTGGACGGTTCGCTGGGCGGCTCCGGACTACAAGGGTCTCGGCGACGGCAACATGTTCTACGTCGGGATGCAGTCCAACGGTGGCCAGGCCCCGTCGTTCTACACCGGTACGACGACGGCGATCAGCACCACGCACACGAAGTACTTCACCTACCCGGCCACCACGAAGATCAGCGGCACGATCCAGGGCGCGACCATCACCTGGACGCTTCCGTTGTCGCTGGTGGGCAACCCGAAGAAGGGTCAGGGGATGTACTCGGTCACGGGATTCAGCTCGACGCAGGCCTCGCCGGCCGGCACCACCGCGGTGACCGTCCCCGAGCAGGGCGGCAACCTCGGCGACGTGAACATCCCGAACCTGATCAGCGCGACGACGCCGTTCACCTACATCGTCCACTGATTTGAAGCAGGCGCGGCGGCGGGTTCTCGCCGCGGTGACGTTGGCGCTGGCCGGGGCATTCTTTGTCCCGGCCAGCGCTGTCCCGACCACACCGGTGATCACGGCTGTCGCGCCACGCGTCTACTTGTGGCCGGCGGGTTCGCCGTACGGGATGACGCCGCGGGCGCAGAGCGGGCCGCAACAGCTCGCGTACGCCGGGGGCCACAAGGGCCACGGCATCGACACGCAGCCCGCGGTGTACCTCGTCTTCTGGGGTTCGCAGTGGTCGAAGACCGACCCATACGCGACGTACGAACGGCGGTTCTTCGCCGGGCTCTACGGTCGCGGTGACGACTGGACCGGGTCGCAGAGCCAGTACTGCGAAGGCGTCGCGATGTCGTCGGTCGACTGCCCGCGCAAGGGGGCGCACATCGGGGTCCCGTCGCATCGCCAAGTGCTCAAAGGCGTGTGGTTCGACGACGCGTCGATGGCGGTTCCGACCGATGTCGGCGTACAGGTCGGTGATGGCGGCAGCCCGGACACCGTGGCCGAGGAGGCGGTGCGGGCCGCGCAGCATTTCGGCAACACGACGAACGCGCGCAACCGCAACGCGATCTATCTGATCAACCTGCCGTCACATTTCGACGGGCCGAGGTTCGGGATCGGGTACTGCGCGTACCACGCCGCATTGGCCAGCACGATCGGCGACCTCGCGTACGCAACGATCCCGTACCTCACCGACATCGAGAACCCGGAGCACGCGGGACTGACCTGCGGCCAGAACATCGTCAACAAGGGCGCGGCGGGAACGTACGACGGGGTGAGCATCGTCGCCGGTCATGAGTACCTCGAGGCGGTCACCGACCCGTGGCCGGGCACCGGCTGGGTCGACTCGGCCGGCGAGGAGACCGCCGACAAGTGCGCGTGGAAGTCCAGCGGCGACGGCGCGATGGGCAACCTGCGCTTGCCGACCGGGACGTTCGCCGTACAGGGCATGTGGAGCAACCTCGCCGGCAACGGTGAGGGCCAGTGCGTCACCCACCAACGCTGAGTCGCGCGCCGCGGGTCAACCAGATCGGAACGGCGGGCAGTCCAGGAGCACTAGCTCTTCGTCGACGAACGGGTCGATTACCGAAACGTCGCCATCGGGCGCGATGATCACCGGTCCGTAGCCACCGCTCATCGCTGCGAGCGGCGGGCACACCAACGGTTTGAGCATTTCGAGCACGAACGGATCGAAGACGTCCCAAAACGCATTCCACGTGTCCACGACGGTCTGCGGCGGGATCTGAATGTTGTCGCCGAGGACGACACACTCGTCCCACGTCGTGTTGTCGGCGAACACCACCGACTGGCAAAGATCCACGGTGTCGAACTGGCCGGCGGTGTACGTCAGCGGGTCCGTCCCAGCCTGGATGCCGGGCACGCGAGAGTCGCCGTACGAGTGCGTCGCCGCGGGAACGACGACGCCGTTCACCTCGATGGAGCAAGTCACCGTCGCGCCGATGGGCATCGGCGGCAAGTCGCCGGTGGTCGTTACCGAGAGATCACCGATGACACCGACTTGGGTGTCACCAGTGACCAGCGGGTGCCCGACCGTGTCGACGAAGCAGCCGCCGTGGAGCACGTTGGGGACGGCCGCGTGCGCGGCTGGGGCGGCGAGCACACTCGCACCGACAGCGACGCAGGCGAGCAAGGTTCGTTTCACGATGAGTTACCTCCGGGCGCGACGTAGGGCGGGCAGTCGTAGATCGGGTCGAGTCCGAGACTCAAAGGATCCGGCACGGTGACGTCGCCGGTCGGGTCGATCGTGACGCCGCCCGGGTACGAGCCGGCACGTTGCGCCAGCTCCGAACAAACGACCGGGTCGAGGTAGGTCTCCCAGGCGTCGAGGACGATGCCGATCACCGAGCATCCCCCGCACTCCGGCGGCACTTGGATGGTGATCGGTGCTTCGCACTCGGATTGCGTCGTCGCGTCGGCGAAGTCGACGCGGTGGCACAACTCCCACGAATCGCCGACGTCGGCGGTGACCGAGGCCGGGTCGGCGCCCGCTTGCACCCCCACGATGCCGGCAACATCGCCATACGAATGCGTTGTGCCCGGGGCGACGACGCCGTTGATCTCGATCCAGCAGGTAACGGTCGCGCCGATCGGAGTCGGCGGGGAGTCACCGGTCATCGTCGTGGACCGGTCGCCGATCACGCCGGTGTAGACGTCGTCGTCAGGCGCCGGCGGTCTGTCGGTGACGTCGTAGAAGCAATCGCCGCGGAACACGTCCGGGTTGCCGGCATGCGCGGTCGGCGCGAACAGCACGCTGGCTCCGACAGCGACGCTCGCGAGCAGAACTCTTCTCATTGCCCTTGCCCTCCCTCGGTGGCGTACGGCGGACAGTCCCAGAACGGGTTGATGTCGAGTCCGAACGGGTCGGGCAGGTAGAGGTCGCCGTCCGGGGCGATCGTCACACCGCCCGGATAGCTGCCGACGAGTTGCCGCAGCACCGGGCACACGACCGGGTCGACGTAATCGACCTGCGCCGCCGTGATCAGATCCAGAATCGATTGCGGAGGGATCTGCCGCTCGGGCCCGCCACCGCAGTCGTAATCAGTCGTGCCGTCGGCGTAGACCACCTCCTGACACAACGCGGAAGGGAGGGTGCCGCCGCCGTCCGAGAACGAGATGGTGGTCGCGCCCGCTTGGACGCCGTTGCCCGATGCAGTGAGTCGAGTGCCGGGTGCCTCAACCCCGTTGACGTCGATCCAGCAGCTGACGGTCGCAAACGTCGGCGCACCGGTGCTGTCGGTCGTGATCGACAGGTCGCTGATCTCACCGACGTTCTGGCCGCCGGTGGCGGTCGCATTCGCGTTGGTGTCGAAGGAGCAACCGCCGTTGATCGTGTCGGACCCGAACGCCGCGAACGCCGGAGAGGGGACGAGCGCGGTCGCGGTCAGGCCGACCGCGGCAAGCAGGATTCGCTTCACTATCCGCTCCTTGTCCTAGTCACGGCGTGGGCACGTACGGCGGGCAGTCGTACACCGGGCCGGCGAACAGAACGAGCGGGTCCGGCACGTAGACGTCGCCATCCGGCGCGATTGTGATCCCACCGGGGTAGCTGCCCGAGTGTTGCGCGAGCACCGGGCACAGCGCGGGATCGACGTCGTCGATGAGGACGTCGTCGAGCGCGCGGAGGAGGATGTCGATCAGTGAACACCCTTCGCATATTTGCGGTGGGATCTGGATGACCGTCGGGTCCGGACAACTCGTCGGCTCGATCGAGCCGTCGGCGTACGTGACGGCTTGGCATTCGCGGACCCAGCCGTCCCCCGCGACAAACGAAATCGGGTTTGCGCCGGCCTGCACGCCGGTCCCCGAGTAGCTGAACCGGGTACCCGGCGCCTCGGCCTGGTCGACTTCGATCCAGCACGTGACCGTCGCGCCGATCGGAGCGCCGGACGCATCGGTCGTCACCGAACGATCACTAATGGTCCCGGCGTCTTCCCCGGTCGCCGAGTTGTGGACGGTGCCGAAGTCGCAGCCGCCGTGAATCACGTCGGAGCCGTCGGCGTGCGCAGACGGTGCGACCGACATGCTCACGGCCAACGCGGCGAGGGCGAGCGAGGTTCGTCTCATCGGCGTGCTCCTCCGGTTGCTATGCAATGGGACTGAGTTGCGGCAGGCAGTCCACGGGCTCCGTCGCGCCGAGGTCGGCGAGCGGCGGGCACACAACACTGTCTGCAGCGCCGATCGCGCCGTTGCCGGTATCGAGGACCGTCTGCGGCGGCAACAGGATGAAGTCCCACTGGTAACAGAACGACGACGACGTACCGTCGGCGAAGTCGACGACCTCGCACGATCCGATCGACTCGGCCTCGGTCAACGTGATCGAAACAGGGGCGACGCCTGCTTGCACCCCGGGCACCCCGGCGAGGTCACCATAGGAGTGCTTCGTGCCCGGGATGAGTTCGTTGTTGCTCGTGAGCCAACAGGTAACCGTCGCACCGATCGGTGTCGGCGCCGCATCGCCGGTCGTCGTGACGGAGCGCTCGACGAGTGCACCGACCCACGCATCGCCGGTCACCGTCTGCATGCGATGCACTTCGAAGCCGCAACCGCCATGCATGACGTCGGGGCTCGCACCGTGCGCGGCCAGCGGCAAGGGCGCGAGCGTGGAAAGCGCGAGCGCACCAATCACAACTCGTCGCATCGTGTCTCCCTTGCTACGCATCCATTACTGCTCGCGGCCGCCATCGCTCACGGACAATCGAAAACTCGGCGGTACGGCGGGACGAACCCGGGGAATGCCAGGTAGACATCGCCGTCCGGCCCGATCGTGAGCCGGTTGTACGTGCCGGCCATCGAAGCGAGGACGGGGCACAGCGCCTGGCAGGCGTCGACCGAATCACCGCAGACCGCGTCGCGGCCCCCGTACATCGTCGCCTCGTAGAAGTCCCAGACCTCGCGCGCCGGGATCTCGGGGCTGGCGTCGACCGGACAGTCGAGGTCGGGGTTGGAGGACGTGCCGTCGGCGTAGTCGACGTGCTCACAGATGACGACGAAGTCGTTCGGGTCGGCGGAATAGGTGAGCGAGTCCTTGCCGGCCTGCACACCGGGCACGCCGGCTATGTCGCCGTACGCATGCCGGGTCCCGGGAGCCTCGACGCCGTTGACTTCGATCCAACACGACACGGCGGCGCCGATCGGGACCGCGGCGGTGTCGAAGGTCGCCGACAGATCCCCGATCACGCCCGCGTACGTGCTGCCGAAAGTGGGCTGCTCGTACACGAAGCAGCCACCGAGAGCAGTGTCCGCTGAGTTCGCCTGCGCGGCCGGCGCGACGACTGCAGCGGCCGCAAACACGACCGCGGCGAGCGGGATTCTCCGCATCAGACGTTCCCGTACGGCGGGCAGTCGTAGACGGGGCCGTCCCACAGGTCGAGCGGGACCGGCACGTAGACGTCCCCGTCCGGTGCGATCGTCACGCCACCGGGATACGTGCCGGCGGCGGCCGCCATCGCCGGGCAGACAGTCGTCTCGACGGTGCGAAGCGCGTGGTCGATGTACTCGAACTGCCTATGCGTGGGAATTTGAAGGTCGTTGTAGATGCAGTGTGAGCGCGTCGTGCCGTCCGCGTACGCGACCGTCTCGCAGACCTGGACATTGTCGAGAATGTCGGCGGTGAACGAGATCGGATCCACCCCTGCCTGCACGCCCGGGACGCCGGCGAGATCCGAATAGGAGTGGGTCGTGCCGGCCGCGACGACGCCGTTCACTTCGATCCAGCACGTCACCGTGGCGCCGATCGGGCGCGGCTGGGCGTATCCGGTCGTTGTCACCGACCGGTCGCCGATCCAGCCCGTGTGCGTGCCGCTCGTGGCCAGCACCTCAGCGCTGTCGAAGGTGCAGTCGCCGTACATGAAGTCGGAGTCGTCCGCGTGCGCGGTCGGCGCGACGAGCAGGCTCGCGCCCAGCGCGAGAGCCGCCACCAAGATTCGCCTCATCACGAGCCCTCGTACGGCGGGCAGTCGTAGACCGGATTGAGCCCGAGATCGAACGGGTCAGGTACGTAGACGTCGCCGTCCGGGCCGATCGTCACCGGCCCATACGTGCCGGCGACCGCCACGAGCGACGGGCAGGCGGTCGAGTCGACGAAGTCGAAGGTCGCGCCGAGAAGGTCGAGAATCGGTTGCGGTGGCACCTGGAACGGCCCGAGGGGTGTCGGGCACGGCTCGACCTTGCTCGTGCCGTCGGCGAACTCGACGGATTGGCACAACGCGACGATCGCGCCGTCGGCAGCGGCGTACGAGGCGCGGTCGGCGCCTGCCTGGGCGCCCGGGCCGGAGTAGCTGAACCGCGTGCCCGGAGCCTCAACGCCGTTGACCTCGACCCAACACGAGACGGTCGCGTCGATCGGCAGGAACGGGACGTCGCCGGTTCGGGTGACCGACACGTCACCGATCACGCCGACCTGCACATCGCTGGTCGAGGGATCAGCGACAGTGTTGAAGAAACAGCCGCCGTCGATCACGTCCGGCCTGGTCGCGTGCGCCGCCGGTGCGGCGAGCGCGCTGGCCCCCGCCATTACCGCTGCGAGTAGAAGTCGCTTCATCGGTCACTCCTGTACGGCGGGCAGTCGTAGAGCGGGTTGAGCCCCAGAGCTAGCGGGTCGGTCACGTACACGTCGCCGTCGGGAGCGACCTCGAGCGGCCCGTAATCGCCGGCGAGGAGCTTCAGCCGCGCACACACGGGAGAGCAGATCTCGCTGGAGTCGTCGCCGCACTCCACGTCGTGGACCACCGCTCCGGCGGTATCGACGACGGCGAGGATTGCGTCTGCGATCTCCTGCGGCGGGATGTCCGACGGTGCGTTGACGTAGCAGATGCTTCGCGACGAACCGTCCGCGAACACGTCGGTCTCGCACATGGTGACGTTCGCCGTCGGCGGCGCGGTGAACGTGACCACGTCAACGCCAGCCTGGACAGCCAGGCCGTCGCCGTAGCTGTGCGTCGTGCCCGCAGCGGTGACGCCGTCGACGACGATCGAGCAGGTCACCGTCGCGGCGATCGGCACCGGCGGTGTATCGCCGGTCGTCGTCGCGGAGAGGTCGCCCATGTAGCCGACGTACACATCAGGCATCGGCGCGTATGGGACGGCCGTGTAGAAGCAGCCGCCCTTGACGACGTCGCCGCTCGTCGCGTGCGCGACCGGCGCGGCGAACGTCCCGACGCCGAGCAGGACTGCGGTCAGCCAGATTCGCTTCATCAGAAGTTCCCGTAGGGCGGGCAGTCCCAGAACGGATTGACACCGAGCCCGAGCGGATCGGGCAGGTAGGTGTCGCCGTCGGGGCCGATCGTGACGCCGCCCGGATAGCTGCCGGCGAGCTGTACGAGAACGGGGCAGACCACGGGGTCGACGTAGGCGACCTCCGCCGCGAGGACGTCGCCGTTCACCGCGTTGATGACGTAGAGAACCCATTCCGGCGGGAACGGCTGCTCCGGCAAGCCACCGCAGACGCGCTCGGTCGTGCCGTCGGCGTAGGCGTATTGCTCGCACATCGCGACGATGTCCCCGTCCGACGCGGCGAAGGAGATCAAGCTCGCGGCCGCCTGTACGCCGTTCCCGGACGTGGTGATCCGGGTGCCTGGAGCTTCGACATCGTTGACGACGATCCAGCAACTGACCGTCGCGAACGTCGCCGCACCCGCGGCGTCTGTCGTGACGGACAGGTCGCCGATCTCGCCGACGTTGCGGTCGCCGGTCACGGTGTCGTTCCCGACCGTGTTGTAGAAGCAGCCGCCGGTGTGACTGTCGGAACCGAACGCGGCGGACGCGGGCGTGACGGGCTCGATCGCCGCGGCTGCGCCGAGGGCTAGGACGGCAAGCAGGACTCTCTTCACGGCACGCTCCTTGGCCGGGTCACGGCGTGTGCAAGTAGGGCGGACAGTCGTAGATCGGCCCCAGCCCGAGCGGGTCCGGAACGTAGACGTCGCCGTCCGGCGCGATCGTGACGCCACCGGGGTAGCTGCCGGCGAGCTGCACCAACACCGGGCAGACATTCGGATCCAAGACGCGGTAGAAGAGGTCGTCGAGGATCTCGTAGACCAGGCCGTCCCCGCGCTCGATGTCGATCAGCTTGCCGTCCTCGACCGGGCAGCCGGACAGTGTCGTGCCGTCGGCGAACGCGACGGTCTCGCACTCGATGATCCAGGCCGCGGGATCGGCGGTAAAGGTCAGCGGGTCGACGCCGTACTGGACGGGCTGGCTCAGGTCGCCGTAGGTGTGCCGGGTGCCGGGCGCCTC
>Ga0157371_10004736_pt1 | contig 11744 bp, 15 predicted proteins | sample C45metaG_FD_113462 | JGI IMG/M metagenome (GOLD analysis project Ga0157371, IMG submission 113462) | Corn rhizosphere microbial communities from Kellogg Biological Station, Michigan, USA - C4-5 metaG | ecosystem: Host-associated > Plants > Roots > Rhizosphere > Soil | place: USA: Michigan... | reverse complement strand
GCTGGTCGCGATGAAGGACAAGATGGACCTGGCGGTCAACATCGCCGTCGGCTCGAGCGCCCAGGTCGCTCTCTTCGTCGCCCCGCTCCTCGTCATCGCCTCCTACTTCATCGGCCCCTATCCGCTGGCGCTGGTCTTCAACGGCTTCGAGCTCGGCGCGATCCTGCTGGCGATCCTGGTCGGCAACCACGTCACCGCCGACGGCGAGTCGACCTGGTTCGAGGGCGTGCAGCTGCTGGCCGTGTACTTCGTCTTCGGGCTCGCCTTCTACTTCGCCTGAGATTCGAACAGCTCGACGAATTTCGACGCGAGCTGTGGAATCTCGCGCTCCTCAGACACGGTTGCCTTCGCCACAGTCACGAGCGAGTCATTCGCCTGATCTTCGAGCCGCCGTCGATCTTCGAGCGCTATCGGCTCTGCTTCTTCAGGGACGACGATCACGAGCCAGCCCGTAGCTTGACGAGGGACCATCTGGCCGTACCGGGTGATCAACGCCAGGACGGCATCGGCGAAGTTTCGAAGCCTTACACGGATCATCCGGCTCTGTCTCATCACTTTCAGCTCCAGAATCACATCGGCCCGGCCGGGCTTCTTCGCCCTGAACAGTCCGTCCATCCTCACCTGCTGCCGGCCGCTGACGGTTTTCACCTCGTAGAGGAATTCATAGGAATCGAACTCACTGCTCTTCAGGGCGTCCCTAACGGCCTCCTCGATCCGCTCGATGGCCCGCCTGCTGTCCCTGAGCCTTGCCGCCGATCCCTCTGGATCGGGACTGGGGACCCTGCGCGTGGTCCCCGTCCGCGGAGGGGGAGGGGTCTCCTCTCCGGGTCGCCGGTCTTCCTCCTGAACGGACTCGCGCGCTTGCTCCTCCCGCTTCTCCTCCACCTCCGACTGCGACATCTGTTGGATCTCGACGTCGTCGCGTTTCGCTTTTCGATCAATTGCGGCGTCTTCTTTCTTCTGCGCGCTGCGAAGGCGCCTTCCTCCAAACAACAGAGCCGCAATGCCACCCAGAGCCAGGAGCACGGATAGCCCCAGGATCCAGTTTTCGAGGTCGTGATTTCGGCGCTGGCGCGCTTCGAGCGCTTCTTGGGCGACTGGAGTAAGGCTCTTCAGCTTCTGGGCAGGGATCTGCAGGGTATTGGTGTCGCCAAAGTAGAAGTAAGGAACGAGCAGGGCGCCGAGGAGCATCAGGAGCCCCAGCGACGTCAGAAACCGATTGAAGTTCCCCGTATCGGTCCGGAACATGGGCAGAACCTATATAGATGCTCGAAGTTCTGGGCTAGCGGCCGCATTTGCGCGTGGCGATAGCCTGCCTCGATGGACGCGGTCCTCCTGCTCCTGGCCTTTGCCGTAGTCCTCGCCGGAGCTCTGCTGTTCACCAACGCGGTCGAGTGGATCGGGCACAAGCTCGAGGTCGGGGTGGGCGCGGTCGGCAGCGTCCTTGCCGCGGTCGGGACGGCGATGCCGGAGACCCTGATCGCGATCGTCGCTTTGGTCAGCGTCAAAGAGGGCTCCGAAGACGTGGCCGTGGGGGCGATTGTCGGCGCCCCCTTCCTGCTCGCGACCCTGGCGATGGGGCTGGTGGGGCTCTTCGCCTACCTCTACCGCGACAAACGCGACCAGGGCCTGCAGCTGAACGTCCACCGGCCGACGCTCGAGCGCGACCTCCTCTTCTTCCTCGTCCTCTTTGCGATTGCCGGCGCGCTCGCCTGGGGGCCGCCGGCGCCACTGCGGATCGCCGTCGGCCTCGCCTTCCTGCTCGCCTACCTCGGATACATCTCACTCACCCTGAAAGGCGGGGGAGAGGTGCAGAGCGAAGAGTCGCTCAACCCACTGATCTTCGAGCGCCGCAGCGGGCGGCGCGAAGACCCCTCGCTCCTGCTCTGCGTGGTCCAGCTCCTGGTCGGGCTGGGGGCGATGGTCGGCGGCGCCCACCTCTTCGTCGAAGAGCTCCTCAACCTCGCCGAAAGCATCGGCGCCGAGCCGCTGGTGCTGGCGCTGATCCTGGCGCCGCTGGCGACCGAGCTGCCGGAGAAGGTCAACAGCTTCTTCTGGGTGCGGGAAGGCAAGGACGCGCTGGCGCTCGGCAACATCACCGGCGCGATGGTCTTCCAGGCGATGATCCCGGTCGGGATTGGCCTGATCTTCACCGACTGGGAGCTCAACTGGCACGCGGTCCTCTCGATCGGCCTCGGGCTCGCCGGCGGCCTGCTCGCGTACGAGAGCTTGCACCTGGGGCGGCGGTTCAAACTGCCGGCCGTGATCGGCTGGTTCGTGCTCTACACGGCCTTCATCGTGGCCGTGGTCGTCTCTGCCTGATCAGGCGGAAGCGAGTTCGCCGAGTGCCTTCAACACGAGATCGTCGTGCTGTTTCGGCTGAACCTTCGGGAAGACCTTGGCGATCTTGCCGTTCGGGCCGATGATGAAGGTTGCGCGCTGCACGCCCATGTACTTCTTGCCGTACATCGACTTCTCGACCCAGGTGCCGTACTTCTCGGCGACCGCGTGGTCGGCGTCGGCGAGGAGGGTGAAGCCGAGGTCGTACTTGCCGGCGAACTTGTCGATCGCATCGACCTCGTCCGGCGAGATCCCGATCACCCGGGCCCCGGCCTTCGCGTAGTCGGCGCTGCGGTCGCGGACGCCGCAGGCCTGGGTGGTGCAGCCGGGCGTGTCGGCGCGCGGGTAAAAAAACAGTACGAGCCTCTGGCCTTTGAAGTCTGAAAGCCTGACTTTTTCGCCGTTCTGGTCCTGCAGCGTGAAAGCCGGTGCCTTGTCGCCAGGTTCGAGCACGCCCGGACCATATCCGTCTTTCCTGACGTGGCGGCCCTGTAGGCGGCGTCTCGGCCGATTGGGGCCGCGCCTACACGCCGCGAGCGTCTACGTGGACCGCGACTCGGTCAAGCGCCTGTTGCCAGTCCACATCCAGTCGGTGGTCTAGGGCCACGGCGGCGGCTCCGGCGGGGGGACCGCCCCGGCTCTGACGCGGGCCGGGGGGTCCCTTAGAGGCGCGCGCTAGCCCGCCTTCGCCAGCGAGATCACCGGCACAGTTGCCGTCTTGCTGATCGTCATTTGGTCCTCACCCCCCCTCTTGGTCTTGCTGCTCGGGGCGGAACGCGAAAGGAGGGAAGCGGGAATGGTAGAGAGATCCCGACTTTACATGGTTTCGTTACATTGAAAACTAGCGGTTATCTCTATGCTCGATTTCGCTTGAGCGCAGCAGAAAGATCGAATAAGGAGGGGACGTAGATGCAGGCTGGGTCGATAGCCAAGAGGAAGAAGCGGATTGGGCAGGTCATCGCCTACGCCCTCGGCCACCGGACCCGGGTGTTGATCCTGCTCGCCCTCAACGAAGGCACCTACACGCCGGCCCAGGTCGCGGCGATGATCGACGAGCCTGTGCAGTCCGTCTCGAACCACATACGGGACATGGTCGCCATCGGCTCGATCGAACTGGTCGAGACGGTCATGCGCCGGAACATGCCGCAGCACTACTACCGCGCGGTCCAGATGCCGTGCTACTCCGAGGAGGACATGGAGGCGATGACCCCCGAGCAGCGGGACGTCACCTGGGGGCTCATCATCCAGTCGATGGCGGCGGAGATGATGGCCGCCCTATGGCAGGGGACGCTCAGGGAGAACAACAAGACGATCTTGTCCTGGCGCTGGCACAACGTGGACGCCCAGGGGGAGTTGGAAATCTACGACGTGTTGGAAGAGGCGTGGGAGCGGGTCTGGGACATCGAGGGCGACTCGGTGAACCGGGTTGCGAAGACCAAGGCGAAAACGCGGTCGGTCCTCGTCGCGTTCGGCGCGTTCATGCGGGCGAGGAAGGGGCCGGCCCGCCAGGTCGCGCGGGAGGTAATGGATTCGTGACTAGTAACCGTTTCCAGATTGACTAGTTGAATACGGCCCCTAGAGTCGTCCACTCAAGGCGCGCCCACCACTGCCCTTAGTGGAAGGCGTCCTTCCTCCGGCCGGGGCGGGCATCGTGGAAAAAACGTGAACCCCGCCCCCGGTCGTTTCGGACAGACACCGTGACGACTTCCTCCCACAGACCAGCCACCCCGAGGCCGTCCGCCGCCGCCCTCCCCGTTCGCCCGGCGGTTCCCTGCGCCGGGCCCGAGGCCGCGGCGGACCTGACGGGCGGGGCGACGGCTTCGGGAGGGATGGCCGTCGCCTCACCGTCACCGAGGAGGTAGACACGGGATGCCACCACGACGACGCCGACGACGCGACCGCCTCGCGCACGTCACACATGCGCTGAACCACCCGCTCAGGCTCCGCATCCTGGAGATGCACAAGCGGATGAAGAGTCGGCCCCTGTCGGTGCAGACAATCCTCGCCGTCCTCGCGGAGACCCGCGAGTACGAGGACGTGAAAGCGGCGGAAGTCAAGTACCACCGCGATTGCCTGCTCGACGCCGAGCTCCTGCCCGTCTGACGTGCCCAAACGAATCCCCCTGTGGCGCCTCCGGCCGACGACGCTCTTCACATTCGGCGAGGTCGAGTTGAGCGTTTTGGACGACCGCACCGCCCTCATTCTGCGGATGCGATCCGGCATGGTGGACGGGCAGCTCTACGCGCTTGACGAGGTCGGCGTGGAGGTCGGCCTCAAAGGGGAGAGGGTCAGGCAGATCCAGAACGAGGGCCTCTCGGTGATTCGCCAGTTCCGCGAAACCCAGCGGAGGATGCGAGACGAGCCGATCTGGCCGCAGACTCGCCTCAAGGAGCGACAATGAGGGAGGGCGTGGAGGGCGTCGTGGACGGGAAGTGCCAATGCGGCCGCGGCGCCCTTCAGGCCCGCGCCCGCCACGGGGTCGGGTCGTGAGCTTCCTGGAATGGGACGACAGCGAGCCGGTGGAGATCGGCGTCCGCGAGGCATTCGGCGTCTACCACGACTCGCCGAACGAGACGCGCCGGGTGCGGCTGCTCGACGCCGACGGCGAAGAGAGGGCGCGACTTGTGGGAGTGCTGACCTACGAGGAAGGCGAGGGCTGGGTGCGGTTCACCGCCGACGAGGGGGACGGGCTGTCGGCTTCCTTGACGATCCCGGTGGACGATGCGACCCGCTGCACCAACGCCTCGGACGGGACCATCACCGGCACCCTGCCGAGCGGAGCGGAATGGATCACGACGCCGCTGGCCGAGGAGGAAGAACTGTGACGGCCGTCGCCGTCCTCGCCGGGTTGCAGTTGCTCACCTGCGGCGCTCGCCCGATTCCGCCCGTCCGCAGGGCGGTGATCCAGATGGACCGCGTGGCGCCGGGGTCCGCCGTCGAGCGGACGGTGCGCCTGGTCGTCTTCGCGCTGGTGGCCGGCCTCCTCCTCGGCAGGTTGGGCGCGTGAAGGGCGTCGCGCTCGCTGACTGGTCGTCTGCGGCGCCCCTCACGCCCCCGCGCCGGGAAGTCCCGATTCCGGGGGGGTGGCGGTGAGCGACGGGCCGGGGGCGTCCCGCGTCGATTGGGCCGCCGTGATCGAGGCGACGATCCACCCGACGAAGATCCTTATCCTCGAAGCGGCCGAGTGGATCGGGGAGCCGGTTTCGCCGTGGCTGCTAGGGGACGTGTTCGAGGGCCAAGTCAAGAAGAGCGACGTTGCCTACCACCTCAAAGACCTCGCCGACAAAGGCCTCCTGATGAAGGTGGGCGAGCGGCCGTCACGGGGCGCGCTTGAGAAGTTCTGGCGCCCAGCCTGAGCACAACCCCGCTCTGATCGGGCAGCGTGAACGCGGGCGCCTTGTCTCCGGCTTCGAGCACGCCTACTCCCCGTCCTCGAGGGGGACGCCCTCGGGGCGCTCTTCCTCTTCTTCGAAGTCGTCGTCGCTCTCTTCGAGCTCATCGGGGGCGAGGACCTCACCCCCCTGGCTGCGCGCCTCGAAGCTCTCGAGGGCGCGGTCGCGGCCGTCTTCGTCGACCGGGACCTCGTCGGAGACGCGGACCCACTCGGCCCCTTCGATGTCGCTGAAGACCTCCTGGTCGATCGAGGCGGAGTCGTCAACTATCACCACGACCTCGCTCTGGGGGTTGAAGTAGGTGCCCGGTTGGTTGAGCATCTCCTCAACCTCGTAGACGTTCTCCTTGGGGGTGGCCATCAGCCCGATCCTATGAGATCAGCCAGTTGCCGATCCGTCTCCGCCTCGACGTCGAGCGGCTCCAGTCCTTCGCGCAGCCGGCGTTCGTTGCGGGCGGCGACGAGCTGCCGCACCTCGGCCCGCAGCTCGGCGTCCATCGCCTCCTCGCCCCGGGGCTCTTCGGCCGCGGATAGCAGCCGCGCGGTCTCTGCCTCGACGTCGAGCGGCGCCTCGCCGCGCTGGCGCCGGCGCTCGGATTTCGCTTCCAGCATCTGGCGCACCTCGGCGGCCTGGATCGCGGGATCGACCTTTGCCGGGGTCCCGCCGGCGGACCGCGGCGGCGGCTCGTTGAGGATCGAGAAGGGACCGCTACCCATCGTCTCCCAGCCGCCGCCGACTCGCTTCAGCAGCATCCCGATCAGCGGCGCGAGGACGCCGGTGAAGAGCAGGACGGCGGCGCCCTTCTGCAGCGCCGAAAAAGCCAGCGGAAGTGCCATCGGATAAGGGTAGAGAGCCATTTCCCGGGGGCTGTCCGCTAACCTTGAGGGCCGGTTGACTGACGAGTCAATCAGTGGAACGCCACCTGCTGTCGGCGCTCCCGCAGACTTCATAAGAAACGCGAAGAAAAGGAGCACCGACCGGTGGTCGATTTCACCCTCACCGACGAGCAGAAGGACCTGCGCGAGCTGGCCAACAGCTTCGCCGATAAAGAGATGCGCAAGGTCGCCTGGGAGTACGACAAGGACGGCACTTGGCCGCAGGACATCATCGACAAGGCCTGGGAGGTCGGGTTGATGAACACCCACATCCCCGAGGCCTACGGCGGTCCGGGCCTCGACTACCTCTCCGGCTGCATCATCGAGGAGGAGGTCGGCTGGGGCTGCTCCGGGATCGGCACCTCGCTGATGGCCAACGGCCTCGCCTCGGCCCCGATCACCCTCGGCGGCTCCGAGGAGACGAAAAAGAAATACCTGGGGATGCTGACCGAAGCTCCCAAGCTCGCCTCCTTCGGCCTCACCGAGCCCGACGCGGGCTCCGACGTCTCGGGGATGAAGACCCGCGCCGTCAAGAAGGGCGACAAGTACGTCATCTCCGGCTCCAAGTGCTTCATCACCAACGGTACCTACGCCGACTACTTCACGGTCTTCGCCAAGACCGATCCGGAGGCCGGCCACCGCGGCATCAGCGCCTTCGTCGTCGACGCCGACCTCCCCGGGGTCACCGTTGACAAGAAGGAGGACAAGATGGGTCAGCGGGCCTCCAACACCGCGACCATCTCCTTCGACGAAGTCGAGATCCCGGCCGAGAACCTGCTGGCCGAGGAAAATAAGGGCTTCAAACTGGCGATGATGACCCTCGACCGCACCCGCCCGGGTGTGGCCGCGATGGCGACTGGCATCGCCCGCGCCGCCCTCGAGTACGCGACCGATTACTCCAAAGAAAGGGTCCAGTTCGGCGTCCCGATCGCGATGCACCAGGCGATCCAGTTCATGATCGCCGACATGGCGACGAAGGTCGAGGCCTCGCGCCTGCTGGTCTGGAATTCCGCGTTCCTGCTCGACCAGGGCGTCCGCAACAGCCGCGTCTCCTCGATGGCCAAGCGGTTCGCCGCCGACTCGGCGATGGAGGTCACCACCGACGCCGTCCAGGTCTACGGCGGCTACGGCTTCATCAAGGAGTACCCGGTCGAGAAACTGATGCGCGACGCGAAGATCATGCAGCTCTACGAGGGCACCAGCCAGATCCAGCGCCTCGTCATCGCCAAAGAAGTCCTGCTCCCGCGCCAGGAAAGCGCCCCGGCCCCCGCGCCGAGCGCCCCTGAGTCAGAGCAGAGCCAGTCCGAGCAGGCGGCCGCGACGGTCTAAGCGGCACCGAGCGCAGCTCGGGCTCAAGCGTCACTCAAGCCGCCGGTCCTCAGAGATCGGCGGCTTTTTCATTGGCCTGTCGCTTTATGCGTCCTCATGGGGCCAAAAAGCGACAGGCGCTTCCAGGCTCAGCGCGCCGGGGCCTTGTCGCGCTGCTTCGAGGTCTTGAGGCGTTTGATTTTGTCGAGCTCGACCTTGCGGAGGCGGATCGCCTCGGGGGTGATTTCTACGCACTCGTCCTCGCGGACGAACTCGATCGCGGCTTCGAGGGGGAGCTCTACTTTCGGCGCCAGGCGCACGAGGACGTCGGCGCTCGCCGCCCGCATATTGGTCTGCTGTTTCGCCTTCGTCGGGTTGACGTCGAGGTCCTCCGAGCGGGAGTTCTCGCCGACGATCATCCCTTCGTAGACCTCCTCGCCGGAGGCGACGAAGAGCCTGCCGCGATCCTGCAGGTTCAAGAGTGAGTAGCTGGCGCTCTGGCCGCGCCGATCTGCGACCAGGGACCCGGTCTGCCGCGTGCGCAGCTCGCCCGCCCACGGCTCCCAGCGGTCGAAGACATGGTGCAGCAGGCCGCTGCCGCGGGTGACGGTGAGGAACTCGGTGCGGAAGCCGATCAGGCCGCGGGCGGGGACCAGGTACTCCATCCGCACCCACCCGGTCGAGTGGTTGACCATCTGTTCGAGCCGGCCCTTGCGCGCCGCCACCATCTGGGTGACGTCGCCGACGTGCTCCTCGGGGACGTCGATCGCCAGTCGCTCGACCGGCTCGTGCATCTGCCCTTCGATCTCCCGCGTCACCACCTGCGGCTGGCCGGCGGTTAGCTCGTAGCCCTCGCGGCGCATGATCTCGAGCAAGACCACCAGCTGCAGCTCGCCGCGCCCCTGCACCTCCCAGGCGTCCGGGCGCTCGGTGTCGTTGACCCGCAGCGAGACATTCCCGACCAACTCGGCGTCGAGGCGCGAGCGCAGCTGGCGGGCGGTCAGCTTGTCGCCGCCCTGGGTGCCGGCGAGCGGGGAGGTGTTGATCCCGACCACGACCGAAAGCGAGGGCTCGTCGACGGTGATCACCGGCAGCGGCTGGGGATCCTCCGGGTCGGCCAGGGTCTCGCCGATAGTCACCTCTTCGATCCCGGCGACGGCGATGATTTCGCCCGGCCCGGCCTCCTCGGCGGAGACGCGTTCCAGCCCTTGCGTCACGTAGAGCTCGGAGACCGTTGCCCGCTGGACGCTGCCGTCGGCGCGGCACCAGGCGAGCTGCTGGCCGGCGCGGATGCTCCCCTGGTGCACGCGGCAGATCGCCAGCCGCCCGACGTAGGGGGAGGCGTCGAGGTTGGTCACGTGCGCCTGCAGCGGCGTTCCCTCGTCGTACTGAGGCGGCGGGATCTTCTCCAGCATCAGGTCGAGCAGCGGCGTCAGGTCGCTCCCCTCGACGCCCTCCTCGAGCGCGGCCCAGCCCGCTTTCGCGTTCGCGTAGACGATTGGGAAGTCGATCTGGTCGGAGTCGGCGTCGAGGTCGATGAAGAGCTCGTAGACCTCGTCGACGACCTCGGCGATTCGCGCGTCGGGGCGATCGACCTTGTTGACAACGAGGATGATCGGCAGCTTCCGCTCCAGCGCCTTGCGCAGGACGAAGCGCGTCTGCGGTAGCGGCCCCTCGGAGGCGTCGACCAGTAGCAGCGCCCCGTCAACCATCGTCAGCGCCCGCTCGACCTCGCCGCCGAAGTCGGCGTGCCCGGGCGTGTCGACGATGTTCAGCTTCACCTCGCCGTAGGTGACGGCGGTGTTCTTGGCGAGGATCGTGATCCCCTTCTCGCGCTCGAGGTCCATCGAGTCCATCACCCGCTCGGCGACCTCCTGCCCCTGGCGGAAGGTGCCAGTCTGGTGCAGCATCGCGTCAACCAGCGTCGTCTTCCCATGATCGACGTGGGCGATGATCGCGACGTTGCGCAGGGTGTCTCGAGTGGTGCTCATGGCGAGTGAGGAGAGTAGGGGACGCGGCTCTTCGGTCGCGGGCAAGAAGAAGCCCGCCTAGAAGGCGGGCTTCGGACTGCGAAGAGCTTTCAGCGAATCTACTGCTGCTGAACGCTCGCGGCGGCCGGGCCTTTGGGGCCTTCTTCGGACTCGTAGCTCACTTTGGCGCCCTCGGTCAGAGAGCGGAAGCCCTCTCCCATGATGGCGCTGTGATGAACGAAGACGTCCTTCGAGCCATCGTCGGGCGTAATGAACCCGTAGCCCTTGTCGTCGCTAAACCACTTGACAGTTCCAGTGGGCATGCATTGCCTCCACTTCATGTGCTGCGAACGCGGAGGATGCAAAAGCAACGACTGCGAGCGCTACGCACAACTTTCGCCGGTAACTACCGGCCCTAACGCAGGGGACCGTAGCAGGATCAACCGGCGGTGACTCCCTGCGCACACGCTCTTAGGCAAGACGTGCACGCGGCCGATAACAATGGAGACGATGCCCCTCGGGTTGCGCATCAACCGCCTGGTGACGGGATTGCTTCTGGCCGCGGCCCTCTTCGCCGGGTCGCCCGCCGGCGCGGGCGCCGCGCCTCCGGCTCCGAAGCAGCACGGTCCGCTCTCGCCGGAGCTGCAGAGGCTCGGCGGATCCGCGCTCAGCGGGCAGTCGCCGGCAGAGCAGGCGGCCGCGCTGGGATTGCCGGCCGACGGGCCGGGCAGCCTGATCCGTGCGGGCCGACGGGTACTGGTCGACATCCGGTTCGAAACCGGGGCCGACCATTTAGACGCTTTGCGAGGTGCCGGCGCGCAGATCGTCGCGGCTAGCCGCAGCTACCAGACGGTGACCGCGGCGGTCCCCACTGACGCGCTGCGGGGACTCGCCGCAATCTCCGGCGTTGGCTCGGTCTCCGCCGTTCCGGCACCGCTCCTCCGCGACGAATGCGAAGGCGGTTCGGTGATCTCCGAGGGCGTTGCCCAGCTCAACGCCAAGGTCGCCCGAGAACGCTTCGGGCTCGACGGAGAAGGGGTCACGGTCGGCGTTCTCTCGGACTCCTACAACAAGGCCAACGAATCCGCGGAAGGTGGTCCGGTCGCCACCAAAGCGCCTCAGGACGTCTCCACCGCCGACCTTCCCGGCGTCACCAATCCTTGCCTGGGACAGAACGCCCCGGTGGACGTCCGGCAGGACTTCACCCCTTCGGAACCCGGTGAAGAAGCCTTCGACGAGGGGCGGGCGATGCTGCAGATCGTCCACGACATGGCCCCGGCGGCGAAACTCGCCTTCGCCAGCGCCTTCGCGGGCGAAACGGCCTTCGCCGAAAGCATCGAAGAACTGGCCACGCCGGTTCTCCTCGGCGGAGCGGGGGCGAAGGTGATCGTCGACGACGTCGCCTACCTGGAAGAGCCCTTCTTTCAGGACGGCCCGGTCGCCTCCGCAGTCAACAAGGTGACTGCCGAAGGCACGACCTACCTCTCCGCCGCCGGCAACGACAACCTGATCGACAGCTCAGGGCGCGATATCGCCTCCTGGGAAGCTCCGAAATTCCGCGACGCCGGCTCGTGCCCCAGCCCGGTCTCAGCCCTCGGCGCCGAATACAACCCGAGTCATTGCCTGGACTTCAATCCGACCTCGGCAATCGACACCACCTTCGGAATTACCGTCGAAGCCGGCAAAACGTTGACCCTGGGACTGCAGTGGGCGGAACCCTGGTTCGGCGTCGGCACCGACATAGACGCGTTCCTGGTCAACCCCGGCGGTAGCGCGATCGTCGCCGCGGCGACCGAAGACAACGTCTCCGGCACGAAGAAACCCTCCGAGTTACTGACCTGGACCAACAGCGCCGGTTC